>Ga0207693_10001090_pt1 | contig 24395 bp, 24 predicted proteins | sample LARL81metaG_FD_184347 | JGI IMG/M metagenome (GOLD analysis project Ga0207693, IMG submission 184347) | Corn, switchgrass and miscanthus rhizosphere microbial communities from Kellogg Biological Station, Michigan, USA - LAR L8-1 metaG... | ecosystem: Host-associated > Plants > Roots >... | reverse complement strand
CAAACCCCGAGCGCGTGCGCGACGGCGTTGCCAATTGCGGTAACGGTCGGACCGCCGCTCGTTTCGCCGATCCGAGATGGGGAGGATCGGCAGGCGAGTTGACCAGCTCGACCAATAGCTCCGGGACCTCGCTGAAGCGCAGGAGCCGCTCGGCCCTCCTTTAATGCCCAGTTCGCCGCCTAGATGATTCCGCGTTCGAGCTGGTTATCGCGCCGTCCGAGTCGATCACGAACCCGGCGTCCGCGGCGCCTAGAAGAAGCGGTCGAGCGCTTCGCGGTGGATCTGGACCGGGAAGCGAGCGCGCAATGCCCGGGTGAATTCCTCGGCGAGGTCCGCCTGCTGTGCGGTATCGAGCTCGTGCGACAGTCCGGCCGCCGCGGTCTGCGACACGTTTTCGGGGTGCTGCACCTCGTCGAGCTGCGCGACATACGAACCGGTCGCATCCGAAGCGGTGACGACCTCGCCCGGCTTCGCCGCGAACAGCTTGCCGACGAGCGCCGCCGGCACCGCCGAGTCGCTCTCCGGATGCCGAGTGAACGGCGGGGAAGTCGTCGCCTTCAGTCCCTTCTCGCCGGCAGCCGCCGCGAGGCGCGTCTCGGGAGTGACCGCGGCCCTCAGCTCTTCGGCCTGTTTGGCGACGGCCTCTTGCTTTCGCTCGGCCTGCCAGGCTGCCGCCGCTTTTTCCTTCACCTCGTCCAGCGGCTTGACCTGCGACGGGATGACCTTGTCCGTATGCAGCGCGAAGATCGCGCCGTCCGGCGTCTCGGTAACCCGGCTCGTCTGGCCTTCATCGGTGGCAAACGCGAGCTTCAAAACATCGCTGCCGGAAACGGGCAGAGCCACCGGTTTGTCCTGGGGATCGTGACCGCCGACGTCGACCCCCTCGACGGTGGTCGTCTTGAGGCCGAACTTCTCGGCGGCATCGCCGAGCGTCGCGCCGCCGGCCAGAGCGTCATCGACTTTGTTGGCGATCTTGTAGACCCGATCGACCGCCTCCTGTTGCGCGAGATCGGCTTCGAGCTTCGACTTGGCCTGATCGAAGGTTTGCGTGACCGGAGGCTCGATCTTGACGACCCGCAAAATATGCCAGCCGAGCGGGGTCTTTACCGGTTCGCTCGGTTTGTTCACCGGCGATTCGAAGGCCACCTCGGCGAGCGCGCTCGGCATCTCCTCGCGCCGCATCAGGCCAAGATCAATCGTGTCCGGGTCCTGGCCGGCAATTGTCGTTGCGACCTCCCGCCAGTCCTTGCCGGCGGCCAGCGCGGCTTCGGCTTCCTTGGCCTTTTCCTCGGTGGGCGCCAGGATCTGCTCTACGTCGCGCCGCTCGGGGATCTGCAGCTCGTCCTGACGCTGGTCGTACTCTTCCTTCAGTTTGGCCTCGGGGATCTCGATGTCCTTGGTCATGTCCGACGGGCTGAGGCTCACGAGCGTGAACCCCCGATACTCCGGAGCCCGGAATAGGTCCGGATGCTTGTCGTAGAACGCCTTCAGCTCGTCCTCGCTCGGCTGTCCGGCATCGGGGGCGCCCGCGATCGGCAGCCAGACGATGTCGGCGGTACGTTTCTCGTTGCGGTACTGGTAGAGCAGATCGACGACCGATTGCGGCGCTGCCGCCGCGGCCGTCACCGCATGCAGCAGGTCGTTGCGCGGTATATCGCGGCGCAGCAACGCCACATATTGGTCCTCGGTGAGGTTGTTCGCGGCGAGCACCGTGCTGAACAGCCCGCGGTCGAAACGCCCATCCGATCCCTTGAAGCTCGGGTTGGCGGTGATAACGTTGCGGATCAGATCATCCGAAACGTCGAGCTGCAGCCGCGCTACCTCCTGGTCGATCAGGCTGCGGTCGATCAGCTGGACGAGCGTTTGGTCGACGAGACCCAGCTGCTTGGCCTGCTGCATGTCGATCGTGCTGCCGAATCGGGCGCTCAGCTGTTCGAGCGCCCGGCGGAGGGCCGTCTGCAGTTCGTCGGCGCGGATGCCGTGGTCGCCAACAGTGGCGACCACGGTGTCGCTGCCGCGATTGCGGAAGATGTCGCCGATCCCCCAGATCCCGAAGGTCAGGATCAGGAGCGCGAACAGAACCTTGACGGCATAGGAGCCCGCCCTGGAGCGGATAGCTTGCAGCATTGAGGCAAGGGCCTCTTTCTAGCGTTTCTGACTGGTTGACCCGTCCGAACGCCGGTGTGATCGTATCGGCTAAATGATAGGCACCGGCCAGCGGGGTCGCAACATGGCGATTGGGACAAAACTCGTCGCGGGTAATTGGAAAATGAACGGCTTGCGCCAGGACGGCGCAACGTTGGCACACGAACTCAAGGAGCGCGCCGGCGCGGCGGGCGGCGCGCTCGGCTGCGATCTTCTTGTCTGTCCGCCGGCGACCCTCATCTCGGAGGTAGGCGGCATTCTCGCCGGAAGCGCGATTGCCCTCGGCGGGCAGGACTGCCATGCCGCGCCGAAAGGCGCCTACACCGGGGACATCAGCGCCGAGATGCTGGCGGATCTCGGCTGCAATTATGTGATTCTCGGGCACTCCGAGCGACGCCAGGGCCATGGCGAAACCGACGCGGTCCTGCGCGGGAAGATCGCCGCCGCGTGGCGGGCGGGTCTGACGGCGATACTGTGTGTCGGCGAGACGCAGCGCCAGCGTCAGGCCGGGGAGGCAATCGAGGTCGTCTCGTCCCAGCTCGCCGGCGCGATTCCGGACGCCGGCGCGGCGGCCACCCTGGTCGTCGCCTACGAGCCGGTCTGGGCAATCGGCACCGGGCTGACCGCGACCGCGGAGGACATCAGCGCAATGCACGCCGAGATACGCAGGCGGATACCTGCCGGCACCCGCATCCTCTACGGTGGCTCGGTCAACCCGAAGAATTCCGATACGATCCTCGGCCTCTCCGAAGTCGACGGCGCCCTGGTCGGCGGCGCCAGCCTCAACGCCGATGATTTCTGGACGATCGCGCAGAGCTGCCCGGCGGCATAGCTCGGGCTTCTGGTCAGCGGCGCACAGAGTGAATAGATAACGCCGATGATCATCCTACTTCTCGCCGTTCACATCCTAGTCGCCATCTCCCTCGTCGGGGTGGTCCTGTTGCAAAAGAGCGAGGGCGGTGCGCTCGGCATGGGCGGCGGCGGTATGTCGGGGTTCATGACCGGCCGTTCGACAGCAAATCTGCTGACCCGAGCGACGGCGATTCTCGCCGCAGCGTTCATGACGACGAGCGTGCTGCTCGTCGTCTTGCACAACCGTGACCGCGCGCCGCGCTCGATACTCGAGCAGGGTGCACCTGCGGCGCCGGCTATTCCGGCAGCGCCAGAGCCGCCGACCGCGCCGGCGCAGCCCGCTCAGCCTAGCGCACCCCTGGCGCGCTGAGCAGCATCTAATCCTCGACTGTTGTTTACCATGTGACGCGGGCCTCCGTTGCTGTAGACTGGAGTTCCATGACGCGGTTCATCTTCATTACCGGCGGCGTGGTCTCCTCACTCGGCAAGGGTCTCTCGGCGGCGGCGCTCGGTGCGCTCCTCCAGGCGCGCGGGTTCAAGGTCAGGCTGAGGAAGCTCGACCCGTACCTCAACGTCGATCCCGGCACGATGAGCCCCTACCAGCACGGAGAGGTCTACGTCACCGACGATGGCGCCGAGACCGATCTCGATCTCGGCCATTACGAGCGCTATGTCGGCGTCGCCGCCCGGCGTAGCGATTCGGTCACTACCGGCAGGATCTATTCAACGGTGATCGGCCGCGAGCGGCGCGGCGAATATCTCGGGGCGACGGTGCAGGTGATCCCCCACGTCACCGACGCGATCAAGGAGTTCATCCTGGCCGATCTCTGTGGCGAGGATTTTGTCATTTGCGAGATCGGCGGCACGGTCGGCGACATCGAGAGCCTGCCGTTTCTCGAGGCGATTCGCCAGCTCGGCAACGAGCTCGGACGCGAGCGCGTGCTCTTTGTGCATTTGACTTTGGTGCCGTGGATCGCCTCGGCAGGCGAGCTGAAGACCAAGCCGACACAGCATTCCGCGAAGGAGCTGCTCGGCCTCGGGATTCAGCCGGACATCCTGTTGTGCCGCTGTGAGCGGCCGATTCCTCCTGCCGCGCGGAAGAAGATCGCGTTGTTCTGCAATCTGCGGGAGAGCCGGGTCATTCCTGCGCTCGATGTCGACACGATCTATGCCGTGCCCGGCGCTTACCATGCCGAAGGGTTCGACCGCGAAGTCTGTGGCCATTTCGGTCTCGACGCTCCGGAGCCCGATCTCGACCGATGGAGCGAGATCGTCGACCGTATCGCCAAGCCGGAGGGGCGGGTGACGATCGCCATCGTCGGCAAATACACGCATCTCCCGGACAGCTACAAATCCCTGGTCGAGGCGATGACCCATGGCGGGATCGCCAACAATGTCGGGGTCGACCTCGACTGGATCGATTCGGAAGTGTTCGAGGCGGAGTCGGAAGCGCTTCGTCAGCTCGACGGCGTCGACGGAATTCTCGTCCCCGGCGGCTTTGGGGAGCGCGGCTCCGAGGGCAAGATCGCGGCGGCGCGGTTTGCCCGCGAGCGGCGCCTACCCTATTTCGGGATCTGCTTCGGCATGCAGATGGCGGTGATCGAGGCTGCGCGACACCTCGCGGGTCTTCGCGGTGCGGGCTCGACCGAATTCGGTTCGTGCGAGCATCCGGTGGTCGGGCTGATGACCGAGTGGATGCGGGGGAACACGCTGGAGCGGCGCGAATCGGAGGGGGATCTCGGCGGAACCATGCGCGTCGGAGCTTACCAGGCGGTGCTGATGCCCGAGAGCCGGGTGGCCGGGATCTACGGCACCACCTGCATCAGCGAGCGGCATCGCCATCGCTACGAGGTCAACATCGGCTACAGACAGACCCTGGAGGCGGCAGGCTTGTGCTTTGCCGGCATGTCGCCCGACGGCCTGCTGCCGGAGATCGTCGAGCTGCCGGATCACCCCTGGTATATCGGCGTGCAATTCCACCCGGAACTCAAATCGAAACCCTTCGAGCCGCACCCGCTGTTCACCTCCTTCATCCGCGCCGCGCTCGATCAGTCCCGCCTGGTTTGAGGGCTCACGTCATGACACCGCGCCATGTAACAATCCGTGGCATTACTCTCGGCAACGATCTGCCACTGGTTTTCATCGTCGGGCCGAATACGTTGGAATCGCGGGCGCATGCGCTCGAGATGAGCGCCTCGTTGGCGGAGATCGCGGCGAAGCTCGGGATCGGCTTGGTCTACAAGACATCGTTCGACAAGGCCAACCGGTCTTCCCTCCGATCCGAGCGAGGAATCGGTCTGAGAGCGGGGTTGCCGATCCTCGCCGAGGTGCGGGAAACCACTGGGCTGCCGGTGCTGACCGATGTGCACGAAAAAGAGCAGTGCGCCCCGGTGGCCGAAGTGGTCGACATCTTGCAGATCCCGGCTTTTCTTTGCCGCCAAACGGATTTGCTGCTGGCCGCCGGTGCGACCGGGAAGGCGATCAATATCAAAAAAGGCCAGTTCCTGGCGCCGTGGGACATGAAGAATGCAGCCGCGAAGATCGCTTCGACCGGCAACGAGCGGATTCTGCTGTGCGAGCGCGGCACGAGCTTCGGCTATAATACGCTGATCGTCGATATGCGCGCGCTGCCGATCATGGCGCAGACCGGCTACCCGGTCGTCTTCGACGCGACGCACGCCGTGGCTCAACCCGGCGGCCTCGGGGATCGATCGGGAGGCGAACGCGAATTCGCTCCCGTCCTTGCGCGCGCCGCGGCGGCCGTCGGCGTTGCCGCCATCTTCATCGAGACGCATCAAGACCCCGACCATACCGTCAGCGCCGAGGGGCCGACTATGGTGCCGCTCAAGGCGCTGCAGGGGTTGCTCGAAACCCTGGTCGCGTTCGACCGCCTCGCCAAGGCGCAGCCCCCGGTCACCATGTAGAGGCCCGATGACTGCCATTACTGACATCCACGCACGCGAGATCCTCGACAGCCGAGGCAATCCGACCGTCGAGGTTGAGGTTACGCTCGACACCGGAGTGACCGGGCGAGCGGCGGTTCCGTCCGGCGCGTCTACCGGCGCGCACGAGGCGATCGAGAAGCGCGATGGTGGACCCCGCTTCGGCGGCAAGGGGGTGCAACAAGCCTTGGAAGCGGTGGACGGCGAGATCTTCGATGCGCTCTCCGGCCTCGACGCCGAGGACCAGTTCGCCATCGACCGCAGGATGATCGAGCTCGATGGCACGCCGAACAAGTCTCGGCTCGGAGCCAACGCGATCCTCGGGGTCAGCCTCGCCTGCGCGAAGGCTGCGGCGGCCGAAGCCGGCGTCCCGCTCTACCGCTATGTCGGCGGCGTCTTCGCCCGCACCCTGCCGGTGCCGATGATGAACATCATCAATGGCGGTGTGCACGCCGACAACCCGATCGACATCCAGGAATTTATGGTGATGCCGGTCGGTGCGGCCTCGTGCACCGAGGCGATTCGCGCGGGCGCGGAAATCTTCCACGCATTGCGCAAAAAGCTCGCCGACGCCGGGCACAACACAAATGTCGGGGATGAGGGCGGGTTCGCGCCCAACCTCGCCTCGGCCGATGCGGCGTTGGGCATGATCATGCAGGCGATCGAGGCCGCCGGGTACCACGCCGGCGACGACGTCGTGCTGGCGCTCGATCCTGCCGCCAGCGAGTTCTACCGCGAGGGCGCCTATCATCTCGCCGGAGAGGGCAAGACGCTCGATGCGGCCGGTCTCGTCGCCTATTGGGCCGATCTCGTCCGCCGTTACCCGATCGTCTCGATCGAGGACGGAATGGCCGAGGACGACTGGGATGGCTGGGCTCAGCTGACGCGGGCGCTCGGCGGCAAGGCCCAACTCGTCGGTGACGACGTGTTCGTCACGAACCCGAAGCGGCTGCGCGACGGTATCGCGCGCGGTGTCGGCAATGCGCTGCTCGTCAAGGTCAATCAGATCGGCACGTTGTCGGAGACGCTCGAAGCCGTCGAGATCGCACAGCGAGCGGGTTGGGGAACGGTTTTTTCGCATCGCTCCGGGGAAACCGAGGACACGACGATCGCCGATTTGGCGGTCGCGACGAATTGCGGTCAGATAAAGACGGGATCGCTGTCGCGCTCGGACCGGCTGGCCAAATACAATCAGCTGATCCGCATCGAGGAGCAGCTCGGCGGCTCGGCATTCTATGCCGGGCGCTCGGTGTTGCGGCGATAGCGCAATCGGAAGATGTCTTCGGCCGGGGTCGGTTGCAGCAGTTGACGCCTCGGTCCTCCCATGTTCCTTTTGCGCCATGAACGTAATGCGTGCATTGCGGCGGCGCGCCCACTTCGTCCTCGGTCCGATCGTCGGGATCGCGCTGACCGGGTATTTCGCCTACCACTTGGTCGAGGGCGAGCGCGGGTTTAAGGCGTGGCTGCGGCTAAACCGCGAGATCCGCACCGCAACCGCCAATCTGGAGGCGGTTCGGGCGCAGCGGACGGCCATGGAGCTCAAGGTTTCGAACCTCCGGCCGGAGCACGTCGATCCGGACCTGCTCGACGAACGGATCCGCGCGACCCTGAACCTCGTATCGCCGGACGACGTCGTTATCATGCAGCCCGCCACCGCTCGCTAGCGACCCTCGGTGGCTGTCTCGAGGCGGTCGTTGCCACAGGACGGCCAGCCGCCGTTATTTGTTTGCTCCCAACTATTTGACCCGGTCGTGGTTGCAACGGCGCGGATTTGTCACCATGCTCCGGGCAAATTCTCGCAGTCGCCCTTCCGGCGGCCGCGCGGAGGGAGCGACCATGGCAGTCAAACGCAAACCCGATTCGGTAAAATTCGCCGACCTCGGCGTCTCGCCGGAGGAGCTGCTCCGTTACTACCGTGACATGCTGCTGATCCGGCGCTTCGAAGAGAGAGCCGGACAGATGTACGGCATGGGACTGATCGGCGGTTTCTGCCACCTCTACATCGGACAGGAGGCGGTCGTCGTCGGCATTCAGGCGGCGCTCAAGGAAGGCGATACGATCGTCACCTCCTATCGCGACCACGGCCACATGTTGGCTGCGGGCATGGATCCCAAGGGGGTCATGGCCGAGTTGACGGGACGCCGGAGCGGCTACTCGCACGGCAAGGGCGGCTCGATGCACATGTTCAGCCGCGAGAAGAACTTCTTTGGCGGCCATGGCATCGTCGGGGCACAGGTGCCGATCGGCACCGGGCTCGCCTTCGCCCATCATTACCGCGGAAACGGCCTGATTTGCGTCACCTATCTCGGGGATGGGGCGATCAACCAGGGGCAGGTGTACGAGAGCTTCAACATGGCGGCCTTGTGGAAGCTGCCGATAGTCTACGCGATAGAGAACAATCGGTATGGCATGGGGACGTCGATCGACCGCGCCTCGGCTCGTACCGACCTGTTCCATCGCGGGATGGCCTATGGCATCCCGGGAGAGCAGGTCGACGGCATGAACGTGCTGGCGATATACGAAGCCGGGCTCGCAGCCGCCGAACACGCCCGGTCGGGCCAGGGACCAATCATCCTGGAGATGATGACCTACCGGTATCGCGGGCATTCGATGTCCGACCCGGCGAAATACCGTACCCGCGACGAAGTCAACAAGGTGCGGACCGAGCACGATCCGATCGAGCAGGTGAGGCATCGGTTGTTGGAGGACGGCACAAACGAGGCCCAGCTCAAACAGGTCGACGGCGAGGTTAGGGATCGGGTTGCCGAAGCCGCACAATTCGCCCAGGACAGCCCCGAGCCGGACCCGGCCGAGCTGTGGACGGATGTGCTGGCAGAAGCCTGATTGTGCTTGGACAAAGCGATGGCTACCGAAGTCTTGATGCCAGCCCTGTCGCCGACAATGACCGAGGGCAAGATCGCCCGCTGGCTGAAGAGCGAGGGGGAGCCCGTCAGGGCTGGCGATGTGCTCGCCGAGATCGAGACTGACAAGGCGACGATGGAATTCGAAGCAGTCGATGACGGTGTGCTCGCCAAGATCGTGATCCCGGAGGGCACCGAGCACGTCGCGGTCAATACGCCGATCGCGGTGATCGCCGGGAACGGCGAGGAAGCCGGCGCCGCCGCAACAATCGCTCCGGCTGCTAAGGCGCCTGAGAAAACCCCCGCGAAGACGCCGCCCCGGCCCTCACCGCTGCCAGCCCCCTCAGCTGTCGCGCAGCGCTCTGTGCCGGCGGAGAGTGAGTATATCGGCAAGACCACGACGATGACGGTGCGCGAGGCGCTCCGCGATGCGATGGCGGAAGAAATGCGGCGCGACGACACGGTCTTTCTGATTGGTGAGGAGGTCGCGGAGTATCAGGGTGCCTACAAGGTCAGCCAGGGCCTGTTGCAGGAGTTCGGGCCGCGGCGTGTCATCGACACTCCGATCACCGAGCAGGGCTTTACCGGTCTGGGGGTTGGCGCCGGCTTTGCTGGCCTCAGGCCAATCGTCGAGTTTATGACCTTCAACTTCGCGATGCAGGCGATCGATCAGATCATCAACTCGGCCAGCAAGACCCGCTACATGTCCGGCGGCCAGATGAGCTGCCCGATTGTCTTCCGCGGGCCGAACGGGATAGCCGCGCGCGTCGCGGCGCAGCATTCGCAATGCTATGCGAGCTGGTATGCGCATTGCCCCGGCCTCAAAGTCGTCGCCCCCTATACCGGTGCCGACCACAAGGGGCTGTTGAAGGCCGCGATCCGCGACCCGAACCCGGTCGTCTTTCTTGAGCACGAACTGGTTTACGGCGAGAACTTCGCCGTGCCGGACGACCCCGAATTCATTGTTCCGATCGGGCGGGCGCGGATTGCCCTGGCGGGCGAGCACGTCACGATCACGGCCTTTTCGCGCATGGTGAAATTGGCGATGCAGGCGGCCGAGGAGTTGGCGAAGGCAGGCATCTCCGCCGAGGTCATCGATCTGCGGACATTGCGGCCGTTCGATGCCGATACGGTCGTTGCGTCCGTCAAAAAGACCAACCGGATCGTCGCGGTCGAGGAGGGCTGGCCCTTTGCCGGCATCGGCTCCGAGCTCGCCGCGATCATGATGGAGGAGTGCTTCGACTGGCTCGACGCGCCGGTGAAGCGCGTTGCCGGCAAGGACGTTCCGCTGCCTTACGCGGCCAATCTGGAGCGCCTCGCGGTGCCGCAGGTCGAGGACATCGTCGCCGCGGCACGCGAGGTCGCCTACCGCTGACGGCGACGGCGGAAGGGGAGGCGATATGCCGATCGAAATCCTGATGCCGGCGCTGTCGCCGACGATGACCGAGGGGAACGTCACCAAATGGCTTAAGAAAGAGGGCGACGAGGTGCGCTCGGGTGATGTTCTGGCCGAAATCGAGACCGACAAGGCGACGATGGAGTTCGAGGCGGTCGACGACGGACGGCTCGGCAAGATCCTCGTCCCGGAAGGCGCCGAAGGGATCAAGGTGAACCAACCGATCGCCGTGCTGCTCGGCGAAGGAGAGGACGCCTCCGCTCTCGACAAAATCGCGGAGAAGCCGGCCAAACCACCTGCCGCATCGACGACGATCGCAGCCGAGCCGCAGCGGGAGCCTCGACCGACGCTCGGAAGAGCCGGCAATGGCGACGGCCGCATCTTCGCCAGCCCATTGGCGCGCCGCATGGCGCAGCAGGCCGATCTCGACCTCGCCGCGATCACCGGCTCGGGCCCGCAAGGCCGCATCGTCAAAGCCGACATCGAAGCGGCGCTTTCTGCGAAACGGGGTGCACCGGCACCGGCGGTGGCGCGGCCCATTGCCCAGCCGCAACCTGCGCCTGCGGCTGCACCAGCTGCGGCACCTGCTCTGAGCAAGGAGCGGGTGCTGGCGCTCGCCGGCAATCCGCCCTACACCGAGCGGCCGCTCACTGCGATGCGCCGCGTCATTGCCAGGCGGCTGACCGAATCGAAGCAGACGGTCCCGCATTTCTACCTGACCATCGACTGCGAGATCGACGAGCTGCTCAAATTCCGCACCGAGCTCAACGGGAAATCCGATGCCTACCGGATCTCGGTCAACGATTTCGTGATCCGCGCCGCGGCGCTCGCCTTGCGGCAGGTGCCTGCGGCCAACGCCTCGTGGAGCGATGAAGCGATCCTCCTCTGGAACACGGTCGACATCGCCGTCGCCGTCGCGCTCGACGACGGGCTGATCACGCCGATCGTCAAGAACGCCGACCGCAAGGGATTGGCGGCGATCGCCAACGAGACGAAGGATCTCGTCGCTCGAGCCCGGGCCGGCAAACTGAAGCTGGAAGAATTTCAAGGCGGCACTTTTTCGATCTCCAACCTGGGGATGTTCGGGGTCCGAGATTTTGCCGCCGTAATCAACCCGCCGCATGGCGGCATCCTGGCGGTCGGCGCCGGCGAGCAGCGGCCGGTCGTCAGGAACGGCGCGCTGGCGATCGCGACGGTGATGAGCTGCACGCTGTCCTGCGATCACCGGGCCGTCGACGGCGCCGTCGGCGCGCAGTTCCTCGCCGCCTTCAAGAAGCTCGTCGAAGATCCGCTGACGATGCTGCTGTGACGAGAAGCGGGAAACGCTGATGGCCGAAACGTCATTCGACCTGATTGTTGTTGGCGGTGGGCCCGGGGGCTATGTCGCAGCGATCCGGGCGGCGCAGCTGGGAATGAACACGGCGGTGGTCGAACGCGATCAACTGGGCGGTATATGCCTCAATTGGGGCTGCATTCCGACCAAGGCGCTGTTACGCAGCTCGGAAATTTACCACCTGCTCCACCGCCTCGACGATTTCGGCTTCTCCGCCAAGGACATAAGCTTCGATGCCGGCAAGGTGGTCGCGCGTTCGCGGGCGGTTGCCAAGCAACTGTCGAACGGCGTGGCGTATCTGCTACGGAAGAACAAGGTCACCGTGTTCGATGGGCACGGGCGCCTTGGCGGAAAGGGCCGGCTCGTGGTGGCGAAGGACGGCAACCCGGTCGCCGAGCTCGCCGGCGAGCACATCGTGCTGGCCACCGGGGCGCGGGCGCGCAGCCTGCCGGGGGTCGAGCCCGACGGTGAGCGGGTGTGGACCTACAAGGAAGCGATGGTACCGGCAGCGATCCCCAAATCGCTGCTGGTCGTCGGGTCGGGCGCGATCGGGATCGAATTCGCTAGTTTTTACCATGACATGGGCGCCGAGGTGACGGTGGTCGAAGTGCTCGACCGCGTGCTGCCGGTCGAGGATGAGGAGATCTCCGCTTTCGCCCGTAAATCGTTCGAGAAGCAGGGGATCAAAATACACACCGGGGCGACCTTGGCGGCCCTCGAGCGCGACGGGGAGGGGGTCACGGCACGGATCGAAGCGGACGGCAAATCACTCGAAGCAAATGCCGAGCGCGTGATCCTGGCCGTCGGCATCCTGGGCAATGTCGAAGAAATCGGCCTCGAAAACACCGGCGTCGTCGTCGACCGGACCCACATCGTCGTGGACGAATGGCTGCGTACCGGCGAGCCGGGGATCTACGCGATCGGTGATGTCGTCGGCCCGCCGTGGCTGGCGCACAAGGCGAGCCACGAGGGGGTGATCTGCGTCGAGCGGATCGCCGGGGTCAATGACGTGCACCCGCTCGATACCCGCAACATCCCGGCCTGCACCTATTGCCGGCCGCAGGTCGCCAGCGTCGGGCTGACGGAGAAGGCCGCACGCGATGCCGGTTACGAGGTCAAGGTCGGACACTTCCCGTTCATCGGCAACGGTAAGGCGATCGCGCTCGGCGAGCCCGAAGGAATGGTGAAGACGGTGTTCGACAGCAAGACCGGCGAGCTGTTGGGCGCCCACATGATCGGCGCCGAGGTGACCGAACTGATCCAGGGTTACACGATCGCCAAGACCCTCGAGACTACCGAGACCGAGCTGATCCGTTCGATCTTTCCGCACCCGACTCTGTCGGAGACGATGCACGAAGCCGTGCTCGACGCTTACGGGCGCGTCATCCACTTTTAGGAGGCTTACCGTCGTCTGGCTGCGAATCGGAACTGTCATCGAACCATCACATAACCTTCATCAAACGGCTGTTTAACTGACTCTAAATTCCGTCCGCTCCAGCCATCAGCACTAGAGAGAAGGATGCGACGGAATCCCTGCATTGTGGCCGGCGGGATCGCGCTGGCATTGTCGAGCGGCTCCTTCGCGATCGCGGCGGGACCCAATGACTGTCCCAATGGCGGCACGGTGCGCTTCGGCGTCGAGCCCTACGACACGTCGGCTCGTCTGGTTCCGATCTACCAGAAGGTCGGAGAGCTGATCGGGGAGAAGCTCGGCTGCAAGGTCGAGGTTTTTGTCGCGACCAGCTACAATGCCGAGATCGAGGCGATGCGCAACGGCAAGCTCGAAATCGGCGAATTCGGACCGCTCGGTTATGTGCTCGCCCATCAGGTAGCGAAGGCCGAGGCGGCCGCCGCCTTTGGCACCGCGGACGGCAAGCCCAATAGCTACTGGGCCAGCCTCGTCACCTACCCTGCCTCGGGCATCAAAACCGTTGCTGAGATCAAGGGGCACAGCTTCGCGTTTTCCGACCCGGCCTCGACCTCTGGGCATCTCTTCCCGGCCTATGGGCTGCGCAAGGCCGGGCTCGACCCCGACAAGGATATCCGAGCAATCTATGCCGGCAGTCATACCTCGTCGTTCGAGGCGCTCTACAACCACAAGGTCGACGCCGGCGAGCTCAACAGCGAGCAGCTCGAATCCGCCGCGCAACGCGGCCACTACAATGATGGCGACTTGGTCTTTTTATGGAAGTCAGACGCGATTCCGACCGACCCGTTCGCGGTGCGCGGTGATCTGCCGGCGGATTTCAAGAAGCGGGCTATTGAGGTGCTACAAAATCTCGATCTTTCGGCGCTCGACCCGGCAGACCGCAAGATCATGGTCGGCGCGGGCATAACTCGGCTGGTACCGCAGACCGACGGCGCCTATGACGGCATCCGCGACCTCGTCAAGACGCTCAACATCGACCTTGAAAAGCTGAGCTGACCGGAATCGGCCACGCGGGCGAACGTCATGCTGCAGGTCCGCGGCCTGACGATGCGCTACCCCAACGGCAAGCTGGCGCTCGTTGATTTCGATCTGAGCATTGAGGCCGGCGAGGTTGTTGTCGTGCTGGGCGGCAATGGCAGCGGTAAGACGACGCTGCTGCGTTGTATCTCACGCACGCTCTGTCCGACCGCCGGAGAAATCTGGCTCAACGATACCAATCTGGCCGCGCTCTCGGGCGAGCGGCTGCGTCAGGCGCGCCTGCCGCTGGCGATGATCTGGCAGCACGCCAGCCTGGTGAGGCGGCGCAGCGTGCTGAGCAATGTTGCCTCGGGCGCCCTCGGCCGCTATGGCGGGCTGTGGACGGCGCTCGGCTGCCTGCCCGCGGTCGAATGCGACGCCGCCTATGACTATCTGAACGCGGTTGGTCTCGCTGCTCTCGCTGGACAGCGCGCCGGCACTTTGTCTGGCGGGCAGGCGCAACGCGTCGCAATTGCTCGCGCGCTCGCCCAGCGCCCGCAGGTATTGCTCGCCGACGAGCCGGTGGCGAGCCTCGACCCCGAAGCAGCCGACGACATCATGCGCCTGGTGCGCCACCTTGCGACGCACGAGCGCCTCGCCGTGTTGTGCGTATTGCACCAGGTCGAGCTGGCCTATGGCTATGCCGACCGCGTCGTCGGCATTCGCGACGGCAGGATCGCTTTCGATCGGTCGTGTGCCGAGCTGCCGCGCGATGCGGTACGTCAGCTCTATCTCGGCGAGGCCGCTTGAGGTTCGAGGCGGCGGGCCCGCAACTCGTCGAGCGCAGCTGGACCGAGGCGCTCGGCCTGGCGCTGCGCCTCGTGCTTGTGCTTGCTCTGGTGGCAATCGTTGTGCAGGCGGCGATCGTCGTCCGTGCCCGGCCGCAGGATTTGATCACCGGCGCCTACGGCATGGCCGACATCGTCCGGCGCGCGATGCCGCCCGATTTCAGCAAGATCGACATGGTGTGGTGGCCGGCGCTCGAAACTATCGACCTTGGCATCTTCGGCACCCTCGGCGGCGTCATCATGGCCCTCCCGCTGGCGATTCTCGCCGCCACCAATGTGACGCCCTCGCGCTATCTCTACTACGCTGCGCGCGGTGTGATCGGCTTCGCCCGCGCCGTCCCCGACCTAGTCTGGGCATTGCTGTTCGTCACCGCCGTCGGGCTCGGGCCGTTTCCGGGCGCCCTCGCGCTCTCCGTTCACTCGATCGGAATGCTCGGTCGCCTGTTCGCCGAGACGATCGAGCACATGGACATGGCGCCGATCGATGCGCTGACCTTGACCGGCGCTCGGCGCGTGCAGGTCTTCACCCATGGCATCATCCCGTCGATCCTGCCCTCACTCCTCGGGATCGCGCTCTACCGGCTCGACGAGAACATCCGCTCATCGCTGGTGCTCGGCTTTGTCGGCGCCGGCGGCATCGGGTTCGAGCTGCTTTCGGCGATGAGCCTGTTTCAATATCAGCTGGTATCGCTTCTGCTGATCGTCACCTTTGTCATCGTGATCGCCGCCGAGCGCCTTTCGGCGCTGCTCCGCGCACGCCTCGGGTGAGGAAAACTGGTGGCGAGGTCAGGTGGCGGCGCATAGACTCATTGGGCCGATCATCGGAGCGCGAGCCATCATGGATTTTGATCCGGCCGAGATTACCTACGTGCCGACCACAGGCGTGCGGCGAGCGCATGAGACGCCGCTCGTCGCGGCCACCGATCAAAGCCTCGCGGGATACGGATGCCTCGTAGACGCGCCAAAGAGCTTCCCGATCGAGATTGTCCGCTGGCCAGCTCAGGGCTGGCGACCGATCGACGAGAATTCGGGTGATCAGGGCGGCGTCGCCGAAGGAGGCTTCGAATTCTGGTGGAAAGGCGAGACCCTCTACGCTCGGAACAACGCTGTGGGCGACAGCTACCTTTTCGGCTGGAGCAACTGGCCGGAAGAGGCGGCAACCAATGGTCCAGCGAACCCACGCCGTCGCGCCCTCATTTGGCGCGCCAATTATCACCCGGACGGCGGCCAGCTATTCTGTCCGTTGCATGGCGAGAGTTTCGTCGTGCCGCTTGCCGTGCCGGGGGACGATGTAACACCGGAACGGTTCGTCACGTTCTGGTGCGACGGCACCCGCGGGCTCTACATCCATCCGAACGTCTGGCACGGGGCGATCGTGCCGCTCGACGAGCATGCGGAGTTCCTGGATCGCCAGGGCCGCGTCCACGCCCGTGTATCGGTCGATTTCGCAAAGGAATTCGGCTGCTACCTCGCGGTACCGATGCAACGGCCCGATGCGTAGCGGGGGACGGAGAATGGCGCTGGCTTGACGCGTCTGGGCCGGCCATCCACTTCTAGGCCCAGCGATCAACACGGTCAGGTATGGCTACTCCTCCCTCGTCATGGCCGGGCTCGACCCGGCCATCCACGCACTTGGGGCAGGGACCTCGCCCGGTTCCCGTGGATGCCCGGATCAAGTCCGGGCATGACGGAGAGGCACCGCTGCGTCTGCGTCACCCTGAAAAGGCGCGCCGCCCCGATAGCCCGATCCCGCGCAAGCCGGATTGGCTGCGCGTCAAGGCGCCGGGGTCGCCGGAATACCAGGCGACGCGGCGGCTGATGCGCGACCTCGCGCTGAACACGGTGTGCGAGGAGGCGGCGTGCCCGAATATCGGCGAGTGCTGGAAACAAAAGCATGCGACGGTGATGATCCTGGGGCGGGTCTGCACCCGCGCCTGCACCTTCTGCAACGTCGCGACCGGCCGGCCCGATCTGCTCGACCCGCACGAGCCCGAGCGCGTCGCTAAGGCGATCGCCGCGCTTGGGCTCTCCCATGTCGTCGTAACCTCGGTCGATCGCGACGATCTCGATGACGGCGGCGCCGGGCATTTTGCCCAAACCATCAGGGCGATCCGGACCGCTGCCCCCGGCACGACGATCGAAGTCTTGACCCCCGATTTCCTGCGCAAGGAAGGGGCGCTCGAAATCGTCGTTGCGGCGAAGCCAGATGTTTTCAATCACAACCTCGAGACGGTGCCACGCCTTTACGCCGAAGTGCGGCCGGGGGCGCGCTATTTCCATTCGCTGCGGCTGCTCGACCAGGTCAAGCGGCTTGACCCGGCGCTGTTTACAAAATCGGGGATCATGGTGGGGCTCGGCGAGGACAAGGGCGAGGTGTTGCAGGTCATGGACGACCTGCGGGCCGCCGAGGTCGATTTTCTAACGATCGGACAATATCTGCAGCCGACGCCAAAGCATCATGCGATCGCGCGGTTCGTGACACCGGAGGAGTTCCGCAGTTATGCCGGCTTTGCGGCGGCCAAGGGTTTTCTATTGGTCTCGGCCTCGCCGCTGACGCGATCGTCCTATCATGCAGGGGAGGATTTCGCGCGGTTGCGCGCCGCGCGTGCCGTCAGGCTCGCCGCCATCGGCTAGGGCCGTCCGCGATGCCGACCCATGCGGAAGAGCGTGTGTTGCCCTACACGCCCGAGCAGCTCTTCGCCCTCGTGGCCGACATTGAGCGGTATCCGGAATTTCTGCCCTGGTGCGTCGGCGCGCGCATCAAAGAGCGCCGGCCCGATCTGGTCGTTGCCGATCTGATCATCGGGTTTCGCATGTTTCGCGAGCGTTTTACTTCGCGCGTCTCGCTCGACCCGCCAAAGCACATCGACGTCACCTACGCCGAGGGACCGTTTCGTTACCTCAATAATCATTGGACTTTTACCGCGGACCCAGCCGGTTGCCGGGTGGGCTTCTTTGTCGATTTCGAATTCAAGTCGCGCCTGCTGCAGCGGCTGATCGAGGTGCTGTTCAGCGAGGCCGTCCGCCGCATGGTCGGCGCGTTCGAAAAACGCGCCCGCGATCTCTACGACACCCCGGCGCGGCGCGACGCCGGCCAGCCCGCTACCTGACGGTATTGCATCCGCTCATTTTGGACGATAGGCCGCTACCGGCTTGAGCGCGCCTTCGACGAAGATCGGTCCGAAGCACACCAGGGTGAAGCCAGGTCTATTCGCGGGATGCCCGGCGACGATTTCGAGCGTCGTCCCCTCTCCCGGGTCGGGGATGTCGCCGCCGCCGGCGAAAGCCAGCGAGTTGCCGGTTTCCGTCAAGCCGATAGTCAGCAGAACTCCCCGGACGCCTTCCGCACCCTGGATATCGGCTTGGAGTTGCTGCAGGCCGAGTGTTCCTTTTGCCGATACAATGTCCACCATTGGGCTAACCCCTAGTACTGCGGTCGAATGCTTGTTTAAACTCATTGAAGGAGTCGACATTCTGCCGCGCTGCGTCGAGATGGTCTCTCAAGCGCTTAGCGATCACATCGTCCGACACCGTTTCGGAGCGGGACAACAAGCCAAGGTCCAAGGCAAGCTTCCGCTTTTGTTCGGGCGTGAGGTCCCTGAGGGCGCGCCCATACACTCGGACCTCGGCGTCGATGACCGCTGGAGTAGGTCCCGCGTGCGGACGATCGCCGACTGTGACTATCCGATTGACGACCTCCGGGTTACCTGCAACTTTTTTTGCGGCCTCACCGGAGGCGAACTGCGTGCCAACTCTAATTTTAACCCCGAGCGGGGTGGGTGTCCCGGTGTCGTCGCGGTCGATCTGAAAGCCGGCGAACATGTTGACGCCCTCGCCCACCGGGCGGCCGTCGACCTGCGCGGCGGCGGGTATGATCGTCCCGACAGTACGATCGAGGCCGAAATTGACTTCGAGCGGCGGCTGACTTGCCGAGTCGGCTCGGATCGCGAAATTGAAGCCGTCGCGCTCGCCGAATAAGAGGGTTCGTCCGCAACCGGCAACCAAAAACAGCAGCGCGAGTGTGCAGGCGAGCCTCGCTGGCCCGCGAGAGTTTGCGCAGGAGTTCATTGGTTTCCTCCGGCCGGATTGGCCGGTGGCCTGCCCTGATCCTGGAAGCAATCAAAGAAATTTTTGATCTTGGCTGCCGCTGCCGCGTTGTTCTGCGCGCCAAGATTATTGGCGAAGTTTGTCGCCGCTTGGCCGGTCGCGAGTGATTCGGTGTATCTGCGGATCGTGATCCCGTCGACGACGAGGTTCGAGCAGACCAGAGCAGACATGGCATCCCGGGTCACCAGCCCGTTCTCCTGCTGCTCGACGCTACGCGGGATGACGGTGGCGAATGTCCGATCGTAACCGATCACCAGTATTCCATTACCCTGTTCGGGGTTCACTTTGGCGTTGATCCCGACCACCGTGTGATTGGCTAGATAGAGCTGGGCCGGCTCACAGGCGGAGAGCAGCACCAATACCGCCGCGATCACCGCGACTTTTTGAGACCAGCCGATCACTCGCATGACGCTGGCTCCTGGCAGAAGCGGAGCTGTATGCCGGCCGGATCGTCCGGTGAAAGAACGAGACGCCGAAGCATCGAAGTATCGGAGGGGATCCTTGCGAAAGCGGCGTCTTCGGAGAAGCCGATCGTGGCGCCGACCATTTCGCGGTTCAAGCCGAAGTCGATCCCTACGACGCGACGGATCACGGCGGCCAGCGGCAAGTCGGCCACGGAAACGCCGAAGACGTAATCTCCGGGCCGCGGAGCCGCCGGGGAATCTGGCGCGACCGCCAAGGTTTTCGTGTACCCGATCGCAAGCCCAGCCCCATCGGGTCCAGTGCGCAAGGCTCCTCCGAGGGTCCTCGTGAGGATCACGACAGCGCCGTTGGCGCGGATGACTTCTGATGTGGAAAAGCCGACGCCGTTCACCGAACAGCCCGATACGCTCATGCCGAGCGTAATGACCAGCAGCGGCCAGCCAATACGGCATCCCGCAACATGTCGATCTCGGCTCGGCAGCGAGATTAATTACGGCAGCAGTTTCGTATGAGCCGAGTTGCCATGGCGCCCTCTCCCTGGTCGAAATTTCTTAGGATGATATCGCGCAGCGAGCGCATCCGCAAAACGGATTGGCCATAACAGGACCCGCGGGGCCCGATCTCCCGCGGGGCTGCCGCTCTCTCAACCGTGGATGCCGAGGAGGTGCGCTGCCGTGTCCCCGAGCAGTGCGGCGCGCTCGTCGTCGCTGAGCCCGGGGGTCGCGAGGATGTGGTCGACGGCGGTCTTCGTCCAGGGGTAGGGATAGTCGGTGCCCATGACAATCTGGCTGGCCCCGACTTCGGCGATCAGGTGGCGCAGCCCCTCCGGGGTGAAGACCAGGGAATCGTAATAGAGCTGCTTCAGGTATTCGGTCGGCTCTTTCTTCAGCGCGATCGTGCAGCGGTCGGGAAACGTCGCGCATCCGGCGTCCGACCGCGCCGCGTAGGACGGCAGATAGCCGCCGCCATGCGCCGCACAGATCTTGAGACCCGGAAATCGGTCGAGGGTGCCTTCGAAGATCAGGTGCGACAATGCGATCGTCGTTTCGAGCGGATTGCCGATGACATTGGTCAGCACCCCATTCCCCTTCAGCCGGGGGGCGAGCTCGGCCGTTCCTTGCGGGTGGATGAAGATCACCGCTCCCAGTTCTTCGGCTTTCGCCCAGAAAGGGTGGAATTTGGCGTCGGACAGTTCCTCGCCGTTCACGCTGCCGCCGATCAGGGTGCCCCGCAAGCCCAGCTTTTTCATCGCCGTCTCGAGCTGCTCCGCGGCGAGGTCCGGGTATTGCAGGGCGACGGTCCCAAAGGCGACGAAGCGATCCGGCTGCTCGGCGCAAATCTCCGCCAGCCGGTCGTTCTGCAATTTGATGATCTGCTGCGCCAGGTCGCGCTCGGCATTGTACCAATAGGGGTTGATGCTCAGCGCCTCCAAATCGATGCCTTGTGCGTCCATCGCTGCGATGCGGTCTTGTGATACGACCAATGCCTCGGGGGTTACCTTGCGTCCCATCAGCGCCATCGCCTCCGGCACCGCGCAATGAGCGTGTATGTCGACGGTTCGGATGCGCCGGCCGTTGACGACGACCTCGCGGCGTTGCCGTGGCGCTTGCGACCGCGCCTCGCCGATCAGCCCGCATCCGACAAAGGCAATCCCGGCAAAGCTGCCGAGCAGGTCCCTGCGGGTAGTTGCCATGTCCATTCCTCCCGGGCTTCTGGTCTTGTGACAGGCGAAATGATCACATTGGCTCATGCAAATCACCATCGCGGAGACGAGGGTTATGCAGATTGTCGACAACCGAACCGGTGCGCGAGCGTTTCAGGCCATGGTGCCGATGCGAGACGGCGTCAGGCTCAACACCTTCGTATTCCTGCCCGGGGATGGCGGGCCGCGGTGGCCGGTCATTCTGCACCGAACGCCCTATGGGATCACCGCGGGCGATGCGCCTGACAAGACCGACTGCACCCGGGCTTGGCTGCCGAGCGCCGCGGAACCGTTGCGCGGTTCGATCCTGCGTGGCTGGCGCGCCATCGTCGCGCACGGCTATGTGGCGGTCTACCAGGATACGCGCGGCCGCCACGGCTCGGAGGGCGAGGATCGGGTCTACGCCGACGATGCCGCGGATGGCCACGACACATTGGAATGGATTGCTGGCCAGTCCTGGACCAATCACAAGATCGGCATGTCGGGCTCGTCCGCCGGGGCCACGACGACATTCGCGGCCGCGTCAACGCGGCACCCCGCACTGCGAGCGTTTTTCGCCCAGGCCGGTGCCTCCAGCATCTATGACGACGTCGTCTACGAGGGCCAGTCGATCGAGATGGAGCGGCTGTGGTTATGGGTGGCGCGCAATATCCCGGGACTCTCGGCATCGCACCGTGAGACCGTCATGCAGCGGTCCGGCCTCGGTGCAGCCGATCTCGACAGGGCCGCGGCATCGGCTGCGGCGCGCTATGCGCGGCTCGACGCAGCCCGCCATGCCGAGCCGCCTTTCGCGGGTTCGCCGGATTGGCTGCGCCTGCCGCTGACCCGGTACCCGGATTTTGCGACCTGGCAACCTTTTCTCGACGAGATCCTTACGCATCCGGCGCCGGACGCCTTTCGCGCGGCGCACGATTTCCGCCGCACGATCGAGATCCCCGGATTTCACGTCACGACCTGGTTCGACATCTTCCAGACCAGCGTGTTGGCGGCGTTCAACGAAATTCAGGCGCACGTCGGCAACCAGCTGCTGTGGATTGGACCCAATGAGCATTCTTTCGTTTACCAGAGCAATTTCTGGCCAAGCGATCCCTATTTCGACTGGTTCGATTACTGGCTGAAGGGTGCGCCGACTGGCATCATGGATCAGCCGGCGGTGTTCTATTCGCCGCGTGCATGGATCGACGACCGGGCTGCCTATGTCCCCGACGATTGGCGCAGGGCGGAGCGCTGGCCGCCTGCCGAGGCGCGGCCATGGCCGCTCTACCTGCACGGCGACGGCAGCCTCGACGCAGAGGGGCCCGGCGGGCCGTCGCGCAGTTATAGTTACGATCCGCGTCGTCCGATTCCGACCATGGGCGGGCGCAACATGCTGATCGATGCCGGCCCGCGCGATCAGCGCCCCGTCCAGCGACTGCCGGATTATGGGCTGATCTACCGCGGCGAGGCGTTGGGCGATGACCTAACCATTGCCGGTGAGGTGCGTGTCACCCTGTCGGTGCAATCGGATTGCCCGGACACCGACTTCGTCGCCAAGTTGATCGACCTCCACCCGGACGGCCGCGCCATGCTGCTGATGGACGGGGTGACTCGCGCCCTGTACCGCGATCCCGCGGGCGAGCCGCGGCATCTGGCTTCGGATCGCGTCGAGCGGCTGACCATCACCCTCGGCCACATCCATCACACCTTCGCCGCCGGCCACCGCATCGAACTCGACGTGACCAGCAGCAATTTCCCGCGCCGCGCCCGCAACACCAACAGCGGCAATGCGATATTGGCGCACGACACCGACGCGGACATTCGGGCCGCCACGAACACCCTTCACCATGCCGCGGCGACACCTTCCTTCCTGGAATTGCCTGTGCTGAGTGTGTTCAGGGTCTGACAGTCTGAATCTGATGGCCTGCTATTCCGCGGGCTGCGGCGCGAGGATTGGCGCGGCCCGACGCAGGCGGCCGGGCAGGAACAATCCGGCGACGGCGACGAAACCGGCGCAGCCGGCCAGGGTCAGCCACAGCGGCGCAAAGCTTCCGGCGCCGTCATAAATGACGGCGACGAGTTTTACGCCGATCGTGCTGACGCCGAGCGCCAGCAGGAACTTGGCGCCAAACGCGGTGGCTCGCCACTGGGGCGGGGTATAGCGCGCGAGCAGAGCGTTTTCCGCCGGTACCGACAGCACACCGAGATAGTTGACCGCCATCATTGCGCCGAGCAACGGCAGATTGCGCGCCTGCGCGGCGACGACGAAGAGCGGGACTTGCGCCGTCCAGGCGACGACGTAGACGGCCTTCATCGCAAACCGGTCGGCGAGCCAGCCGCCGGCCAGCTGAGCGGTCGCCGCCACCAGGAAGACCAAGGTGACGAAGCCGCCGGCATCGAGGGTGCCGCCATCGGTGAGACCGGTCAGCCCGGCGGCAAACGCCTTCGGCAAGCCGACCGTGACCGCCTGTGAAATCGTACCGTCCGCGAGCATCGTGAAGGACAGCACGATGAAGGTGCGCATCACGTCGTTACGCGAGGCTTCCGGCTCCGGTCGGCGGTCGACCGCGGTCGCGACGACGCTCCCCCGGCTCATACAGCAGAGCAAAACCGCGCCGGTGATAGCGCAAAGCGCCCCCGGTATGATGAAGGCCGCGCGCCAGCCGATCGCCTGTGCCAATGCGCCGGCGACGAATGCCGCCACTGCGAGGCCGATGCTGCCGGCTATCCCGTTGACGCCGAGCGCGCGCCCGCGATTCCTGGCGTTGCGGACGAGCCAAGCGGTGCCGACCGGGTGGTAGATCGAGCCGAACAGCCCGATCGCGGCGAGACCGATCGCCAGCGCCACCGGCCCGTCTGTCAAGCCGGTGGCGATCGCGGCGCCGCCGGTGCCGATGAAAAACAGGACCATCATGCCCTCGGCGCTCCACCTGTCGCCGAGCCACCCCGCCGGCAATGCGCCGAGCCCGAACAATACGAACCCGCCGAGCGACAGCGACAGGAGATCGCCGTAGGACATGCCCCAGCGGCCTTCGAGCACGAGCACGACGGTCGGATAGAGCAGCATCAAGAGATGCGCAAAAAAATGGCCGACGCTGGAAAAGGCTAGCGCCAGGCCGGCGGATCGCGAGTTCATCGGTGCAAATTCTCACACCCACCGGCACCCGGCAACGGTGCGGTGAGGCGGCGGAGGGCGCCGCTAAACGGGGGCGAGCGGGCGATGTGGTTGCGGCGGGAACTCGACCCGGATCGGGTCGCCGGGCCGCACCGCGCCGCCGGTCACGACCACTCCCATGATGCCGGCCTTGCGGACGAGGTTCCCGTGCTCGTCTCGGTCGAGGGTCGCCGCCATCAAGCCCCGCTGGATGCGGTCGAGCTGGGCGCATGGGTTGCGCAGCCCGGTAACTTCGACGACCGCCGCGGC
>Ga0207693_10001086_pt1 | contig 24419 bp, 23 predicted proteins | sample LARL81metaG_FD_184347 | JGI IMG/M metagenome (GOLD analysis project Ga0207693, IMG submission 184347) | Corn, switchgrass and miscanthus rhizosphere microbial communities from Kellogg Biological Station, Michigan, USA - LAR L8-1 metaG... | ecosystem: Host-associated > Plants > Roots >... | reverse complement strand
GATCCGAGACGGACAGGGTCACGGCCCGGGCCACCACGCCGATCTCCGCCCGCGGGCGCTCGCGGGGCGTGTCCGATCGCGGCTCCTGCTCCATCAGCTCGACCAGGACGCCGTCGGGGTCTCGCAGGCAGACGCGGCGCGCACCCGACTCGCCGATCGGCTCGGTTAGCCGCTCGCTTCCCTCTTCCCGAGCCCGGCCCATCGCGGCGTCCAGGTCGTCCACCCAGAAGCTGACGGTCGTATAGCCGATGTCGCATGGGCGCCAGTCGGGCGGCACCTCGCGGACCAGCGGGCTGCGGAACTCGAACAGCTCGACCTGGAAGAGGTCCTGCCGGTCGACGAGCCACCAGCAGGTCGACGCGGCGCGCGGAATCCCCTGCACCATCGAGGACAGCGGGCCGGCGAACAGGTTCGTCCCGCCGCCCGGCTCGAGGCCGAGCACGTCGCGGTACCAGCGCTGGCTACGGCGGACGTCGCTGACGCTGAGCGCGATCTGGGAGAGGCGCAAGGCGCGCGTGACTCTACCTGCGACCCGGATAGCATCGGCTTGTGGGGAGTGCACGGACGCGTTTCGTGGTCGGATTGGCCATCGTTTCGTCGGTGCTGGTGTGGGAGGCGACGCCGGCCGCGGCGGAGCGCACGATTGGCACGCCCTACATACAGGCGCACCGGGGCGGCGCCGTAGTCAACGGCGAGCCCACGTACCCGGAGAACACGATGCCGGCGTTTCGGCACTCGGCCGCGGAGGGCTTCGTCCTCGAGATGGACGTCAAGCTGACCAAGGACCAGGTGCCCGTGATCATGCACGACGCGGCGCTGAACCGGACCACCGACTGCACCGGTGAGGTCGCCTCGAAGATGCTGACCCAGCTCCGCCACTGCCGGGTGGACATCCTCGGGAGCGAGGGCAACTCCAGGCACATCAGCCCGGACAGCTCCAGGTCCGCGTCCATCCCCACGCTCGCGCAGGTCCTCGACCTCATCAAGCACGAGGGTGCGCAGGCCAGCATCGAGATAAAGAACGTTCCGACCGACCCCGACTTCGATCCGACGGACGCGTTCGCGACGATCGTCGCCCGAGCCATCCGCTCGAGCGGCGTCCCGCAGTCGCGACAGATCATCCAGAGCTTCTGGCCGCCGAACCTGACCGTTGCGCAGCGGATCCTCCCGGACGCCGAGCTGTCCTTCCTGACGCTCTCGGCGGCGAATACCGGCGGCATCACCTATGCCTCGACGCACGGCATCCAGTGGGTCTCGCCCCAATGGGCGGTTGATGCGGCGTACATCGCGAGCGCCCACTCGCAGGGGCGCGAGATCGTCCCGTACACCGTTGACAAGCGCAGCGACATGGTCGCGGCCGCGGACGAGGGGGTCGACGCGATCATCACCAACGACCCAACTCGTGCGCGGCGCGTCTTCCACGAGACGGCGCCGGCAGCGCCACCGATGGCTCCCGCCCCCAGCAAGCCTGCATGCCGCGGGACCAACGCCTCGCTCCACGCGCCGCCGATCAAGAACATCGATCCCACCCCGGACGCGCCTCGGGTGTTCGCCATGCAGTTCAAGCAGGACGTCGCGAACGTCGCGACCTACGGCACCTTCCGGACGAAGATCGAGTGCATGATCCGCAAGTACGTCGTCCCCCATCTGGCAAAGAACCGGCCCAACATCGTTGCCTTCAACGAGGACGTCGGGCTGATGACGCTCGGCACGGGGTCCCGCGGCGACGTCGCCCGCCAGACGATCGGCCACCCGGACAGCGCGCCCAGCTGCCAGGGGAAGCCGGCGCCGTGCGTGGCGGCGGTCGCCCTGGCCGAGATCACGAGCGCCTACGCGAAGCAGGTCTCCGCGTATCGGGCGCGCTTCCCGGACATGGGCGCGCTAGCGCAGAGCTTCGTGGCGCCGACCGACACGTTTGCCCGCGGCTGGATGCAGACGTTCTCGGACATGGCCCGGCGCTACGGCATCTACATCGTGGGGTCCAACACACAGGCGCCGTTCCGCGAGTCGCGCGACCCGTCCGAGATCGGGACGTTCGAGGACCCCGACGTCGCCAACCCGAAGTCCGTCTACGTCGCCACGGGGCCCAAGGTCTACAACCAGGTCTTCATGTGGGGCCCTCACACGGTCAGCCAGGAGGGCCCGCTGCCGCTGCGCAACGTGGTCGCGAGCAACCAGAAGGTGCCCCTGACGTCCTTCGAGGAGACGCTGCAGGTATCGAACGGGCCTTCGAGTGGCCCCGACGGGCGCGCCAACCTGAAGCCGTTCCACATCCCGCATACGAAGGCGAAGGTCGGCTTCGCCACCAGCCTTCCGGCCTTCCAGTTCGGCTACGACTACGGCGACACGACACCGGCGACTAAGCCCTGCGCGGACATCGCCGTGACCTACATGCGGTGCCTTTCCGCGCTCGGCACCAACGTCGTCATCCAGGACGAGGCGAACGACGCGCAGTGGGCCGGGCTCGGGGGCGGCGGCGCATGGCAGCCCTTGGAATGGATGGGCTCGAGCTGGCGTGACGTCACCGACAAGGGCGTCGGCATCGACTACAACGTGACGCCGTTCATGGTCGGCAACCTCGCCGACCTGGTGTTCGACGGCCAGAGCTCGATCACGCAGAGGAGGAAGGCCATGGGCCGTGGGTGCAACTACGTCGGCAACCGCCACTTCATGGCGGGACCGCCGGAGAACGACCCGGCCGAGTTCAAGCCGTACGCCGGGCGCAAGCGCCAGTTCCTGGGGCTCGCCCGGTGGGTCGTCCCCGGCACCAACGACCGCGACAAGCTCCGAGCGGCCGCGGCTGACCTGGCCCCGGGCTCCGGCAGCCCGATCGAGAACCACTACCTCGAGACCGCGGTCGTCGCCGACCTGCCGTTCCCGGTGGACAAGCACCGGCCCGGCTGCTCCCGCGGCGCTCGGGTGGACGTGACGGAGCAGGGCAAGTAGGGCAGCGCCCCTAGCGATGGTGCAAAAACCGCACCGGCGGCGGCGCTCCCCACCAGACGTCGCCTGGTGAGCCCCCTGGACTGTTCGCCACCGTCCGCCACGCGCCGCCGACAAAGGGCCGACGCGCGCAAGTCCGCCCTCTACAGCAGCGTTTCGAGCCCGATCGTGAAGCGATCCGGCAGCTCGGCGACCCTCCGAACCGCGAGCAGGACGCCGGGCATGAAAGAGCTCCGGTCGATCGAGTCGTGGCGGATCGTGAGCGTCTGGCCCTCGCCGCCGAAGATCACCTCCTGGTGCGCGACCAGGCCGGGCAGCCGAACCGAGTGGATCGGATCGTGAACGTTCCCGCCCGCCTCGCGGATCAGCCCGGCGGTCCGCTTCGCCGTCCCAGACGGGGCGTCGAGCTTTCCCTCGCGGTGTAGCTCCACGATCTCGCACTCGGGCATGTGCGCGACCGCCTCCCGCGCCAACAGCATCATGAGAACCGCGCCGATCGCGAAGTTGGGGGCGACGAAGACTCGCGCCTCGCCGTCCGCGCTCTCGACCTCATCCCGCAGGCTGTCCAGGTCGAAACCGCTGGTTCCGACCACCGCGTGTACGCCCGCGCCCACGCACTCGCGGACGTTTCCCGGCGCCGCCTCGGGCGTCGTGAAGTCCACGACGACGTCGCTGTCCCCCAGCACGTCGCCCAGGGGCATCTCGAGCGATGGATCGGCACGGCCCACCAGGTCCATGTCGTCGGCGCCCTCGACCGCCTCGACGACGGCCTGCCCCATGCGGCCCGCAGCGCCGGAGACGCTGACCCGGATCACGCCGCGGCCAGCGCCTCGCTGACCGAGGCGCTCGCCTCCCTGAAGAGCTCCTCCTGGGGGCCGATGCAGGCGGCGGAGAGGCGCTCCGGGTCGTAGAGGTCGGTCACAAGCGCCGTGACATCCTCCTCGGTGACCCCCTCGACGCGCTCGAGCATCTCGTCGAGCGAGAGCAGCGGAACGTCGAACAGGATCGAGCGGGCGAGGCGCGACATCCTGGTGGCGGTTGCCTCCATGCTCAGCACCATGCGCCCCTTCACGTGCTCCTTTGCGCGCTCGAGCTCCTCGGCGGTGATCCCCGCATCCCTGAGGCTGCCGAGCTCGCGACCGATGATCTCGCACGACTCCTGGACGTTGTCGGCTCGGGTCCCGAGGTACATCGCGATCATGCCGGTGTCCGTGTACTGCTCGGTGTAGGAGCCGACCGCGTAGGCGAGGCCCCGCTTCTCACGGACCTCGCGGAACAGGCGGGACGAGGTCGAGCCTCCGAAGATGGCGTCGAGCACGGCGATCGCGTAGCGGCGCTCGTCAGCACGGGCAATTCCGGGACCGCCGAAGCAGATGTGGTACTGCTCGGTGTCCTTCGCCTGGAACATGAACCGCGGCGCGTCGTCATTCGGGTGGCCGTTCGTCACGGATCCGTTCGGCTTCCCGCTCGGCGCGCTCAGGTGCGCCTGGGTGAGCCCCACGATCGCGTCGTGGTCGAGGTGGCCCGCCGCCGCTACGACGATGTTCGGATTCGTATAGCGGTCGTGGTGGTACCTGGCGATCTCGGGCACCGGGATCGAGCCGATCACGTCGGCATCGCCGAGCACCCGGCGGCCCAGGGGATGGTCACCGTGCACGGCGCGCGCGAGCACGTCGTGGACGCGGTCCTGGGGCTCGTCCTCGTACATCGCGATCTCCTCGAGCACGACCTCGCGCTCGGAGTCGACCTCCTCGACCGGCATCGAGGGCGCGATCAGCATCTCGGCGAGGAGCTGGAACGCCTCGTCGGTGTGCTCATCGAGGAGCCGTGCGTGCAGGTGCGTCGACTCCTTGCTCGTCGCGGCGTTGGTGGCCGCGCCCATGCCGTCGAAGAGCTCGGAGATCTCGATCGCCGAGTGGCGCTCGGTGCCCTTGAACAGAAGGTGCTCGAGGAAGTGCGAGACGCCCGCCTCCTTCGGCCCCTCGTCGCGGGAGCCGGTGCGCACCCACATGCCGAGGGCCACGGAGCGGACTCCGGGCACCTCCTCCGTGACGACGCGGATGCCGTCCGCGGGATCGGTCAGCCGGACGCCCTCGGGCAGTTCGCCCGGGGCGCCGGCGCTTCCCGATGCCTGGCTCAATTGCGCCGGCGTCCGCTGCCGCTGCGACCGCGGTCGCGGCCGCCGTCCAGCCGCTCACGCCGACCGCCACCGTCGCGGCTCCCACCGCGGGGGCCGCGATCGCCGGAGCCGACGTTGGCGAGCTCCGTGGGGGACTTGCCCTCCACGGCGGGGTCGTCGGAGAGCCGCAGGCCGATCCGCCCGCGCTCGCGGTCGACCTCGACCACGGTCACGTCGAGCTCGTCGCCCTGCGACAGCACGTCGTCCACGGACTCGACCCGCTCGCCGGGCTTGACGTTCGAGATGTGGAGCAGCCCGTCGGTGCCCTTAGTGAGCTCGACGAACGCGCCGAAGGCAGTCGTCTTTACGACCTTGCCCTTGAACTTGTCGCCGACCTCGGCCTCCTTGGTCATCGCTTCAATGGCGGCGATAGCAGCGTCGACCAGGGCGCCGCTCGGCGCGTACACCTGAATGGTGCCGTCGTCCTCGACGTTGATGTCGGCCTCGAACTCCTCCGACAGCCCGCGGATCGTCTCGCCGCCCTTGCCGATGACCGCCCCGATCTTGTCGGTGTCGATCTTGATCTGCTCGATGCGGGGAGCGAACTCCGACAGCTGCTCGCGCGGACCCGGAATGGCCTCCTTCATCTTGTCGAGGATGAAGAGCCTGCCCTGACGCGCCTGCTCGAGCGCGTCGCGCAGGATGTCGAAGGTGACCCCGGAGATCTTGATGTCCATCTGCAGGGCCGTGATGCCGTCCGCGGTGCCGGCGACCTTGAAGTCCATGTCGCCGAGGTGATCCTCGACGCCGGCGATGTCGGTGAGGACCACGTGGTCGTCGCCCTCCTTGATCAGGCCCATCGCCACGCCGGCGACGGGGGCGGAGACCGGCACGCCGGCCGCCATCAGAGCCATCGAGGAAGCGCAAACGGAGCCCATCGACGACGAGCCGTTGGACTCCATTGTCTCCGAGACGACCCTGATCACGTAAGGGAAGTCCTCTTGACTCGGGATCGTCGCCACGAGCGCTCGCTCGGCGAGCGCGCCGTGGCCGATGTCGCGGCGCTTCGGGCCGCGCATGAAGCCCGCCTCCCCGACCGAGTACGGCGGGAAGTTGTAGTGGTGCCAGAACGTCTTCGACTCCACCAGGCCGAGGTTGTCGACCCGCATATCCATGCGGGTCGTCCCCAGCGCTACGTTGGAGAGGATCTGCGTCTCGCCGCGCGTGAACAGCGCCGAGCCGTGGACTCTAGGTGAGATGTCCACCTCGCACTCGATCGGCCGGATCTCGTCCTGGGCCCTGCCGTCGGGCCGCTTCTTGTCGATCGCGATGCGGCGGCGGATGATGTCCTTCTCCAGGGCGTCGAAGGCCCGGGAGACCTCGGCCCGCCGCTCGGGATCGATTTCCGATCCCTCGCCAGCGCCGGCGTACTGCTCCAGAACCTCCTCTTCGACCGCGTTCGCGGCATCCTGTCGCGCAAGCTTGTCGGGGATCTGCGTCGCCTCATCCAGCTTGGTCCCGTGTGAGGCCTGGATCTCCTGGAGAAGCTCTGGGTCGACCTTGGGCTCGACGACCTCCACCTTGTCCTTGCCGGCCTTGTCGCGAAGCTCCTCGATCGTCGCAACGATCTTCTTGATCTCCTCGTGTGCGATGTCGAGAGCGTCCAGGACCTCAGCCTCGCTGACGCCCGCAGAGCCGCACTCGACCATCAGGATCGCCTCACTGGAGCCCGAGACGACTAGATCCATCTCGAGGTTCTCGTAGTCCTCCTCGGACGGGTTGACCACGAAGTCCCCGTCGAGCTTCCCGATCCGCACGGCGCCGACGTGGGTCGGAACCGGGATCTGGGAGATGGCCAGCGCGGCCGTGGCCGCGTTCATCGCCAGGATGTCGTACGGGTGCTCGAACTCGACCGACAGCGGTGTACAGACGATCTGAGTCTCGAAGTGCCATCCCTTCGGGAACAGCGGCCGAACAGGCCGGTCGATCATCCGCGCGGTCAGCGTGGCCTTCTCGCCCGCTCGACCCTCGCGGCGGAAGAAGGATCCGGGGATCTTTCCGGCCGCGTAGTGGCGCTCCTCGACATCGACGGTCAGCGGCAGAAAGTCCACGTCGCGCAGGTTGCCCACGGTCGCGGTGCCAAGCACCATCGTGTCCCCGGAGCGCGCGACAACGGCTCCGCCCGCCTGGCGGGCGAGCTTGCCGGTCTCGAAGGAGATCTCATCGCCGCCTACCTCCACCGAGACGCGGCTTACGTCAAACATGCTCATGTATTACTTCCCTTCGGCCGCCCGGATGGCGGCCCAATCGTTAAAGAACTTCTCGTTCTCGTTCGCTAGCGATGTTACAAGGCAAGCCCCGATGCGAGATCAACGGCAACCGGGGCGCCGTCCAGGAACGCCGCCGGGGTACTCGCCACCCCCGCGCGGATTCCGCCCTGGAAATCACGGCGAACGCGCTCGGCGGGCGCCGTCGAGCGACGGTCCCGATCGAAGCGCTCGACGTCCAGCCGGAGCGCTTTCGCACGCTCCCATAGATGCGGGTCGTCCACCCTCCCCTGGTCGGCATAGATCGAGTCCACGAGCGCCCAGAACGCCTCTTCGGAGCCCTGTAGCGCCGCGGCCTCGACGGCGGTATGGAGGGCAGGCGCGCGGGGATGCTTGCTGGCCACCGGAAAGTGCCGGAACACGAGGCGCAGCGGCCGCCCCTCCAGCTGCGCCCAGATCGCGGCGCAATGCGGGCATGCGAGGTCCAGGTACAGGATCAGCTCCCGCCCGTCCCGGCGCACGTGGTCTTCGGGGCCGACCGGGGGGACGCCGGCGCTGGTGAGCTCAGGCCTTGTCAGTGGCTTCGAGGGCGTCGAAGAGGAGATTCGCGCCGGGGATCTCGAGCGGCGTCGTCGACTCGTAGACCCAGCTGACGACGCCCTCGGGATCGACCAGCACGAGCGACCGGTTGCTGGTGCCGTAGTCGGGCAGGTACGCGCCGTAGAGCTCGGCGACCTGCCCCTTCGGGTGGAAGTCGGCGAGCAGCGTGAAGTCCAGGTTCAGCTCCTTGCGAAAGGCCCGATGCGCCCAGGAGTGATCGATGCTGACCCCCACGACCTCGAGACCCGCCTCGTCGAGGTCCGGCTTGACCTCCTGATAGATCGAGAGCTGATCGGAGCAGACCGGGCTGAAGTCGCTCGGGTAGAACGCGAGCATCACCTTCCGCCCGCGAAAGTCCGATAGCGAGACCTGCTCCCCCTTGTGGTTCGGCAGCGAGAAGTCGGGCGCCTTCTCGCCGACCTTAATCACTTAAACCGCACCCGCCAGACGCGTCGCCTACGGCTCCGCGCCAACATCAACGACGCAGACCGAGGTCCGAGACGACCGTGCGGTAACGGTCGAGGTCAGCGCGCTCGAGGTACCGGAGCAGCCGCCGGCGCTTGCCGACCATCATCAGCAGGCCGCGGCGCGAGTGGTGGTCCTTGCTGTGCGTGCGCAGGTGCTCGGTCAGATGGTTGATGCGCTCGGTGAGCAGGGCGATCTGGACCTCGGCCGAGCCGGTGTCGCCGTCCTCGCGGCCGTACTGGCCGATCAGCTCCTGCTTCTTCTCCTTCGTCAGCGGCATCTGAAAATCAGTTTGTGAAGCTAGCACAGAGCTCTTTGGCCTCCGCCACGTCGCGATGCATCTGCGCGATCAGCTCTTCGACGGTCGGAAACCGCCGCTCGCCGCGCAGTCGGGCGATGAACGCGATGCGCAGAGTCTTGCCGTAGAGGTCGCCCTCGAAGTCGATCAGAAAGGCCTCGATCAGCAGGCCCCGCCCGGTCTCGAAGGTCGGCCTGACGCCGACGTTCACGGCCGCGGGCTGCCCATTGGCGAAGGCCGCATACACGCCGTGCCCGGGGGCGACCAGATCGTCCTGCGGGACGAGGTTCGCGGTCGGGAAGCCAAGCGTCCGCCCCCGGCCGTCGCCCTCGACGACCAGGCCCTCGAGCAGGAAGGGCGCGCCGAGGCACCGGTTGGCGACGTCGATCTCGCCCGCGGCGATCAGCGAGCGGATGCGGCTCGAGGAGACGATCTCGCCATCGAGCTCGACCAGCGGCACCACTCGCTCCTCGAACTCCGGGCGCGCCGCGAGCATCTCCGGGTCGCCCTTCGCCTTGGCGCCGAAGCGGAAGTTCTCCCCCACCGACACCTTCTCGGCCCCGAGCGTCTCGACCAGGATCCTGCTGCAGAACTCCTCGGCGGGGATCTGGCTGAACTCGTGATCGAACGGGATCACCACGAGCTCCTCGACGCGCAGGCCCTCGATCACGTCGCGCTTGATGTCGAACGGCATGATCAGCTTGGGCGTCGCGTCAGGATGGATCACGCTCAGCGGGTGCGGCTCGAAGGTGAGGACCGTGTCCGCCCTGTCGATCACCTGCCGGTGCCCGACGTGAACGCCGTCGAAGGTCCCGATGGCCACGTGGCGTGGGCGGCGCTCAGCGTCCGGCAGCGAGGTGACCTTGATGCTCATCGCGCCGAAAGCCTTTCACGCACCGTCTTCGACCCGCTCCAAGGCATCGTCGAGCGAAAGGAGCTTTTCGGCCTCGTCGACCTCGAATGGGCCGATCGCGGTCCGGCGCAGGCTCTCGCAATAGGCGTCGCCGAGGTCCGCGATCAGGCTGCGCACGTAGGTGCCCGAGGAGCACTCGATCGCGAACTCCGCCCGGTCACCCTCGCGCCACAGCTGTTCGAACCGGTGCACCGTGACCTGCCGTTCCGGCACCTCGACCTCCTCGCCGCGCCTGGCGCGCTTGTACGCCCGCACGCCCCGGACCTTGACCGCCGAGTAGGCCGGTGGGCGCTGGCGCACCTCGCCCGTGGGCAGCTCCAGCTCGTCATCGGGCACGACGCTGGTCTCGGTGATCTCGCCATCCGGGTCGCCGGTGGTAGAGACCGCGCCGAAGCGCGCGACCACCCGGTAGACCTTTCGCAAGTCCATGAACAGCGCCTGGCATCGGGTCGCCTCCCGTCCGAGGAGCACAATCAGGAGCCCCGTGGCGAACGGGTCCAGCGTCCCCGCATGCCCGGTCTTCAAGCCGCGCTCGCGGCGGACCCGTGCCACGACGTCGTGAGAGGTCATGCCCGCCTGCTTGTCGACGAGCAGCACGCTTGGTTCGGGGGCGTCGGCGGTCATGCCCGCGGACGCTACGACGAGCCCAGCTCCGCCTTCACCTCGGTGCAGAGGACCTTCAGGAGCTCGTCGTACGACAGGTCGGTCGAGAAGCCGGCGGCGCGCGGATGGCCGCCGCCCCCGTGGCGCTGAGCGATCGCGGAGACGTCGACGGTGCCCGTCGCCGAGCGCAGGCTCACCTTGCGCGCGTAAGCGCCACCGTCGCTCTTGTCGCGAACCATCGCGGCCACCTCAGCGCCCTCGAGCGCCCGCACGTGATCGATGATGCCCTCGGTGAGCGATTCGTTCGCGCCCGTCTCCAGGTAGTCCTCGGCGGAGATATAGGTGACGGCGAGGCGACACTCGTCGAGCCGCTGGATGCGCTCGACCGCCCGCGCAACGAGGTGGAGCTTCTCGATCGGGACGCGCTCGTACAGGCGTCGGTAGATGTCGTGGACGTCGACCCCGGCCTCGATCAGCTCCGCCGCCATGCGGTGGGAGTCCGGGCCCGTGTTCTCGTACATGAAGCGACCGGTATCGGTCACGAGCGCGACGTAGAGGGCCGTCGCGATGTCGGGCGTGATCTCGGCGCCCAGGGGCCTCACGAGCCGGTAGAGGATCTCGGCGGTGCACGAGGCGCGCGTGTCGACGAGGTTCACGTTCCCGAAGCGCGTGTTGTCGTGGTGGTGGTCGATGTTCAGAATCCTCGCGTCGTCGCGGCGCAGGAAGTCGACGGGCATGCGATCGATGTTCCCGCAGTCGAGGAAAACCACCAACCGGTCCACGAGATCGACCGGCGGCTCGTGGAACACCTCCTCGAGCGGGAGAAAGCGGTACTCGACCGGCAGCGGGAACTCCTTCGCCGCCAGGAACATCACGGAGTCCTTGCCAAGCTGCTGGAGCAGCTTGTGGGTGGCCAGCAGCGAGCCGAGCGCGTCTCCGTCGGGTCCCTCGTGGGTGGTGAGCAGGAACCGATCGGCGGCTCTGATCTCCTCAGCCACTTCGGCGACCGTCGCATCCGTGCGCTGCGCCACCGCGGCGGGAGCCTCACTCATCCTCGAGCAACCTCGTGATCCGCACACCCCGTTCCGGCGTCTCGTCGTAGTGGAAGGTCAGCGTCGGGGTGCGCTTGATCCGCACCTGGCTTGCGATGGCCGACTGCAGCACGCCATGTGAGGAGCGCAGCCCGGCAAGCGTCGCCTCGCGCTCGGCCTCGTCGCCGAGCACGCTCACGTAGACCTTCGCTGAGCGCAGGTCGGGGCTGGTGTCCACGGAGGTCACTGTCACGAATCCAATCCGGGGGTCCTCGAGCTCACTAGTAATCGCGGACCCGATCACTTCGCGCATGAGCTCGTTGACCCTTCTCATGCGCTGGGCCATCGGTCGGCGACTCTAGCGCAACGGATGCCGGCACTTTGGTGATTCTCATCCGCGGATGTCGGCCAGGCTCAGCACGTCGCGATCGAAGGCCGAGCCGTCGGGACAGCGCGACTCCACGAACCGCTCGAGCTCGTCTGCGCGCCGCCCGACCGTGGCGTCGCCCACCAGCGCGCACACGAGCGTGCTTCGCTGCCATGTGTCGTGCCCGTCGATCTCCGCGACCGAGGCCCCGAACCGCTGCCGGAGCTGGGCCTTCAGCGAGTGCAGGAGCTTCCGCTTCCCCTTCAGGTCATGGGAGTCGTTGAGATGCAGCCGCACCTCGACGACGCAGAGGTACGTGGTCACCTGCCCAGGATAGGCGCCGTCGACAGCCCATCAGCGCCCCGCTCGCCTCAGGGCCGAATGGGCTCCGGTCCGGTCTTCGAACCTGACGCGGGGGCCTCTGGTGCCGGGGGTAGATCGGTGCCCCGTGCCGGGCCAACCCGCGGGATCCACTCCAGCCACTTCGGCAGGTACCAGTTCCAGTCCCCCAGCAGCTTCATCGTTGCCGGCAGCAGCACGCCACGAATGATCGTCGCGTCGATCAGCACCGCCACCGCCAGACCGACTCCCAGTTCCTTGAAGATCAGCAACGAGAGCGTGGCGAAGATCGCGAAGACCGAGATCATCACGACCGCGGCGCTGGTCACGACGCCCGCGGTGGTCTTGATCCCGTGTGTGACCGCATCCTCGGTTGACCGTCCGCGGTCGTAGGCCTCCCGGATCCGCGTGAGGATGAACACGTGGTAGTCCATCGACAGCCCGAACAGGACCACGAACAGGAACAGCGGCATCCACGCGACGATCGCGCCGTTGGATTGGAAGCCCAGGAGCGACTCGAGATGACCCTCCTGGAAGATCCAGACGAGCACTCCATAAGCGGCACCGACCGAGAGCAGGTTGAGCACGATCGCCTTGATCGGGATCACGATCGAGCGGAAGGTCACCAACAGCAGCAGGAACGCCGCCGACAGGACGAACGCGAAGACGAGGAAAACGTGCGACTTCAGCGTTTCGTTGAAGTCCTGTGAATCGGCGGTGAAGCCACCCACCTCGGCCGTGGCCGTCGGGACCTGCCCGATGGTGGCGGGAATCAGCTGATCGCGGAGCTCTGTCAGCGCTGCTCGCGATTTCGAGTCGCTGCCGTCGCCGGCCAGGGGGATGTCTACCTCCTCGACTGTGCGATCGGGGCTGATGAGCGTCGTGATCGGCTGTCCGAACGAGGGGCTCGCGGCAGCCTGCTTTTGGAGATCCTTGACGGCGCCGCTGACCTCGGGCGTGGTGACGTCGTCGGCGCTCACCGCAACGAGGGCGGGGATGGGCCCACCGGGGAAGGCGGCTTGGACCTTGTTGTAGGTCTTGATCACGCTCAGGTCCTGAGGCAGGGTGTCGACCCCGCCGGTGGCTGTATGGATGTGCAGCGTGGGTATCGCCAAGACGAGCAGCAGGCCTGTCGCGGCCACCGCCGAGACGGCGGGATGCCGCAGGACCGGATTGAGGATCCGGGACCACGCGGTGCTTTCCCCAGCGTTCCACGGCTGGTTCTTGACGATCGGCACGCCGCCCTTCTCGATGCGGTCTCCCAGCCAGGCGAGAAGCGCGGGCAACACCGTCAGCGACCCCACCACAGCGACCGCCACGACGATGATCGTCCCGGTCGCGAATGACGTGAACGTGGGTGCTCCCCCGAGGTACATGCCCGCCATGGCGAGCATCACCGTCAACCCGGAGACGAGCACCGCCCGCCCGGACGTCGCCGCCGCCACAGCCAGGGACGCTTCCTCGGTGCGACCTGACTCCCGCTCCTCGCGCTCGCGGCGCAGGTAGAACATCGAGTAGTCGACGCCCACCGCCAGGCCGATCAGCAGGATCACCTCGTTGATCGATTGATCCACGGGCGAGATGTGGCTGAGCACCGCGATGATCCCGATCGTGGCGAGCACCGCCGTCAGCGCCAGGATCAGCGGAACGGCGGCCGCGACCAGGGCGCCGAATGCGATCAGGAGGATCAGGAGGGTGATCGGCAGCGATGTCACGAACGCCTGCTTGAAGTCACTGCTGATCGAGTCGTTCAGCTGCTTGGCGACGCTGGCGTCGCCGACCTCCTCGACCGCGAAGTCCGGATTAGCGGCCTGCGCCGCACTGGTGGCGTCGAGCGCGGCGCCGACGCGGTCCTGGGCCTGCGTGTCGTCACCGGCAATCTCGAAGCGAATCAGGGCGGAATGCCCGTCAGCCGAGACCTGCCCCGAGTTGCCCGGTGCGTAGGGGCTCTCGAATGCCTGCGTATACGGAACCGCCTCCAGACGGCGCTGAGTGCTGTTGACGACGCCGCGGAAGGATGGGTCCGTCGCGGTCGAGCTCTCGCTCTGGATCAGCACCTGCTCGACCTGGTGCTTCGGAAAGGCATTGTCGATTGTGCGTTCGGCGCTTCCCGACTCGCCGACGCCGCTCTGAGCGGCGTCCTGGGTCTTCGTCCCGACGGCACCGCCGATCGCGAAGGCGATGAAAACCAACACGAGCCATCCCCAGATCGCCTTCTTGCGATGCTGGGCGCTCCAGCGGCCCATCCGAGCGGCCAGGTTCATGGTCCCTTTTTCGGGTGCGGCCATCACTCCCTCTCTACCGGACGTCAAGCCAACCTACACCTGCGACCGCAGGAAGCAAGGGCCGGTCAGAACGGTGACAGCGGGGGCTACTCGAGCGTCTGCTCGACCTGGCGCGTCTCGAAGAACTCGAGGACATCGCCCACCTTGACGTCCTGGTAGCCCTCGAGCACGATCCCGCACTCGAGGCCCTCGTCGACCTCCTGCACGTTGTCCTTGAAGCGCCGCAGCGAGCCGACGCGGCCCGTCCAGACCACCGTTCCGTCACGCACGAGGCGAACCTGGGCGATGCGGGTGACCTTGCCGTCCGTCACCTGGCAGCCGGCGATCACGCCGACGCGCGATGCCCGGAAGAGCTCCTTCACCTCGGCCTGGCCGATCGACTCCTCGACCTCCTCGGGCTCGAGCATGCCCTCCAGGGCGTCGTGGAGCTCCTCGGTGACCTTGTAGATCACCGAGTAGGTGCGGATCTCGACCCCCTCGCGCTCGGCCGCGCGGCGAGCGTCGGCGAGCGGGCGGACGTTGAAGCCGATAACGATCGCGTCGGAGGCCGCCGCCAGCATGACGTCGGATTCCGTGATCCCACCGGCCGCGGCGTGGATGACGTCGACCGCGATGCGCTCCTGGGGCAGCTTCGCGATCTCGTCCTGGAGGGCCTCCAGCGAGCCGGACACGTCCGCCTTCAGAACGATCCCCAGCTGCTTGACCTCCCCCGCCGTGGCCTTGTTGAAGACCTCCTCGAGGCTGATGGTGCGAGCCTGCTGGCGGGCCAGCGACTCTGTCTTCAGACGGTGGCTCCGCTCCTGCGCGAGCTGGCGGGCGCGGCGCTCGTTCGGGACGACCTCGAAGCGCTCGCCGGCCTCCGAAACGTCCTCCATCCCCAGGACCTCGGCCGGATCGCCCGGCCCGGCCTCCTCGATGCGGGTGCCGGTGAAGTCGAGCATCGCGCGGACCTTGCCCCAGGTGGATCCTGCGACCACGGAGTCTCCGACCGAGAGCGTGCCGCGATGCACGAGCACAGTCGCCACAGGGCCGCGCCCGGGGTCGAGGTGGGACTCGATCACATAGCCCGACGCCGGCGCCGTGGGGTTGGCCTTGAGCTCCTCGAGCTCGGCCGCGAGGCCGATCATCTCGAGCAGGGTGTCGAGCCCCTCCTTCGTCTTGGCGGAGACGTCGACGAAGATGGTCTCCCCTCCCCACTCTTCAGGGTTGAGTCCCTGCGATGCCAGTTCGTTCCGGACGCGGTCCGGCTGGGCGTCGGGACGGTCGATCTTGTTGACGGCGACGAGGATCGGTACGCCGGCGGCTTTCGCGTGGTCGATCGCCTCGACGGTCTGCGGCATCACGCCGTCGTCCGCCGCGACAACGATCACGGCGAGGTCCGTCACCTTCGCCCCACGAGCGCGCATGGCCGTGAACGCCTCGTGCCCTGGAGTGTCGAGGAACGTGATTCGGCTCCCGTTCTGGTGCACCTGATAGGCGCCGATGTGCTGGGTGATCCCACCGGCCTCGCCCGCGACCACCTCGGTCTCGCGGATCGCGTCCAGCAGCGACGTCTTGCCGTGGTCGACGTGGCCCATGATGGTCACCACCGGCGGTCGCTCGGTCAGATCCTCGGCGGAATCGTCGAAGGCGGGCTCCTCGGCCTCCTCCTCGGCGGCGCTGACGATCTCGATCTTCTGCCCCAGCGCCTCCGCAAGGGCCTGCACCGTCTCGTCGGGCAGCGTCTGGGTGAGCGTGGCCATCTCGCCGAGCTCCATGAGCTTCTTGATCACCTCGGCGCTGCCGAGGCTGAGGCTCTCCGCCACCTCACGCACGGTGGCGCCCGACGCGATCTTGGTGGCCTCGGGCTCCGGCGCCTCGCTGAGCGGCTTGACCGGTCCCTCTTCGAGCAGCGGCCTCCGCCGCCGGCCCCCGCGGCGCCGCGGCGGGCGATGAGGCGGCGCCTGCGGCATGTGCTCGCGCCGGGACGCCTGCGAGTCGATCACGACCCGCCTGCGCTTGCGGCCGCCGGCCCCGCCGCCAGCAGGGGCGCCGGCTCCACGCCGGGCCTCGGCACCGGACTGCGCGCTCTTCGAGGGCGCCGAATCCGAGCCCTCCGGTGGCGTCGCCTTCTTGCCGTCGGCCTTCGGGGCCGGCGCAGCGGGCTTCGCCTCGGCGGCGGCACCGTCGGCGCCTGCCGCCTGCAGGGCCTTGAGCGCATCGGCTTCCTCGACGCTCGACGCGGCGACCTTCGCCTTGATTCCGGCCGCGTTGAGGGCCGCGAGCACCTCCTTGCTGCTCAGCCCCTGATCCTTCGCGATCTCGTGGACGCGCTTCTTAGGCACCCTCGGGACGGCTCCCCTCGGAATCCTCGCCCGCGGCCTTGGGTTCCTCGGCTGGGTTCGCTCCCACCGTGGCGGTCTCCGCAGGGGGCTCGTCGCCCTCGGTCGCGGCGTCCTCGGCCAGGGCCACCTCGGGTTCGACGTCGTCGTCGGACTCCTCCTCGGCGGCCGCGGGCTCCGCATCGGCTGCGGGCTCCTCGGCCTCGGCGGACTCCTGCGGCTCCCCCTCCTCGGCCTCCTCCTCAGTCTCGTCAGCCTCGACGGTCTCGGCGGCCTCCTCCTCGGCCTCCTCGAGCTCCTGCTCGGCCGCCTGGACGTCGGCCTCGGCCTGCTCCTTGGCCTCCTCGGGCTCTCCCTCTGCCTCCTTGAGCTCCTCCGCGGCCGTCTCGGCCTCGGAGGCCTCCTCCTCGCCCTGCTGCGCCTGGAACGCGGCGGTGGCGCGCTCGACGAGCGGCCGCACCTGAGCGTCGTCGGCGTTCGGGTCGGCGAGAACCGAGACCTCCGCGCCTGAGAGGTCGGAGAGCACCGTCACCTGATTGGTGTCGAAGCGGGCGAGCGCCTGGTGCTGCGGAAGGCCGCAGTAACGCGAGCCCTGGAGCGAAGCATTCGGGCACCGGCGCCCGGCCGAGAGGACTGCGGCGCACCGGCCGTCGACGTCCTCGCCATCCTCGTAGGTCAGCTCCTCCTCTTCCTGGCTGAACTCGGTCTCGGACTTGATGTCGACCTTCCAGCCGGTCAGCTTGGCGGCGAGGCGGGCGTTCTGGCCCTCGCGGCCGATCGCCAGCGAGAGCTGGTCGTCGGGGACGATCACCGTCGCCTCCTGCGTCTCGTCGTCGACCAGCACCTCACGGACGCGGGCCGGCGAGAGCGCCTTCGCCACGAAGCGGGCGGGCTCCTCGTTGTAAGGGATGATGTCGATCTTCTCGCCCCGAAGCTCGGAGACGACCATTCGCACTCGCGAGCCTCGTGGGCCGACGCAGGCACCGACGGGGTCCACCCCGTCGGTGTGCGAGATGACAGCGATCTTCGAGCGGTAGCCCGGCTCGCGGGCGACGCCCACGATCTCGACGAGGTCGTCGGCGATCTCGGGAACCTCGAGCTCGAACAGCTCCTTGATCAGCTCCGGGCTACGCCTGGAGACCACGATCCCCGGGCCCTTGCCCTCGGCGTTGACCTCGGTGATCACGGCCTTGACGCGCATGCCGTGGTCGTAGCGCTCGTTCCACACCTGTTCTGAGCGCGGCAGCAGCGCCTCGACGCGCTCGCGCAGCTGAACCAGCGTGTAGCGGTTGTCCGACTGCTGGATGATCCCGGTGATCAGCTCGCCGACGCGGTCCTGATACTCCTCGAACATCATGTGCCGCTCCGCCTCGCGGATCCGCTGCAGGATCACCTGCTTCGCGGTCTGGGCGGCGATCCGCCCGAAGTCGTCGGGCGTGACATCCCGGCTCGTGATCTGGTCCTCGTAGGGGGCCATGATCTCCGGGTCGAGCTCCGGATCCTCGGGCTCGCGCATCTCCCCCGTCTCGGGGTCGATCGTCTGCTCCTGCTCCTCGATCGCCTGGGCCATCAGCTTCTCCTCGAGCTCAGGCGGCAGGATCAACTCGAAGACGCGGAAGTCCGCGGTGTCGCGGTCCAGGTCGACCCGGGCGTACTTGGCAGCGCCGGGGGTCTTCTTGTAGGCGGACAGGAGTGCATCCTCGAGCGCCTCCATCAGCGTGTCGGCGTCGATTCCCTTCTCCTGTTCGAGGCCCTTGATCGCCTCGACGATCTCACGACTCATTGGCTCTCCTCCAGCGGGGTCGAGTAGTCGGGAATGAGGTTCGAGCGCCGGATACGGGAGTGCGGGATCTCCACCTCGCCCTCGCCCGCCTTGATCCGGACTCCACCCTCGTCGGCCCCGGTCAGGGTGCCGGTGAAGCTGCGCTGTCCCTCGATGGCCTCACGGGTTCGCACGCGGACGCGGCGGCCCATGTAGCGATCGAAGTGCTCTGGCTTGGTCAGCGGACGATCGGCTCCCGGCGATGACACCTCAAGCGACCAGGCCTCGAGCAGATCGCGGAGATGGTCGGTCACGCGCTCGCAGAGCGCGAGGTCCACGCCGCTGGGATGGTCGATGTAGAGGCGAAGGGTCTCGGCAGCGGGCTGGTCAAGCGCGATCAGCTCGATCGTCGGATCGAGGTCGCTCAGCCTCTGCTCGATTTGCTGTTGAAGTTCGTCCAAAGCTCGTTCCGTTTGTCTTCAATCTGCTCTCCGTGACCGCTTCCGCGCCGAAAAAAGAGGCGGGCCCGGGCCCACCTCGTAAGGGTTCGGGTGCAAAAGAGGTGACGCTGAGTATAGCCCTGGCCCCCTGGGCTGAAGGTGCCTGATTCAGGCGTGAGAGCCGCCTGCGGGCGGGATCGACTGGGCGAACCGAAAGAGGTCGTCGGGATCGTATTTCGCCTTCACGCGACGAAGCCGGTCGAGGTTCTCGCCGTAGTAGGCGTGCTGCCAGTTCTCGAGGTCCGGGTCGATGTAGTCCTGGTAGGCGAACCCCGATCGATAGGGCTTGGTGCGCTCGTAGAGGTCGTTCGTCCATTCGATGTTCGCCTCGGCGACGTGCTTTGAAGCACCACGACGCCAGCGCGCCTGGTACTGGATGTCGAACAGGCTGTCGCGGTGGACGAAGGCGGTGGCGTCAGCAGGGATCGAGTTCACGGCGCCGTCAGCCGGCTCGATGATCAGCTTGCCGGTCGTGTGAGCCGGGGAGAAATCGATTGGGGTCAGCGTGCGGTCCCGCTGCCGCCTTTCCATCCCGTCCAGCAGCGCCTTCAGGCCGTCGCGCCGCCACGGGCCCCGCGCGAGGTTCGACTTCGCAAAGAAGGCCGCCCGTGGAAACTCGCCCGAGGGCGACTTGCCCGCCAGCGAGCACTCCTTGGGCCGAAGGCCCTTGCAGTAGAGCTCGTTCACCTCGTCGACGAAGGGACCGGTCGTGAAGTCGCTCTTGGTCGGCCGCACGCCCACGGTCCCGAGCAGGTCGGCCATGACGCGTCGCGTCGCCGCCTCCGTGCCGGCGTGCACCACCTCCAGCTCGATCATGGGCGTGTCGCCGTCCTGGGGCGCCTGGTTGAGAACCTCGAGCAGGCACGAGGTATCACGCGGTGCGGTCGGCAGCCAATCCTGCCAGGCGGCCAGCAGGCGCTCGGCTGCCTTCCAGGGAAACACGTAGTCGGCGTGCGTGAAGGGCGTGTCCACCGGGACGAGCTCGAAGGTCAGCGACGTGATCACGCCGAAGTTGCCACCGCCCCCACCCCGCGTCGCCCAGTAGAGGTCCTCGTTGTCGCGCTGGTTCGCTCGCAGGAGCTTGCCGTCCGCGGTGACCGTCTCGACCTCGACCAGCCGATCGCAGGTGGCGCCGTACTGGCGCGAGAGAAAACCGAGGCCGCCCCCGGCAGTCAGGCCGGTTATGCCGACGGTCGGACAAGTCCCGCCGGAGATCGCGCGCCGGTGCGGCCAGAGGGCGCGGTAGGTGGGCAGCACGGTCGCCCCCGCCCCGAGCGCCGCCCGCTCCGCCTTGGCGTCGACGGCCACGTTCGTGAGCCGACTGACGTCGATCACGAGGCCGTCGCCCGTCGAATAGCCCGCGAAGCTGTGCGCCCCGCTCCGCGCGATGGGCCGCAGGCCATGGTCGCGGGCGAAGCCGACGGCGGTCCGGACATCGCCGCTGTCGGCGGCCTGTGCGATGGCCACCGGACGAGCGCCGTCGAAGCGGCTGTTCCAGACCACCCGCGAGGCGTGGTAGCGGGGGCTGTCGGGAAGAATCAACTTGCCCCGAAGCGCGCCTGCCAGGTCCTGGAGGTCCGGCGCCGAGGTGGTCGTGGAGTCCGATCCGCCGCAGGCCGCAAGCAACTGAGCGACGCTCAAGCCGCCCGCGATCACGGCGCCGCGCTGCACCAGGTCCCGTCGGCTGAACGCGGCCATCAGGAGTCGATGAGAATGGTCACGGGTCCGTCGTTTACGAGCTCCACCGCCATACGCGCGCCGAACCTACCCCGTTGAGCGCCGAGCCGCTCGCAGAAGCGCTCGTAGAGCGGCTCCGCGAGCTCGGGGGCGGCTGCGCCGACGAAGCTGGGCCGGTTGCCCTTCCTGGTGTCGGCGTACAGCGTGAACTGGCTGACGCACAGCACCTCGCGCTCGCCCAGGGCCTCGTTCATGCGCCCATCGGCGTCGTCGAAGACCCTGAGCGCGCGGACCTTGTCCGCCATCCGGTCCGCCACCTCCTCGGTGTCCCCCGGCGCCACGCCGAGCAGCACCAGGAACCCCTGCCCGATTGACGTGAGCGGGCCGTCTTCGGTCGCCACTGAGGCACGCGAGACCCGCTGAACGAGGGCCCTCACGAGATTCGGTCATCCAGCCTGAGAGGCGAGCCGCTCCCGGTAGATCCTGTAGTCGCGCCGCTCTGGCCGGAGGTTCGAAGCGAGGGCCAGGTGATGGCGCGCCCGATCCACGTGGCCCGTGAGGCTGAGCGCGCGCCCGAGACAGAAGTGCGCGTAGTCGTTGACCGGATGGGATTCGACCACCGCCTCGAACTCCGTAGCCGCCTTCTCGAACTGGCGGTCCCGGAAGTAAGCGCGGCCGAGTGCCTCGCGGACCGAGCTCTTCTCGGGGGCCTGCCGAGCCGCCTCGGCAAGCGGCACGGTGGCCTCGCTGAAACTGCCGTCCTCGAGCAACTCGACACCCCTTCGGTACAGCGCGTAGAGGTTCTCGCCGCCCTGCTGAGGCATGCAGGCAAGTGTAGGGAGCTACCCCCTGCTGCCGACGCTGCTCCGAAGCGACTCGACCCGGTCGAGGATCGCGTCGGCCACCGCGCGCTTCGGCGCCAGCTCGACACGGTGCTCGCCCTCGCGATCGACGATCACGACCTCATTCTGCTCGGAGTCGAAGCCGATGTCGGACCGCGAAACGTCGTTGAAGACGATCGCGTCCAGGCCCTTGCGCTCGAGCTTCTCGCGGGCGCGGCTGATCGCCTCGGCGCCGTGCTCGGCCGCGAAGCCCACGACGGTCTGCTCGTCGGTGCGAAGCCGCGCAACCCCCGCAAGCACGTCCTCGGTGCGCTCCAGGTCGAGCCGCACCGCCTCCGCCCCCTCGCGTTGCATCTTTCCGGCCTCGACCTCCGCGGCGCGGAAGTCAGCCACCGCGGCCGCCATCAGGAGCACGTGGCTGCGCTTGAACTCCGTCTTGACCGCCTCGGCGAGCTCGGCGGTGGTCTCGACGTCGATCCTCGCCACGCCGGCCGGCTCGGCCAACGACACGTTGGCCGCGACCACGGTCACCTCAGCCCCGCGTCGCGCCGCCTGCTCCGCCAGCGCAAAGCCCATGCGACCGCTGGAGCGGTTGCCGATGAAGCGGACCGAGTCGATCGGCTCGCGCGTGCCGCCCGCGCTCACCAGCACTCGCATCCCGTCCCACGGCCCGCTCGGCGCCCCGACCAGCGCCTCGACCTCGGAGAGGAGCCGCTCAGGCGAGGGCAGCCTGCCAACGCCGTACTCGCCGCGGGAGGCGAGCTCCCCCTCCTCCGGGTCGATGACGCGGATGCCGCGCTCCCGGAGGGTCGCCAGGTTCGCCTGCGTCGCCGCGTCGCTGTACATCCGGTCGTTCATGGCCGGGGCCACAGCGCGCGGAGCGGTACACGCGAGGAACGAGGTCGTGAGCATCGAGTCGGCGATGCCCGCCGCGAGCTTTGCCACCGTGTTGGCCGAGGACGGGGCGATCAGGTAGGCGTCGGCGTTACCGACGACCGCGAGGTGCCCGATCGGGTCGTGGTCGGGGACCTCGTCGCCCGGGAACGCGCCGCGCAGCGGGTCGCGCTCGAACTCGTCGATCAGGACCGGCGCGCCGACGATGCCCTCGAACGACGCAGCGCCGACGAACCGGGTGGCGGACGGCGTCATCAGCACGCGCACGCTGTGACCGGCGCGCGTCGCAAGCCGCGCCAGCTCCAGAGCCTTGTAGGCGGCAATTCCGCCGGTTACGCCGAGAAGGATGCGGGCCATCGGAGCCGACCCACCCGGGGCGTCCTGCTCAGGCCCGGTAGTCGTAGCGGATCTTGCCGGCCGCGAACTCCTCGAGGGCAATCGTGAGGTAGTTGCCCGACGGTGTGTCCACCATCGGCGGCGTGAACTCCTCGTAGCTGCCCTCGCCGAGCGCGCGGTAATAGCTGTTCAGCTGACGAGCGCGCTTGGCCGCGACGAGCACGGCGGCATAGTGGGAATCGGCGCGGTCGAGAAGCTTGTCAACGCGTGGCTTGATCATGTGTTCAGGCGAGGTCCTTTGGCACCGAAAGAGGCTGGTGCCCTTACAGGTGGGGCTTAGTGTAGGGGACGCCCTTTCAGGCGGTGGAATCCAGCTCTTCGCGCACGATCCCTTCCAGCGCCGCCGCCGCCCGCTCGACCTCATCGTTGACGACGACGTGCGGGAACTCCTCCTGGGCCGCGAGCTCGATCTCCGCGGTCCGGAGGCGCTCGTCGATCTGCTCGGCGGAGTCGGTGCCGCGCCCTGCCAGGCGCTCGCGAAGGCTCGCGGGCGTCGGCGGCGCGATGAACACCTGGACCGACTCGGGCATCGCGGCGCGCACCTGGCGGGCGCCCTGCACCTCGATCTCCAGGACCATCGACGCGCCGTCAGCCAGCCGGCGCTCGACCTCGGAGCGCAGCGTCCCGTACCGGTTGCCGCTGTAGGTCGCGTGCTCGAGGAACTCACCCTGCTGCGCTCGGCGATCAAACCCCTCGCGATCCAGGAAGTGGTAGTCGCGGGCGTCGACCTCGCCCTCGCGCGGAGGGCGCGTGGTCGCGGAGACCGACAGCTCGAGCCCTGGCACGCGCCGAAGCAGCTCGCGGATCAGGGTCCCCTTCCCGACACCCGACGGTCCGGTGATCACGAATACCTTCGCCACAGCGCCAATCCTGATGGACGGACAGGACCCATCAACTGCGAGAACCCCCCGGACGGCCCGGGACGCCCCCGTCGAGTCCGGGCATGTAGGGCGCACCGCAGCCACGATGGTGCAATAACGGCGCCCATAGCGCCGGAATCGCACCATCGCTCGCGGATGAGCCCAGGGCCCCCCGGGCAGCTCCCCCCTCGGTGCCGCCGTTTCGTAGCGCCGCTTAGATACGCAGCTGGCCGACGAGCTCGCCGCGCTGGCGCTCGGAGAGGCCGCCGATCGTCTTCGACGGGGAGATCCGGCACTGGGTCAGGATCTTGTTCGCCTTGACGCGGCCGTACTTGGGGACGGCGAGAATCATGTCGAACGCCTTTGCCGACATGACGTAGTCGGGCGGGTCGAGGAGCAGGGCCTCGATCTTCGTCTTGCCCGCCTTGAGGTCGCGCTTCAACTGGGCGCGCTTGGAGCGGATTTCGTTGGCTCGGCGGAGGGCCCGCAGACGCTGCTCGTGGCTTCGCTCGGGAACAGCGGTGGCGGTGTCGACGGAAGGGACCATCGGCGGCGGCGATTATATGCCCGCATTTGCTGCGTGCAAGGGGGGTCGGGGCGAGTCGGACGAAATTCGCTTCGACCTTAGGTTGAGGTCGAAGGCGCCGTCCGGGCCGGAAGGTCCGAGATCGAACCAACTCCGGCCTCCGCCAGGGCCGTCTCGAGCTCGGCCCGGATGCGCGACCCCGCGAGCGGATCGCGGAAGCGGACCGGGCTGCCGACATCCGGGCCGCCGCCGCCGATCAGGAGGCCGAGGAGATATTCGCCTCGGCCAACGAGGCCACGGCAAGGCTCAACGCCGAGGCCGAGAGCGCCCGCGATCGGGCCGCCCAGGTGCTCGCAGATGCCCAGCAGGAGGCCGAGCGGCTGCTCGGCGAGGCCCGCACGAGCTCCGAGC
>Ga0207693_10001085_pt1 | contig 24434 bp, 23 predicted proteins | sample LARL81metaG_FD_184347 | JGI IMG/M metagenome (GOLD analysis project Ga0207693, IMG submission 184347) | Corn, switchgrass and miscanthus rhizosphere microbial communities from Kellogg Biological Station, Michigan, USA - LAR L8-1 metaG... | ecosystem: Host-associated > Plants > Roots >... | reverse complement strand
GCTACACCATTGCGGACGACGACCTGACCGCCACCGGGGCAGTCGTAATATCCGACGACCCTCAAGCCTTTAATTGACGAATTCATTTGTTAGGCTCCGCGAGCCACACAGAATTGCGCGTGCGCCGGTGCATTAGGCCTCGGCAGCCGTCAGCGCTGCCACCAGATCAGAGAACAACTCATTACTAAGGCTGACGTGATCTCTCAGCAGGTTAAACGCGGTATCTCCGTCGCCTGCGACTATTGCATCAATAATGGCCTGATGCTCTTGCGATGCGAGGCGCAGCGCGTCCGGTCGCTTGAGTTGGTACGCTCGGTATGGCGCGAGCCGATCGTAGAGCGCACTGGCCTGGGTTCGGAGGTGCTGATTGTGCGCGCCCGCGTAGATTGCGTCGTGGAAAGTCTTGTTCAGCGCATGATAGCCTTCGCGATCTCGGGTCTGCACATAGGGCCGGAATTTGCGATGGATGGAAATCAGGTTGGCGTGTTCCGAAGCGGTCATACGGCGAGCCGCCAGCCGGCCGCAGAACCCTTCGAGCTCCGCCATGACCTCGAACATCTCCACCATCTTTGATGGAGTGATCTTGGCGACGATCGCACTTTGGTGCGGCCGCCAATCTACGAGACTCGCAGCGGCAAGCTGCCTCAGGGCTTCGCGCACGGGTGTACGCGAGACATTGAATGCCTCGGCCAGCTTTTTCTCGTCCAGTTCCTGGCCCGGCCGCAATGCACCTGAAATGATCTGATCGGCGATCTGGCGTCGGACCCGGTCAGATCGGATCACTGGGGAGTCGCCGCCCTCGTGTTCGCGGGCAACGATCCGGGCGGCAGGCTTTGTTATCGCGGGCATCGTACCAATTCACCGCGTCATCGCGGTCCCAGCGGAGAATCGATGGTCCAGGTGCAATGTTTGTATACTTGACTGGGTCCATTGTATATAATCACATGTCGATGAGAAGGACCCTTGGGGGCGAAACAGGACTGTAGAAATGACGGTTCGTGTGGGCCTCCTGCAGATGGATTGCTCGGGGACGCGAGAGCGGAATCTGGCGCGAGCCGAAGAATTAATCCGGGAAGCAGCGGGTAAGCGGGCCCACATCGTGCTGCTCCCCGAAGTTTTCCATGAACTCTTCTTCATAACGGACCTCAACGGCCGCTATTTCGAAGCAGCTGAGCCGATCCCCGGGCCCATTACCGAGGGGATGCAGAAATTGGCGCGCGAGCTTGGGGTTGTCATAGTCGCGCCGATCTACGAAAGCGTGGATCGCAGCGTCTATTACAATTCCGCCGCAGTCATTGACGCCGACGGGAAGTTGCTGGGCGTCTATCGCAAGAACCATATCCCGCTAAACACGATCTTCTATGAGAAGCTCTACTTCAAGCCTGGTAATCTCGGCTACCCGGTATTTGACACTCGCTTCGGCAAGATCGGAATCTTGATCTGTCATGATCGGCACTATCCCGAAGGAGCGCGTGCGCTCGCGCTCAACGGCGCGGAAATCGTACTTATTCCAAGCGCCACGCCGGACAAGTCCCTCTCGCGCAAAGTCTGGGAGAAGGAGCTGTGCGCACACGCTATTTTCAACGAATATTTTGTTGCCGGACTGAACCGTACCGGCAAGGAGGGCAACTACGTTTATTACGGCCACAGCGTCGCATTCGATCCCTCCGGCGAGATGCTGGGTCAGGCGGGTTCCGATGAGGAAATCCTTCTCATCGACTGCGATTTCGAGCTGATCACTCAACGACGGCGTGCCTGGCAATTCTACCGGGACAGGCGACCGGATACCTACGGCATACTCACCGCGCTGGTGCCTTAGGTCCAACAGCAGTCTAGCAGTGCGGCGAGCGGGAGTTGGCAATGCGCAAGCTGGCGTTTGCGGCAGTCGTGCTGATTGCGGCAGGATTCGCGACGGACGGGAGAGCGGCCGACAAGATTCGATTGGCTTACACCGTCCAGATTCATCAAGCCAATATGATGGCACTCCGGGATTACGCGAATAAGCATGGCATTGAGCTCGAGCCTGTTCCGATGCGGCGATATGCCGATCAGCAGTTGGCCCTCATGACAAATGAAGTCGATGTTGCAGTCGTCGGCTACGTCAATCTCGGCCTCATGGAAGAAAAAAACTTCCGTGACTATCGGGCCATTTGCGGTGTGTTCACCGGCGGACAAAATTTGACATTGGCCAAAAACGTCAAGGCGGGAACCTGGAAGGATCTGGAGGGCCTCAAATTGGGCACGGCTCCCAACAGCTATTCGGAACTGCTGTTCAAGGCGAGCGCCAGGCTCGGCGGTGCTGATCTTTCCAAAATTCAGACTGTCAGCTTCGCCGCCGGCGGACCGCCGCTCCTTGCTGCACTGAAAAATCGCCAGATCGATGGATTTGTGTCCTGGGAACCCAACAATGCTGACGCCGCAATCGCCGGCGACGGGTACTACAGCTCGCTCGACATCGGCGACAATCCCACCCGCAACGTCAACGGCCTGCTGGCGGTCAATACCGCGTTTCTTCAGTCGCACCGGCCGGCCGTCCTAGGCCTCGTGCGCGCGACAATCGAGGCCACGAACGCGCTCAATCAGGATCGCAAGCTATACGTCGATATTGCGATGAAAGGCACCGGTGCCCCCCTTGAGGTGGTGAATGAGGCGATTCCGCGTGGCAAGCTAGACAACAACCTCTACGCCAAGGAAGCCAAAGCGTTGCTCAAAATGGTGCACGATGCCAAGCTGACACAGATCGATACGTCGGGAGCAGTGGACAAGCAGTTCGATTATTCGTTGCTCACCGAAGCAACCGGCAAATCAAAAGATCAACTCGGCGCCGACTAACCAACAGGCCGATGGTGACCGTCACTCCGGTCGCGACTACGAAGAGCAGCGATAACGTTGGCGTCTTTGCAAGCGCTCATCTCGTTGGCCGTCGCATCGCAGGGCCGCTCATTGTTCTTGTCCTCTGGCAGGTCGCTTCGACCCTGCAATGGGTGGATCCGCGTTTCGTCCCTTCCCCGGTGACAGTAGCGTCGTCTTGGAAGGAATGGATGTTCGGTCCGGTCGGCACAGGGCCGTATTCGGGCACTTGGTTCATGCATGCGGCAAATAGCTCTTACCGCGTGTTGGTCGGGTTCCTGCTCGCCTCTGCCAGCGGCGTTCTGATCGGTTGCCTCATTGGATGGTTTCGCCTCGTATCCGATCTCGTCGATCCGGTGATACAGATCCTGCGTCCCATCCCGATCACGGCGTGGGTTCCCTTTGCAGTGATCTTCTTTGGGATTCGCGACGGCTCTGCATTCTTCTTGATCGCCCTCGGCGCCTTTTTTCCGATTGTCGTCAACACTGCCGCGGGAGTCGCAGGCACGCCGAAGCTTTTGGTCCGCGCCGCGCGAATGCTCGGAATTCGCCCGCACATGCTGCTTCCCAGAGTGGTGCTTCCTGCAGCCATGCCTTTCATCTTCACCGGACTGCGTCTCGGCATCGGACTCGCGTGGGTGCTGGTGATCGTCGCGGAGATGATGGCGGTCAAGTCGGGGCTCGGCTTCGCGATGTGGGATGCCTATTACTTCCTGCGCCTCGACATCATCATCGCCGCGATGCTCAGCGTCGGTGCGCTCGGATTCCTCAGCGATTTGGCGCTGCGCCTGATGGGACGTTGGACATTGAGATGGAGCCGAGGCCTATGAATCAGCTCGCGGCCGACGCTTCTCCGACCAGGCAGCGGCGCATTGCCGTGCGCGGGTTGCGCAAGCGGTTTTCCGACATCGCAGGCCAAGGACAGATTATTGCGCTTGATGGCATCGACCTGGAGATCGCCGACGACGAGTTCCTCACCGTGCTCGGTCCGAGCGGTTGCGGAAAGACAACGCTGCTGAACGTGGTGGCGGGCTTCGAAACGGCCAGCGGCGGCGAGGTGCGGGTCGATGGCGAGGTGGTCCTCAAACCTGGACCCGACCGCGGCGTCGTGTTCCAGGAATATGCCTTGTTTCCGTGGCTCACGGTTGAGCAGAACATCGAATTTGGCTTGCGCGAACGCCGCGTTCCGAGAGCCAAACGGAAGGCGCGGGTACGCCAGCAAATCGCGTCGGTAGGCCTGTCCGGGTTTGGGCAGCGCTATCCGCAAGAATTATCGGGCGGCATGCGTCAGCGGGTTGCGCTCGCGCGCGTGCTTGTCAACGATCCGAAAATCCTGCTGATGGACGAGCCGTTCGCCGCGCTCGATGCGCAAACGCGCAGCATCATGCAACAGGAACTCTTGCGAGTGTGGAGCGCCGATCGGCGAACCGCGATCTTCATCACCCATAATATCGAAGAAGCCATTCTACTGGGCGATCGCGTCGTGGTGATGACCGCGCGGCCGGGCCGTATCAAAGACATCGTCGCCGTGGGTCTTCCGCGGCCGCGTGACGTTACGTCGGCCGAATTCAACCAGATCCGGCGGCATGTCGCGGTACTGTTGGAAGCCGAGGTGCAGGCGACGTTCGCGGCTATGGAAACCGGGCAGCCGCCGTAGAACGGATCGTTACGCGGTGAGATGTGATTGAAGTGGGATTTGTGCGGCGTCCGGACGCCGCCCTATAAGGAGCCGAGATGGATCGCGAGCTCGTCGTCAAGCGACACGGCCCGGTAGCGTGGCTGACGGTGAATCGTCCGGAGGTGCGTAATGCACTCAATCTCCAAGTCATGCAGTGGCTCACACAGGAGATCCGAAACCTGGCACGCGACCGTGCGGTGCGGGTCATGGTGCTTACGGGTGCGGGCGACCGTGTCTTCATATCGGGTGCCGACGTTGGTGAGTTTCGGGAGCAGCTGGCCACGCCCGAGACGGCGTTGAGCTACGACGCGGTCGCCGAGCAGCTTCAATCGGCGCTGCGCGAGTCGCCACAGCCGGTGATCGCGATGATCCAGGGCCATGCGGTCGGGAGCGGTACGATCGTGGCAGCCTCCTGCGATTTTCGGATTGCTGTGCGCACGGCAAAATTCGGGATTCCGGTCGCCAAGTTCGGCTTCATCGTGCCCGTTCCGGATCTGTTGCGCCTGGTGCAACTCGTCGGCCCGGCGAAGGCCAAGTGGCTGCTGATGACTGGTCAGCTTATCGAAGCGCCCGAGGCGCGGGCGATCGGGCTCGTCGACCAGGTGGTCGAGCCCGAGATCCTCAGGTCGACGGTCGATGCTCTGGCCGCGACGTTGGCGGCAAACGCCCCGCTGACCATCAAGGCCACCAAGCAGATGATCGAGACTATGACGACACCAAACGCCACCGTCGCATCGGGCGCGCCATGGTACGCGGAGATCTTTCGCAGCCGGGATTTCCAGGAGGGGCTCGAGGCGTTTTTCAGCAAGCGCAAACCGGAGTTTCGCGGTGAATAGGATGGAGGCCGACAGCGGGCAGGCCGGACAGCCGATAAGCTCGGGTCGCAGGGGACCCATGGCGGGCCTGCGTGTGCTCGATTTGACTCATATGCTCGCCGGTCCCTATTGCACGTGGTTGCTCGGCGCGCTTGGAGCCGAAGTGACAAAGGTAGAGATGCCGGGACGCGGTGATTTCACGCGCGGAATCGCGCCGTTCGCCGCTGACCAGAGCATCTATTTCATGAGCGTCAATCGGAATAAGCGCAGTGTGACGCTCGATCTCAAGCAGACAGCCGGTCGGTCCGCGCTTTTGCGAATGGTCGAGCGTGCCCACGTTTTTGTGGAAAACAATCGTCCCGGCGTGATGCGTCGCCTCGGGCTGGACTACGAAGCCGTGGCGCGTATCAATCCAGGCATCATCTACGCCTCCATCTCCGGCTTCGGTCAGAGCGGCCCCTATAGCCACCGGCCTGCTTTCGACGCGGTGATCCAAGCCATGTCCGGAATGATGAGCGTCACCGGCGAGGAGGATGGACCGCCGGCGCGCGTCGGCATGTCGATCGGCGATATCGGCGCAAGCCTGTTTGGCTGCATCGGAATTTTGGCCGCACTGGCTGATCGTGCGGTTACCGGGCGCGGAGCTCAGGTCGATGTCGCGATGTTTGATGCACAAATCGCTCTGCTTGAGAATGCAGTGGCGCGCTATCTGAATGCGGATGATTGCCCGAGGCGGCTCGGCTCGCGCCATCCCTTGATTGCGCCGTTTCAGGCGTTCCCCACAAAAGACGAACCGATCGTAATTTGCGTGGACACGGAAGCGCAGTGGGAGCGCCTTTGCCGAGCGATCGAGCGTCCCGACCTGATCTCACATCCCTTGTTTGCCAATGGGAGTATGCGCGCCAGCCATCATGCGGAACTCGAGCCGCCGTTGATCTCGGCTCTGTCAAAGCACACGCGCGCGGAATGGCTCTCTATACTGGCTACCGCGGAAGTGCCGGCCGGTCCGATCAACGATATTTCCGCCGTGGTCGAGGATCCGCAGGTCGTTGCGCGAGACATGATCCGTCGCATCGGCGAATGCGCGTTCGTCAGCCAGCCCGTTCGCTTCTCCACCTACCCGCAATTGCCGGAACAGCCGGCACCGGTGCTGGGAGAGCACACCGAAACAGCGCTCGCGGAGTGCGGCTATTCGAACGAAGAGATCTCAGCGATGAAGGCCGAGCGCACGACTTGATCGCCGCGCGACTCGATCAGCAGGAGTGGATACGTCTATGCCGTACCTGAAGACGAATGACGGGGTAAAGCTTTATTACGAGGACAGCGGCGCTGGCCGTCCCATCTTGTTCATTCACGAATTCTCGGGCGATTACCGGGGATGGGAGCTTCAGGTACGCTATTTTGCCCGCCGCTACCGTTGCATTACGTATAATGCGCGCGGCTATCCCCCTTCAGACGTGCCGGACGGCGTCGAACGCTACTCGCAGAGGCGGGCCGTAGACGATGCTGTTGACGTGTTGAATCATCTCGACATTGAGAAGGCGCATGTAGTGGGGCTTTCGATGGGAGGTTTTGCCGCGCTTCATTTTGGGATTCATTATCCCGACCGGGCGTTCAGTATCGTGGTCGGCGCGGCCGGCATGGGCGCGGAACCCGACAAAACGGCGCAATTTCGCGAAGAGGTCGAGATCGTGGCGCGGCGCTGGGAGAGCGAGGGTGCGCAGAAATTTGCTCCGATCTACGGCTCCGGGCCCGGCCGCGAGCAGTTGGAAATGAAGGATCCGCGCGGATTCAACGAATTCATCGCTCAGCTTTCGGAACACTCGGCCAAGGGTGCGGCCCTGACGTTACGCAGCGTGCAGGCGCGACGGCCGTCCCCGTTCGAGCTCGTTTCGCAACTCGAACGAATGACGGTGCCTCTCCTGATCATCCATGGCGACGAGGACCGCTCGTGCCTGGGCACCGGCGCGTTCCTCAAGCGTGTTATTCCGTCCGCCGGGCTGATGGTGTTTCCAAAGACCGGTCACACCATCAATCTGGAAGAGCCGGCCCTGTTCAATTTCGCGCTGCAGGATTTCTTCATCCAAGTGGAGAACGGCCGGTGGATGATGCGGGATAAACGGACCGAAACCGCGGCGGTGCTGCTCGATACCAAAGGCGGCCGCTAAGCTTGCCTATTTGGCCCGACCCACATGCTGCCGCGATCGGGACCTCTCAGAATAGCTCCGGGATATCGTTGATGCCGCGTGCGGCGGTGATGGCGTCGGGCAATTCTCGACAAAATGCGTCGACCCATTCGCTCGGCACCGTGGTGCTGACCTTGACGAAGCGCGAGCCGAATCTGGGGGTATGGTAGGAGCCCTGCCGGATCATGATCCCACGCTGGGCGTACACGGTGGCCAACGCTTCCGGCTTTAAGCCGAGCTCGACACATTCGATGATGACGAAGTTGCCGTTCGAGGGATATACCGGCACATTCAAGCCGGGGATCTTATCGACGGCTTGCTTAATCGCGGCCTGATTGCGGCGCTGGATGCGTTGCACGCCGCTCATCCATTCTTTCTTGACTGCGAGACCGGCTTGCGCCGCGCGCTGCGCGACGACGCTGCTGCCCAGCGTAGCTGCCGAATAGGCCGCAAGCCGCTCGATAATCCTGTAATTGGCGACCACTGCGCCAACGCGCAGGCCTGCGAGGCCGAGCCATTTTGAGAAGCTGTAGATCGTGATTGCGCCTTCCGGATAGACATCGGCGGCCAGGACGTGGTTATCCGCAAAATCGCGATAAGTGCAGTCGTGAAGGAGGTAGGCGCCAACTTCACGCGCAATCTCGCAGAACGCCTGCAATTCGGTGCGCGTGTAGCAGATCCCAAGCGGATTGTTCGGATCGACCAGATAGATGATCCGGGTATTGCGATCAGCATTGTCGCGCAACTGATCCGGGGTGAGACGATACCCTGCGGCCGGGTCATAGATTGGTATTTCCCGCACCTCAGCGCCCGCCTGCCGCGCAAACTGCATCGGCCATTTCCAGCCGGGATCGGTCGTCACGAAATTCGTGCCCGTTTCGCAGTAGGCGCGACACACGGTTGCCAGTGCTGCCACCGCGCCATCGGTGATGAGCGCCGCCGTGGCATCCTGCGGCAACCGGAGATCCGCGACGATGCCGCGGCATAGGGCCGTAAACCCGCCCGGCGGCGCGTAGGCGTGAAACTCCTCCGCCTCGATCGAATCGATCATTGCCTGGCGTACTTGGGGATGCATCGGCAGATGATTGGTGTTCTGACCGAGCCAGAATAGGTTGTTGGTGGCAAAGAGCCGATCAAAATGAGCGTTTCGCTGCGCGAAGCCGCTCATTGTCGTGCGGGCCGCGGCTTAATAATGGAGCCGTACGCGGCGATACCGCCGTCGATCGTAACAATTGTTCCCGTGATATAGCCCGCGCGGGGAGAAGCGAGAAAGGTAATCAGATCGGCGACTTCCTGATCGGTACCCATACGTCCTGCGGGGTAATCCTTCAGATATTCCTGCCAGCGGGACTCCTCGCCCAGACTGTCTCGGGCCCGGCGCTTCATCATGCGGACCATCCGATCGGTCGCGATCGGACCCGGGTTGACGCCGATGACTCGCACTCCGTAATCGAGACTGACACCGCCGATCGCCTTCGTTAATGACATCAGTGCGGCATTGCCGGTGCTGCCGGCGACGTAGTTGTAATCCCAGTTCTCACCGGAGTTTCCGATGTCGTTGATGATGACGCCGGACCCGCGCTTCTTCATGCGGGTGTAAATTTCGCGAGTCAGATTGATGTAGCCGAAGAGTTTGAGGTCAAAGCCGCGGCGCCACTCGGCGTCGGTAAGCGCCTCGATCGTTCCGGCGGGAATGTCGCCTGCATTGTTGATAAGGATGTCGACGTCGCCAACCGCCTGCGCCAGCGCGATCATGCTCTGAGTGCTCGACAAGTCACCGGGATGCAAGTCGACCTGGACGCGGTGCTGCGCGCGGATGTCCTTCTGTATCTGTTCCAGTTCTTTGCCCGAACGCGCCGCCAGGTGAAGCGAGCATCCCTCCGCGGCCATCGTGAGCGCAGTCGCGCGGCCAATTCCTTTGGACGCGCCGGTGATCAACGCGGATTTTCCCGCCAACTGAAGATCCAAGAGCCCCTCCTGTCACGACAAGCCCGCTTAGGACTGTATACAATGGGACGATTTTGTAATACAAGCCGCGTCAGGAAAGGTGCCAGGGACTGACGTGAGAATGGCAGGACGCCCCGACACCTCCGCGGGGAAGGTCGCCCAACATGTGAGCGGCGAGCGCCTCTGGGACCGCCTTATGGTCCTCAGCAGGTTCGGCGCAACTGAACGCGGTGGCGTCGATCGACAAGCTTTATCGGACGAGGAGATCGCGGCGCGCGCCCAACTCGTGCGATGGGCGCAGGCGATCGGGCTCGAGCCGTCGACCGATCCTCTGGCAAATCTCTTTCTCCGCTATGCGGGCACAAATCCCGCCCTGCCAGCAGTCCTGATTGGATCGCATATCGACAGTCAACCGACCGGCGGCAAGTTCGACGGTGCCTTCGGCGTCTTGGCGGCCTTGGAGGCGGTCGAAGCGATCATTGCGCGCGGTGTGCGTCCGCGCCGAACCATCGAAGTGGTGTCTTGGATGAACGAGGAGGGCTCGCGGTTCGCACCGGGCATGATGGGGTCGGCGGGCTTTTGCGGCGTCCGCGAGCTCGACGAGATCCTCCGCGTTCGCGATCAGACCGGGATCGCGGTCGAGACTGCGCTGCACAAAGTCCTGTCGGCCGAACCACCGTTGCCGCGCCGGCCGCTCGGAGCAAAGCCGGCCGCGTTCGTTGAGGCCCATATCGAGCAAGGTCCAATCCTCGAGCTCGAAGGGAAGACGATCGGCATTGTTACAGGAATACAAGGTAAGCGGACGTTCCGGGTTGAGGTCGCCGGGGAAGAGAACCATGCCGGGACGTCGCCCCGCAGCGTGCGACGCGACGCGCTCGTCTCCGCCGTGGACATCGTGCGCGCCTTGCACGAAGCGCTCTGGGATGATGCGGATGTGGTGAGGCTCACCGTCGGCATGTTCAATGTGAGCCCAAACATGCCATCGGTCGTTCCGGCGCGCGTTGTGTTCTCGCTCGATCTGCGCCATCCGGACGCGGCAAAGCTGCGTGAGCTCGGAGACGCAATCGGCGAGGTCTGCCGGAGCGCTTCTGGGCGATGCACAGTGGTGGTGCACGAGTTGCTGCATGATCCGCCTCTCGAATTCCCGCTCGCAATCCGCCAGACCATCCGATCGGTGGCAACTGCCCTGCGAGTTCCCTGCATGGATATCCCCTCAGGGGCCGGTCACGACGCGCGCTATCTGCATTACGTGTGCCCCACCGGAATGATTTTTATTCCATGCAAGGGGGGTATCAGCCACAACGAGGCCGAGAGCATTCTCGCGCATCACGCGGCGGACGGAGCGAAGGTTTTGGCCGAGGTAGCTTTCGCCCTGGCCGGTGCGGACTGATCGCGTGGGAACATGTCAGTCCATGCATAACGTTATGCTCTCTTGCATGCTTGGGATCCCTGCATGACGGCGCCTGCCCGGCAGCATCCGTTGCGGCGCGAAGATGCGCGGCTGTTACGCGGCCGCGCGCGGTTCGTAGACAATATCGATCTCCCCCGCATGGCCCAGGGGGCATTCGTCCGCAGCCCCTTTGCCCACGCCGAAATCGGCGCCATCGATCCCGCGCGGGCGCTCGCCGCCGGCGCGCTCGCGGTGCTCACCGCCCGCGATCTGCCATTCAACGACCAGCGCTGGATCGTGCGCTACTGGCATCCGAGCATCCGCAACGGACTTCCCAAGTTCCTGGCGGCCGATCATGTCCGCTTCGTCGGTGAGCCGGTGGCCTTCGTCGTGGCGGCCGACCGCTATCGCGCCGAGGACCTTGCGCAGCTGGTCGACGTCGAGTACCGGCCGTTGCCGGCGGTCGCCGACATCGAAAGCGCCACGGCGGCGGGGGCGACGCTGCTCCATCGCCAATGGAGCGGGAATGTCGCTGCCGAGTTCAAGCACCACAACGGCGATGCGTCGCGCGCGTTGCAGACTTCCGTCCATCGCACCCGCCGGCGCTTTCGGTTCGTTCGGCAAGCTCCTATCCCCCTTGAGACTCGCGGGGCCATCGCCGATTTCGATAACGAACGCCAGTTGCTGACGACTTGGCTCTCGACGCAGCCCCACTATAACGCGCGACAAAACCTCGCTGCTCTCCTCGGGCTTCCCGAGCAGGCCGTTCGCGTGATCTGCGAGGACGTGGGTGGCGGTTTTGGATCCAAGTCGCGGCCCTACGCGGAGGAGGCGATCGTCGCGCATGCGAGCCGAATTCTCTGCCGACCGGTGAAGTGGATCGAGGATCGCCTCGAGAACTTGCGGGCGACGACGCACTCGCGCGCGATGGATGTCGAGCTGGAGATCGGTTGCGAAGCGGACGGCCGGCTCACGGCGCTGAATGCTGAGATCCTCGTGGATATCGGCGGCTATGTCTTTACCAGCGGGATTGCTACCGCCGAAGTGGCGGCCGCCCACATCGCCGGCGGCTATCGCTTTCCCGACATCGCAATCGCGGTGCGCTGCATCGGGACCAATAAGACGCCGATCGGCACCTATCGCGGCGCCGGACAGCCGGAGGTCGCGTTTGCGCTGGAGTGCCTTCTTGACGTGCTCGCGAAGGAGATCGGCCTGCCGGCGGCGGCGCTGCGCGCGCGCAATCTGGTGCGACCGCACGAGATGCCATACCGCGTCGGCACGTCGTTGTTGGGGCACGATCTAGTCTACGAGAATGCCGATTTTCCCTGCGCGTTGGCGAGCGCACTCGAGGCGGCCGGCTACAACGAACAGGTTGAGATCGCGGCGGACGGCGATCGCATCGCCTATGGCATCGGGTGTGGCGTCGAGACCGGCGGGTTGGTGAATTTTGAATCTGCCCGGGTTCGTGTCGATCCGGACGGAACGGTGGCCGTCGCGTCCGGAATTTCCTCGCAGGGGCAGGGTCAATTCACGACGTATGCACAGGTCTGCGCAGAAGCCCTCGGAGTGCCGTTCGACAGCGTGTCAGTGCGGCTAGGCGATACGGAGCTGCTACCTTTCGGCCGAGGGGCGTTCGCCGCCCGTGGCGCCGTCATGGGCGCGAACGCCGTTCTCGGCGCGGCGCGGCGCGTGCGTGCCAAGCTGCTCGCCCATGCTGCGGTGCTGCTACAAACTAGCGCCGACGAGCTCGACATCGCGGACGGGCAACTGAGGTTTCGCGACGGACGCGCGACCGACCTCACAGTGGGCGCGGTCGCCCGCGCGGTCGCGCCCGGCGGCGCCCTCTTCGATGGCGAGGCGGCACTCGAGGCGAGCCACATCTACGAAGCGCGGCAGCCGCTCACCAGCGGTTTTTCTGTGCACGTTGCCAAGGTCAAGGTCGACCCGAGCACCGGCTGCGTTCGGGTGCTCGATTACGTCGTCACGCACGATGCCGGGCGGGCGCTCAACCGCATGATCGTCGACGGGCAGGTGATTGGCGCAGTCGCGGACGGCATCGGCGGCGCGATGCTCTCTGAAGTGATCTACGACGCTGACGGCCAGCTGCTGACCGCCTCGCTCGCCGACTATCTTGTGGCGTCGGCGCCCGAAATTCCAACCATCCGTGTGCTGCACGTGGATTCCCCTTCGACCACGAATCCATTGGGGGTCCGTGGCGTGGGGGAGGGTGGCATCATTCCGGTCGCTGCCGCGCTCGCCAACGCGGTAGCTCGTGCTATCGACCCCACCGGCACCGGGCACGAGCAGGCTCTATTCTCGTTGCCGCTGAGGCCCGATCGGGTTCTCGCCGCCTGCCGCCGTGCTGGACTGTAGGTGGCCCGCGGGATGCTCCGCGCGCTGGGTCGATGGCACGGGAGACCCAATGCGTCACGCGAAGTAGGCTTGCCGGATTTCCTCGCTGCTGGTGGCATCTCGTGCGGAGCCGCGCCAGACGACGCGCCCTGCCGCTAGCACAATGCAATCGTCGGCGAGCGTGGCTGCGATCTCGAGATTCTGTTCCACCAGCAGAATGGCCACTCCCGATTCGCGGATCCGCTTCACGGCATCGACGAAAGCCCGCACAATTCCGATCGCAAGCCCGGCCGACGGCTCGTCGAGCAGCATCGCTTTGGGGTTGGTGACGAGCGCGCGTCCGATCGCGAGCATTTGCTGCTCGCCTCCCGATAGCGAGCCGGCGAGTTGACTGCGACGTTCCGCAAGTCGCGGGAACAGCTCGTAGACCATGTCAAAAGGAATGGCCGGGCGGCCGCGCGCAGCATGGCTGCCGGCGAGCAAGGTTTCTTCCACCGAGAAATTGGGAAAAAGTTCTCGCAACTGCGGAACCAGTGCCAGCCCGCGGCGCACCACCTTGCTAGCGTCGAGGCTCGTGATATCCGAGCCATCGAACATCACCCGCCCGGCGGCCTTCGGGATGAGGCCGGCGATCGCTTCGACGCTTGCAGTCTTTCCTGCGCCGTTCGGCCCGAGCAACGCGAGGCAGCCGCGCTCCGCGAGTGAAAGATCCAGCCCATCGACACGGATCATCGGTCCGCTCGCGACCCGCAGCCCGGACGTCTGGAGGATCACTCCGCCGCCTCCCGCTCACCGAAATAGGCGAGCCGGACGCGCGGATCAGAGACCATGGCCGCGGCGTCGCCTTCGGCTAGGATATGGCCTTCAGTCATGACCGAAATACGCTGGCAGAGCGACACCAGGAATCCGATATTGTGCTCGATTACGACCATGGTGATGCCCAGCTCGCGGTTGATCATTATGAGCAGTTCCCGCAATCGCTGAGCCTCTTCCGCCGACACACCCGAGACCGGCTCGTCGAGTAGGATGATGCGCGGCCGCGAAACAATCGCGCGGGCGATTTCGAGCCGGCGCTGGTCGCCGAGCGACAGCGTGCCCGCCGGATCCTGCGCGCGGGCGCCGAGCCCCACCGCCTCCAGCGCCAAGAGCGCCGCGTATCGCTCGGCGCGAATCTCCTCGGTATCAAGAGCGGCGGCCAGACTTCGGATCGCTCCTTGCAGTACGCTATTGCGCCCGAGCCCGATCATAACGTTGTCGAGGCAGGAGAGCCGGCGGAACACGGCAGCATGCTGAAACGTCCGGCTCATGCCTAGTCCGATCCGGCGCTCGATCGGCACCTTGTCGAGAGATATGCCCGAAATCAGTACGCGGCCGCTGTCGGGCGGGATGAACCCGGAGACGATGTTGAACAATGTCGTCTTGCCCGCTCCATTCGGTCCCATAAGGCCGTGCAGCGAACGTGGCGCGACAGTAAGCGATACGCCGTTCACCGCGCGCAGCGCTCCGAATGCCTTGGAGATGTCGTGGAGCTCCAGCATTGGACGCCCGGATGCTTGGTCCTCGGCCGCTGTCACCGTCTCCGCCTCGGAAACCGACCCGCCGATACGCGCGGCCTGCCATTCGCGCGCCGACGCCGGGCTGGCAGTAGCCGTCCGGTTACGCCGCCGGCGCGTCCAGAAGGCGGACGCCAACCCCTCCGGAAAGAACGTCAAAGTCCCGACCACCAGCACGCAGAAAATGAGCTCGATGTAATCGGCCAGCGGCCGGAGCAGTTCGGGCAGCACGCGCAACACGCCGCCCCCGAGGATGCCGCCCCAGATGGAGCCCATACCGCCGATGATCGGGTAGGCCAGGGTGAATATCGAGGTCAGCACGCCGTAGCTGTCAGGATCGATAATGCGAAAGCGCGGTGCCGAAACCGCGCCTGCGAATGCGATCAATGCGGAGCTGAAGGTGAAGGCCGCGATGAGGTGGTGGCGCACGTTAATGCCGAAGGCGCGCGCAGTGTTCTCATTAGACGCCAGGGCCCGCAGGTTCTTGCCGAAAGGTCCGGCCAGAAGGATGGCGATCGGCAGCACGGCGAGTGCGCAGAGCAGGCCGCAAAGCAGTAGGAAATAGGCGTCGTCGGCAAACGAGATGCCGAAGATCACCGGCGGCGGCACGTGGATCCCCTCCGCGCCGCCAGTCAGCGCTTTGCTTTCCCGTAGCACGATAATCACAACCGACTGGAAGACGAGCGTCACCATCGCGAGATTGTGGCTGCGGAAGCGGACCCCGGGGATCGCCAAGATGAAACCAGCCAACGCGCCCAGCGCGGTCGCAAAGACGAGAGCTGCGCCAAACGGCACGCCTGCCAACACGACCGGGATGGCTGCGCCGTAGGCGCCGATCGCCAGCATCGCGCCGGTGGCGATGGTGATGCACCGCGCATAGCTGACCAGCATGGCCAGCGCCCCACCGGTCGCGGCGGCGCTAATGGAGATGGCCAGCACGTATTGCCAGTAGGTGTCGAGCGCGAGGCCTAGCACGGCGACGGCGAGAACCGCGGCGCTCGGCGCCAGGCTTCCCGCGAGGGCGCGCCAGCGCTTGTTAAACATCGCGTATCTTTGCCTCGGGGAATAGGCCCTCCGGGCGCCACAACAGCACCATGAACAGCAGCAGGAAACTTATCGCATTGGTCATGGCGCTCGAGACATAAGCCGCCGCGAAGGTCTCGGCGAGGCCGAGAATGAGTCCGCCAAACAGCGCGCCTCGCAACGAATCGAACCCGCCGATCGCCGCCGCGACGAACCCTGCGGTAACCATCGAGATCGAGAGTTCGGGCGAGATGCCCTTGCTGGGCGCGGCAAACACGCCGGCCAACCCCGCGAGCGCGCCGCCTAGGAACCAGGCCAGCGCGTTCATACTGTCTGTCGAATAACCGCAGAGCACTGCGCCACGGACATTTGCCGCCATCGCCCGCAGTCCGCGGCCGAGCCGGGCATAACCGAAGATTGCGAGCCCAATGAGCGAACTCAGTATGGCGCCTGCGAACACCCAGATTTGCTCCTTCGTGATTATAATATCCCCGATGAAGATCGGGCGACCGGGGAACGGATTGGGCACGCCAAGCATCTCGGTGTTCTGAACGAGGCGGTACACTTCCGACAGTCCAATGCCGATGAAAATGGTGGAGGTGATCAGCGCGAACATGTCGGATTGGCGGATCGGCCGGAGGATGACGAGTTCGACCGCCGCGGCGAGCAGGCCGGTGACGACCGGCACCAGTAGATACGCCGGCCAGTAGCCGAGCCCCATTCCCTCGACGATGCCGTAGGTCGCGTAGGCGCCCGCCAAGACGAACGCGCCGTGGGCGAAATTGACGATGCGGGTGGCTTTGTGGATGACGACGATACCGAGCGCCGCGAGCGAGTAGATGGCGCCGAACTTGAGGCCACCCACCACGATCATTACGAACTCGGCAAGCACGTACGGGCGCCCGTACTACGACGCCAAGCCGACCACCCGCCAGGAGCTGTTGATGATGCGCGCAGACGCCACCTTCGTGTTGCCCTGGTGATCGGTGGGCGTCACGGTTTCGGGGAAAATTACGTCGTAGCCGCCCATGTCCGAAGGCTTGGCGTCCTTAAGGGTCTCCCAGGCCTCGATGACCCGCGGCCAGCTCAGGTCGCGGCCCGCCTTTTTGAGCACTTGGGCGAGCACGTAGGTGGATCCGTAGCCAATAAGGTCGTAAATGTTGGGTCGGCCCTGCGGCAGGGTGCCGATCTTCTCGATCAGCAAGCGGCGATAGCCCGCGATCGGCGGGTCGTCCTGGGTCGGGAAATAGGGCGCGTTGAAATACCCCCAAACACTTTTGGTGTTCTCCTCCCCGATCAGCGGGATTATCGCGTTGTTGACGGCGGAGCCGTCGACGACAAACATGCAGTCGGTGAGCCCTTTTTCGGGCGCCTGTTTGATCGCAAAGCCCGCTTCCGTGAAGCTGCCGAGGATCAGCACGACCTGAACGCGCCGGCGGGCGAACGACACGAGTTGCGCCGTATAATCGCGGGCTGCCGCGTCGAACTTCTCGACCACGACCTCGAGTCCGCCACGCTTGGCGAGCCGCGGCTCGATTTCAGCCAGGTGCGACTGCGGGAATGCATAGGTGCCGGCCAGCACGCCGACTCTGGTGGCGTTCGGCACCGCCTGGAAACCGATATCGATCATGGCCTGGCCGGTCACGCTTGCGGGCGGGATCGTGCCGTGGAAGACGTTGCGCGCAAACGGCTCGCGAATGATCGGAGTAGCGCCGACCGTGTTGTAGGTCGGGATCTGTGCGGCGCGCACGTAGTCGGCCGCCGCCGCAGCGCCGGTGCTGCCGCTCGCGATGATGAGCACGAAAACCTTGTCGTTCTCGACGAGCTTCTTGGCCGCGGCCACCGATTCCGCGGGCGTGGAAGCGTGCTCGTAGATCAGCCGGAGCTTGCGTCCATTGACGCCGCCCGCCGCGTTGAGATGCTCGACGGCCATTTGGATGTTGTCGCGTCCCGGCGCCCCGATGAACGCGAATGGACCAGTTAGCTGTCCCAGCGCACCGATCAGGATTTCGCTATCCGTGACGCCTTGAGTGGCGTCCGCCAGCGCGGCTGCGGGTGGCAATCCGGCAAGGCCGGCAGTGGCCAAACCAAGCGCCCCTTGCAGAACGGCGCGCCTGTGGACGGGCAGTTTTTCGACCATGGTAAACCCTCTGACATTTTGCGATCGGGAAAGCGCACCCGCATCGTCAATGGCAGCCGGCCCTGCCGCGCGCGTCCGTCACTGAAAAATATTATACCCATAAGACCGATTAGTATACAATAGGAACAGGATTGGGCCGTGTGCGCCGGTATGCCGCGCAACAATCATGTGGTTCGGGACTTCTGCTTGAGCGGCGTGTCGCTTCTTCTCACGCAAGGCCGCGTGCTTCGTCGCGGCGCCAAGGATCCGGAGCGGCTCGATCTGGCGGTCGGAAAGGATGGCCGGATCACCGCGCTGATGCCAGCGATTCCGCGAGGGACAGCGGAACGGGTCGTCGACTTGCACGGCAAGCTGGTCATGCCCGGCTTGGTCGATGCCCACCAGCACCTGGACAAGTCGCGCACCCGCCGCCTGGTCGCGAATCCCGCTGGGACGCTCGAGGGTGCTTCGGCCGCGTATCGCACGTTTGCGGTGAGCGCCACGCGCGAGGACATCATGCGTCGCGCGGAGCGCACGCTCGACATTTGCCTGGCCCATGGGACCGTGGCGATCCGCAACCACACGAACATCGAGTCGCAGAGCGGTCTACGCGCATTTGAAGCCATGATAGAGCTGCGCGAGCGCTGGCGCGACCGCCTTACCCTGCAGGTCGTGGCGCATTTGACGAGCGACGCTCCGCGCAACCTCGCCGCCGCGCGTGCTTGGCTGGAGGCGGCGATTGCGGCGGGTGCCGATGCCATCGGCGGGGTACCGCAATATGCCGATGAACCGCTAGCGTTCCTCGATTTGTTGTTCGAGTTCGCCGAGCGCAGTGGCTTGCCACTGGACATGCACGTGGACGAGCATCTCGACTGCGGACGGCTAGTATTCGACGCCGTGATCGAGCGCACGCGCGCGCATGGGATGCAGGGCCGCGTGACCGCGGGCCATTGCTGCGCCCTGAGTGCGCTGCCGCGCGACGAGGCGCGGCGCATCATCGCGAACTTCGCCGCAGCTGGTATCTCGGTCATCACCCTGCCGGCCGCCAATCTGTTCCTGCAGGGCCGCGACGCCGATCGGCTGCCGCCGCGCGGCCTCGCGCCCGTACGCGATCTGATCACGGCCGGAGTGACGGTGGCGGCTGCGTCCGACAACATCCAGGATCCCTTCCTACCGATCGGGTCCGGCGATCTGCTGGAGGTCGCGCGCTGGACGCTCGCCGCCGGTCAGCTCGGCCTGGCCGATCTGCGCGCCGCCTTCGACTTAGTCTCGGCCGCGCCGGCCGCGATCCTTGGTCTCGGTGGGAACTGGGGCATCGAGATCGGCGCCCGCGCCGATCTGCTGATCGTCGACGCGGAGGACGTCGAGGATCTCGTCGCCACCGGAGCGAACAATCGGGCGGTGCTCGTGGCGGGTCGTCTGGTGGCCGGAACACTGTGAGACGATGATCACATTCATGAAGTTCGCTGTCGTCGTCGGTCTGCGCACACGGGAAAGGTCAGGAGAAAAAGATGAACGCTTTGGTGTTTGAGAAGGTCGGCGCTTCGGTGGCGGCGGAAACTTCGATCGGCCTCACGCAAGACATGGTGCGCATCGACAGCACGAACGGCAAAGAAGATACGCTCGCACGCGACCTTGAGGCGAAGCTCAAGTCGCTGGGCGTCGGTACAGTCTGGTGCGAAAAGACCTTTGAGGGTCGCCTCAACACGCTGTGGGAGGTGGACAGCGGGAAGAGCGGTCCTTGCCTGCTGTTCACCGGCCATCTCGACACCAAGCCGGTCTGCGAGGGATGGCAGCGCGACCCATTCGACGGCGCCATCGAGAACGGGCGCCTCTACGGGCACGGCGTGATGGATATGAAGGCCGGGCTCGGCTCGTTGATCGGTGGCATTATGACTTTGGTCGAGAGTGGCATCGATTTCCGCGGCAAGATTACCTTTGCCGCGGTCGCCGATCATATGGGCCAGCAGACGGGCAGCATCGATTTATTTCGCCGCCACAAGTTCGATCATTGCGTGCTCGCGGAGCTCACCGACATGCGCATCTATATTGCGCACCGCGGTCGCTACTATTTCGACATTTCCACTATCGGGCGTTCCGCGCATACCTGCCACAAGTACTTGGCGATCAACGCCATCGAGAAAATGCTGCCGGTGATCGACGAGCTGTCGAGATTGAAGTATTTCCCCGACATCCCACAGGAGATGAAGGACCTCGTCGGTCCCGAGCTGTTTATCGCGGTCGGCCGTGTCTATGGCGGACTTTTTCCCGGCGGGCCGTCCATGATCCCGGACCGCTGCACTATCCGAGTCGATACCCGGCCGCAGCCAGGAGTGCCCATCGAGGAGGTCAAGGCGGTCATTCAAGGCGCGCTCGACTGTGCCAAAGCACGGGACGGCGAGATCGTACTCGAGATGATCGACGCGGACGTCAAGAATTCGTTCATGGTCGATCGCAACGCAGCCGTCGTTGCCGCGCTGAAATCGGCTTGGGAATCGACCCTAGGCCGTCCCGCCGCGTTCCACGGCGGCTCTTGGCTGGGCGATACTGCGAGCTTCGGCCACCTGTGCGAGACCGTCATATTCGGCCCCGGCGGTGAGCCGGTCTATCAACCCAACGAATCCCTTGCGCTCACAGACATCGAAGCCGCCACCCGTATCTACGCACTCACAGCGGCCAAGATTCTGGAAACAGCCTAGGAACGAGGGCCGCAATCAATGACGTTCGTGAAGTTGCGGGCGGAGGAGTATGCCGCGCTCTCGGCGCGCGCCCTCGGTCGGCTCGTTACCACCGAGACCGCGCTCGCTTTACGCGAGCGCCATCCGCTGCGGCTTTCTGCGAGCTGAGGCGACTCGGGGACCGGAGCGATGATCACAACCTCCGACGATATCAGGCTTCATGTTCGCTCCATCGGAAGTGGCGCGCCGCTCCTGTTCGTGCACGAGTTTTCTGGCGACGTCCGCAGCTGGGATGCGCAGGTCGACTTTTTCTCGCGTCATTATCGCTGCACAACGTATTGCGCACGCGGCTATCCCCCGTCCGACGTGCCAACCGACTTGCAAGCCTATAACCAGGTGCGAGCGGCCGAGGATCTCGCTGACGTGGTGCGCGCGGTCGCCGATCGGTCTGCGCATATCGTGGGACTCTCGATGGGCGGCTTTGCCGCGCTACATTTTGCGATCCGACATCCGCGGCTTGCGCGCTCACTCGTCTTGGCCGGCGTCGGCTACGGCGCCAAGCCGGAGCAGCTGCTGCAATATGCCGCCGCGATGCGCGAGGAAGCCGACCACGCCGAGGCAGTCGGTATGACCACCTTCGCTCGCGAGCTTGCCGGCAGCGGGTACGCACAATGTCTGCGCGCTAAGAACGAAGTTGGCTGGCGCCGTTTCGCCGCTGAGCTGACTGAGCATTCTGTGACCGGAATGGCCATGACGCTGCGGGGTGTGCTCGCTGCGCGCCCATCGCTGTGGCATCTGGACGCTGAGCTGCGCGCTCTCAAGGTACCAACCATGGTCATCGCCGGTGACGAGGACGAGCCGTGTCTCGAGCCCGGCCTATTCCTCAAGAGGACGCTGCCCGATGCAGCACTATGCGTGATGCCGCGCGCCGGGCATCTCCTCAATCTCGAGGAGCCGGCGCATTTCAACGCGATCGTATTTTCGTTCCTTACGGCCGTGGAGCACGGCCGCTGGAGCGAGTGGAGAGGCTGCGCGGACGAGCCCGGCGCATCACAGGGAGATGGACGATGAGCAAAATGGGACGCCTGGCGGGAAAAATTGCGTTGGTTACCGGTGGCAGCCGCGGGCTTGGGCGCGGGATTGCGGAGGGCTTTGCGGCAGAAGGGGCCAAGCTGGTCGTCAACTACCTGAAGGACGAGAAGTCGGCAAATGCGGTTGTTGACTCTATCAAACGAGATGCTGGCGAGGCGATCTCCGTCCGCGCAGACATCGGCGAGGTCGATGACGTCAAAGCCATGATCGACATTGCGGTCGAGCGATTTGGGACCATCGACATCCTCGTCAATAACGCCGGAATGCTCAATTCGTTCAAGCTCTCGGACATGTCCGTGGAGACCTGGGACAACATGATCAAGGTGCATCTGCGCGGCATGTTTCTTTGCACGCGTTTCGTGATCCCATACATGCTCAAGCAGAAGAGCGGCAAGATCATCAACATGAGCGGTACCTTCGGGGTTAGCGGCGGGGCTGAATTTGCCCACATGTCGGCGGCCAAGGCCGGGATGATTGGCTTCACTCGCGCGCTCGCGCGCGAGGTTGGCCACGACGGCATCAACGTGAATTGCATCGCGCCAGCGATCATCCGCACAGATCTCTACAACTTCATGCCGGATAACGTGCGAGACTCGATCGTCGGCGCCTACCCGCTCGGCCGCGTGGGCGAGGTCGAGGACATCGTCGCTACGGCGCTTTTCCTAGCTACCAAGGACGGCGCCTACTTCACCGGGCAGACGCTCTGTCCGGCAGGTGGCGACGTCATGGTCTGACGATGTAGGTATCTGGCGAGTTGCGAAGGTCGGTAACGGCCCGTCCCATTCATCCCTCGGCAAACGCGCTCTAGCTGGATGAACTGTAATGAAATCGAGGTGATCCTATGATAGTTGAAGAACGTTGTTACACACTCAAGCCAGGGACCGTCCCGCTCTATTACAAAGATTACGACCCGCGCGGCCTGCAAATCCAGACGCGAATACTCGGCCGTCTTATTGGTTACTTTCACACGGAAATTGGCGAGCTTAATCAAGTCGTCCATCTCTGGGGATACGAATCGCTCGCCGAGCGCGAGCGCCGGCGGGCGCTGCTTGCCGCCGACCCAGAGTGGCAGGAGTATCTCAAAGACTCGCCCGATATCGTCGTGAAAATGCAAAGCCGCATACTGGTTCCGGCGCCGTTCTCGCCGATCAAATAATGCAGGTGGACATTGATGCGCTTTGATCAATTCACGATCTGCGCTGAATGACAACCGAGGCGCTCAACTCGTGACGCAGAGGAAGGTCAATCATGTTTCGTTGTGATCTCGTGTAGCTGGAGATAGGGCAATGATCGAGGACGTCGATATTCTGATCGAGCACGGGACGCTGATCACGCTCAACGGCGAGCGCCAGATCGTCACCGACGGCGCGGTCGCGATCCGCAAGGACCGCATTGTTGCCGTGGGCAAGACTTCCAACTTGCGGCAGAGGTTCAAGGGAAAGAAGACCATCGACGCTTCGCTGCGGCTGGTCATGCCAGGGCTGGTAGACGGCCATGCGCATCTCGGCGAGATCGCCCGTGGCTTGATTCCCGACACGCTGCGTACCAGCGATTGGCTCAAGTTCTGGTGCTACCCCTACATGGCCGCGATCACCGAGGAGGACGAGTACTGGTACTCCAAGTGCCTGATGGCGGAGATGATTCGGTCGGGCACGACTTGTTTCGTCGAACCCGGTTGCATGTGGCTCGAATCCACGATCAAGGCGGTCGCGGAGACCGGCATGCGTGCAACCACGGGCAGTTGGGTGTGGGACCACGCCGGTCCGGACGGCCATAAATGCCCCGAATACTTCAAGAAGATGACGCTTAGGCAGGCGCTCGATCTGACCGAAAGCAACGTCAAGTCGTTCAATGGCATCGCCGATGGCCGCATCAAGTGCTTCGCCACCATCGAGGGCGTGGGCACCTGCTCCGACGAGCTCATGCTCGGAGCCAAGGCTATCGCCGACCAGAACGGCACCTTCACACTGATGCACAAGGCAAGCTCGCGAGAGGAGGTCGCGAGCGAGCTCAAGGCCACCGGCCATCGGCCGGTCGAGCACATGTATCGCATCGGCGCGCTCGGACCGAACGTCTACCTCAATCACATGACCGCGGTGGACTCGTTCGAGGTTGATATGCTGGCCGAGACCGACACAAAAGTCTGCCAAAATCCTCCGGCTGCCTTGAAGCTTGCTAAGGGAACGACTCAGATGAGTCGTTTCCTGGAGATGCGCGCAAAAGGCGTCACGGTCTGTCTCGGCTGCGACGGCGTTAACTCCGCCGACCACAAGGATATGTTCCGCTCCATGTATCTTGCCGCCACACTACCGAAGGATGCCAAGTTGGATCCCGAGGCAATCACCGCCGAGGAGGTGGTCGAGATGGCGACGCTCGCGGGATACCGCGCCATCGATTGGCATGAGGAGCTGGGCTCGCTCGAGCCGGGCAAAAAGGCCGATCTCATTCTCATTAATATCGATCGACCAGAATGGGTCCCCACTTACAATTACGTCTACAGTCTCGTCTATACCGCGAGCGGCGATAGCGTCGAAACTTCGATCGTCGACGGTCGAATCCTGATGGAGGACCGTAGGCTCACTACGATTGACCTCGCCGAGGTCCACGCGCATTGCCGCGAGCTTGCGCCGAAGCTTGCTGCCCGCGCCAACGTCAAGCCGCAATCGCGCTGGCCCGTGCTGTGAGCGCAAACATTCGGCTGCTCTAGATCTTCGGAACGGTGACCTTGCCGTTGTCGATCTTCACCAGATA
>Ga0207693_10001083_pt1 | contig 24436 bp, 25 predicted proteins | sample LARL81metaG_FD_184347 | JGI IMG/M metagenome (GOLD analysis project Ga0207693, IMG submission 184347) | Corn, switchgrass and miscanthus rhizosphere microbial communities from Kellogg Biological Station, Michigan, USA - LAR L8-1 metaG... | ecosystem: Host-associated > Plants > Roots >... | reverse complement strand
TAGGTGTTCGACATGCCAGGAGGGATGTGCAGCATGACATTGTCCGCATTTCCCTTCGGACTGATGTGAGCTCCACGGGTGTGGAGATTTATCGGTGACCAAGTCATCTGCTCCGGGTAGAGGGGAACCGGCTGATCCTCGGGCGTGTATTGCGGAATGAAGTAATCCGGGATGGTCAGGCCGGTGAGGCCGTTTTCGAAATGGACGACCAGCCGCTCGCGGGGAAATACCTGGAGCGTGGGCGCTGGATAAAGGTTGCCGCCGGACTTCTGTCCGTTGGACGCCGTGCCACGGATTACCTCGTAGTCGAACAGAAGAAAGTTCTGGACCGGCGTCGTTACCGTGTCGAGCGTCGCCTGGCCTTGCCTTGCGGTGAGCCCAACTTCGAGGACGCCGTCCTTGCTCGTCAGCACGATCGGCTCGCGGAACTCCGGCCGAATTGCGATATCGGTTTTTTTGTCGGCGCTTTGCGCGGAGGCAATCGCGCTGGGCCATGCCAGCGCCGTCAGGACAGCGAGGGCACCCAGTGTCAGCAAGCGAATCAGGCGTCCGGCGTGGAATGTGTCGCGCGAGCAAGGTTTGTGTATGAAACGTCCTAACCCTCGCTAATGTCTATGAGCACAGAACGAGCCGCTCGGCACGACCACCGAGATATCCCGCAGAGAGTGATCTTTAGATTTTAACGACGCGCTGCTGTGATCGGAACGCTGGAGTTTGGCCTGCCGGCCGGAAGTGAACACCCCGAGTGATAGCGGGCGCGAACCATTCTGTCTCTTCACTTTTGCAATCCCTGCCCTGATCGCTTGGCCCGAAGAGTCCCGCCCGCAAAACCACAGCCGTGCCAATCGCAATCGCGGCATTGCGCACGACCGGCCTCATTGCGGCGTTGTCGCTGACAATGGCTGGCCATCTCTTCGCGATCGCTACATACGCTCTGCTTGCGGCGGAGGGGGAGCATGCGCAGCAGGATGGAGGGGGGGCTTCGTCGCGATCCGGCGCGCCGCGACCGCGATCGCCAAAGTCACCACCAAAAATCGCGCCAGATGATGCGCTCCGACATAAACAGGATCGAGGTGAAGCGCGAGCGCCAGCACCATCATGGTGTCCTGCGCGCCCGGCGCAAAGGCGATGACGATATTGGCGATCGGGAACGATAACAGCCGCGCCACGATCACGACAAACACCGTCGCCACCACCATCGACACCGCGAACGAACCGAACGCCGCGCCGAGGTGGCCGAGCAGCATGCGCGCACTGGTATTGGCGAAGCGCGAGCCGACCAGCGCCCCCAGCGTGATCACGGATGCTCCGCCGACCCACCACGGCAGCGCGGCATGAATAAGCCCGGTGCCGTGCAGGACGGCCGAGCCAGCCAGCGCGCCGAACAATAGGCCGCCGGGAAAGCGCAGGCGCAGGAAAATAACTGCAAACGTAACGGCGACCCCGAGCAGCAGCAGCATTTCGCCGAGCACGGCAAATCCGGCGGGCCCGCGCGGCAGCGGCACCGCCGGCACGACCAGCCCGAACAGTGCGAGTCCGTTCGGCAAGCCGACGACAAGGAGAAGCACGCGCACGGTCTGGACGATGGCGACCGCGCGCAAATCGCCGCCGAGCTCGCTCGACAGCGCAATCACCTGGGCCATCGAGCCGGGACTTGCGCCCATCAGCGCGGAGAGCGAATCCCAGCGATGCACGACGCGCAGATAGGTCATAGTCGCACCGATCATGCCGAGCGACGCCAGCATCAATAGCGCGACGCTTGCCGGCCAGGTGATCACCCCGCGCAGGGTTTCAGGCGTTACCACCGTGCCAAGCAGCGTTCCGACGACGACGTAACAGATGCGCGCAAGCATCGGCGGGACGCGCATCGGCCGGCCGAGCAAGGCCGCGGTCGCCACTGCCACAACCGAGCCCGACACCAGGCCGGCCGGCAGACCGAGAAAGACGCAGGTGGCGCCGCCGGCGAGCGCGATCGCCAGCGTTTCGGCAGTCTCGAGCAGAATACGGCGGAATGGGGGGTTCATCGGCACGGGTTAAATATCCGCCATGAATGCCGGCTGCACCACGCATCGTCAACGCGCGACGGCTTCAAGGGGACTTGTAACCGCGTGGTGCAGATAGACACCCCCGCCAAACTGTGTGACCTTAACGTAAAGCGCAAACAGGCGGTTCGACCCACGGCGCCGGCAACGGCGGAGCTTTAGGTCATGTTGCAGGGTTGGGTCATCGTCGTCATCGCACTCGCTTATATCGGGCTGTTGTTCCTGGTGGCGAGTTACGGGGACCGCCGGCGCATAGCGCGTGGAAGTTCGGCGCGGCGCTTCATCTATCCGTTGTCGCTTGCGATCTATTGCACGTCTTGGACGTTCTTCGGCTCGGTCGGACTGGCTTCACGGTCCGGCTTTGACTTTCTCACGATTTATATCGGCCCGATGTTGATGTTCGGTTTGGGCTTCCCGCTGCTCATCCGCATCGTGCGGCTTGCCAAAAGCCAGAACATCACTTCGATCGCGGATTTTGTCGCCGCGCGCTACGGCAAGAGTCAGATCGTGGCCGCGACCGTGGCGCTGATCGCGATCGTCGGCATGATCCCCTACATCGCCTTGCAGCTCAAAGCGGTGTCGTCGTCGGTGTCGACCATCCTCGCCGAAGCAGCGCCGGGCGCAGTAGCGCAGCCGCCGTTCGGGGATCTGGCGCTGTTCGTTGCGCTGGCGATGGCCACATTCGCCGTTCTGTTCGGCACGCGGCACATCGACGCCACCGAGCACCAGGACGGCTTGATGCTGGCAATCGCGACCGAATCGGTCGTCAAGCTGGTTGCCTTTCTCGCCGTTGGCATTTTCGTGACTTTCGTGATGTTCGGCGGACCGGCGGCGCTGCTGGCGCAGGCGCTGGATCGGCCCAGCACCGCCACGGTGCTCACGCGCGCGCCGCAACTTGCCTCGTTCTGCGCCATGACGCTGTTGTCACTGTTTGCCATCGTGCTGTTGCCGCGCCAATTCCATGTCACCGTGGTCGAGAACCACAGCGAGTCGGAAATCCGCCGCGCCTCCTGGCTGTTTCCGCTATATCTCATACTCATCAACCTGTTCGTGCTGCCGATCGCGATGGCCGGGCTATTGACCTTTGCCGCCGGGCGCGTCGACAGCGATATGTTCGTGGTCGCGTTGCCGCTTTCGGCGCAATCCGAATTGATAACACTGATCGCTTTCATCGGCGGCCTCTCGGCGGCGACCGCGATGGTGATCGTCGAAACGGTCGCGCTCGCGATTATGGTGTCGAACGACATCGTGATGCCGCTCGCGCTCAAGCGCCGGGCGCTGGCCGGCGAGCCGACCGACGCCGGCGCCCAGCTTTTGACGACGCGGCGCATCGCGATCTTCGCCATTCTGTTCCTCGCCTATGCCTATTACCGCTCGGCGGGCGAAGCGCAGCTCGCCGCCATCGGGCTGTTGTCGTTTGCGGCGGTGGCGCAATTGGCGCCGGCATTCTTCGGCGGGTTGATCTGGCGGCGCGGCACGTCGCGCGGCGCGATCGCCGGAATGAGCGCCGGCATTCTCGTCTGGGCCTATACGCTGTTACTGCCGAGCATCTCCGCCGCCGGCATCGTCAGCGCCCGCATATTGACGGACGGTCCGTGGGGGCTCGACTTTCTGCGGCCGGAAGCGCTGCTTGGTCTCGACCTGCCGCCGCTCGTCCACGGCGTGGCGTTGAGCTTTGCCGCCAATATCGCCTGCTATATCGGCTTCTCGCTGGCGCGGCCGCCAAGTTCAATCGAACGCGTCCAGGGCGATTTGTTCGCGCCGCCCACATTGGCGCCGATGCTTGGCCCAATGGCGCCGGGCCTTCGTTTGCGCCGCGCCTCCGTCAGCGTCGAGGATCTGATCGCAACGGTGGCCCGTTATCTCGGCGACGAGCGCACGCGCCGATCCTTCGCAAGCTTCGCGGCGGCGCGCCGCATCAGTATTGAGCCGACCGCCGAAGCGGACTTTCAACTCCTGCAATACGCCGAATATTTGCTGGCCTCGGCGATCGGCGCCGCGTCGTCGCGCCTGGTGCTGTCGCTGTTGTTGCGTAAGCGCACGGTCTCGACCAAGGCCGCGCTGAAGCTGCTCGACGATGCGAGCGCCGCGATCCACTACAACCGGGAGATCCTGCAGACTGCGCTCGACCATGTGCGGCAGGGAATTGCGGTGTTCGACAAGGAGCTGGCGCTGGTTTGCTGGAATCGGCAGTTCGGCGAGATCCTGGATTTGCCGCACGAACTCACGCGCGTCGGCATGCCGCTCGATGACATTTTGCGCCATATCGCGCAGCACGGCGGCGCCGACACCGGCACCGATCGATTCATCGCCGAGCGCGTCGCCAAATACACGTCCGGCGCCGAGCCGTTCCTCGAGCGCATCGCCGGACAAGGCCTCGTCATCGAAGTGCGCACCAATCATATGCCCGGCGGCGGGCTGGTAACCACGTTCACCGATATCACGCCGACTGTGAAAGCGGCGGAAGCGCTGGAGCGCGCCAATGCGAACCTGGAACGGCGCGTGCGCGAGCGCACCGGCGAGCTGACGCGGCTCAACGCGGCGCTTGAACGCGCCAAGGCGGAAGCCGACGACGCCAACGTGTCGAAGACGCGTTTCGTCGCGGCAGCCAGTCACGACATTTCGCAGCCGCTCAACGCGGCGCGGCTCTATGTGACGAGCCTGATCGAGCGCCACGGCGGCGGCGAGGATGCTTCGCTCATCGGCAATATCGACGCCTCGCTCGAAGCGGTCGAAGAAATTTTCTCGGCGCTCCTCGACATTTCGCGCCTGGACACCGGCGCCATGAAGCCGGAGCTCGCCGATTTCCGCATTGATGAATTGCTGCACCGGCTTGAAGTCGAGTTCACGCCGATGGCGCGTGAGAAAGGGCTCGACCTCATCGTGATGCCCTGTTCGCTCAATGTGCGCTCCGATCGACGCTTGTTGCGGCGGCTCCTGCAAAACTTCATTTCCAATGCCATCAAATACACGCCGACGGGGCGTGTCCTGGTCGGCTGCCGCCGCCAGGGCGGGCATCTGCGCGTCGATGTTTATGACACCGGGATCGGTATTCCGCCGGCCAAACATCGCGCGGTATTCAAAGAATTCCATCGCCTCGACCAGGGCGCGCGGGTGGCGCGCGGCGTTGGGCTCGGCCTGTCGATCGTTCAGCGCATCGCCCGCGTGCTCGATTGCGAAATAACGCTGAAATCGAATCCCGGCCAAGGCTCGCGTTTTTCGGTCGCGGCGCCGCGCGCGGCCGCGATCGGTTCGGCGTCACGGCCACCCGCCACGCTCCAGCGCGAGCCCGGGCGCCTCGACGGCATGGTCGTGCTTTGCATCGACAACGAGCGCCCGATTCTCGAGGGCATGGAGGCGCTGCTGAGCGGCTGGGGCTGCCGTGTGCTCAAGGGTGTCGATCTGGCCGAAGCCATGGCGGCGCTCGCGGCGAGCGGTCTCGAACCCGACGGCCTGTTGGTCGACTATCATCTCGACGGCGGCAATGGCATTGCCACGATCAGGCGGCTACGCGGGCACCTCGGCCAGTCCGACGGCCGCGATGTTCCGGCGATCGTCATCACCGCCGACCGCTCGGCGCGCGTCCGCGACGAGGCGCGCGCGGAAGGCGCTCATGTGCTCAACAAGCCGCTCAAGCCGGCATCGTTGCGCGCGCTGATGATGCAGTGGCGGGTGCTGCGTGTCGCGGCGGAGTAATGGAAAACCCTTGGCTCAGTCCTTGGCTGAGTATTCCTTTGGAGGAATATGAAGGGCACATGGCCCTGCCGGAAATTGGGCAGGCGCAGATGCTCGCGGGCAAACTTGAGTTTGCCGTGCGACGGTATTCCCCAAAATCGATTGCGATCGTCGGATGTGCGGGTGGTAACGGCTTAGATCGATTGGTTGGAAGTGGGATTGAGCGCATTGTCGGAATCGACATCAATCCCGCCTACGTGGAGATGGTCAGCAGACGCTTCCGGTCGCGAATTTCTGGCCTTGAGCTTCACGTCGCGGACATCCAGTCCGCACTGCCGCAAATCACGTCTGTGGATTTGGTTTTCGCGGCCTTGATACTTGAATACGTCGACGTAGCCATGACCATGCGCAGCTTGCAAACGCTCTGCGCGCCCGACGGCGCTCTCGTCGTCATCTTGCAAGCTGGCGGTCAGAACGTCGAAAAAACGTCTCCATCGCCCTACAAGAGCATCCAGTTGCTTGCTCCGGCGATGCGACTGCTAGGCGTGGACGATGTAAAACAACAAGCTGTTGCTGCTGGATTTTCGCTGGCATCCTCCCGTGTCGTAAATCTGCGGTCGGGAAAGGATTTTGTGATCTTGCGCTTTGGCAAGGACTGAGATTTTTCCTCGCGTTTTCGCGGCGGAAACTCAGGCTCCATGGGCGACGCCCGCGCTTTGGCTCAATCGCCGCCCAAGCTTCCTCGCTCACATCATTTTCCAAAGGCGGACATTCGAGGGTTTACAAATGCCCAGCCGTTCAATCGATTTTAATGCCAAGCGCCTGCACAATCGGCGTCCACTTGGCGATTTCCGCTGCAATGCGGCGCCGGAATATGTCCGGGGATGAGTCCACATCCGGCTCAAATCCGGTCTCTATCAGCATCTTCTGGTAATCGGACTCGGCGAGCAAGGCATGGTTGGCCTGCGCGATCTGATCGATGATCGCTTTTGCTGTGCCGGCGGGAGCAAAGAGACCGATGAGCTGCTGCGATATCATTTCCGGCAGCGTCTCCGCGGCCGTCGGCAGATCGCTCGCGGCGCTCAGACGCTTCGGGCTGGTGACGGCGAGGATGCGCAGCTTGCCGGTACGGTGGAACTCGATCATTTGCCCGGTCACCGCGGGCGTCACCATCGACACATGGCCGGCCAGCGCGTCGGCGATGGCCGGTCCCGACCCGCGGTAGGGCACCTGCAGAAGATCCGGAAGCCCGGCGAGCGACTTGAATAATTCGCCGGTGAGATGATTGAGCGAGCCGACGCCGGCATGCCCGTAAGACAGCGTGCCGCGATTGGCCTTGTCGTAATCGATGAACTCGGCAAGCGTCGTGGCTGGAACGGAAGGGTGCACCGCGAGAGCAAACGGCGAGACGGCAACGTTGGATATCGGTTCGAGATCTTTGATCGGATCGTACAGCGGCCGCGTTTTCAAAATCGCTTCGGTGACGTGCGTACTCGATCCGCCAAGCAGAAGCGTATAGCCGTCGGGACTGGAATGCGCGACGAAGGCCGCGCCGAGCGAGCTCCCGCCGCCGCCCTGATTTTCCACGACGATGGTGCCGAGCAGCGGCTTGATCCGGTCCGCCCACGGGCGTCCGATGGCATCGAAGCCGCCGCCGGGCGGAAAGGGGATGATCAGACGAACCGGCCGCTCGGGATAGTTCGATGCCGCGCACGCGGTCGCGCTCAGCCCACGAACTGCGAGTGCCGCCGATCCGAGTGTCAGGAAATCGCGCCGTCGCACGCGGCCAGTTCCTCCATCCGGCACTTGCCAAGTACTTGCCCAGTACTTTTGCCGAAGTGAGGAATGAAATTAATGGCACGGTTGCGGCAGGTCCAGCACCGCTGGGAAGATGGGATGCTTTGGCCTATGATTGCGTGACAAGCTCGTGTCGCATCGCGCGTTTGACGCCGATTGGAGAATGTTCATGCCGATGACATTAACGCCGTTGACGCCGGCGGTTGGCGTGGAAGTAGGAAATGTCGATCTCACCGCTTTGAGCGCCTCGGAATTCGCGCAAATCGAAGCGGCCTGGCACCGCTATTCGGTGCTGCTGTTTCGCGGGCAGAAACTCGGCGACGACGACTTGCTCGCTTTCAGCCGGCGCTTCGGCGATCTCGACCCGCCGCCAAATCAGGAGCGCGGGCGGCAAAGCCCGCCGGGATTTCCGGACATCTACGTGGTCTCCAATGTGCTCGACGACAAAGGCCAGCCGATCGGCGCCCTCGGCGCCGGCGAAGCCGTGTGGCACACCGACATGAGCTATTTGGAACTGCCGCCGGATGCGTCGATGCTCTATGCGCTCGAGATTCCGGCGGCCGGCGGCAATACTTATTTCTGCGGCATGCAGGCGGTGTGGCGGGCGCTGCCGGCACCGCTGAAGGCAAAACTCGGGACGCGCCGCATCAAGCACGACGGCACATTCAACAGCGGCGGCTATGTGCGTCAAGGCGTGACGCCGACCGACGATCCGCATAAAGCGCCCGGCGCGTGGCATCCGGCGGTGTGCGTGCATCCGGTGACCGGGGAGCCGGCGCTCTATCTCGGCCGCCGCCGCAACTCCTATGTCGAGGGTTTGCCGCGAGCAGAATCGGACGCGTTGCTGGATGAGCTGTGGCAGTTCGTCGACTCACCGCAATTCGTTTACGAACATCGTTGGCGTGTCGGCGACCTCGTAGTCTGGGACAATCGATCGACCATGCACCGCCGCGATCCGTTCGATAATACCTCGCGCCGGGTCATGCATCGGACCCAGATCAAGGGAAAAATTCAGCCGCGCGCTTACGCCGCGGCTCCACGCGAAACGGCCTCGGTTTAAGTTCGCATTGTCGCGGCGGAGTACGCGATCTCGCGAAACGCAATAACCGTTTGGCTCCAAGTCCGATAAGGCAAGTCCGATAAGGCCGCCGACCGGGCGGCCTTATCGCTCAACGCCGTGCATCACTAGCGCCAGTTGCCCGAGACGATGCCGCCGTACCGATCATAGGCCGCGACGCCAGTCCCGCTGCTGGCTGCCTGCTCCCTGGTGGCTCCAGGCTTGCTTTCAGCCATGGCCGAAAAGGCGGTGCTAAGGATGATTGCAGCGGAAAGTGCAAACTTTGTCACGTTGGACATGGTCCTCTCCCTCGTTTGTTCGCCGCAGGCACTGCGACGACACACCCGATAGGATCGACAAACGGCCGCGGTATTCCCGTGCGGCGAAAATTGGCGCGTCACTTTCAGATAACTTTTGATCAACGGTTAGTGAAAAACGTCGAGGAATATTTTCTCGTCATTGGGAAGCGACCTGTAACTTCCTGATATCTAATTCACTTCCAACCCGTACTCTAACGGACCACGATTTAAGGTCGGCTCGACGCCGAAAGAGGACGCAACCGAATTAGGGCGCGCGGATTGGTGCGGCTCAGTCGGGAACCCCGTTCCTAATCTGGCTTAGCTGATGGGAATAAACCCGGCCGGACCGCAATCCCTACTCAGGGAGTTGAACGATGACCAAATCGCCAACGCGCGAGTCGCCGCCGCAAGCGAGCAACCGCAACCGCGCCGTCGAAACGTTTACGATTACGGCGGTGAATACGAGTTCCCCACTGCGCGGCATTGGACCGCGCCACTGCTGCATCGGTCTGTCTAACGCGCCGCGTGGCCAGTCAGGCCCGCTTGCCGAAACGTCAATTGTAGGGCGGGCAAAATCGTCTGCACTGCTGGTTCTGCGCACGGATCATGGGTGAAGGATTTCGCCGACGCGTCAGGCGCATTGCCGGCGTGATATCCACGCTGCGCTTGCTCGATTGCGCCCTCAGATGAGATCAGCAAATTGCTGCTCGGGCAACGCCTTGATGGTTGCCTGGGCTTCAAAGGGATCGATGCTGACCGATGATGTCACAAATGTATCCGTGGGCGAAGCGTGGAGGTTTAAGGCCGCTACGCCTCCGGCCGCAAGGAGTGAAATCGCGACAACGGCGGACCACAGAAAGGTCTTTGACATGACTCATTGCCCTTCGTCAGCAAAGTACGGACTTTGCATGTAATGAAACGAGCAAATTTGAATCTATTCCGGTTGCAATCTGAGTCTATTCGGCCGGATGGACTAAGCCATGTGGGCGGGTAATGCGAGGTTAATTTAAGATTGATCGAACGGAAGCATGCTGTCGGCGAAAGCTTGCGGGCTCCGTCCGGTCCACTCCAAAAGCAGACCTTCAAAGCCCGCATTTAGCATTCCGCACGAAGTTACTTCAGCGGCCATTGCCCGGTTTCGATCTTGCCGGCGGCGATCACCGCTTGGGTGCGGCTGTCGACGCCGAGCTTTTGCAATATGGCGGAGACGTGCGCCTTGACGGTCGCCTCCGACACGCCGAGCTCATAGGCGATCTGCTTATTGAGGAGTCCGCCCGAGAGCATCATCAGTACGCGCACCTGCTGCGGGGTGAGCGTTGCCAGCCGCCTGATCAGCGCCGCGGTCTCGGCATCTGCCGCGCCGGCAAGCTCGACATCGGGCGGCGTCCACATTTCGCCCGCCAGCACGCGCGCGATCGCGCCACGCAGCGCCTCGACGCCGAGCGTTTTTGGAAAAAAACCCGCGGCGCCGAATTCCATGCAATGGCGAATGACGGCCGGATCGTCATTGGCGGAGACGATCGCGACCGGCAGGCTCGGATATTGCGCACGCAAATACATCAATCCGGAAAAGCCGCGCACGCCGGGCATTTGCAGGTCGAGCAAAATCAAATCCGCCTCGCCGCCGGCTTCGAGCCGTTCCACCACCTGCTCAAACGTGCCGGCCTCGGCGACCTCAACGCGATCGAACAGACGATTGAGCGCTTCGCGCAGCGCGCCGCGAAACAGCGGATGATCGTCCGCGATTAAAACCCGATAGGATTGCGTCTCGTTCAATTACTTGGCCTGTCACTGTTGGCGCAGGATCCGCAGAATTGCAGGACCACCTCGCGCCGATGCGGGCTGCTGCGATGCTCGGCGACATAAATGCCCTGCCAGGTGCCGAGCGCCAGATCGCCGCCGCTGACCGGTATCTGCAACGACACGCCGTTGAGCATGGATTTGACATGAGCCGGCATGTCGTCCGGTCCCTCGACGTCGTGCACCCAGCCGGCATCGGCCGGAGCGAGGCGCCGGAGCGCCGTCACCAGATCGGTGCGGACGTCGGGGTCGGCGTTCTCCTGGATGACGAGCGAGGCCGAAGTGTGCCGCAAATAAATCAGAAGTGCGCCGTCGCCCGCGCCGACCTGTTTGAGAAAGCGCGTCACTTCCGGTGTGATCTCGAAAAAACCTTCGCCGGACGTTTCCACCGATAAAGAAGCAGTGGCAATGGTATCGGCTTTGATGCTGCGAATGGCGGAAAGGTTGCTCAAGATCGCTCAGCTCTTGTTGAAGACCTGCTTTTGGGCGCGGGCAATGGCATCGATAAAACGCTGCCAGACGTGACCGACAAAAGCGATGGCCCGATCGATATCAGCGTCGCTCGGCAGACGCAGCGTCGAGTCATTCTGCGCGGTGGAAGCATCCGGCGCCACGCCCGGCGGCAGCGATAGGCCGTGCGCAAGCAGAACTTTCTTCAGTGTCGCATTCTCGCTCTGCAATCGGGCGATCTCATTCTCGAACACGGCCCGATCCTCCGGCGCCGTTTGGCAGGCCCATCCGACCGGCTGTTCGGTGCACAGCGACACCGCCCCTGACCGGCTGTCGAGGCGCAAAAAGCCGTTCGCCTGCTTGCTGAACACATAACGACCGCCCTCGCTATCCGGTGTCGCTTCGTCGGCCAGTGCTGGTCCAATCAGAACTGCTGGTCCAATCAGAGCTGCGGCTCCAATCACAACCACCGCCGTGACGGCGACCGCCATGCCAATTTGCTTCATGACCAAATCCTCTCGCGCGAACGCGTCAGGCCTCCGATATTAAAGGCGGAGAGCCCGTCTGGGACAGCCGGGCTCGGCATCGGACCGAACCTTTGCGATGCACAAAGGCAAGCCGAAAAGAACCGCGCGCGCACGCACTATCTCCTGCTAAATCAACGGCGTAGTCGAGGACCGCGCTTTCTTGACTCGCCAAAACCCAGTCAGTATGGTCCGCGCGGCTTTAAGGTGCGCGTGGGTCGCGATCGCTGCAAGCCGCGAGTGTCGAGAACATGAGCGACGCCCGCGAAAACGGCGACCGGGGCAAGCAGCAAACCAGCGAAGCCGCTCTCTCCGCGAGGCTCCAGCGGCTCAATGAGGGATTAGGCCAAGTACGTGATCAAGCACGGAATGCCGGCCACCCTTCGGACAGTTCTGGTGCGCAGCGGGCAGCGACTGCATCTGGCTACGCCAAGGGCTTCCGGCTCTCGAGCGAACTCGTTGCAGGCGTCGTGGTCGGTGCCGGAATCGGCTGGCTGATCGACCGCTGGCTCGGCGTCTCGCCTTGGGGGCTCATTGTATTTCTCTTGCTCGGCTTCGCCGCGGGCGTGCTCAACGTAATGCGCTCGGCGGGCCTCATCGCCGGCCCCGCGCTCGATGAAGGCACCCGGCAGGGCCCGGACAGTTAAGGCCGCGCAGCGCAAGCTGCTGATGCGCAATCGGCGATGGGACTATGAAGGTCGATCCGATTCATCAATTCGAGATCAAGGATTTCTGGCCGCTCTTCAATTTGGGCAGCCATGAAATCAGTTTCACAAATTCGGCCCTGTACATGTTCATCATCGTCGGTTTGGCGTCGCTCCTGCTGATCGGCGCCACGACGCGCCGCGCGGTGGTGCCGGGCCGGCTGCAATCGATTGCCGAGATCTGCTACGAATTCGTCGCCAACACCGTGCGCAGTTCGGCAGGGACCGAAGGGATGAAGTTTTTCCCCTTCGTGTTCACGCTGTTCGTGTTCGTTTTGTTCGCCAATATTATCGGGCTCATCCCTTACTCGTTCACGGTCACGAGCCAATTGATCATTACCGTGACCTTGGCGTTGCTCGTGTTCTTCGTCGTCGTCGGCTACGGCTTCTGGAAAAACGGTCTGCGTTTCTTGAATCTGTTCGTGCCGAAGGGCGTGCCGAAACTCATTCTTCCGGCAATCGTCGCCATCGAGGTCTTGTCGTTTCTGTCCCGGCCGGTCTCGCACAGCGTCCGACTATTCGCCAACATGCTCGCCGGCCATATCACGCTCCAGGTCTTTGCCGGCTTTATCATTATGTTGGGCAGCGCCGGCATACTCGGCCTGTTCGGCGCGACGCTCCCATTCATCATGGTCGTGCTGTTGACCGCGCTCGAGCTTCTGGTGGCGTTCTTGCAGGCTTATGTGTTCGCCATTCTCACTTGCATCTATCTCAATGATGCAATTCACCCAGGCCACTGACGGCCATTCATTACAACCTAACGAAGGAGTGTTCTCATGGATCCGACCGCCGCGAAATATATCGGGGCCGGTATTGCCTGTATCGGCATGGGCGGCGCCGGCGTCGGCGTGGGTATCATTTTCGGCAATTATCTTGCGGCGGCGTTGCGCAATCCGTCGGCGGCGCAGGGTCAGTTCGGCAACCTGATTTTCGGCTTCGCCATCACCGAAGCGCTCGGCATCTTCTCGTTGCTGATCGCGCTGTTGTTGCTGTTCGGGCTGTAAGGCGGCGGGACAATCGCACTGCCGGCTTCCAAGGCAGACATCATGGCCGAAACGACCGCCCATACCGAAGCTCCCGCGGGACATGCCAAGTTCCCGCCGTTCGAATCTGAGCACTTTCCGTCACAGCTCGTCTGGCTTGCGATCAGCTTCGTCCTGCTCTACGTGCTGATGTCGAGAATTGCGCTGCCGCGCATCGGCGGCATCATGGCGGCACGCAGCAAAGTTATTGGCGACGATCTCGCGGCGGCGGAGCAGTTGAAAGAGCGGTCGAACGCCGCGCAAGCGGGTTACGAAAAGGCGCTTGCGGACGCGAGAGGCCGCGCCCAGGCCATTGCCGGCGCCACGCGCGAGCAACAGGCCCGCGAAACCGAGGATCTGCATAAGCGGCTCGAGGCACAACTTCACGAGCGGATAGTGGCAGCCGAGCAATCGATCGCAAAAAGCCGCGACGCGGCGATGAGCAATGTAAGGTCAATCGCCGCCGAGACCGCTTCGGCCATCGTCGAACGTCTGATCGGGCAACGGCCGCGCGACGAGGACGTCGCCGCCGCACTCGGCGAAACCGGCAAATATTGAAAGAAAGCCATGCTCGAAGCTGAAAATTGGGTGGCGCTGGGCTTTCTCTGCTTCCTCGGGCTGCTCGCTTATCTCGGCGTCCATCGCAAGCTGATCGACGCCATCGACCACCGTCAGGCTCGCATCAAATCGGAACTGGAACAGGCCCGCCGCTTGCACGAAGAAGCCCAGGCGCTGCTCGGCGAGTTCGAGCGCAAGGCGCGCGACGCCGAAAGCGAGGCGCAAGCGATCATCGCCGGAGCCAAAGCGGAAGCCGAGCGGCTGGCGGCAGAAGCGAAATCAAAAGCGGAAGATTTCGTCGCCAGGCGCACCAAGATGGCCGAGACCAAGATCGCCCAGGCCGAAGCGCAGGCGGTCGCCGATGTGCGCTCAGCCGCGGCCGACGCCGCGGTTGCGGCTGCGGAGAAGATTATCGCGACGACGGCCAAGGGGAAGGTTGCCGAGGATCTGCTCGCGCGCGGCATCGCCGAGATCCGGCAGAAATTCAATTGACCGGAACCGATTTCCGTCACCCTTCGACGCGCACGGAGCTTGTCATCGGGCCGGCCACTTCGCGCCGGACCCGTTGGTTCGCACCTCAGGATGACGGATCGTAGTTTCGCTTGGAGAACCTCACCCCGTCGGCGCGTTGGGGTTCGGCTTGACGGCCGGCTTTGGCTTCTTGGCCGGCGCGGGCTTCTTGGCCTGATCCGCCGCCGCGGCGCCGAACGGATCGAAGCCGATATAGACGAGATAAGGATCGGACGTGCTTGACGGCATCGGAAAGCTCAATCCCTCCTCGATATGGGTGAAGTCGACATTGGCGTCGTTGGCGCCGATCGTCACCGGAATCCGGATCAGCCTGGTGATGACGGTTTTCGGCGCGGTGATTGGCGCGCTGACGACGGCGATGCGGAGCGGCACGTCAATCTGACCTGCCCCGCCGGCTGGGCCGACAATGATGCGGCCCTGCACCCCGACGCGCATCACCATCTGCCCGTTGACGACCGCGCAATCGCGGGCGGCGCGCACGAAGATGCCCTGGTACTTCAGCGACATCGCTTCGTTGCCGCCCTCAGGCGGCGGCGGCGGAAATGACAGCGTAGAGGCGCCTTGGCGGATGTCGAGGAAAGGACATTCGACATCCGGCTGCGCGTTGGTGACCGGCTGCGGCTCCCGCTGCGTGGCGCCAGAGAAGAAGCTTGCGATCTTGTCTTTCAGAGACGGCGTGCTCGACGCTGCAGGAGCCGGCGGCTGAGCGGCGCCAGCCGCCGCCGGAGCCGGCGCGCTGGTCGAGGCGGTCGTCGCCGGCGCACCGACGCCGCCGCATCCGGCGAGCAGCAGTAACGCGAACACCGCTCCGGCCGGCGAACCATAGTGCGACCCATGGCGCCAGCCCGACCCAGGAAAAGCGCGCTTTGTTCCCCGCGTCATCGCCAATTTGCGATCCCCGACTGCTATAGCAAACTCATGACGGCATTCCCAAGGCGTTTTGCGGCTTGGTTAAGGGGCGAACGGTCACGCTCTGCCGTAGTCGGAACCGTCGCTTACATGCGCGTAGAGCAGATGATCCTGCCAGATGCCGTTGATACACAGATATTCGCGGGCATAGCCCTCCCGCACGAAACCGGTCTTCTCCAGAAGCTTGATTGACCCGCTATTGCTGGGAATGCAGGCGGCTTCGAGGCGGTGCAACCGCAGGCTGGCCAAGGCAAACGGGATCACCGCGCGCACCGCCGCCGTCATGTAGCCCTGGCGCACGAACGGCAAACCGGTCCAATAGCCGAGGCTGCCGGCCTGGGCGACGCCGCGCCGGATATTGGCCAGCGTCAGCCCGCCGACCAGCGCGCCGTCGGAATTACGGGCGATGAGAAAGGCGTAGCCCTGGTCGCTGCGCAAATCCTCGGCGTAGCGTTTTATGCGACGGCGGTACGCCGCCCGCGTGAGATCGTCGACCGGCCAGGTCGGTTCCCACGGCGTGAGAAAATCGCGGCTGGTTTCGCGCAGCGCCGCCCATTCCTCGAAGTCGTCCATCTGCGGTGTGCGCAGCATGACGCCGTCGCCTTCGATGCTCGGCAGCGGCTCGGAAAAATTGATGGTGCGAAAGAAAGCCATTGGCTGGTTCAGCCGGACTCTTCATGCGGCGCGGCGCGTCAAAGTCTCCGCAATCGCCGCCGCGCTTTCAAGTCCGGAACCAAGGCCGAGAACGGCGGTGGCGAGTTTGCCGCGCGCGATGAGCGCCCGGCCGGCGGCCCGCGCGCTTTCGACCGTGACCGCGTCGACCCTGGCCACCAGCTCGTCAAGCGGTATGGGCCGGCCGCGGGTGATCATCTGCCGGGCCAATTGTTCGATGCGCGCGCCGGAGCTTTCCAGCGCCATCAGCAGGCCGGCTTTCATTTGCGCTTTGGCGCGCGCCAGTTCCGGTTCGGAAATGGTCTCGGCGGTGCCGGCGATCTCGTCGACGATCAGCCGCATCAGTTCCGAGGTGTCGGCGGCATCGGTGCCGGCATAGAGGCCGAACATGCCGACATCGGAATACGGCACGTGGAACGTATAGATCGAATAGCACAGGCCGCGCCGCTCGCGCGCCTCCTGGAACAAGCGCGAGGACATGCCGCCGCCGAGGATATTCGTGAACACCTGGAGGCTGTAAAGCGCCGGATCGACAATCGAGACCCCGGGCAGCGCTAGCGCGATGTGCACCTGCTCGAGTTCGCGCTTCTCGACGTGAGTGCCGCCGCCGAAACTTGCCGGCTCCGGCAGCGGACCGGCCGGCCCATTAAAGCCGCCAAAGTGCTTCTCGACCTCGGCGACCACGGCGCGATGCTCGACCGCGCCCGCGGCCGCGACCACGATATCCGGCGCGCGATAATTTCTGGCGAGATAAGCGCGCAACTTGCCGCCGTCGAACGATCGCACCGTCTTTGGCGTGCCCAGGATCGAGCGGCCGAGCGACTGATTGGGAAAAGCGACGAACTGCAGGTGCTCGAAAATGAGATCGTCGGGCGTGTCCGCGACCGCGCCGATCTCCTGAATAATCACATTCTGTTCCCTTAAGAGCTCTTCGCGATCGAAGGACGGGTCGGACAGGATATCGGCGAGCACGTCGAGCGCCAAAGGCACGTCGGATTTGAGCACACGCGCGTAGTAGGCGGTGCTTTCGGCGCCAGTCGCGGCATTGAGATCGCCGCCAACGGCCTCGATTTCCTCGGCAATCTGCCGCGCGCTGCGCCGCCGCGTGCCCTTGAAAGCCATGTGTTCGAGAAAGTGGGAAATACCGTGCTCGTCGTGACGCTCGTCGCGGCCGCCGGACGCCACCCAGACCCCGAGCGAGGCGGTCTCGAGATGCGGCATCGCGTCGGTCACGACATTGAGGCCGGACTTCAGCGTGGTGACCTCGACACTCATGCCGCCGCTCCTTCCTGGGCGGCCCGGCTCGTCGCCAAAATGAACCGCTCAACCGCCGACTGGTCGGCCGGCAACGCCGTGACACGCTCGGGCCGGTCGTTGATATGCGCCAGCCAATCCGGAAGCGCCGGGCGAACGCCACAGGCCGCTTCCACCGCATCGGGAAATTTCGCCGCGTGCGCGGTCGACAGCACAATCATCGGCACCGCCGGATCGCGCGACTCCTTCTCCGCCACCGCGACCGCCACGGCGGTATGCGGGTCGATGCAATTGCCGGTCTCGCGTTTGACGGTGCGGATCGTGGCGGCGATTTCGTCTTCATCGGCACGATCCGCAGTGAACAAGCTGCGAATCGACGACAAAGCGCGCGAGGACAGCGTGAACCGCCCCGATTGCGCCAGCGAACCCATCGCCGCCCGCACGGCGGCAGGCTCGCGGTCATAGGCCTCGAACACGAGACGCTCGAAATTCGACGCGACCTGGATGTCCATCGACGGCGAGGTCGTCGGCACGACCGCACGCGGTTCATAGGTCCCGGTCGCAAGCGTGCGCGCCAGGATGTCATTGACGTTCGTCGCCACGATCAAACGATCGATCGGCAGGCCCACCCGCGCCGCCACATAGCCGGCATAGATATCGCCAAAATTTCCGGTTGGAACCGCGAAAGCGAATTTGCGCGCCGGCGCGCCGAGCGCGACCGCGGCGGTAAAGTAATAGACCACCTGGGCCACGATCCGCGCCCAGTTGATCGAATTGACGCCGGAGAGCCGGGCCTGTTCGCGAAAGCCGTGATGGCCGAACATCCCCTTCACGATCGCCTGGCAGTCATCGAAGGTGCCGTCGATCGCAATGGCGCTGACATTGCCGGCGCTGCTGGTCGTGATCATGCGGCGCTGCACGTCGGAAATCCGGCCTTGCGGAAACAGCACGACGAGGTCGACCTGCCGGCGATCGCGAAACGCCTCGACAGCCGCGCCGCCGGTGTCGCCGGAAGTGGCCACCACGATGGTGCGCCGCTCACCGCGCGCGGCAAGCGCGTGATCCATCAGCCGCGACAGGAGCTGCATCGCCAGATCTTTGAAGGCGAGCGTCGGACCGTGGAAAAGCTCAAGCAGAAACGTGTTGGCGCCGAGTTGGCTGAGCGGCGCCACGGCCGGATGGCGAAAATTGCCATAGGCCTCGCGGGCAAGCCGCGCGAGATCGGCCGACGCAACGCCGTTGTCGGTAAAAGGCCTGATGATCTCAACCGCAACCTCGGCATAGGAGCGACCGGCAAAACCCGCGATCGCCGCGGCATCGAGGCGCGGCCAAGCGTCCGGCACGTAAAGCCCGCCGTCGCGGGCAAGACCGGCGAGCATGGCATCGGCAAAGCCGAGCGAGGGCGCTTCGCCTCTGGTCGAGATATATTGCACTTTACCTTTCCGCCGCCGTTTGGACGCCGGCTAGAAATATCTAAGTAACTGATATGGCAGGATTATCTGCCAGGGCCAACGGTGTGGCCGCCGCAGCACTGCGACGCGCTAGCGGTCACACTAATAGCAAATCGAATGGCTTCACAAGCAAAGCAAGGCGCCGCCAAAACAACCCCAAGGCGCGGGGAAGACAGCCAGGCCAACCCGGCGCGCAGAGCGCGTTTTGACCCGAAGAGGGGCCTTCTACGGGCGATCAGGGGGACCGTCGCGGCGGCCGGACGTGGCGGCCCAAAAGCCGAATACAGCCACCAAGACCACAGCCAAGCCATACCAAGTCACTGCGTATTGCAGATGGTTATCGGGCAGGGCGACCACGAGTTTTCCGGGTTGCGGTAAGTCCCCCGGCGGCGTCGGTGCCTCCTGTTCGACGTAAAACGGCGCCACGGCGCTCCTTTTCGGATCCAGACCCTTGGCCGCTGCAATCCCGGCCGGGTCGCGCGCGAACCAGAGGTTATGGGAAACGTCGTCCGCCGGGGTAAACCAGTGCCGCTCGTCCGGCCAGCGGAGCGCGCCGGCGATCTCGACGGTTTCCGTGATCTGACCCCGGGGCCGCGATTTTGGGTCGCGGCGCGCGTCCGGAACAAAGCCGCGATTGACAATGACGATGCTGCTATCAGCGAGCCGCGCCGGCGTGAACACCCAATAACCCGGGCTTGTGACATCGGGCCGGAAAGCGCTCGCGGCGGCAAAGACCAGCGCTTCGCGCGCGTTGTCCAAACTCGCCGCGAATTTGACCCGGCGGTATTCGTCATCGGCGCGATCGAGCCTGACCCAATCCTTGGCCAGGGGCAGCGCCCGCGGCGGAGCCCCGAGGCGTTCGGTCAATGAGGCGATCAGAGCTTCTTTCCAGGCTTTGCGCTCGATCTGCCAAGTGCCGAGCGCAACAAGCACCGCAAAGGCCAACAATGCGGGGATGAACAAGCTTCGCCATGAGCGATTGCGCGACGCCGGCCGATGCGGCGCCGCTTCTGCGCGCGGCTCAGGCGTCATCGTTCTTGATGCTCGTGGTCGTACTTCTGATCGGGCGCTTGGCCGAACCGACTCTCCGCTGCTTTGTGATGATATTGCAGCGCGATCATCAGCCCTTTCATCGGCCGCAAGGGGCCGAGCGTGACGAGCAGGATCAGCGGCAGCCACAGCGCCGCATGCACCCAATACGGCGGCTGAAACAGAATCTCCGTCACCAGCGCAGCACCGACCACGATTGCGCCGGCCAGGAACATGACGAACACGGCGGGGCCGTCGCCGGAATCGGCAAAGCCGTAGTCAAGTCCGCAGTGCTCGCAGTGCGGCTGCAATTTCAAGAACCCGGCAAACAACCGGCCCTGGCCGCAGCGCGGACAGGCGCAGGACAGGCCCGCCGCGATGGCGCCTGAGAGCGTGGTGATCGTCTCGGTCACGCCAGTAATTTAGATTTCCGCCGGCCCCCGCGAAAGCGGGACCCAGTCGATTTTTTAATGCAGCCGGATTCCCGCTGGCCCGGGAATGAACGGAGACGGTTTCGCTATCAGCCCGCCTGCGGACCGCCGCCCCAGACGTAGATGCAGGCGAACAGAAACAGCCACACGACGTCGACGAAGTGCCAGTACCAAGCCGCGAATTCAAATCCGAGATGCTGCGTCGGCTTGAACTGTCCCGCGATGGCGCGGAACAGGCAAACAATGAGAAAGATCGAGCCGATGATCACATGGGCGCCGTGGAATCCGGTCGCCATGAAAAAAGTGGCGCCGTAGATGTTGCCCGAATAATGGAACATCGCGTGCATGTATTCCCACGCCTGCACGCAGGTGAAGCTCAGCCCCAAGGCGATGGTCAGCGCCAAGCCCCAGACCAGCCCCTTGCGATCGTTTTCCAACAGCGAGTGATGCGCCCAGGTTACCGTCGTGCCCGAGGTGAGCAGAATGAGCGTGTTCAAGAGCGGGAAATGCCACGGATCAAACGTATCGACGCCCTTGGGCGGCCAGACGCCGCCGGTATAGGCGATGCGCGCGACGTCGCGGAATTCATCAGGGAACAGCGCGGTGTTGAAATAGGCCCAGAACCAGGCGACGAAAAACATCACCTCCGAAGCGATGAACAGGATCATCCCATAGCGGTGCGAGATCTGCACCACGCGGGTGTGGTCGCCTTCCACTTCGGCTTCGTAGATAACGTCGCGCCACCAACCCACCATGGTGTAGGCGATGCCGATCGCGCCGGCGCCCAGCACCAATGGCGCGTAGGCGACCATGTGATGCATCCACATAATGGCGCCGACGGCCGCCACGAAGGCCGAGGTCGCGCCGACCGCGGGCCACGGACTGGGATTGACCAGGTGGTAATCGTGATGCGGTTTGGCATGCGCAGTCGCCATTTTCGTCTTCTCCACCTTGGCGCGATCGAATGCTTTCGCAAGCGCGCCGTTACGGTTGAATCGTATCTAGATGTGCCCGGATTGATCCGAGTTGGCGCTCTCCGCCACCGGCCGGTCAGAAACGCGCACCGGAAAGAAGGTGTAGGAGAGCGTAATATTGTTTACGGCGTTCTGTTCCGTGTCCTTGGCGAGCTTGGCATCGACGTAGAAAACTACCGCCATGTCGCGCTTCTCGCCCGGCTGCAGCGTTTGCTGGGTGAAACAGAAACAGTTGATCTTCTCGAAATAGGCGCCAACCGTCGGCGGCGTCACGTTGTAGCCGGCCTGACCCGTGGTCGCCCGCGCGGATTCGTTTCGCACCGCATAATAAACCGTGACAACCTCGCCGAGCCGCACGTCGATTGTTCTGCGTTCCGGCTCGAACGACCACGGCAGACCGGGCGCGACGTTGGAATCGAAGCGGACCGTGATCACGCGCCCGGAAACTTGATCGGGCGCCGTTTTTGCCACCTGTGTGGTGCCGCCGAACCCGGTGGTGCGGCAAAACCACGCGTACAACGGCACCGCGGCGAAGGAAACGCCGACCATCACGGCGACAAATCCGCCGCAGGCAAAGGCCACGACGGCATCGCGGGTCGAGCGTCGTCGCCGGATCATAGCGGCCGCTCCAACACGCCCGGTCCTTTCACCAGCGTGACGATGTAGAACAGCACCGCCAGCACGCCGAGCGATATGGCAATGGCGATCGAGCGGGCGCGGCGGGCGCGCTGCTGCTGCTCGGTCAGCCTGATGCCGGGCTCCGGCTTTGGTTCGGTGTTGTGCTCGCTCATCGCCGCTCATCCTCCTGTCGGCAAATGGCCCCACAGTGGCGCGAACGATCCGCCCGCCATGCGATCGACCAGCAGCATGGCGAACAACAGAAACAGATACAAAATCGAAAAGCCGAACATTTGTTTGCTGGCGGCATAGCCGCGCGCTTCGGCGCGAACGCGAATGGCGAGCGCGATCATCGCGCCGCCTGCCAGCACGGCGGTTATTCCATACACGGCTCCGGCATAGCCGAGCAGCCATGGCGCAACGCCGACCGGCGCCAGCACCAGCGTGTAGCGGAGAATCTGCCGCCGCGTTTCGGCCGCGCCGGCTATAACCGGAAGCATCGGCACCCCGGCGCGGGCATAATCGTCGGCGCGATAGAGCGACAGCGCCCAGAAATGCGGCGGCGTCCATAAGAAGACGATCAGGAACAGAACCAGCGGCTCGATCGCGACACCACCGGTTGCCGCAGCCCAACCGATCACCGGCGGCAGCGCGCCGGCGGCACCGCCGATGACAATATTCTGCGGCGTCCAGCGTTTGAGCCAGACCGTATAGATGCCGACATAAAAACCGATGGTCACCGCCAGCAGAAGCGCGGCAAAGACATTGACCAGAAGCCCGAGCACGACCACGGAGAAGCCGGCAAGCGTCAGGCCGAAAGCCAGCGCCTCCCCGCGCGCGAGCCGGCCTGCCGGAATTGGCCGCGCCGCCGTGCGCGCCATGCGCGCGTCAATATCGGCGTCATACCACATGTTCAGCGCGCCCGCGGCGCCGGCGCCGACCGCGATGCACAGCAATGCCGTAAACGCCATCACCGGATGCATAGGCACCGGCGCCAACACCAGTCCGACGAATGCAGTGAACACCACGAGCGACATCACTCGCGGCTTCATCAGTTCGATGTAATCGCCGACCCCAGCGATGCTCGGTTCGGCGTGCGCGACGGTAACGCTCATCGGATCAGCGGCAGCGTTTCATATTGATGGAACGGTGGCGGCGACGGCAGCGTCCATTCCAGCGTAGTAGCGCCGGGGCCCCATGGATTGGCCGCGGCTCGCTCCTTGCGGACGAAGGCCAGCACCATGCCGTAGAGGAACACCAGCACGCCGACGCCGGAAATGTACGAGCCGATCGAGGACACGAGATTCCAGCCGGCAAAGGCGTCGGGATAGTCGACATAGCGGCGCGGCATGCCGGCAAGGCCGAGGAAATGCTGGGGAAAGAAGACCACGTTGACACCAATGAAGGTCAGCCAGAAATGCCACTTGCCGATTGTTTCGCTGTACATGTAGCCGGTCATTTTCGGGAACCAGTAGTACCAGCCGCCGAATATCGCGAACACCGCGCCGAGCGACAGCACGTAGTGGAAGTGCGCGACGACATAATAGGTGCCGTGCAGGACGCGATCGACGCCGGCATTGGCGAGCACCACGCCGGTGACGCCGCCGATGGTGAACAGGAAGATGAATCCGATCGCCCACAGCATCGGCGTCTTGAACTCGATCGAGCCGCCCCACATCGTCGCGATCCAGGAGAAGATCTTTACGCCCGTGGGCACCGCGATCACCATGGTCGCGGCGATGAAATAGGCCTGCACGCTCGCTGACATGCCGACATTGTACATGTGATGCGCCCAGACCACGAAGCCGATGCCGCCGATGGCGACCATCGCATAGGCCATGCCGAGATAGCCGAACACCGGCTTGCGCGAGAACGTCGCCACGATCTGGCTGACCATGCCAAAGCCGGGCAGGATGAGAATGTAAACTTCGGGATGACCGAAGAACCAGAATAGGTGCTGGAACAACAGCGGGTCGCCGCCGCCGTCCGGCGTGAAGAACGTCGTGCCGAAGTTGCGGTCGGTCAGCAGCATGGTGATGGCGCCGGCCAAGACCGGCAACGCCAACAGCAGCAAAAACACCGTCACCAGGATCGACCAGACGAACAGCGGCATTTTGTGCATGGTCATACCGGGCGCGCGCATGTTGAAGATCGTGGTGATGAAGTTGATCGCGCCGAGAATGGACGAAGCGCCGGCGAGATGGATCGACAGAATCACGAAATCCATCGCCGGACCGGGGTGGCCATAGGTCGACAGCGGCGCATAGATCGTCCAACCGGTCCCGGCGCCGCTGGTGCCGGGCTCGCCCTCGACGAACATCGAGATCAGCAACAGCGCGAACGACGCCGGCAACAGCCAGAACGAAACATTGTTCATGCGCGGGAACGCCATGTCCGGCGCGCCGATCATCAACGGCACCATCCAGTTGCCGAAGCCGCCGATCATCGCCGGCATGACCATGAAGAAGATCATGATCAGGCCGTGCGCGGTGACGAAGACGTCGAAGGTGTGGGTGTCGTGAAAGATTTGCAGGCCCGGATACATCAGCTCGGCGCGGATCGCGATCGAGAGCGCGCCACCGATCAGCCCGGCGATGAGCGCAAACACCAGGTACATCGTGCCGATGTCCTTGTGGTTG
>Ga0207693_10001081_pt1 | contig 24461 bp, 22 predicted proteins | sample LARL81metaG_FD_184347 | JGI IMG/M metagenome (GOLD analysis project Ga0207693, IMG submission 184347) | Corn, switchgrass and miscanthus rhizosphere microbial communities from Kellogg Biological Station, Michigan, USA - LAR L8-1 metaG... | ecosystem: Host-associated > Plants > Roots >... | reverse complement strand
ACTGGTTTTCCGGGACCGGGCGCTGAATCGTCGCCCCACCTTCGTCGACGGGGTCTGAGCTCGCGGCACCGGTCAGGGTGTGGCGTCCCACAGCACCGTGGCGATCGATGCCCACAGCTCCGGGTCGGCGACGATGGTGACCGGGTTGTCCGGGGTACGGCGTCCCCAGATGCTCAGCAGCCGATGCGCCGGATCGGTCCGGACGACAGCATCGCCGTCCGCAGGCTGGTCGATATCGGCGAGTTCGAAGCGGGCGCAGTCGGGATTGATGTCCATCACGACGTCGGGCTCAGAGGGGCTGCGCAGCACGATCCGCAGCTTGCGGATTTTCGCGACGCGTGCACGGGAAAGCTGGGCCTCACAAAGGATTGGCAACGTATTGAGCATCTCCACAGCGTGCCTGGTCAGCTCCGGCGCTGCGAGCAATTCCATGCTGGTCTCGTCATCACCGGCGATGTCCCAGCGGTGGAGTGCGGCTTCGCTGCGGCCGTGGGTGTAAGCCAGAGCGGCGGAGAAGGGTCTACCGGTCGCAACTGGTCCTCGGTCGGAAAGCTCTTGCACCGCAGCAAGTTTACGACGGCTCTCGTGTATCAACTCCTGGCGAAGGTGTTCGTCCGGCATCGCGACGAACGCGGCTTCACGTTCGGTGAAAGTCCGCGTCGCGCGGGCGGGCCGCCCGGCCAATGCATCCTCGATCAGATCGGCGTTCTCCTTGGCGCCGGCCGCCAGGTGCGCAACCAAGTCATGCACTGTCCACTCCGAGCATGCTGTCTGCGCCGCGGGATCCGCGTCGGCCAGCGTCTTCATCAATTCCAAGCTCTCCCTTGGGAAATCCATGGATCGTCATCCTTTCCAGGGCGTGGCGAAATAGAGCCCTTCACCTGATAGACGATCGGCACCAACGAAATGTGAGATTGTTGTCCTGGCCGCTTTAGAACCGGCTTTCCAGGCGCGACGAAACGCCGGCCTCCTGTAGGTCAAGCCGCTCGAGCATGGCCCGCGCCGCCTCGTCCTCGATGCGCCCCGCGTCGCGTTCGGCAATGAGCGCGGCCCGTTGTGCCTTCAACACTTCGCGATACAGCGACGAGAAAACCTCGGCGCGCAGTGTGTGTGACTCAGGGTCGGGCATCTCGTCGGCGTCCTGCGAATGCCGGGCGATCGTCAGCCTGATATTGGCCAGCGTCGCGGCGTCGAGGCCGGCCGGCCGGTCGGTCGGGAACCGGGCCAGCACGTCGTCTGCGGCGGTATGCACGATCTGCTCGGCCTTACGCGTCTCGGCGTCGTCGGAGACACGGTCCGCCTCGAATGACGGCCCGAGCCAACGAATCAGCAGCGGCAGCGTCCAGCCCTGCAGCAGCAGCGTGCCGACGCTGACCGCGAACGCGATGGCCTGAATCGTCGCCCGCTCCGGGAACGGCTGCCCGCCGACGGTCATCAACGGAATGCCCGACGCCGCAGCCAAAGTCACCACACCGCGCATGCCCGTCCACGACACGACGACGTTTTCCTGCCACGTCAATAGCCGGCGGTCGGTCAGGGCAGGCCACTTGCCTCCGTTGCGTTTTCGGGCGCCTAGCGCGCCGCGCGCGCCCACGACCGGCACGGACACACTGAGCCGCGTTTCGACATGACGGGACAACAGGCCGCGGCCGAACATCAGAAACACCCACGCCGGCCGGATCAGCAGTACCACCACCAGCACAACACCGGACACCAGCGCGACCTCGGTCAGCGACTCGTGTGCCTCGCGCAGATCTTCGAGGACGAACCGCAACTGCAGCCCGATGTATGCGAATACGAACGCCTCGAGCATCACGTCGACGGAGTTCCAGACGTACCGCTCCTGCAGCCGGGTCTGATAGCCGGCGTCGAGCGATCCGTGGCCCACCACGAATCCGGCGACCACCACTGCCAGCACACCCGAGGCGTGTAGATGCTCGGCGGAGATGAACGCCGCGAACGGCACCACCAGACCCTGGATAGTCTCCAGCCCGGGATGCGCGAGCCTGCGGCGGATCCACAACGTGATGTAGCCCAGCGCCGCACCGACGGCCATACCCAGTCCGGCGCTGTAGGCGAACAGCAGCAGCGGGTTGGAGATGAAGGCCTTGCTGCCCGCGACCTGAGCCACCGCGATGGAGAACAGCGACAGCGCGGCCGCGTCGTTGACCAGGCTCTCCCCCGTCAGGATCGCCATCACCTTTCTCGGCAGGCCGAGTTTGCGCCCGACTGCGACGGCGGTGACAGCGTCGGGCGGCGCCACCACTGCGCCGAGGATCAGTGCGGTCGCGAATGTCAGCGACGGCACCAGCCATGAGGCGATACCGGCGACGGCGAACGCGGTGACGACGACGAGCCCGACGCCAAGACCGAGGATCGGCCGGATGTTGCGCAGGAACGTCGGGAACGAGAAGTCAAGCGCCGCCGAGTAAAGAAGCGGCGGCAGCACCACCGAGAGCAGCACTTCGGATTCCAGTTCGACGCCTTCGAATTCGGGCGCGAACGACACCGCGAATCCGACGACTACGAGGACGAGTGCGGGTTCCAGCCCGCGGCGGTGCGCGATGGCGGTGACCACGATGGCGCCAACGACGACGAGGATCAGTTCCACCCGCCGATTGTCGCGTCCTGATCTACTTCTGGCAGGTCGGACACCAGAACACGTTGCGGCCCTCCAGCTCGGCGGTGCGGATCGTAGTACCACAGATCCGGCAGGGCTCACCCGCGCGGCGGTAGACATACGTGCGCGGCCGGGCAGGCGCATACGACGGCAGGCCGTGGTCGTCCTCGGGCCGGACCACGATGATCTTTCCGCGACGGAAACCGACCTTCATCAGCTCGACCAGGTCGGTCCACATCGCGTCGAACTCGGCCTCATCGATGTGCGTGCCCGTGCGGTACGGGTCGATCCGATGCCGGTACAGCAGCTCGTTGCGGTACACATTGCCGATTCCTGCGATCACCGTCTGGTCCATCAGCAGCGCGCCGATCGGCCTGCGGGACTTGCGGATTCGTGCCCAGGCCAGGGCACCGTCGGCGTCGCGCCGCAGCGGGTCCGGCCCGAGTCTGGCAACCACATCGGCGACCTCGGGCTCCTCGATCACCTCGCACACCGTGGGGCCGCGCAGGTCGGTGCCGTACTCGGTGCCGATCATCCGCATCCGGACCTGGCCGACCGGCAGCGGCATCGGTATGGGCACCTCGGTGAACGTCCCGTACAGGCCCAGGTGTACGTGCACCACGCGGCCACCTTCGTAGTGGTGAAACAGGTGCTTGCCCCAGGCGGTCGCCTTTTTCATGACCCTTCCATTGACCGCAGCGGCGCCGTCGACGAACCGCCCCTGCGGGCTGGACACCATCACCGGGGCACGGCCGAACCGGCGCTGATGCAGCCGGGCCAGCCGGTGCAGCGTGTGGCCTTCTGGCATGCTCAGTCTGGTGACGATGCGGGTCCGACAGGACCCGAGGAGGAAACGGACGAAGGGATCACGCCGGGGCGCCCGGCACCGGCGGCGCGATGTGGGTCTTCTCGTACTCGGCAAGAATGTCGATACGACGTTGATGCCGTTCGGCTTTCGACCATTGGGCACCCAGGAACGCGTCGACGATCTCCAATGCTTGCTCGACGGTGTGCATGCGGCCGCCGATGCCCATCACCTGGGCATTGTTGTGTTCGCGGGCCAGCGTCGCGGTCTCGACGCTCCAGCCCAGTGCACAGCGCACACCCGGAACCTTGTTCGCAGCGATCTGCTCGCCGTTGCCCGAGCCACCGATCACGATGCCGAGACTCCCCGGATCGGCGACGGTTTTCTCGGCGGCCGCGATGCAGAACGCCGGGTAGTCATCCTCCGCGTCGTACACATAGGCCCCGCAGTCGATCGGCTCGTGGCCGGTTTTGCGGAGGTGCTCGATGAAAGCCTGCTTGAGTTCGAAGCCCGCGTGGTCAGAGCCCAGGTAGACGCGCATGGCGGCCATTGTGGCAGACTGCGCAGCTGACTAGTTGACGTCCGCGAAGTCGGTGATGGCGGGCGGTCGCGGCGGGATATTGGCCGAAGGAGGCGCATCATGAAACTCCACGAATTCCCTCGCTACCCGCTTACCTTCGGGCCGAGCCCCGTCCACCCTTTGGACCGACTCACAAAGCGCCTTGGTGGTGCGACCATCTGGGCCAAGCGCGAGGACTGCAACTCAGGGCTCGCCTTCGGCGGGAACAAGGTCCGCAAGCTTGAGTACCTCGTGCCCGACGCACTCGCCAAGGGTGCCGACACGTTGGTCTCGATCGGCGGAGTGCAATCGAACCACACCCGCCAGGTCGCGGCCGTCGCAGCGAAGCTCGGCCTGAAATGCCGCCTTGTCCAAGAGAAGTGGGTCGATTGGGACGACCCCGTCAATGACAGGGTCGGCAACATTCTCCTATCGCGCATCATGGGCGCGGATGTGCGGCTGGACCCGTCCAGCTTCGACATCGGCATCCGAAGCTCCTGGGAGGACGCGCTGCGCGAAGTGCAGGAGGCTGGTGGGACGCCCTACGGCATCCCGGCCGGTGCCTCGGAGCACCCGCTCGGCGGACTCGGCTTCGCCAACTGGGCATTCGAGGTCGCCGAGCAGGAGAAGCAGTTGGGCGTCTACTTCGACACGATCATCGTCTGTACGGTGACCGGCTCCACGCACGCCGGCATGATCGCCGGCTTCGCCGCCCTGCAGGAAACGGCCGACAGCCGCCCACGTCGGCTGATTGGCATCGATGCGTCCGCGACGCTCGACAAGACCCGCGACCAGGTCGCCCGAATAGCCCGCCACACGGCCGAACTCATCGAGCTCGGGCGTGACCTGCGTGAAGACGAGACCACGGTTCTCGAGGGTTGGGCGGGGGACCATTACGGCATTCCGGTCAAGTCGACCGTCGAAGCGATCAAGCTGTGCGGCTCGCTGGAGGGCATGATCATCGACCCCGTCTACGAGGGGAAGTCGATGGCCGGACTCATCGATCTTGTCACCTCGCGAGAGATTCCCGAGGACTCCACGGTCCTCTACGCTCACCTCGGCGGCCAGCCGGCGCTCAACGCCTACTCCGGCGTCTTCGACTGAGAACGAGTCACGCCACTCGTTTGGATCGTCGGCTCAGCCGACCACGGCCGGATCGTCGGCTCAGCCGACCACGGCCGGATCGTCGGCTCAGCCGACCACGGCCGGATCGTCGGCTCAGCCGACGGTGATGGCGTCGAGCCGCTCCTTGATGAACTCCGACGACGTCACCGGCGCCAGCCCCGACACCCGCCCGATCGGTGGCGCCAGCGGCGTGACCACGGCGTCGTGGTTGGCCTCGTAAAAGTAGATCAGCGAAACCAGATCCTCCTCGGGCGCATGGGGTTGCGGCGGCAGCACACGATGCCGGCCCGACGGCCAGCGCCGCCCGCTCCAGTACTCCAACAGGTCACCGACGTTCACAGTCAACGCGTCGGGGTCGTGGGGCGCATCGCTCCACATCCGCATCCGAATACACCTGCAGACCGCCGGCGCCCGGTTCGCGGTCGAGGATCGTCACCGTGCCGAAGTCGGTGTGCGGACCGATGCGGAACTGGCCCGGCTCGGGTTCGCCGACCACGCTCACCGGCGGGTAGTGGTTGATATTCATGGTCCAGGTCGGCCGGTTCGCCAGCGAGGCGAACGGGTTCTGCGGCAGCCGTAGCGCGTAAGCGAACAGGGCGAGCAGATCGTCGGCCAACCGGCGCATGGCGGCGGTGTACTCGTTGACCAACGGCTGCAACGACGGCACCTCGTCGGGCCACACATTGGGCGCGAACCAGATCCGGTCCACCTCGGGCTCACCGGTCGCGGTCTCGGCGCCGAGGCTGTAGCTCTCCTTGAGGTCCGGCGGCGTCTCGGTGCCTTCGGCGTAGGCATTGGCCTCCACCCCGGGTGCAAGCCAGCCGTGCCCGGCCACCGGCACTGAGTAGCGCTGCTTGACGTCGTCGGGCAGGCTGAAGAACTCCCGTGCGGCGGCCCTCACATTCTGGGCCAGTGCCGGGTCGATGCCGTGTCCCGTTACGAGGATGAAGCCCGCGTGCTGCAACCCCTCATCAACGAGAGCGGCAGCGGCGTCGGCCTGGGCGCCGCCCTCATGCCAGTGCGAGATGTCAACGGTCGCAATCACTCGCTCACCCTCCCAACGCTCGTCGCACAAGTGCTCATCGCCCGATATCTTCGTTCCACAGTTCCGGGTTGGCGGCGACGAACTCAGCCATCATTGTCACGCACCGCTCGTCGTCGAGGACCGTGACCGACACGCCATGCTCGGCCAGCCAGTCATGCCCCCCGGTGAACGTCCGACTCTCCCCGATCACCACGGCCCCGATGTTGAACTGGCGCACCAGCCCGCTGCAATACCAACACGGCGACAGCGTCGTTACCATCACCGTGGACCGGTAGTCGCGTTGCCGGCCGGCCGCCCGGAACGCGTCGGTTTCGGCGTGCATCGACGGATCATCGTGCTGGACCCGCCGGTTGTGACCACTGCCCAGCAGCACGCCGTCGGCGCTGAACAACGCGGCGCCGATCGGAATGCCGCCCTCCGCCAAGCCTTTTCGGGCCTCCTGATAGGCGACCTCGAGCATCGCGGCGGCGTCCATCTAGACGGCGACCCGCTCCGCGGCGATCTTCGACCGGCACAGCACCAGATATGCCGCGGCCGACAGCAGGAACCCGACGAAGAACGTGACGTCTCCTAACGCTGGATACGCCTTGGCCACCCAGCCGACGAACTTCTCCTGGTTCGAGAACAAGGCCACCGACACCACCAATCCGATGACAAACGACAACAGCCCGTTCCAGTTTGCATAGGAGCGGTCGTAGAGGAAACGCGCGACGGTCTGACCCTGCCGCAGGTATTGGTCGGCGAACATCACTCCCAGCCACGGGCCGATCCAGTAGGCGATGATCAACAGGAACGCCTCGTAACTCTGGGCGGCATCGGGCAGCGCCCACCAGGCCACCAGAAACCCCGCCACACCGAAGAACACGGTGACCACGGCCCTGGCGATATGGTGCGGCAGTTTGATGCCCAACGTCACGAAAGCCATTGCGCCCGAATAGATGTTGATGGAGTTGGCCGCGATGGCACCGATCGCGATGGCCAGCAGTGTCGCCTTGGCCAGCGGTGAGGCGAGCTGGCTGGTGAACGCCGCGGTCGGGTTGTTCAGCGAGTCGCCGCCGATGGTGACAGACGCTGCGCCGACGACTTCGAGGAATACGCACGACAGGAACAGCCCCGCGGCTGCGAAGAAACCGGTGCGGGCAGTCGACACCGTCGCGGGCAGGTAGCGGGTGTAGTCGGCGGCGTACGGCGTCCATCCGGCCGCGTAGCCGAACGCGGTGCCCACCGTCAGCAGGAATCCGCCCATGCCGCCGACCCCACCGGCGCCGGCGGGCACTCCGAAATGCGACTTCGACAGGATGACCAACGACGCGATCGCGAAAATCACGGCGAGCACCGGGAACGTCCAGCGCTCGAACGCCTGCACCAGGTTGTGACCGAAGAAGGCGAGGCCGGTCTGCAGGAGCACGATGATGACCAGCCCGAGCAACGGCCCGAACCCGAACAGCGTGGCCAGGGCGTATGCGCCGCTGACGCTGTTAGTGGCGAACCAGCCGACCCCGGCAGTTACCGACATCAGCACGGCAGGCACCGCGTTTCCCTTGAACCCGAACGCAAGCCGGCCGAGCACCATCTGCGGCACCCCGTGCAGTGGGCCGCGCGCGGACAGGAAGTAATGAGCGATCGCGCCGAGGCCGGTGCCGATGACGATGCCGAGGGCCGCCTGCCAGAAGTTCATGCCGAAGACAGCGACGGCGAGCACGCCGACGAAGATGGTCGCGAACTCAAGATTGGGCGAGGTCCAGGTCCAGAACAGCTGGCTGGGCTTACCGTGTCGGTCCGCTTCGGCAATGTATTCGTTGCCGCCCGGTTCCACGGCGACGATCTGGTCGCGGTAGGTGCCGTCGGTCTGGACGGTGGGTTCGGTGACTGTCACCGTCATACCGTCATCCCAGCGACCCTTAATCGCAACCGGAGTAAACGCACCGGAAACAAACGGCTTCACAACAAGTTGGTAACCGACGTCGCGCACGTCCTTCTCGACGACTACGTCGACCGGCCTGAGATTCGTCGACATCTGCACCAGGGCTGTGGTTTTCCTCCGGCAACAACCCTTGTGCAGATCTCGGTGAAGGAAGAACCCTCAGTCGAACTGGGGCGGCTCGGTGCGGGTGCGCTTGAGTTCCCAGAAATGCGGATAGGACGCGAACGTCACCGAGGCGTCCCACAGCTTGCCGGCTTCCTCGCCGCGCGGGATCTTCGAGAGCACCGGGCCGAAGAACGCGACACCGTTGACGTGGATGGTCGGGGTGCCGACGTCGTCGCCGACCGGATCCATGCCCTCGTGGTGGCTCTTGCGCAGCGCCTCGTCGTACTTGTCGGTGTCCGCCGCCTCGGCCAGCTCGGCCGGCAGCCCGACCTCCTCGAGCGACTCTTTGATGACTTTGGTGAAATCGGGGTCGAAGTCGCGATAGCCCTCGTTGTGGATCCGGGTGCCCATCGCGGTGTACAGCGGCGCCAGGATCTCTGAGCCCTTGGCCTGTTCGGCGGCGATGGCCACCCGCACCGGCTTCCACGCCTGTTTGAGGCCTTCGCGGTACTGCTCGGGCAGGTCTTCCTTGTTCTCGTTGAGCACCGCCAGGCTCATGACGTGGAAGCTGACCTCGATATCGCGGACCTTCTCGACCTCGAGGATCCACCGCGAGGTGATCCAGCACCACGGGCACAGCGGGTCGAACCAGAAATCCGCAACAGACTTTTCGGGCATTTCTGCTTGTTCCTCTCGGTAGTAGGTCAGAAATCCGTTCAGCACAACCGTGCACCTAACGAACGTGTTCCCACTGCCACGGAGTTCGAACGCTCGCCGCATAGGACACGCATAGTGTGCAAACGGTTATATAACCGTGTTGTCAATGTGACGGCTGTAAACCAGTGTTGTTTCCGTGAATAAAGCGAATCGCAATCTGACCGTGACTTTCGTCGGGGTCGCGACGGCAGTAATCGTCGCGGCACCGGTACACGCCGACCCAACTAACGACAACTCATTCCTCTCTGCGCTGACCAACGCCGGCATTGGCTACAACGATCCGGCAAGCACCGAGACACTCGGACAGTCGATCTGCCCGATGCTGGTGGAACCTGGCAAGTCCATGGCGTCGATCTACTCGACCGTCACCAACAACGGCATCAACCCCGACATGGCCGCGTTCTTCACCGGCATCGCGATCTCGATGTACTGCCCGTCGATGATGCAGTCACTGGGCAACGGCACATTCCTGAACTTTCTTCACCCGCTCGGTCAGTAGCACTGTGGGGCCGCGTCATGCGTCAGCCGATAGGTTGGTTGCGTGGCACTTCCCAATCTGACCCGCGAGCAGGCCGCCGAACGCGCTGCCCTCGTCACCGTCGACAGCTACCGCATCGCCCTCGACCTCACCGCTGGCGAGGGTAAACCCAGCGAGCGCACGTTCCGCTCGATAACGACAGTCGAGTTCGACGCGCTGGCAGGCGCCGACACCTACATCGACATCGCCGCCGACTCGATCCGCAGCGCCACGCTCAACGGCCGCGACATCGACGTGTCCGGGTACGAGGAGTCGACCGGGATCCCGCTGACCGGGTTGGCCGGGCACAACGTCGTAACCGTCGACGCAGACTGCCGCTACTCCAACACCGGCGAGGGCCTGCACCGCTTCGTCGACCCGGTCGACGGCGAGGTCTACCTGTACTCCCAATTCGAAACCGCAGACGCCAAGCGGATGTTCGCGTGCTTCGACCAGCCCGATCTGAAGGCCGCGTTCAACATCATGGTGACTGCGCCGCTGAACTGGCGAGTCATCTCGAACGGCGCCCGCGGACACGTGCATGGCGAAGGCGATGCACATGACCACACCTTCGTCACCACACCGCGAATGAGCACATACCTCGTCGCGCTGATCGCGGGACCGTATGCGCACTGGAGTGACACCTATTCCGACGAACACGGTGACATCCCACTCGGCCTGTATTGCCGCTCGTCGCTGGCCGAGTACATGGACCACGAACGACTGTTCACCCAGACCAAACAGGGATTCGGCTTCTACCACAAGAACTTTGGCGTGCCGTATGCGTTCGGAAAGTACGACCAGTTGTTCGTGCCCGAGTTCAACGCGGGCGCGATGGAGAACGCGGGCGCGGTGACGTTCCTGGAGGACTACGTTTTCCGCAGCAAGGTCACCCGCGCGTCCTACGAGCGGCGTGCCGAAACCGTGCTGCACGAGATGGCGCACATGTGGTTCGGCGACCTCGTCACGATGCAGTGGTGGGACGACCTGTGGCTCAACGAGTCGTTCGCGACATTCGCCTCGGTGCTGTGCCAGGCGGAAGCGACCGAGTTCACCGAGGCGTGGACGACATTTGCGAACGTGGAAAAGTCCTGGGCCTATCGCCAGGACCAGCTGCCCTCGACGCACCCGGTGGCCGCCGACATCCCGGACCTGGCCGCCGTCGAGGTGAACTTCGACGGCATCACCTACGCAAAGGGCGCCAGCGTGCTCAAGCAACTCGTCGCCTACGTCGGTCTGGAGGAGTTCCTTTCCGGCCTGCGGGACTACTTCCGCGACCACGCCTTCGACAACGCCACCTTCGGCGACCTGCTCGGTGCGTTGGAGAAGGCGTCGGGCCGCGACCTGTCCGGCTGGGGGCAGCAATGGCTCAAGACCACCGGGCTCAACACGCTGCGCCCCGACTTCGACCTCGACGCCGACGGGCGGTTCACCCGCTTCGCGATCACCCAGAGTGGTGCGCAGCCGGGCGCCGGTGAGACCAGGGTGCATCGCCTCGCAGTCGGCGTCTACGACGACGACGGCAGCGGAAAGCTGGTCCGAACCCACCGCGAGGAGCTTGATGTCGAAGGCTCGGTCACCGATGTCCCTGGGCTGCAGAGTGTTTCGCGCGGCAAACTGATCCTGGTCAACGACGACGACCTGACGTACTGCTCGCTGCGCCTCGACCCCGAGTCGTTGCAGACGGCACTCACCCGCATCGCCGATATCGCCGACCCGCTGCCCCGCACCCTCGCGTGGTCGGCGGCGTGGGAGATGACCCGCGAAGCCGAACTGAAGGCACGCGACTTCGTGTCGCTGGTCTCCGGCGGGGTGGACGCCGAAACCGAGGTCGGCGTGGCGCAGCGGTTGCTGCTGCAAGCCCAGACGGCGCTGACGTCATACGCCGATCCGACGTGGGCCAGCACGCGAGGCTGGCCGGCTTTCGCCGACCGGCTGCTGGAATTGGCTCGCGGCGCCGAGCCGGGGTCCGATCGCCAACTGGCCTACGTCAACGCGCTGTGCAATTCCGTGCTGTCGCACGATCACGTGACGGCGCTGGCCGACGTGCTCGACCGCGATCCGGCCGACCTGGGCCTGGCGGGCCTCGAGGTCGATACCGATCTGCGCTGGCGCATCGTCGCGGCCCTGGCCGCGGCGGGCGCGATCGATGCCGACGACGCGGAGGCACCGTTCATCGACGCGGAGGCGGAGCGGGATCCGACCGCAGCCGGCGAGCGGCACGCCTTGGAGGCGTCCACGGCGCGACCCCAGGCCGCGGTGAAGGAGACAGCCTGGGAAGAGGTGATCGAGGACGACACGCTGCCCAACGTCACCGCGCGGTCGATGATCGGCGGGTTCGTGCAGCCCGGCCAGCATGAGCTACTGGAGCAGTTCAGCAGCAAGTATTTCGGTGCGATTTCTGGCGTGTGGGAGCGGCGATCGAGCGAGGTCGCGCAGACGGTGGTGATCGGGCTGTATCCGTCGTGGGACATCAGCCAGGCGGGTCTGGAGGCCGCGGATCGATTCCTGGCCGACTCGGATGTGCCGCCGCCGCTGCGGAGATTGGTGCTCGAGGGCCGGGCGGGCGTCGAGCGCGCACTGCGGGCCCGCGCCTTCGACGGCACCTAACTACCGCGCTCCCGCGAGCGTGCTCAGCTGCGGGCGACACGCCGACGTGTTGCGCGAGATCGCGCACGCTCGCGCTGCATACGCTTTGCGGATGGCGGTTAGTCGAAGCCGCAGGGCGAGGGCTGCCCGCAAGCGGAAGCGCCGCATGGATCTCGTCGTCAACGATCTCACCGGCGAGGAATGGGCCGCACTCAAGGACGCTTGGAACGGATGCGCCTACTGCGGTGCGACCGACGGGCCACTGCAGCGCGACTGTGTCTTGGCGATCTCCCGAGGCGGGCGATACACGGTGGATAACGTTGTGCCGGCCTGCGCGTCCTGCAATACGAGCAAGTGCAATGAAGAGGTCACCACGTGGCTGCGCCGGAAGCGGCTCGACGAGCGCGCATTCCTGACGCGGTACCTGGAGATCCGCGCGGCGCAAGGCCCGTAGCGCGGCGGGACTCAGGGCGGTGATACGCCCGCGCTGAGCACCCGGACGGCGCTGATCAGGCCGTCCATCAGGTTGCCCTCCTTGAACGACGCGGCGGCCGCCGACACTCCGAGCGGCGCGGACTCCTCGATCCCACGGCCCTGTACATCGCCGCCGTACACCACCTCGATCGCACGCTGATTCGGCGAAACCGCCAGCAGCACAGCGTTATCCGGCGTCGGCACCTTGGCCAGGATCTCGCGGGCCCTGGCGGCGGTGTCGTCGCCGAGATCGCCAAGGTAAACCGCGAACCGGGCCTTGGCCGCGCGCGACCCATACTTCAGCGCATCGTCGAGGACGACCAGATCCTTGACCGGGAACGGGTAGGTCACCGAGACGTCGCCGGGTTCGGTGACGCCCGAGATCCGGCCACTGGTCGTTACGACGAAACCACGCGGCAGCTCCGCCGGAAGCGCCGAGCTGACGGTCGCTACCTCACCACTTGCCACTGGCGCCACCTCCTATGGTCACGTGCGAACCGTGGCCGCCGTGGCCGTGGTCGGCGGGTTCGTCAGACGCCCACAGGATCGGTTCGTGCGTCCACGGCTCGGACAACATGTAGGTCGGCGGGTGCGGGCCTTTGCGGTTCTTGCCGACGCCCCAGATCAGCACGATCAACACCAGCGTGATGGCCAGCGGAACGCCCCCAAGGAGGGAATGAGTCAATGCGGTGCTCACGTGGCAAACCCTATCGCAGCCGGCGATGATCGCTCGCGCGAAGAGCCGACAACACGGCTAGGCCGCGCCCTCACCCAGGTATCGCACCCACGCCGGGTCGAGTTCTTTGACCGACGACAGCAACCGCCAGTGCTGTCCCTTCGGCGGCACTGGCACCGAGCGCAGCGTCCAGCCCAACTCGGCGAGCAACCGGTCGGCCTTGCGGTGATTGCAGGTGGAGCACGCCGCCACACAGTTCTCCCAGGAGTGGTCGCCGCCGCGGCTGCGCGGCACCACGTGGTCGACGGTGTCGGCCTTGGCTCCGCAGTAGGCGCAGCGAAACCGATCACGGTGCATCAGCGCCGCGCGCGTCATCGGGATGCGCGCCCGGTACGGCACGCGGACGTAGGAATGCAGCCGGATCACTGACGGGATCACGATCGTCCTCGTCGCGGAGTGGATCACGGGACCGTTCGGGTCGTCGTGCACCACGGTGGCTTTGCCGCACATCAGCATGATGACCGCCCGCCGCATGGGCAGAGCGGTCAACGGTTCGTACGTGGAATTCAGCAGCAGTACGCGCCGACGGCCCCAGATGGAGCCGTCGTTGGTACTCGGCGGATGGGTGTCGACGCTGTGCAGGACGCGCGACTGCGCATGGGATACCGCGGGCCCTGATAAGCCCGCCGCGGCCGGGTGGTGCCGGTGGCCAGCCCGTCTGGACATGCTCTTTTTGCGCTGCGCCATACGTCCTCCGACCGACAGTCCACCACGGATTGCGAACAATCGCACGACAATTCTGCCCGTGTTCGCTGGTCAGTCCAGTGAACAACGCGTGACGTCACCCGTTGCCCGCCCGCTACCGGCGATAGGGACAATGGAGCGCGTGACACAGTCGCAGCGCTCGTTTTACGACGAAGTCGGTGGCCACGACACGTTCCACGCCATCGTGTCGCGGTTCTACCAGCTGGTCCGCGAGGACGAGATCCTGCGTCCGATCTACCCCGAGGACGAGCTCGACGCGGCCGAAGAACGGTTGCGGATGTTTCTCGAGCAATATTGGGGCGGCCCGCGGACCTACTCCGATCGGCGTGGCCATCCTCGGCTGAGGATGCGACACGCCCCATTTCGGATCGGCTACATCGAGCGGGACGCGTGGCTGCGCTGCATGCATACCGCGGTGGCGGAGGTCGACTCCGCGACGCTCGACGACGACCACCGCAAAGAGCTGCTGGCCTACCTCGAGATGGCCGCACATTCGATGGTTAACTCGCCGTTCTGATGAGCGCCGACAAAGCGGCCCCGTGGTGGTCGAACGCGATCTTCTACCAGGCTTATCCCCGATCTTTTTGCGACAGCGACGGCGACGGCGTCGGTGACCTCGACGGGGTGACCGCCAAGCTGGACTATCTCAGGCTGCTCGGCGTCGACGCGATCTGGCTGAACCCGGTCACCGTGTCCCCGATGGCCGACCACGGCTACGACGTCTCCGACCCGCGCGACATCGACCCGCTCTTCGGCGGGATGGCGGCGTTCGAGCGCCTGATCGAGGCCGCGCATCAGCTGGGCATCAAGATCACGATGGATCTGGTGCCCAACCACACCAGCTCGCAACATCCGTGGTTTCAGGCGGCGCTGGCGGCCAGCCCGGGTAGCGACCAGCGCGAGCGGTACATCTTCCGCGACGGGACCGGCGCGGGCGGCATCCATCCGCCGAACAACTGGGTGTCGATTTTCGGCGGTCCCGCGTGGACCAGGATCGTCGAGCCCGACGGCAACCCCGGGCAGTGGTACCTGCACCTGTTCGACGCGGAGCAGCCCGATCTGAACTGGGACAACCCCGAGGTCTACCACGACCTCGAGAAGACGTTGCGATTCTGGCTGGAACGCGGTGTCGACGGGTTCCGCATCGACGTCGCCCATGGCATGGCGAAACCACCGGGACTGCCCGACATGGAAGTCATCAAGGCCGAGGTCCTTCTCGCCGACATGGATGACGATCCGCGGTTCAACCACGACGGCGTGCACGACATCCATCGCCACATCCGCACCGTGCTCAACGACTATCCGCACGCGGTCGCAATCGGCGAGGTGTGGGTGTACGACAACGAACAGTTCGCCAGGTATCTCCGTCCCGATGAGCTTCACCTCGGCTTCAATTTCCGGCTCTTGCGCGCGGATTTCGACGCCGACGATATCCGGGGCGCCATCACGAATTCGCTTGCCGCGGCGGCGATCGAGAGCGCCACACCGACCTGGACGCTGGCCAATCACGACGTCGACCGTGAGGTGACCCGCTACGGCGGAGGCACCGTCGGGCTGGCCAGGGCGTGGGCGATGGCGCTGGTGATGCTGGCGCTGCCCGGCGCGGTATTCATCTACAACGGCGAGGAACTCGGCCTGGCGAACGTCGAGCTGCCCGACGAGGCGCTGCGCGACCCCGTGTGGGAACGCTCCGGGCACACCAGGCGCGGCCGCGACGCCTGCCGGGTGCCGGTGCCGTGGGACGGCGACGCACCGCCGTTCGGGTTCTCCGCCAATCCCGACACATGGCTTCCGCTCCCGCCGAAGTGGGCGACGCTGACGGTGGAAAAGCAGCTCCCGGAAGCGAATTCCACGCTGTCGTTCTTCCGGCGGGCAATCGAATTGCGGCACAATCGGCCAGAATTCGGTGGTTCAGCAGTCGAGTGGATCGACTCTCCCATCGATACCCTGGTGTTTCGGCTCACCAGCGGATTGGTGTGCGCGCTGAACGCAAGCCGCCGCGCGATGGCCCTGCCCGGGGGCGAGGTGTTGCTGGCGAGCGGCGCGTTGGTGAACGGCCAGCTGCCGCCGAACACCGCCGCCTGGCTGGTCTAGTTGCTCCGGCGAGCGACCGCAAAATGTACAGCACTAGCGGCGTGTCGCCGTGCAGGCACGGTCGCTCGCGCTGGAACGGTTACCGCAATACCAGCGCGGGGTCGCCGCGTCGGCGGTACACCGAGCCGAAGCGTGCATCGATGCGCAGCCAGGTGGGCAAAGCACGCACCCGCACGATCTCGTCGGCGGCGACGGTGCCGGGGTCCAGCTGTCCCGCAGCGTCCGACTGCGGCAGGAAACCCATTGCCGTTATTGCGAATACGCAGCGCATCGGAATGCCGACGCTGGCGTCATCCGAACTCACCGCCACCACCTCTTGGTCCAGCAGCGACGCGGGCGGTCCGTGTGTACTCGAGTGTTCCTTCGCCAGGGCGACGCCGCGCTGCGCGAGCTCGAGCACGATGCGGGCGGGCACGTCGTCCAGGTGGACGAATCCCGCCGCCGGCGGGAGGGCACCGCGCCACGCGGAGTCCATCGGGAATCCCGGCTCGACGTAGCCATTGCGGTCCATCGCCGTCAGCCCCGCCGTGAGCGCGTCCGCGCCGGCGCAAAGGTCGGCGGGCCGGATGCGTCCGCCGATGACCCGGCTGGCCAGCACGTCGAAACCGGTTGCTACCCATGCGACGACGAGGCCGCCGGCGCGCTCACGCAACCGGACGACGGCGGCGTCATCCAGCCGCAACGCCCGTTCAGTGAACGTCGCCAGGTCTTCGCGGTGGGTGGCGTCGTCGAGCCAGATACCGCGTTCGGGTTGAGTCATCGCGTCCAGTGTTGGAGATAATCGCGCTGCGCGGGCGAAAGCCGTTGCAGCCGTTGCTCCTTGATGTGGACGGCGGCCAGCTGCGTCTCGGCGATCACCGACGGCTTGGAGTCGGGTGGCGCGCCCACCGAACGCACCTCGTAGCCGATCGTGAAGTCGACGGCGCGCACCCGCTTGGACCACATGGTCACCTGCAGCGGCGAATCCACCAGGCGCAGCTGTCCCTTGTAGAGAATGTTGACCTCGTGGATCAGCAGGCCGATCGTCTCTATCTCGGGACCGAACGACTCACGCAGGAACGGGATTCGGGCCTCTTCGAGGATGGTGACCATGGTGGCGTGGTTGATGTGCTGATACATGTCGATGTCCGACCAGCGCACGGGGACTGCGGTTACAAAACCTGTATTGGGTGCTCCACGCGCAGGACGCCCATCGGCCGTCACCCAGAAGCCCCGGTTCCACTCGTTCTGATCATGCTGCGGATCTGCCGCGCTGCCACCGACAACGTGGCCAGGTCCTGCACTTCGTCCTCGTAGATCTCGGTCAAGGTGCGGCGGGCCCGCGCCACCCGCGATTTGTTGGTCATCTCCCACTCGGCGATCTTCTCTTCGCCGTTCTCGTCGGGCTCGCCCACGGCAAGCACATCAAAGCACAGCGCTCGCAGCGAACCGTAGATGTCGTCGCGAATCGCCAAGCGGGCCAACGAGTGCCAACGGTCGTCCCGCGCCAGCCGAGACACCGCGGTCAGCAGGGCGTCGGAACCGAGGTGATCCATCAACGCGAAGTAGCAGTCGGCGACTTCTGCCGGATCCCTGTCGACGATGTCGGCGATGTCGATCACGTCGAGCAGGCTGTATTGATAAAGGCCCGTCGCCACCATGTACGCCACGTCTGCGGGCACACCCTGCGAGCTGAACTCGCCGTCTTCCTTTTCGACGATTGCCTTGTCGGCACCGCGCAGCCACTCCGACATCCGCGGGGTCAGTACACGGACTTTCTCCGCGAACCGGTTGATCTCGGCACCGACCGCCAGCGGCTGCGGACGGTAGTTGAGCAGCCATCGTCCGGCGCGGTCAATGAGCCGCCTCAGATCCAGGGTCATCCTGTCGGTTACGGCCACCGACACGCCGTTGTCGCCGGCGGCACGGATCTGCCGCCACACTTCCCCCACGCGGAAGATCGCGTTGGCGGCGACGTAACTGCGGACCGCGTCGATCGGGCCGACACCGACATCTTCGGCGACCCGGTACGCGTAGGTGATGCCTGCGGTGTCGACGAGACCGTTGACCAGCATGGTGGTCACGATCTCCCGGCGCAGCTGATGCGAACGGATGTCGCTACTGAATCGCTCTCTGAGGTTCGACGGGAAGTAGGACGGCAGCCGGGAGGCGAACACCTCCTGGTCCGGTAGGTCGGTGGTGAGCAGTTCGCTCTTGAGCGCCAATTTCACATGAGCCATCAGCGTCGCGAGTTCCGGTGAGGTAAGGCCGATCCCGGCCTCGGTGCGGCGCCGGATCTCCTTCTCGGACGGCAGCGCCTCGAGTTCGCGATTCAGCCTGCGGTCCTTGACGAAGTCCTTGATCATCCTCGCGTGCACGGGAAGCAGGCTGGCCGCATTGGCACGGCTGGTGCCCATCAGGTCGTTCTGGTCCTCGTTGTCCTTGAGGACCAGCCGCCCCACTTCGTCGGTCATTGACAGCAACAGGTCGGTGCGGTCGCTCGCTCGGACCTTGCCCGCGGTGACCAGCGAGTCGATCAGGATCTTGATGTTGACCTCGTGGTCGGAGCAGTCGACACCGGCGGAGTTGTCGAGAGCGTCGGTGTTGATGCGGCCGCCGGCCAAGTCGAACTCGATGCGGCCGAGCGAGGTGATACCGAGGTTGCCCCCTTCACCGATGACCCTGGCGCGCACCTGGTTTCCGTTCACCCGCACGGGGTCGTTGGCGCGGTCGCCGACGTCGGCGTCCGACTCCGTCTCGGCCTTGACGTAGGTGCCGATGCCGCCGTTGAACAGTAGGTCGGCCGGAGCCTTCAGGATCGTCTTGATCAGGGCGGGCGGCGTCAACTCCTCGACGCCGTCCGCGATGCCCAGCGCGGCGCGGGCCTGCGGGGTAATCGGAATGGACTTCTGCTCCCGGCTGTAGACGCCGCCGCCCTCGCTGATCAGCGAGCGGTCGTAGTCCTCCCAGCTGGACCTCGGCAGGTCGAATAGCCGCTTGCGTTCATCCCACGACCTCGCGGCGTCTGGGTCGGGATCGATGAAGATGTGCCGGTGATCGAACGCGGCGAGCAGCCGAATGTGCTTGGACAGCAACATTCCGTTGCCGAACACGTCGCCACTCATGTCACCGACGCCGACTACGGTGAAGTCCTCGGACTGAGTGTCCACACCCATTTCGCGGAAGTGGCGCTTGACGGCCTCCCAGGCACCCTTGGCTGTGATGCCCATGGCCTTGTGGTCATAGCCCACCGATCCGCCCGACGCGAACGCGTCGCCCAGCCAGAACCCGTACGACTGCGCGACGTCGTTGGCGATGTCCGAGAAGGTCGCGGTGCCCTTATCGGCGGCCACGACGAGGTAAGCGTCGTCACCGTCGCGGCGCACCACACCGGACGGGGCGAGGACGTCGCCGGTCGCCTTGTCGACGTTGTCGGTGATGTCGAGCAGCCCGGAGATGAACAGCTTGTAGCAGGACACGCCCTCGTTGCGGGTCGCGTCCCGGTCGGCTGCGGCGTCACCAGTGGCCAACGGCGGAATCTTGACCACGAATCCGCCCTTGGCACCGACGGGAACGATGACGGCGTTCTTTACCGCCTGTGCCTTGACCAGACCGAGGATCTCGGTGCGGAAGTCCTCTCGGCGGTCGGACCACCGCAGGCCGCCACGGGCGACGTGGCCGAACCGTAGGTGCACGCCCTCGACGCGAGGCGAGTAGACGAAGATCTCGAACTTCGGTCGCGGCAGTGGCAGTTCGTTGATCAGCTCCGGGTTGAGCTTGAACGACAGGACGTTCTGCCGCCGGGCCGAATCGGACCGGGTGACAAAGTAGTTGGTCCGCAGCGTCGCCGCAATCATCGAGGCGAATGCGCGCAGCACCCGGTCGGTGTCGAGGCTTACCAGGGCATCGATGTCGGCGGCCACCGCTGCGGCGACGGCCTGCGCGTCCCGGGGCGACTCGGATGGGTCGAACAGCGCTTCGAAGAGTTCCACCATCGACCGCGCGGTGCCCGCGTTGTCGTTGATCACCGTTTCGATGTGAGACTGGCTGTAGGGAAAACCCGCCTGCCGCAAGTACTTCGCGTAACTGCGCAGCACAGCCACCTGCTGCCAGGTCAGACCGGCCCGAAGCACCAGCTCATTGAACCGGTCGATCTCGACAAGGCCGTGCCAGATCGCGGTCACCGCATCGGCGAATCGCTGGGCCATCGCTGCGCGTTCGGGGCCTGTCGAAGGCGTCGGGATGTCGGGGTGCGGTGAAATCTTGAACTGGTAGATCCAGACCGGCAATCCGTCGGGGCGGGTAACCGTGAACGGGCGCTCCTCGAGCACCACGACACCCATGGATTGCAGCATCGGCAGGAGTCGGCTCAGCGACGCCGAACGCCCGCCCAGGTACCAGGTGAGCTGTGCAATCCCGTCGGCATCGCGATCGCCGAGCACCAGCTTGACCGAATTGTCCTGCAGCTCTTCGATGATCACGATGTCGTTGATCGCGCCCAACGGCGCGACGGCCTGCTTGTATACCTCGGGGAACGCCGCGGCGTAGTGCTCGGCCTCGGCCTGGCTGATCGACCCGGTCTTCACCGCGCCCAGCAGCCGGTCGCCCCAGGTCCTGGCGGCCTCGGTGAGCAGATCCTGGATTCGCGACTCGTTCTCGAGCGAGACGTCGATGTCCTGCTGACGGGAGCCATCGGGCAGTCGCACTGTGAAATGCACCAGGGCCCAAGGTGATTCGCTGACCCTCGCGGCGTAGTCGATGCTCACCCCGCCCAGCTCGCGGACCAGGATGTCCTGCATCTCCAACCGCACCGCGGTCGTGTACCGGTCGCGGGGCAGGTACACCAGGCACGACACGAAGTGCGCGAGTTGGTCGGCGCGCAGGAACAACAACGTGCGGCGCCGCGAGCCGAGGTCCACCACGGCCATCGCCATGTCCAGGAGTTCCTTGGCGGACAGTGCGAAGAGTTCCGAACGTGGGATGGTCTGAATGATGTCGAGCAGCAGCTGTCCCGGATGGCTGGGATCGCGGTGCGCCATCGCCAGTGCGTCGTTGACACGGCGCGAAATCAGGGGAATCTCAAGAACATTGGCGTTCATCGCCGCGACGGTGAACAGGCCGACGAAGCGATGCTCAACCGCTCCCTCCCCCGAGTGTTCACGCACGACCACGATGTAGGGGTGGGCGCCGTAACGCAGGTAGCTGGACATGGTGGCCTGCGCCAGCACCAGCAGGTCGTCGCTGGCCGTCAGCTGCGGAAGCACGTCGGTGCGCAGCCGAAGCACCCCCAAGCGACTGGACGGATCGACCGAGGATTGGCCGTCGCGGACCTGGCAGCGTTGGTAGCCCAGCAGCACGAAGTGACCGTCGGCCAGCCAGCGCAGCAGCGCGGCGACATCCTTGCGGTCCGAGCCGGGGAACCGGCCCCCGATGTCGGCGTCGAGTTCTGCCGCCAGGCTGACCAACGCGGCCGCCATCGACCTGGAGTCCAAAGCCACCTGGCGGGCGTCGGCGAGCACGCTGGGCAGCAGGCGCTTGACCTCCGCCACCGCCTTGTGGTCGACCGACTCGGCCAGTTGGACGTGGATCCATATCTCGTCAATGCCGTCACCGAACGGGGCGTCGGACGCCGGCTCGATTGCCAGCAGTTCACCGCTGGGCCCCCGCCGCGCCCGGAACACCGGATTCATGATCGCCTTGTAGGCCACCCCGAGCCGGTGCAGCAGCACGGTGACGGAGTCCATCAACATCGACGCGTTGTCGGTGACGATCTGCAGGGCGGGGCCGAAACCTGCGGGGTCGTCCTCGCCGTAGACGGCAACCCGGGTGTCGCCTAAGGTCCGCTGCCGGCCCAATCGGAGGTGGGCGTCCACCAGGGCCGGCGACATCATCCTGCCCACCGCCGTCCGGTCGACCGGCCCGGTGACCGCCGAGTCGGCGCCGGGCGCGTCACCGTGGGGCCCGCGGTAGGTCGCCATGTAGGCACGCGCGAGCCTGGCGATGGTGTCCTGGCTTATAGGGGGCGAATCGGTCGATCCGTCGACGCCTGTGCCAGTTCCCGGATTGATCGTCATCACCGCTCCTAGCTCGCCCGCGTACCGGCGGTGGTACGCACTGGCGACATTAGTCGCGCGTGAGCCGCCGGTGGGTCACCCTGTGCGGACGAGCAGCTTCCAGACCAAGTCGTTCCACTTTGTTTTCCTCGTACGCGGCGAAGTTGCCCTCAAACCAGAACCATTTCGCCTCGTTGTCGTCATCGCCCTCCCACGCCAGGATGTGCGTGCACGTCCGGTCGAGGAACCAGCGGTCGTGGGAGATGACCACCGCGCAGCCGGGGAAGTTGTCCAGCGCATTCTCCAGCGAGCTCAGCGTCTCCACATCGAGGTCGTTGGTGGGCTCGTCTAGCAGAATCAGGTTGCCGCCCTCTTTGAGCGTGAGCGCCAGGTTGAGCCGGTTGCGTTCACCGCCGGACAGCACCCCGGCCGGTTTCTGCTGGTCGGGCCCCTTGAAACCGAACGCCGACACGTAGGCCCGCGACGGGATCTCGTTCTGGCCGACCTCGATGTAGTCGAGCTTGTCGGACACCACTTCCCAGACCGTCTTCTTCGGGTCGATGCCGGCCCGGCTCTGGTCGACGTAGCTCAGCTTGACGGTGTCGCCGACTCTGACGGTTCCGCTGTCCGGCTGCTCGAGGCCGACGATGGTCTTGAACAGGGTCGTCTTACCGACGCCGTTCGGGCCGATGACGCCGACGATGCCGTTGCGCGGCAACGTGAAGGACAGGTCCTTGATGAGCGGTCGGCCGTCGAAGCCCTTGTCGAGGTGCTCGACCTCCACAACCACGCTGCCGAGCCGCGGCCCGGTCGGAATCTGGATCTCCTCGAAGTCGAGCTTGCGGGTCTTCTCGGCTTCGGTCGCCATCTCCTCGTAGCGCTGCAGGCGGGCCTTGCTCTTGGCCTGCCGGGCCTTCACGCCGGAGCGGACCCATGCCAGCTCGTCTTTCAGGCGCTTCTGCAGCTTGGCGTCCTTGCGGCCCTGCACCGCAATGCGCTCGGCCTTCTTCTCCAGGTAGGTCGAGTAGTTGCCCTCGTAGGGGTAGGCGCGGCCGCGATCGAGTTCGAGAATCCACTCGGCGACGTTATCCAGGAAGTACCGGTCGTGCGTGACGGCCAGGATCGCGCCCTTGTACTCGGCCAGGTGCTGTTCGAGCCACTGCACGCTCTCGGCGTCGAGGTGGTTGGTCGGCTCGTCGAGCAGCAGCAGGTCGGGCTTGGACAGCAGCAGCTTGCAGAGCGCGACGCGACGGCGCTCGCCCCCAGAGAGGTGCGTGACGGGCTCGTCGGGTGGCGGGCAGCGCAGGGCGTCCATCGCCTGCTCCAGCTGGGAGTCGAGGTCCCACGCGTCGGCGTGGTCCAGATCCTCCTGAAGCCGGCCCATCTCCTCCATCAGCTCGTCGGAGTACTCGGTGGCCATCAGCTCGGCCACCTCGTTGAACCGGTCGAGCTTGACCTTGATGTCGCCGAGGCCCTCCTCGACGTTGCCGCGGACAGTCTTCTCCTCGTTCAGCGTCGGCTCCTGCTGCAGGATGCCGACCGTGGCGCCGGGCGCCAGGAGCGCGTCCCCGTTGTTGGGGGTGTCCAGTCCGGCCATGATCCGCAAGACGCTCGACTTGCCGGCCCCGTTCGGACCGACGACGCCGATCTTCGCGCCTGGAAGGAAGTTCAGACTGACGTCGTCAAGGATCACCTTGTCGCCGTGCGCCTTGCGGACCTTCCGCATCGAATAGATGAATTCGGCCATGCCGTGATGTTGCCTTTCCGAAGGAATACGAGTCTTAGGTAATGCTCGCGACCATCGTAGGCGTGGCCACGTCGGCGGAGCCGACCAGAGCTGCCTCAGCTAGCTACGCGGACAGATGCAGCGCCTTCCCTCCGATCGCCGAGTCGTCGCCCGATTCCTGTGGATCGTCGACGGGCTCGTCGCTGTCAGCGGCCCGCAACTCGGCCGCATCGTCGCTGTTCGCGGTCGGTTGTCTGCGGCTTTCGATGCGGGCGACGCATCGGGCCAGATCTGGGCCCACCGAGGTGGCCCGCACTTCCACCGACGAGCGGCGGACGCCCTCTTTGTCCTCGTATTCGCTGGTGTACACGTATCCAACAACGACGACCGGGTCACCCTTCCCGAGGGCGGCGCCCACGCCGGTGACGAGCCTTCCCCAGCAGTTCACTGTGACGAAGAACGAGTTCCCCGGCTCCCAGTTGCCGTCTGCGGTGCGGCGCCGCGAGTTGCTGGCTACGCGGAACTTGAAGAGCTCCTGATCCCCGACCCGTTTGCGGTCGGGTTTGGTGACAATGTTGCCGACCACGGTGATAGGTGTCTCGAACATGATCTTCCTTCCATTCATCTGCTTCGACGCGCTCGGCGCATGTCCGGCACGTCGGTGACACCGCCATTGACCGCGACAGAG
>Ga0207693_10001080_pt1 | contig 24461 bp, 24 predicted proteins | sample LARL81metaG_FD_184347 | JGI IMG/M metagenome (GOLD analysis project Ga0207693, IMG submission 184347) | Corn, switchgrass and miscanthus rhizosphere microbial communities from Kellogg Biological Station, Michigan, USA - LAR L8-1 metaG... | ecosystem: Host-associated > Plants > Roots >... | reverse complement strand
AACCGGTTTTCGGATAAGATCATGCGCAAACAAATATTCAGCGACGCACCATGATCAAAGTTAATCGGATCGAGCTGTAATCGATCATGGCGCGGCTCAAGGACCAAAAAAAACGGCGGACCGCGTCGTCGCGGGCCTGGCTCACGCGCCAGATCAGCGATCCTTATGTGGCACGCGCCAAACGTGAGGGTTTCCGCTCGCGGGCGGCGTTCAAGCTCGCCGAAATCGACGACCGCTACAAATTGCTCAAACCCGGCGCTTGCGTCGTCGATCTCGGCGCCGCGCCCGGCGGCTGGAGCGAGATCGCCGCCCGCCGCGTCGGCGCCGGTGGCCGCGTCGTCGCGCTCGACATTCTGGAGATGAAAGCCATTCCCGGCGTCCAATTTTTGCAGCTCGATTTTCTCGATCCATCGGCGCCGGCGCGCCTTGAAGCGGTGCTGGGGGGAAATGGGGAAGGAAAGGGACAAGCAAACGTCGAAGCAAAAGCAGACGTTGTGCTCTCGGACATGGCGGCGAACGCCACCGGCCACCGCCAGACCGACCATTTGCGTATCATGGCGCTCGCCGAGGCCGCCGCCGACTTCGCACGTCAGGCGCTCGCACCGGGAGGCGCCTTTCTGTGCAAGGTCCTGCAAGGCGGCACCGAGGCGGCGCTCCTTGCCGAACTCAAACGCGATTTCGCAAGCGTCAAACATGTCAAGCCGCCGGCGAGCCGCGCCGATTCGGCGGAGCTTTATCTGTTGGCTAAAGGATTTCGCGGCTAGCACCGCTACCCGGCGGCCTCGCGCGCCGTATCCGCCTTTCGCCCCGCGAGCTCCGCTCCGGCGTCGGGCGGCAGCCGCATGAAAATGAAAACGGCGCTGGCCGATAACAATCCAACGAACAGGAAGGCCGGCGGAAAATCGTTGATGCCCATGGTCGTGGAATGTTTCAGCCGTAGCGTCAGCTCGACCACCCGCGCGCCGACGGCGACGCCCGTCGATAATGATAGCTGCTGCGCGGCGGCGACCATCGCCGTGGCGCGGCTCATTTTCGCCGGTTCGATCTCGGCATAGGCGATGGTATTGATGCTGGTGAATTGCAGCGAGCGGAAAAAGCCACCCGACAATAGTATCGCAATCATGGCGGCGAACGGCATGCCCTGCACGAAGCTGGCGCAAGCCGCCAGAAAAGCGCTGCTGATCAGCGCGTTGTAGAGGAGTACGTTACGATAGCCGAAGCGGCGCAGCACGCTTGCGACCGCGGCCTTCATGAACATCGAGCCGAGCGCCGTGGTAAAGGTGATGAGGCCCGACTGAAACGGCGTGAGATGAAAGCCGATCTGGAGAAGCAACGGCAGTAGAAAACGGCAGCGCGCCGATGCCGAGCCGAAACAAAAACCCGCCGAAAATACTGGCGCGAAAAGTCGGAAACCGGAACAGGTTGAGATCGAGAATTGGCGCCGGCGTGCGCCTGGCATGGATCAGGTAAGCGATTGCCGAAATCGCGCCGCCGCACAACAGCGACGCCACGATACTTGTCGGCAAAAATTCCAGTCCCATGGCCGAAAGGCCGAATGCCAATCCGGCAATTGCGCAGCCGGACAGCAAAAAGCCGATATAGTCGAATGGGTCGGGGCGTTCGACGCGGATATTCGGAATAAAGCGCGACGCGAGCACGATACCGACGAGCCCGATCGGCACATTGATCAAAAAGATCCAATGCCACGACGCATAAGTCGTGATGAAGCCGCCGAGCGGCGGCCCGCAAATCGGTCCGATCAGCGCCGGTATGGTCACGAGCGACATGGCATTGACGAGGAGGCGTTTGTCGATGCTGCGCACCATGATCAAGCGCCCGACCGGCGTCATCATGGCGCCGCCGGCGCCCTGGACGATGCGGGCCAGTACGAATTCCTGGAGCGAGTGCGAGGCGGCGCAGCCGATCGAGCCCAGCACGAAGACGCCGATCGCCGCGCGGAACACGTTGCGGGTACCGAACCGGTCGGCGGTCCAGCCGCTCGCCGGGATGCAGATCGCGAGTGACAACAGATAAGAGGTGACAGCGAGCTTCAAGGTCAGCGGATTGGTGCCAAGCGCCAGCGCGATGGCCGGGAGCGACGTCGAGATGACCGTCGAGTCCATGTTCTCCATGAACAGCGTGGTCGCCACGATCAGCGGCACGATGCGATCGGAAGGGGGCGATTCCATTCCGTGCGGCTATCGTTTGATGATGCGCCGGACTGACAGCCTGCACGCCACGATCATGCGAGCCGCTTCGCCGCTTCCTCGACCATGCTGAGGTCGGAGTATTTCTTGACGTCGAGGTCCTCCTTGAGGAATCCGACCTCTTTCTGTTGCTTGAGATTGTTTTGCAGCGCATCCAGATTCGGCGTGCCGTTTGGATCGCGGTACTGATCGCGGCTGGTGAAGGCCCAATCCATCCGCGCCGGCGGCGCTTTGTTGAGTCGCGCGACGATGGCGACCGCTTCATCGTGATTCTTTGGATCGGTGTACCAGCGGATCGCGCGCACGGCGTCTTCAAGAAAATCGACCAGCGCCGCGCGGTTGTTCTGGATAAAGCCTTCGCGCGCCGTCCACATCGTGAGTTGGCTGACGCCGAAGGCATCGCGCTGCGTAAAGAGCGTGTACGCCATGGCGCGAAGATCCGGATCGAGCGAGAACGGCGGCACCGCGCTGATCAGATCAGCCTTCTTCTCGGCCAGCATGGCGCGCATGGCCGGGAACGGCGCCTCGACGACGGTGTAATCTCTGTTGGCTTCAAGCCCGCTGCGGCGGAGCATCGCGCGCATGGCGATGTCCACCGCGCTACCCATGGCGTTGGTTGCCAGCACCTTGCCCTTGAGATCGGCGACGCTTTTGACCGGGCCGTCATTGCGCACCATGAACTCGTTGGAGCCATGGCCGGCTACGCCATCCTGGATTTCGTCGCAGATGACGCGCAGCTCATCCATATGCGCGTTCTGGATGGCAAGACCGAAGGACGAAAAAGCCAGGGGTCCAATGTCGAGTTCACCAGCCGCGAGCGCGGTAATGACCGGCGGCGTGCCTTCGAACCGCGTGGCTTCCGCGACATAGGAGCTGCCGAAGTGGGTCAACAGTTCTTTTTTCTCGAGAACCAAAGGGGCGAGGGAGGCAGGCACGACCACCCAACCGATGCGGATCTTGAGGGGTCCGTTCTGGGCGGTTGCTCGGCCTGAAGCGGCGAGCGCCGCGGCGGCAACGCTCCCAATCCCGAATTGGCGGCGATCGATAGCCTTTTTCATGTGATTCCTCCGCTATTTCGCGCCGGAGGCCTATGAATTGCGACCAAGGCGTGCTATCGACCGCCGCCAACCCAAAAGCGGGCCCTAAAATGGGCCCAAGCGGGCTATCGACTCGGACGAGCGATCATCCGCTCGGCCGCGCGGTATCCGCCATTTCGGGCCAGCCGGAGTTGGCAATGGCAACGAATTCAAGAGACCTGCCGCGCGAAGCATACACCTTCGATGACGTGCTGTTGAAGCCGGGGCTTTCCGACGTCATGCCGTCGGAAGTCGATATCCGATCGCGCATCACGCCCAACATTCTGCTCAACATTCCGATCGTCGCCTCGGCGATGGATACGGTGACGGAAGCGCATATGGCGATCGCCATGGCGCAGGCCGGCGGCATCGGCGTCCTCCACCGCAATCTCGATCCTGAAGCGCAAGCAGTACAGGTGCGGCAGGTGAAGAAATTCGAATCCGGCATGGTCGTGAATCCGGTCACGATCAATCCCGAAGCCACCCTCGCCGATGCGCTGACATTGATGCAGGAGCACCACATTTCCGGGATTCCGGTGGTCGAAGGCGGCGGCAATGGACGGGCTGGCAAGCTCGTCGGCATTCTCACCAACCGCGACGTGCGGTTCGCCACCGACAAGCGGCAAAAGGTTGCCGAGCTGATGACCAAGGAGGGATTGGTCACGGTGCGCGAAGGGGTCAAGCAGGACGAGGCCAAGCGGCTCCTGCATCAGCACCGCATCGAGAAGCTTCTGGTCGTCGATGGCGCTTATCGCTGCGTCGGCCTGATCACGGTGAAGGACATTGAAAAGTCGGTGGCGCATCCGAACGCCTGCAAAGACGAGCAGGGGCGATTGCGCGTGGCGGCTGCGACGTCGGTGGGCGAGGCCGGTTACGTGCGCAGCGAGCGTTTGATCGACGCGGGCGTGGATCTTTTGGTCGTCGACACCGCCCACGGCCATTCACGCCGCGTGCTCGACACGGTGACGCGAATCAAGCGCATGTCGAATGCGGTGCAGGTCGTGGCCGGCAATATCGCCACCGCGGAAGGAGCGAAAGCCCTGATCGAGGCCGGCGCCGATTCGATCAAGGTCGGCATCGGGCCGGGCTCGATCTGCACGACGCGCGTCGTTGCCGGCGTCGGGGTGCCGCAGCTCACCGCAATCATGGATGCGGTCGATGTGGCGAAACGGAGCAACACGCCGGTGATTGCCGATGGCGGAATAAAATTTTCCGGCGATCTCGCGAAGGCACTCGCCGCCGGCGCCGATTGCGCCATGGTCGGCTCATTGCTCGCCGGCACCGACGAAACGCCCGGCGAAGTGTTTCTTTATCAGGGCCGCTCCTACAAGACCTATCGCGGCATGGGCTCGGTCGGCGCGATGGCGCGCGGCTCCGCCGACCGTTACTTCCAGCAGGAGATCAAAGACACGCTCAAGCTCGTTCCCGAAGGCGTCGAAGGGCAGGTGCCGTACAAAGGTCCGGTCGCCAATGTTGTGCATCAGCTGGTCGGCGGATTGCGCGCGGCCATGGGCTATGTCGGCGCCCGAGACCTCGCCGAATTTCACGACAAGGCCGAGTTCGTGCGGATTTCCGGCGCTGGACTCCGGGAAAGCCACGTTCACGACGTCACGATCACGCGCGAGAGTCCCAATTATCCGAGCCGGGACTAAAGGGTCGCTCCGATGTCAGCGCCGGCGCCCGATCCGTTCGTCAAGATCCGTAACGCCACCAATGCGCATCGGGAGCGCCACGGCTGTAGCGCTTTTCCTTACGCGAACGGGCCGCTGTTGGCGGCACTGGCCGGCGCCGCCAATGCGCGCCGGATCCTGGAGCTCGGCACGGCGCTTGGCTACACCGCTTTGTCGTTCGCATCGGGCGTGCGCGACGCGACGGTCGACACGATTGAGCGCGATCCGGATCACGTTGCGCTTGCGCGCGAGAACATTGCTGCCGCCGGTCTCGATCATCGCATCACCGTCCATGAGGGCGAATTTTCGAGCGTGCTGCCGACACTCGATCCCGGTTACGACGTTGCGTTTTTCGACGGCGGCACGCCGGTGCCGGCGCTGCACAAGGCCTTGCGCGGGCTTCTGCGCACCGGCGGCACCTTGATCACCGCCAATCTCAATCATGGCGGCACTGCGGACACCGTCCGCAAAGCTCTATTCGAGGGAAAAACCTGGCGCAGCGCCTTCGTCGATGACAAAGGCGAGACCGCAGTCAGTGTGAAGCTGTAGCGCCGACATATGCTGCGCCAGCCTATCCGAGCTGGCCGACATCAGGGCTGGGGGACGAGATCATGACCATCCAAGAGGTGTTGCTGCCGCTGTTTCTGGAAGTGATCCTGACTTTCGCCTTGCTGTTTTGGCTGGCGCCGTTGCGCGGCCACGATTTCAGTTCAGGCGTGACGCGGCCGGAGAACGTGGCGTTGCGCGAGCCGAATTGGTCGCAGCGAAGCCTGCAAGTCGCCTATTCCTACAGCAATCAGTTCGAGCTGCCGGTGCTGTTTTATGTGCTCACCATTCTCGCCTGGGTGACGCGCCATGCCGATCTCATCTTTGTGGTGCTGGCCTGGGTCTTCGTGATCTTTCGCTATCTGCAGGCCTATGTGCACGTAACCAGCAATCAGGTGCGGCTGCGCGGCGCGTTCTTCGGCGTTTCGGCGCTCGTGCTTGCTATCATGTGGATCATTTATATGGTCGAGATATTGACCGCCCCCTGGGTCTAGCCATTTGGGTCTGAGCGATGCCCGTCGACTTTTGCCATCCGACGGCGCCGCACAAGCGGCTTCGACTGCCGGAATGGTATGTCTCGAGCCTGATGATGGACCGCGCGCTCGACGCGGTAGTCCGGCGCGTCAAGAAGCTCGACCGCGCCCACGATGTCCCTTACCTCGCCGGCTATAGTCTCAACGGCAAGACCATCTATATCGACCGCCACATGCCGCGCGCGTTCAGGTTTGGCGGCCGCAGCATCAAGACCGACCGCTTTCTGATCTTGCATGAGGAAGTCGAGAAGACGCTGATCGATCAACTTGGACTGCACTATCTGCATGCCCACCAGATCGCGACCCGCGCCGAACAGGCGGCCGTCCGTGCCGCCGGCATCACCTGGCGCGACTACGACCGCTTCATGCAGAAATACGTCAAAACCATCGGCGACGAACGCCTGACCAAAGTCCCGAAGGATCTCGACCTCAAGCCCTATCGCGACGAGCACGACGACGATTTATTGCGGCGCATGCTGGCGAGCGTAAAGGCCGGCAAAGCGCCGAAAGGGCTGCATGTGCGCGATCTGGCGGAAGCGATCCGGCAATTGCGACACCGGGTCCGGCGTCACGGCACGCTTGGCGCGCAGCGTGCCGCGGCGATACTTCGCGCAGTGAAATAGCGCTTCAAAGCCGCCAGCCCAAAGTAGCGCACCCATGACTCCCTCGGCCCGCCTGTCAGCCGCGATCGAGGTCTTCGCCGAGATCGAAGCACGGCGGCGGCCGGCGGCCGATGCGCTCAAAGACTGGGGCCTGTCGCATCGCTTCGCCGGGTCCGGCGATCGCGCCGCGATCGCGGGCCTCGTCTATGACGCCTTGCGCCGGAAATCTTCCGCGGCCTGGCTGATGGGCGAGGCAACGCCGCGGGCGACGCTCCTCGGAATGTTGCGCCGGGAGCGCGGGCTCGATGGCGAAGCCATTGCCGCGCTGTGCAATGGCGGCCGCCATGCGCCGTCGCCGCTCACAGGAGCGGAAGCCACGGCGCTTGCCACCGCCTCGCTCAACCGCGCGCCGGCTTATGTCGAGGGCGACTATCCGGAATGGCTGGATTCGCAGCTTCAGCGCGGCTTCGGCGAGGAGCGGGCTGCCGAAGGCGCCGCGCTGGCGAGCCGGGCGCCGCTCGATCTGCGCGTCAACACGCTTGCCGCCGACCGCGACGAGGCGCTGGCGAAGCTGCAACATCTCAATCCTTCGCCGACCCGTTGGTCGCCGATCGGGATTCGCATTCGGCTCGCGGCCGAGGCCAAGAGCCCGGCGATCCATGCCGAACCGATTTTTCTCAAAGGCCAGATCGAAATCCAGGATGAGGGCTCGCAGCTCGCGGCGTTGTTGGCCGACGCCAAAGCCGGCGAGCAGGTGGTCGATCTCTGCGCCGGGGCGGGCGGCAAGACGCTGGCGCTCGCCGCGGCGATGGACAATCGCGGGCAGATCTACGCCACCGATCTCGATAAGCGCCGCCTGGCGCCGATCCATGCCCGGCTTGAGCGCGCCGGCGCGCGCAATGTCCAAGTGCGAACCCCGACCGGCCGCGGCGGCAGCGATGTTGTGGCCGATCTCGCCGGCCGCGCCGATCTGGTCATGATTGATGCGCCATGCACCGGCACCGGCGCCTGGCGGCGCAATCCCGATGCCAAGTGGCGCATCCGCCCCGGTGCACTGGCCGAGCGCCTCAAGGAGCAACAGGCCGTGCTTGAGCGGGCCGCGACCCTGGCCAAACCGGGTGGGCGAATCGCTTACGTCACGTGTTCGATCCTGGCAGAAGAAAACAACGATCAGGTCGGGGCGTTTCTGACCCGGCATCCCGATTTTTCCGTGGAAAAGCCGGCCGAGGTGGCGAAGGCCCTGGGCGAGCGCGCCTATCTTTTCGCGCGCGCGGCGCTTATTTCGGACCAAGGGCTACTGATGACGTCGCGGCGGACCGATACGGATGGCTTTTTTGTCAGCCTGCTGCAGCGGCGACAATCGTAAGGCGATGATTTCCGCCGCAACGCTGGCGCTGCGCTAATCCGCTGGCGGAAAGCGCGATGAGGATATAGAACCCGCCATGGCGTCCCACGACAAGATTCTCATCGTCGATTTCGGCTCGCAGGTCACCCAGTTGATCGCGCGGCGCGTGCGCGAAGAGAAGGTCTATTGCGAGATCGTGCCGTTCCAGAAGGCCGAAGACGCGCTGGGCGCTGTAAAGCCGAAAGGGATCATTCTCTCCGGCGGGCCGGCCTCGGTGCTCGACAAGGATGCGCCGCTCGCCCCGATGGCCGTTTATCAGGCCGGCGTGCCGGTGCTCGGTATTTGCTACGGCGAACAGGCGATGGCGCAGCAGCTCGGCGGCAAGGTCGAGGGCGGACATCATCGTGAATTCGGCCGCGCCGAAGTTGAATTGACGAAAACCTCGCCATTGACGGACGGCATCTGGGACATGGGCCAGCGCTATCCGGTGTGGATGAGCCACGGCGATCGCGTCACCAAGCCGCCGCCCGGGTTTGATGCGATCGGCACCTCTGCCAACGCGCCGATCGCCATGATCGCCGACGAAGCGCGCAAATTCTACGCGACGCAATTTCATCTTGAAGTCGTGCACACCCCGCACGGCGCCGCCATCCTGCGCAACTTCGTGCGCAAGATCGCCGGCTGCGCCGGCGACTGGACCATGCGCGCATTTAAGGAGGAGGCGATCGAAAAGATCCGCCGCCAGGTCGGCAAGGGCAAAGTGATCTGCGGCCTCTCGGGCGGCGTCGATTCCGCCGTTGCGGCGGTGCTCATCCACGAGGCAATCGGCGAGCAACTCACCTGTGTCTTCGTCGATCACGGGCTTCTTCGCCTCGGCGAGGGCGAGCGCGTCGTCGCGCTGTTCCGCGATTCCTACAATATTCCACTCGTTCATGTTCAAGCGGAGGACGCTTTTCTCAAAGCGCTCCATGGCGTCGACGACCCCGAGCAGAAGCGCAAGACCATCGGCAAATTATTCATCGATGTGTTCGAGGCCGAAGCCAAGAAAATCGGCGGCGCCGAATTTCTGGCGCAGGGCACGCTTTATCCCGACGTGATCGAGAGCGTATCGTTCACCGGAGGGCCGTCGGTCACGATCAAGTCACACCACAATGTCGGCGGCCTGCCGGAGCGCATGCATCTGAAGCTCGTCGAGCCGCTGCGCGAACTGTTCAAGGACGAGGTGCGCGCGCTCGGCCGCGAACTCGGCCTGCCCGAGGCTTTTGTCGGCCGGCATCCGTTTCCGGGACCCGGCCTCGCGATCCGCTGCCCGGGCGCGATCACCCGCGAGAAGCTCGACATTTTGCGACTCGCCGACGATGTTTTCATCGAGGAAATCCGCCGCGCTGGTCTCTACGACGACATCTGGCAGGCCTTTGCGGTGCTGTTGCCGGTGCGCACGGTCGGCGTGATGGGCGATTTCCGCACTTACGATTATGTCATCGGCCTGCGCGCGGTCACCTCGACCGACGGCATGACCGCGGATTTTTATCCGTTCGACATGAATTTCCTCGGCACGGTGGCGACCCGCATCGTCAACGAGGTCAAGGGTGTCAACCGCGTGGTCTATGACGTGACGTCGAAGCCGCCAGGGACGATCGAGTGGGAGTGAGGGACGTAGGCCGCGGTGTTCAACGCAAAGGGGTTATAACGTTTCTGGCAGCAAACCCGTTGCGTGTTTCTGCGGGGGTCTAGGCGCACTTCGTGCTAAGCGCTCTAAGGTTACTATCAATGGATTACCGATCGTTCTGCGTATCAAAGACATAGGGAAAGATTGGAAATGAAACGGGCCCGAGAATATAGAGAATCGGGGTGCAACGCTGACCTGGAGTCGCAATGCCCATCACCATCTACGGCATAAAAAATTGCGACACGATGAAGAAGGCGCGCGCCTGGCTCGACAAGAGTTGATTACGCCTTTCACGACTACAAGACCGCGGGCATCGACCGCGCGCAACTCGAAGAATGGGCGAAGAAGGTCGGCTGGGAAGCGCTGCTCAATCGGGCCGGCACCACGTTCCGCAAATTGCCGGACAAGGACAAGAACGGCATCAACGCGAAAAAGGCGATCGCGCTGATGCTGGCGCAACCGTCGATGATCAAGCGGCCGGTGCTCGATCTCGGCCGCGGCAGGCTTTTGGTCGGCTTTGCACTGGACACTTACAGCGCGGCAATCCCAACTAAGTGACAGGTGGCGACGCCGCCGCAACGCGCGTCATTGCGAGCGAAGCGAAGCAATCCAGGGTCCACAAGACTGGATTGCTTCGTCGCTTCGCTCCTCGCAGTGACGCATTGCAGGCGTCATTAGAGGGCAAAACGCGATTGGAATCGCAAACGATTGTGAATCGCTGACGGCGAAAATTTGCCACCGGGAACTTTCGCACGCGCCGCGCGTCGCGAAACAGACCGAGCCATTTTCCAGCCATTTCTCGACCATGCTTTGTCCAAGAGCATCGGCTTGGTAGCGCGCTCGCTTCGCTCACTTTGCTCCCTTGGGCGAGGGCGGAGTTGTCGGATTACGCGTCGGGAAAGAGGCTGGAGGTCTGCATGAATTCGCGTGCATTCGTCGGCGGCGTTGCGCTCGCCGCCGGCACAATCGTTTCTGCTTGCGTTTGCACTTTGGTTGGCATCGGTTCGGCGCAAGCCGCCGATCTGCCGCCGGCCCGCGTCCCGGCGGCGGTGGCGCCGGTCATCTATGCGCCGCCGGTTTACAACTGGTCGGGAATTTATGTCGGCGGCAATCTCGGCGCCGGCTTCGCCAGCTCCTCGTGGAGCGACCCATTCACCGGCGCGAACAACACGTTCAGCAAGGATGGCTTCATTGGCGGCGGCCAGATAGGCGCCAACTGGCAAATCAACGTGCTGGTGCTCGGCATCGAAGGCGATTTCGACTGGACCGGGCTCAAAGGCAGCGGTCACGATTCGCTCGCCAACACCATCAATACCAACACGCAATGGACGTCGACGGTGACCGGACGCATCGGCGCCGCTTTCGATCGGCTCTTGGTCTATGGCAAGGGCGGCGTCGCTTTTGCGCACGATAATGACAGTCTCAATGACACCTCCGGCAACACCGCGAGCACGAGCCTGACGCGGACCGGCTGGACCGCGGGCGCCGGCCTTGAATATGCGTTTGCGCCGAATTGGACCGCCAAAATCGAATACGACTATCTCGGCTTCGGCAACCAGACGCTGAATCTGCCAACGCCGGCATTCCCGACTTACAGCACGAATGCTTCGCTCAACGTCCAGGAAGTCAAAGCCGGCATCAATTTCAAATTTGGGCCGTGATGGGCGAGGGGCGAATGTTGAGTGGCGATTCGGGGAGACTCGCCCCCATTCGCCATTCGCCACTCACTCGATCTTGATCTTCGCCGCCGCGATCACCGGCGACCAGCGCGCAATATCGGCATCGATGCGCGCGCGGAATTCAGCCGGCGTGCCGGGTATCGGCGTCATGAATTGCGCCGCGAGTTTGTCGCGGACAACGGGCGTGGTGACGGCCTCTCCGACGAATTGACCGATCCGCGCCGTCATCGGTTTCGGAATTCCCGCGGGCGCGATCAGGCCGCTCCACGCATCGGCCTCCACATCGATGCCGGCCTCTTTCAGCGTGGGAATATCGGGCAACAGCGGCGAGCGTTCGGCGGTCGACACCGCGAGCACTTTGATGGCGCCTGCGTGCAGTTGCGGCATGATCGAGATCGCCGGCAAGCAAACCATCTGCACATCGTTGCGCAGAAGCGCGGTCACCGCTTGCGGCGACGACGCGTAGGGCACATGGACAAGCTGCGTTCCGCTTTTGAGCGCAATCGCTTCCATGGCGAGATGCGAGAGCGAGCCAGCGCCGATCGAGCCGAAAGCGTATTTGCCCGGACTGCGTTTAATCACATCGATCAAAGCGTGCGTGTCGTTGACGCCGAGCGAGGCATTAACCGCGAGCACGCTGGGTTGCGTGACGAGGAGAGTAATAAGTGTGAGGTCCTTGCGCGGATCGTAGGGCAGGCTTGGAAATAACAGCGTATTGATCGCGAGCGGCCCGCCGATGCTCACGCCGATCGTGCCACCGTCCGGCTCGGCTTTGGCGACGGCATCCGTTCCGGTATTGCCGCTGGCACCGGGCCGATTTTCGACAATGAACGCCTGATTGAGCCTGGTCTGGAGATCATCGGCGATCAGCCGCGCGACCACGTCCGGTGTCGCGCCGGCGGCGAACGGCACGATGATCTTGACGAGCTTGGTCGGCCAGTCTTGAGCAGCGGCGAAAATCGTACCGATAGAAAGCACCACCGCGGCGATAACGATCCGCTTCATTCCTATTCCTTCGCGTTTGCTGCGCTCCGCCCAAGACGTATCATGCCGATGATACAAGGCGAAGCCGAGAGGATGCCGTGCGAGCCACAACGAAATTGCGGGCGCTATTAAATTCCGGTGAGATAACGGTGGCGCCAGGCGCCTATGATGGCCTTTCGGCGCGACTGGTGGAGCAGGCCGGCTTTTCAGCGATCTATGCCAGCGGCGGCGCCATTGCGCGTTCCGCCGGAGTTCCCGATCTCGGGCTTTTGTCCGTGAGCGCCATCGCCGACCGTTTCGCCTCGATGGCCGATGTCGTCGGCGCGCCGATCATCGCCGACGCCGATACCGGATACGGCAATGCGCTCAATGCGCAAGCTGCGGCGCGCGCCTTCGAGCGCGCCGGCGTTGCCGCCTTTCATCTGGAAGACCAGACCTTTCCCAAAAAGTGCGGTCACTACGATGACAAGAGCATCGTGCCGACGACGGAGATGGTGCAGAAGCTCAGAGCCGTTCGTGACGCCTTGCACGACAACGACTTCGTGGTGATTGCACGCACAGACGCCATCGCGGTTGAAGGCTTTTCGGCCGCGCTCGATCGCGCGGCCGCCTATCTCGAGGCCGGCGCCGACGTGAGCTTTGTTGAAGCGCCGACCTCGGAAGCCGAGATTGCTGCAATCGCCAAGCGCCTGCCGGGATGGAAACTCATCAACATGTTCGAGGGCGGCAAGACGCCACTGTTGCCGGTGTCGCGGTTGCAAGCGCTCGGCTACCACCTCGTGATCATCCCGAGCGATACGCAGCGTGCCGCGATCAAAGCCATGCAACGTGTGCTCACCGCAATCGCGCGCGACGGCAGCGCCGCCGCGATGCGCGGCGATATGGCGAGCTTCGCCGAACGCGAGGCGGTCATTGATACCGCCGACTATCTCGCGCGCGGCAAAACATACGCCTCGTGAGCGGCCGGTCCTGTCATTGACAATCGCTAAGCCAGGGCCATGATCCGCCGCCCGGGACGTCGAGGCTTGGCAACAGGCAGAGGCGACGGGAGCTCAACGTAGAGTGCTGCAGTATGGGTCTTGCGCTCGAAATCCTTGGCCTGGTCGTGTTTCTCGGCGCGCATGTGTTCGTGACCATGCGTGACCACCGCGCGGCGGTCGTGGCGCGGATCGGCGAATGGCCGTACCGGGGCCTGTTTTCGCTGGTCTCGATCATCGGCATTGTCCTCATCGGCTATGGATTTGCCGCCTATCGCGCGGCCGGTCCGATCATGGTGTGGTATCCGCCGGGCTGGACCCGCCATATCGTCGTCGCGCTGATGTGGCCTGCCAGCATTATGATCGCGGCGGCTTACATTCCCGGCAACATCAAGCGTGTGCTCAAACACCCCATGCTAGTCGGGGTGAAGACCTGGGCATTTGCGCATTTGTGCGCCAACGGCGATCTCGGCGGCATTATTCTGTTCGGATCGGTGCTGGCCTGGGCGGTGTATGACCGGATCACGCTCAAACGCCGTAAAGATGCCGGCGCGCCGCCAATTCCGGTCGGCGGCACCAAGAACGACATCCTCGCCATCGTGGTCGGCACGATCATCTATTTGGCGCTCGGCTTCGTCTTCCATCCTGTCGTGATTGGCGTTCCGGCATTCGGAACGCCGGCGCTGGGGTACTGATAGTGTCGGTACAAAATACAATTCGGCGTTTGACCGCCCCCGACATCCGCGCTCGCAAGGGCGGCGAGCCGATCGTGTCGTTAACGTCCTATCACGCCCACACCGCTCGGATCGTCGACGCTTATTGCGATGTCATCCTGGTCGGCGATTCGCTCGGCATGGTGATGCACGGCCTCGAGACGACCATTCCGGTGACGCTCGAGATGATGATCTTGCAAGGGCACGCGGTGATGCGCGGCTCAAAGCAGGCGCTGGTCGTGGTCGATCTGCCGTTCGGCAGTTATGAAGCATCGAAGGAGCAGGCGTTCGCGTCGGCGGCGCGAGTGGTCAAGGAGACCGGCTGCGGGGCGATCAAGCTCGAAGGCGGCCGTCGAATGGCGGAGACCATTGCTTTTCTGGTCGAGCGGGGCGTGCCGGTCATGGGCCATGTCGGCCTCACCCCGCAGGCGATCAATGCGCTGGGCTCGTTCCGGGCGCAGGGCCGCGAAGAGGCGGATTGGGCGCCGATCGAGGCGGACGCGCGGGCGGTGGCCGATGCCGGCGCCTTTGCGGTCGTGCTGGAAGCAATGGCCGAACCACTGGCCCGCCGCATCACCGCCCAAGTCCCCATTCCGACGATCGGGATCGGCGCCAGCGCCGCCTGCGACGGCCAGATTCTGGTGCTCGAAGATATGCTCGGGCTGTCGCCGCGCGTGCCCAAATTCGTCAAGCGGTTTGGCGATCTGGGGCCTTCCATCGAGCAGGCCGTCAAAGGTTATGCTGAGGAGGTGAGAGCGCGAACCTTCCCTGGCGCGGAACACATCTACCCAATGCGCCAGGCCGCGGTCACCAAGCTGCCGGAGCGCGGCAAGGGCCCATCGCGGGCGTAAGGGCAATTACGTTGAGCAAACCGCGGCTTCGCGCCGCATTTTGCCTTGCTCGCGCCACAACATTACACTAGTTCCATCAAGGGCTTCCGTGACAAAATCGACGTTTGATTGATCGCGGTGCGCGAAGACAGAGGCTGTTTGACCCAGAGGCAAAAAACCTCTCGGCGGCCGGTATATTCTGCGGCAAAGCCTTAAGGGCGGTAGCGTGACTGACATTTTCCAAGAAGTTGATGAGGAAGTCCGCCGCGAACAGCTCAAAAAGCTGTGGGAGCGTTACGGCGGTTATCTCATTGCCGCCTGCATTATGGCCGTCATCGGCGTCGGCGCCTGGCGTGGTTACGAGTGGTGGCAAGTCAAGCAGGCGGCGCAATCCGGCGCGGCGTTTGAGCAAGCGGCCATGCTCGCGGAATCGGGCAAGCATCAGGAGGCGGCGGCGGCTTTTGCCAAACTTTCGGCCGATGGCACGAGCGGATACCGCGTGTTGGCCCGTTTGCGCGAAGCCGGTGAGCTCGCGACCAGCGACCGCAAAGCCGCAGTTGCGGCTTATGACGCGATCGCCGCGGACAGCCGCGCCGGTCAGGTCGTCCGAGACCTCGCGGCGGTGCGGGCCGGTTTTCTGTTGGTCGACACCGCGCCATATTCAGAAATCTTGCAGCGGCTCGAACTCGTAACCGCCCCAGATCGTGCGTTCCGACACAGTGCCCGGGAGATTTTAGCGCTATCCGCATGGAAGGCCGGGGACATGGCGGCGGCACGGCGATGGACCGAGATGATCATGAGTGATCCGCAGACGCCTCCGGGTCCGCGCAGCCGCGCGGAAATGTTGAGCGCGCTGATCGCGGCGAGCGCGAAAGGTTGACACCATGGCGAAGCGCTCGCGCAATTATTTCTTCCGGGTCGCGTCGGTGCTTGCGCTTGCGCTTCTGATCGCCGGCTGCACCAAGGGTGGCCAATTCGATCCCACCGAGCTTTTCAGTTCCGACGTGTTCGACAGCAAAAAGAAACTCAAGGGCGAGCGCGCGCCTGTATTCCCGGAAGGCGTCCCCGGCGCGACCACTGGCGTGCCTCAGGATCTGGTGAAGGGTTACCAGGCGCCTCCGGAACAACCCGATCCCGACGCCGCGGTGCCTGGACCGACGCCAGCGACGGCGGCCGAGACCGCCAACACCAAGCCTAAGCCGAAACCGAAGCCGAAATTGGCCGCGCAGAAACCGCCCGCTGCCCCTGCCGCATCCGCACCGGCCCCGACGCGCATCACGGTCGGCCCGGCACAGAAGCCGCCGGCGCAGCAACCCGACGCGTCGGGTTGGCCAGCCCCGCCGCCGACCAACGCGCCGCAATCCCAAACGTCTCAATCGGTTTGGCCCGCACCAACGCAGACGCCGCCGCCATCGCGGTCGATCTGGCCTAACACGCCGGCGCCCTCCGGTTCGTCCCAATAAGTTACGTCCGCGCTCGCCGGTGGTGATTTGCCTTGAGCCCCGCCAAGCGGGCTTTGAGTGATATAGAGGCCCTGTCGCGAAGCCGCTGGCCATCAATCGGCGCGCCCTCATGGTTTGCTATGCCCTTCACAGTCGCAATCGTTGGTCGGCCGAATGTTGGCAAATCGACGCTGTTCAACCGGCTGGTTGGCCGCCGCCTTGCGCTGGTCGACGATCGGCCGGGAGTGACACGGGATCGTCGCGAAGGCGACGCCCAGCTCGGCGATCTCGCGTTTAAGGTGATCGACACGGCCGGCTTGGAAAATGCGGAGCGCGACAGCCTCTCGGCGCGCATGCAGGGGCACACGGCAGCGGCGATCGCGAAGGCCGACGCGATCCTATTTTTGATCGACGCGCGCGCCGGCGCCACGGCTTCGGATCGCGCGTTCGCGGACATGGTCCGCAAGTCCGGCAAGCATGCCATTCTCGTCGCCAATAAAAGCGAGGGCCGCGCCGGCGAGGCCAGTGCGCTTGAAGCCTATGCGCTCGGTCTCGGCGATCCGGTTGCGATCAGCGCCGAGCATGACGAAGGCCTGGCCGGGCTGTACGAGGCGCTGTGCGCCGCTTTGCCCGAGCCGATTGCCGAACAAAGAGATGACAAACGTCCGGACGCCGCGCCGGATACGGCGCCCATTCGCATCGCCATTGTCGGGCGGCCGAATACCGGTAAATCCACGCTGATCAACCGCCTTCTCGGCGAAGAACGGCTGTTGACCGGCCCGGAGGCCGGCATCACGCGTGACGCCATCGCGGTCGAGCTCAACTGGCGTGGACGGCAATTTCGCGTGCACGACACGGCCGGCTTGCGTCGCCGCTCGCGCATAAACGAGAAGCTGGAAAAGCTTTCGGTTGCCGATGCGCTCAACGCCATCCGTTTCGCCGAGGCAGTAATCGTGCTGGTCGATGCGCAAACTCCGTTCGAGGAGCAGGACATTCGTATTGCCGATCTGGTTGAGCGGGAAGGCCGCGCGATCGTGATTGCGGTGAACAAATGGGACCTGGTCACGGCGGAGGCCGGCGCAATGGGCCGCTTGCGCACCGCCGTCGATCGTCTGTTGCCGCAGATCAAGGGCGTCGGCGTTGCGGTCTTGTCGGCGAAGACCGGCCAGGGTTTGGAGCGCCTCATGCAGGCGGTGGTTGAAGCGCATGCCGTCTGGAATCGCCGCGTGCCGACGGCGGCATTGAACCGGTTCTTAGCTGCAGCAACGAGCGCGAATCCGCCGCCGGCGTTGCGCGGCCGGCGATTGCGGCTGGACTATATGACGCAACCGAAGTCGCGGCCGCCGACCTTTGTGTTATTCGGTTCGCGCACCAGCACTCTGCCGGACGCTTATCGCCGCTACCTTGTCAACGGACTGCGCGAGCGTTTCGACTTGCCAGGTACGCCGATCAGGCTGACCTTGCGCACGAAGTCCAATCCCTATGCGGGGCGCAAGCGGCGATGAAACCGGCACCCGCGACGCCATGGCAGCGGTTGACCGGCCGAGGCATGTATCCGGTCGAATATGCGCGCTGGCTTCTCAATCCCTAGCGCTATCAGATCATGCCGCCCGGCCGAATCGTCGACCGGTTGCAGCTCTTACCGACGGATCGCGTGCCCGAGGTCGGTTGCGGCCCCGGTTTTTTTCAGCCGCGATCGCGCGCAGACTCTCCGCCGGTCATCTCACGAAATTCGATGCGCAGGCGCCAATGCTCGACATGGCGCGACGGCGTGTTGCGAAACAGCGGCTGACAAACTTTACCAGCGTTTGCGGCTCGGGGGACGGCCTGCCATTCGCTGATGCGGTGTTCGACGTGGTGTTCATGATCACTGTGCTCGGCGAGATACCCGATGGCGCCGCCGCCATCAGGGAAGCCGCGCGCGTCCTGCGCTCAGGCGGCCGTTTTTCGTCGACCGAGGCGGCTGGAGATCCCGATCGGGTTAAACAGACGGAATTGGACGAGCTCGCCGCACTTGCAGGGCTCGCGAAAGGCGAAAGCTGGTCGGGCCTATTGGTCCGGACCTTCAACTACAAAAAGCCAGTCACGCTGGCGGCGTGAACTGCAAAAATCTGCCGGCGGGAAAATCAAAAAGCTTGCCGGTTTCGGAGCAGCTCGGCAGGCACAGCGGCAGGATTTTTTCGGCCACCGCCTCGGGTGTCGGCAGCGTCATCGGATCTTCTCCGGGCATGACCTGCGCTCGCATGCGGGTCCGCGTCGGTCCCGGATTGAATAAATTCACTCTGACCGCCGTCGACTCGGTTTCAGATGCATAAACCCGCGCCAATGCGTTGAGCGCGGCCTTCGACACCGGATACGCGCCGCTATAGGCGCGCGCATGGGTCGCGGCGCCCGAAGTGATGAAAACCGCGCGTCCGGCGGCGGCGCGCTTGAGCAAGGCATCCATGGCGCGGATCAGATGCCAATTGGCCGTGACGTTCACCGCCAAGACCTCATCCCAGTTCTGCGGCTCGACGTGATCGAGCGGGGAGCGCTGCCCCACCACCCCGGCATTGCCGACCATCACGTCAAGCCGCTGATAACGCTCGTTGAGCGCCGCAGCCAGCCGATAGAGGCCGGCATAGTCGCGCATGTCGAGCGGGACCAAGGTCGCCGAACTGCCGGCCGCACGCGCCGCGTCGTCGATTTCCTCAAGCGCGCCTATGGTGCGCGCAACCGCGACGATGTGAGCGCCGGCGCGCGCAAGCGCCAGCGCCGTCGCCCGGCCGATACCGCGCGATGCGCCGGTGACGAGCGCAATGCTCCCGGCCAGAGGCTGCGTCATTGATCAGCTTGCTTCCGCGAGCAGGGAGAGCTGACGCGGCGTCGCGTCCTGGGCGGTCCGGTCCGTAAGTGGCGTCGGATATTCGCCGGTGAAACAATGATCGGTAAATTGCGGGCGAGCCGGATCGCGGCCCTTTTCGCCCATGGCGCGATAGATGCCGTCGACCGAAAGGAACGCGAGCGAATCGGCGCCGATGAATTTCCGCATGCCCTCGAGATCGTGCGTCGCAGCGAGCAATTTGTCGCGTTCGGGCGTGTCGATGCCGTAATAGTCGGGATGCGTGATCGGCGGAGAGGCAACCCGCATATGCACTTCGGTGGCGCCCGCATCGCGCATCATTTGCACGATCTTCACCGAAGTGGTGCCGCGCACGATGGAATCGTCGATCAGGACAATGCGCTTGCCAGCCACCACCGCGCGGTTGGCGTTGTGTTTGAGGCGAACGCCGAGCTGGCGAATGTGCTGGGTCGGTTCGATGAAGGTGCGGCCGACATAGTGATTGCGGATGATGCCGAGCTCGTAGGGCAGCCGCGATTCCTGCGCATAGCCGACGGCCGCCGGGACGCCGGAGTCCGGGACCGGCACGACCACGTCCGCCGACGCCGGCGCCTCACGCGCCAATTCCGCGCCGCATGCCTTGCGCACGCTGTAAATGCTGCGGCCGCCCAATATCGAGTCGGGCCGGGCGAAATAGATGTATTCGAAAATGCACGGCCGCGGCGGCATCGGCGGGAACGGCTTGTGCGTATGCGCGCCGTCCTCGTCGAAGACCAGGACCTCGCCGTTCTCGACGTCGCGCACATATTGCGCGCCGATAATGTCGAGCGCGCACGTTTCCGACGCCAAGATCGGACAGCCGTCGAGTTTGCCGAGCACCAGCGGACGGATGCCAAGCGGATCGCGCGCGCCGATCAGCTTCTTGTTGGTCAGGCCAACGAAGGAGTAGGAGCCCTCCAGCATGCGCAAGCCTTCGACCAGGCGATCGACAAAGCGATTGCGATGCGAGCGCGCCACCAGGTGCAGAATCACTTCCGTATCGGTGGTCGATTGCATCATCGCGCCGTCGCGCACCAGCTGGCGCCGCAGCGTCAGGCCGTTGGTGAGATTGCCATTATGGCCGACGGCAAAACCGCCCGCGTTCAGCTCCGCGAACAGCGGCTGAACGTTGCGCAAAATCGTCTCGCCGGTCGTCGAATAGCGCACATGGCCGATCGCCGCATTGCCGGGCAGCCGATCGATCACGTCGCGCCGGGAGAAGGCGTCGCCGACCAGTCCAAGCCGGCGTTCCGAATGAAACCGTTTGCCGTCGAAGGTGACAATCCCGGCCGCCTCCTGGCCACGATGCTGCAGAGCATGGAGGCCGAGCGCGGTAATCGCGGCCGCGTCGGGATGGCCGAATATTCCGAATACGCCGCACTCCTCACGAAGCCGATCCGCGTCGGGATCGAAGGCGGCAGGCACGGTCATGATCGTGGTACCTCCACCGGGTCGAGCCCGCTCCGCCGCTGGTCCGGCGCAGCGGGAGGATTGTCGGTGTCCTCGGGCTTGGCGCGCTTGAGCCTGTTTAAAATGGTGCTTTCGGGGTCATCCGGCAACATCGACATCAGCCATTGTCCGGTGCCGGCCAGGACCACCTTGGATTTGGCGCCCTTGACCCACTGCGGCTGGCTGCGGTCGGGAACGAGCCAAATGAAGAACTGGAACGCGATGACCACGATGATCAGGCCGCGGGCGAGGCCGAACAAGAATCCGAGCGTGCGGTCGAGCGCGCCGACGCGGCTATCGAGCACCATGTCCGAAACTCTGATGGTGAATACGGAGACGACCAAGAGCGTCAGCAGAAACACGCTGCCCACCACGGCAACCGCGGCGACAATGTCGCTGTTGAAGTACTGTTTGGCGTAAGGCAGGAGCTTGCCATAGGAATAGAGGGTGGCCACAGCCGCCAGAATCCACGCCGTGATGGAGAGGACCTCGCGCATGAAGCCACGCACCATGGCGAGCAGGCCCGAAACCAGCATGACCAGGATCAGGAGAATATCGAGCAATGTGATCGGCATTGCAGTTTCCGAGCAGGGCTGCGATTCGGCCTGGCGCCTCTAACTTCCCGCCGCGTGTATAGCGGGGCTACGCCACGCCGTCACCCGTCTTCTCGCAGTGAAATGCGCTCAATAATCGGCACAAAATCGTCCTACTGCCCGAAAACCGATCATTAACCGAATAGGCGCCGCAACGGCACCTCGCGGGCGGGCCCGATCAGGCCTCCTGCCGTCCGACCCGCCGCAGCGCCGGGGCGCCATCGCGCGCGATGTCGGCGACCAGGTTATCAAGGCTGCCGAGAGCGGAAACCGTGAATTCGTCCGGGGCTTCGTTGCGGGAGGCTTCCGGAGCGATCGCTCTGGTGAAGCCGAGCTTTTGCGCCTCGCGCAAGCGGGCGGCGCTCTGCGGCACAGGCCGCACGGCGCCGGAGAGCGAGATCTCGCCAAAATAGACGGCATGAGCGGGTAGGGGAGCGTGCGTGAGCGACGACACCAGCGCCGCCGCCGCCGCCACATCGGCAGCCGGCTCCTGGATTCGCAACCCGCCGGCGACGTTGAGGTATACGTCATGTCCCGACAGGCGCACGCCGCAATGCGCCTCCAGCACCGCCAAGACCATCGACAGCCGATTCGGGTCCCAGCCGACCACCGCGCGGCGCGGGGTTCCGAGCGTCGTCGGCGCCACCAAAGCCTGAATTTCCACAAGCAGCGGCCGTGTCCCTTCCATTCCCGCAAACACGGCGGTTCCTGGGCTGCCGAGATCGCGTTCCGACAGGAACAGCGCCGACGGGTTGGCAACCTCGCGCAAACCGCTGCCGGTCATTTCGAACACGCCGATCTCGTCGGTGGGACCAAACCGGTTCTTGATCGCGCGCAGGATGCGAAACTGCTGCGAACCTTCGCCTTCGAAAGACAAGACCGCGTCGACCATATGTTCGACCACACGCGGCCCGGCGATCTGACCGTCCTTGGTGACGTGGCCGACCAGAATCACGGCCGTGCCGCTGCGTTTGGCGAAACGGATCAATTCCGCGGCCGAGCCGCGGACTTGCGTCACGGTCCCGGGCGCTGATTCGACGGTTTGCGTCCACATGGTCTGGATGGAGTCGATGACCAATAGACGCGGGGCGGCGCCCTGCGAGACCGTGGTCACGATGTCTTCAACCGAGGTCTCTGCCGCGACCTCGACCATCGCCTCGCCAAGGCCGAGCCGCTCGGCGCGCAACCGTACCTGCGCCACCGCTTCCTCGCCGGAAATGTAGATGGCCCGATGCCGGCCGCACGCGAATGCGGCCGCGACCTCAAGGAGCAGCGTCGATTTGCCGATTCCGGGATCGCCGCCAAGAAGCAGCACCGATCCTCGCACCAAGCCACCGCCCGTGACCCGATCGAATTCGGCGATGCCGGAGCCAAGGCGCGGCGCCTCGTGCGTTGCGCCCTTCAACGGCTCGATGGCGAAGGGACGGCCCTTGCGCGTGGGTCGCCGCGGACCCTCGGCGCTTTCTTCGACCAAGGTATTCCATTCCCCGCAGGCTTCGCATTTGCCCGCCCAGCGCGCGAACGCGGCGCCGCAGTTCTGGCAAATGAAATTTTGCGCCCGCGCTGCCATCTACCCGCCCCGGTAATCGAGATGGCAGCGCATGCCGAGCCGGGTGAGGATCTCGTATCCGATTGTGCCCGCGGAGGCCGCGACTTCGTCAACGCCCAGTTCGCCGCCGATCAAGGTGGCGAAATCGCCGCGACGGACGGCGCCGTCGGGAAGGTCGGTAATATCGAGCATGAGGAGATCCATCGAGATCCGGCCCACTATAGGACATCTTTTGCCGGCCACGATTGCCGCGCCACCGGGATGCTCGTCGCTGGCACTGCCAGCGCGCAGAAGCCCGTTCGCATAGCCCAGCGCCACAACCGCAATGCGCGAGTTACGCCGCGCGGTCCAGGTGGCGCCGTAACCAATCGTCTGGTCGCGCGCGACGGCGCGGAGCTGCACGACGCGGCCACTCAGTTCGACCACGCTCGTCATGGGATTGGGCCGCCCCGGCGTCGGATTAATGCCGTATAGCGCGGCGCCCGGCCGCGCCAGGTCGAAATAGGTCGCGTCGCCGAGGAAGATCCCGGAGGAATTCGCAAGCGACGCCGGAATACCCGAATAGAGCGCGCGCAGTTCGCGAAACAGCCGCAGCTGTTTCGCGTTGAGCGGGTGATCGGGGATATCGGCGCAGGCCAGATGGCTTAGGAGCAACGCGATGCCGTGGTTTTGGGTTTGCGCCCGCGGCGCAAGCGCTGCCGCCTCCTCCGGCGAAACGCCGAGCCGGTTCATGCCGGTATCGACATGAAGCGCGGCGCCGCCTTGCCAGGCGCGATCGGCGACGAACGTGTCCCATTCGGCAAGTTCGGTCATCGAGTTGATCACCGGCCGCGCGGCAAGTTCGATGAAGGTTTCCGCGCATTGCAGCGTGAAGCCGTGCATCACATAGATCGTGGCGTCTTTGGCGCGCGCACGGACGATTCGCGCTTCGGCAATATCGGCGACGAAGAATGTCTTGCAACCAGCGTGTGCCAGCGCGGCAACGACCGGCTTTAGCCCAAGCCCATAGGCATTGGCTTTGACGACCGCCGCGCATTCGACGGTGAGGAGTTGGTGCTTCAGCGCCTGCCAATTCGCCACGATCGCGGCAAGATCGACCGTGAGCGCGCCCCCGGTTTCAGCGGTGGGCGGGCCTGATCCGGCCGGCGCGGTGCGTTTTGCGCGTGCCATGGACGCTTTATGACCGCCGACATCACTGCGGTAAAGTGCAGAGCGCGGGCGGCCTAGAAATCTCGCCGGTGCGCGATATCGAGATTGGCAAAACGCGTCACCGCTTTATAAACAGCCATGAGCTGCGCGCGGTCGAATATCCCAAAAAATTTCGGCATTTCAGCTATATGGTACCAAGCGAATCACAGTATTTTTGCAGCTTACACACAGCATATCTACAGGCTGATTCTAGCGCTTAAAAACGGATTCACGGCATCCCATGCCACGCTTATCGAAAGATCAGATCAGGTCTTCTCAGTTTCGCTCAAGCTGCGGCGAAATCCTGAAAGATCCTGAGTGGCTCGATGAAGGCGTTCGGCATTGGCTAGAGAAGCAGATACGTCGTGAACCCGAGTATATCTACACAGAAAACGAACACGCCGCGCTTCGGAGGATTATTGTGGCCGGAACGTTATTTGATGGTTGGGATGGTTATGCCGTTCCTGAACTGCTAGCAGCGGCCTCCCGCTATAAGGCCGATGGAAATCATGAGGACGAGCAAGAGATTGATGAACTCCAATCACGAAA
>Ga0207693_10001079_pt1 | contig 24466 bp, 22 predicted proteins | sample LARL81metaG_FD_184347 | JGI IMG/M metagenome (GOLD analysis project Ga0207693, IMG submission 184347) | Corn, switchgrass and miscanthus rhizosphere microbial communities from Kellogg Biological Station, Michigan, USA - LAR L8-1 metaG... | ecosystem: Host-associated > Plants > Roots >... | reverse complement strand
GTCGTACCGCGTCGACAGGAACCTGCCGAGCCCGTCGCGCAGCAGTTCCTGTTCCTTAGTCAGATTGAAGTCCATTTACAGCCCCAAAGCCGCCTTGGCGAGAATGTTCCGCTGAATTTCATTGCTGCCGGCATAGATCGAGCTGGCCCTGTCGTTGAAGTAGCGCAATGGTGCGACCGCCTGCCACGCGTCGCCGCTGACGTAGCCGTCCGGCGGTGGCTCGAAGTCGGACACCGGCCCTCCTGGCCACGTCGCGTGCGGTTGGTAGACGCGTCCGCGCGGTCCGGCGGCTTCCATCGCCAGTTCGGTGAGCGTCTGGCTGAGCTCTGTCGCAAGCACTTTGAGCATCGACGACGCCGCGCCAGGATGGCCGCCTCCGGCAAGCGCGGCCAGCACCCGGTACTCGAGGATCTCGAGCACCTCGGTGCGGATGCGGGCGTCGGCCAGCTTGCGGGCGAACGCTGGGTCGTCGCTTATCCGCCCGCCGCCCGGTGCGGGCTGGTCGGCGGCCACACTGGCGATCTCTTCGGCCATTACCTGCAGCGCAGGAGACGCCGCGCCACCGCCACGTTCGAATTCCAACAGATACTTCGCGACGGTCCAGCCGTCGTCGATCTGGCCGAGCACGTTCGACTTCGGAACCCGTACCTCGTCGAAGAACACCTGGTTCTGGATCTTCTCGCCCGACGTCATCACCAGCGGACGGATCTGCATGCCCGGCGACGCCATGTCGATCAGCACGAACGTGATGCCCTGCTGCTTCTTCGCCTTCCGGGAGGTGCGCACCAGCGCGAACATCCAATTCGCTTCGCCTGCGTGCGTCGTCCAGATCTTGCTGCCGGTGCACACCAAGTCGTCACCGTCATCGACCGCCGCCATCGCCAGTGCCGCCAGATCCGAGCCCGCCTCAGGCTCGGAGTAGCCCTGACAGAAGAAAACCTCACCGGTCAGGATCCGCGGCAGAAGGAACTTCTTTTGCGCATCCGTTCCGAACTTGATGATCGCGTGGGCGACCATCCGAATTCCCATCGGGGACAATGACGGAGCCCCGGCAAGCGTGGATTCGCGGCTGAAGATGTAGTGCTGGGTCAGGCTCCAGTCACAGCCGCCGTAGTCGACCGGCCACGCCGGCGCCGCCCAGCCGCGTTCGTGCAGGATCCGCTGCCACTCCATGCTCGCCGCGTGATCGGCATACACGCTCGTCATCAGGCGTCCGGCCTGACGCAGTTCGGGTGTCAGCCGTTCCTGCAGGAAGGCGCGCACTTCGTCGCGGAACGCCGAGTCGGTCGCCGACCACGCAAGGTCCATCGATTCCCCCGTCTGTCACAGCGCTTTGCAGACAGAGTAAACCTAGTTAGTTAAGTGAACACCGGCGGCCCGCCGCCCTCAGGTATTGCGTCCGGTCAGCGCGCCCCGCACGCGGTCGGTGAGGTCCATGCTGTTCTCCAACTTCTCGCCGAGCTCCCGCAGCTCCGCGGAATCGCATGCGTCGCGCAGCTTCGGCAGCAGGTCGTTCTCCTCCTCGACGTGATGACGCCTCGGTCCCGTGGCTGCGAGCTACCCGGGATGACTACGGCTATACCTTCACGAGGTTCCCGGGTGACGAGCCAGGAGGTAACGGCAATAATCGGATGCGTGGAGCGGCGAAGAGACTGCCAGGACGGCCAATCCCCGTTGATCCTCCTCAAAGAATTGCCTGCGTTGGTGGTGCTGGAACGGTTTCCGGTGCCCGTGCTGGCCATCGCGGAGGACGGCACCATCCTGTTCGCGAACGCGGCGTTTGCCGAGATGCTGGGCTACCCGGCCGAAGCTGTCACGGCGTTGAAGTTTCGGCAGATTTTCCACACCCTGCCCGCCGACGAATCCGCAGTCTCGGTCGTGCGGGCCCACGCGGACCTGATCGTCGAGCTCATACACCAGGACGGCTCCATCGTTCGCGCCCGCATGAGCAAGTCCGCGCTGTTGCGCGGCGACGACCCCGTGGCGTTGGCGACGTTCCAGGACCTGACCGAGCGATTGTGGGTCGACGAGCTGTAGTTAGTCGGCCACCGGCGAAGCGGAGTGCCGCAGCGACTCGCGCGCTAGAAACTCGTCGAAGTAGGACAGCGACTCCTGGCTCACAATCGCCGGTAGCAGCACCTTAAACGCCCGCGCGACGCGCTCCAGGACGTCGGCTCCGGCCGTGGCCGCGTTCGCCATCAACTCAGCCCCCAACATCGAGCTGACGATTGTCTCACCGACCGCCTGCGGATCAAGGTCGTCGCGAAGATCGCCCTCGTCTATTGCCTGCCGGGTGCGCTCCGTCATCTCCGTCACCCAGCCGCCGTACGTGCGTGCGGCCGCGTCGTTGAACTCCCCGAAAGCACGCAAGAGTTGCATTCCGCTACGGGCGATCTGGTCGGTGCTCATGAGGTCTGCAACGACGAACACTCCGTGAATGATGGTTTCCAGTGCAGGCGCAGAGGATGCGGCGATGCTCCGAAACGCCTCGGCCAGGCGAACGCTGCCCTCTTCTATGATCGCGGTTGCGAGCGATTCCTTTGAGTCGAAGTGGTAGTAAAGGGCGCCCTTCGTCATCTCGGCGCGCTCGATGATGTCGCCCAGTCCGGTAGCCGGATAGCCAATTTCATTGAACAACTCGACCGCGGACGTCATGATCTTCCTGCGGGTAGCCTCGGATCGCGCCTGGCGCACCATTGTCCGAGTACCTCCGGATGTTCTGTCGGCCTACCCAGGGTGGCGATGGCCTGAAAGAGGCATTTTAGTTCATCCGCTCAAAGCGACGTCGCCTTCTTCAGCGCAACGGCCGTGCGCCGCTTGATGAACTGGTTGAGGTAGGCGATTCGGTCGGGCTTGACGAAACCCGGCAGCACGAGCAGCCACATGTTCTCCAGGTCGTGTAAAAGTCGCTCGGGCTGAGCCAAACTGCTTGTCTGCCGTAGACCGAGATACATCGACACCAGCAGCCTCGCAATGCCCTCCGGGTCGCGGTCGGCGATGAGGTCGCCGTCTCTGGCGGCCTTGCGAGTGATTGCGGCGAAGGCCGTCACCCACTGCCCGAGGACATCTTCCTGCAGGCCGTCGGTGCGGCCGATGGATTGAAGGAGATTCAATCCGGCTCGAGCGGTCTCGTCTCCCATGTCCTCGATGGCGAGGAGATATGAGATGTCGATCAGGGTCTCGAGGCCCGAGAGCTTTCGCGCGAGCAACTCGTCGATCGAGGTTCGGGCCGACGCGATCCGGTACTCGATGATCGCCGACGCCAGCGCGTACTTGGAGGGGAAATGGAAGTACATCGCACCTTTGGTGACTTCCGCGTCGGCGAGGATGTCGTCGAGGCTGACCAAGCTGTACGACTTGCGTGCGAACTGGCGCGAAGCCGCGCGGAGGATCTGCACCCGCGTGGTGTCCGCTCGTCTATCGAGATGTTCGGTCACTTTCGGACCTCGGAATCTGGACAGTCGCGCCGGTGGGCAAGCAATCGCAGTTGCCGCAATTAACCAATCACCCCATTCTTTCACCCCCGGGCCCCCGAAAGACAGACGCGCCGATCTTGCTGCGCAAACCACGTCAACGGCCCTCCTCGATGCGCGCCACGTGCTCCAGGGCAAACAGATCTGCCAATACTCAAAGTCATGTTTAGACCTACATAACAGCCAAAAAGTATGTAAGGTGCTAGATGTGATGACTCTTGGTCCGGCGCGAGCCCCGCGGCCGCTGGCGGCTGATCCCGAGGTCAGCGGGTCTGTTGCACGATGGATACCCCTATCGCCGGGCAATTCGCGGTGGTATTTTTATGCCGTTGCCATAGTCCGCGCTGGCAAACCCCCTCGAACCCCTTTGCGGGCTGTGGCAACTTCATGTCAGCCGTTGGTATTACCCGCGCGATCGGTCGAGCGTGAGCGCCGAAATTTTGCCCACAACACGTCCCACGCGGCAGCGAAGTCCGCGGCGTCGGTATGGGTGTCAGACGATTTAGCAATGCCGAGGTGATTTACGGTGAACTGGGACGAAGAAGTCGACGTGGTGAGCACCGGCTCCGGAATCGCCGGATTGGCGCACGCTGTGGCGGTCGTGGACATGGGCGGTGCGGTTTTCGTCGCGGATTCACGCGGTGATATCGAACCAAGCGGGACATCCGTCGCGGTCCGGTCGCGCGTCGATCGGCTGCACTGGCTCGACGCGGATGTTCGGGACCCGGAAACCAACGAGTACTTCGCGGCCCTGTCATCCGACCTTGGCCCGCTGACCCGGTCCGCACGGGACGTCGACCTGCCGATCAGGATGGTGGACCACGCCGAGCCGGTCGACCCGCGCGGTGTGGTCGCGCCGTTCGTCGGCGCGCGACTGCGGGATTGGGCCGCACGTTGCCTGGTGTCGCCGTACGGCTACCTCTACACCCGTGTGTCCAATTGGCCCTCAACCACGCTGCGCACCGTCGACGGTGACTCGCTTGAGGTCGCCGAAATCGGCTCGATCACACCCGATCCCGGCAACGTCAGTGGCTCTGTCCTGGATTGGCTCAATGCACAGGCGCGAGACCGGGGCATCGAAGCCCATCGCGCCACCTCGCTACAGCGCATCGTTTTCGAGGAGGGCGATGCGGTGGGGGCCGTGTTCGCGACGCCGGACGGCCCATTGGCGGTTCGTGCCCGCCACGGTGTGAATGTCACCAGCGGTCGGCCGCTGGCCGGCATGGCCGCGGAGCAGCCTCTACCTGTCGACGGCGGCACACTGCGTGTCGGCCTGGTGGGTCGGACCGCCAGCCGCTTCGGTCGCATCGAGCTGCTGACTTCCGAACCGCTCACCAGGGGCGCCGCATCCAACTGCAGTCTGGTCAACCGTCAGTTGCATGCGAACCTGCACGAGACCCACAGCCACCTACAGACTTGGCGCTGCGGAAAAGTCAACGGGTATCCGTCCCCTGGCCAATAGGGCCTCCATCGCGTCGCCGACGACGGGGCGCGACAAAAGGAATCCTTGCGCCCGGTAACAGCCATGGCGCAGCAGCGTCAGCGCGGCGGTCTGGGTCTCAACTCCCTCGGCAACCAGCTCCAGGCCGAACGCCTCCGCCAGCGCGATGATCGCCCTCACGATCGCGAGATCGCCGGGATTGGAGCCAAGGTCGCGGACGAACCCCCTGTCGATCTTGAGTGTGTCGACGGGAAGCGATTTCAGGTGCGACAGCACGCTATACCCCGTCCCGAAATCATCGATCGCGACCTGGACGCCGACCTCCTTGAGTCCGGCGAGCGTGATCCGTGTGGTCTCGATGTCTTGAACCACAACGCTTTCGGTGATCTCCAAACATACCGACCTGCCGACGAGACCGTATTCCCCAATTATGCTGGCGACCGATTCGACGAAGCCATCGGTCACCAACTGAACCGGCGACACGTTGATGCGCAGCACCGTGTCGTTTCCCACGCCGTGCGAGCGCCAACGCGCGAACTCCGCGCACGCCGACCGCATCACCCAACGGCCCAATTCCCCTGCCAAGTTTATCGATTCGGCCACGCCGATGAACGAGTCAGGTGATAGAAGTCCGCGGGTGGGATGCTCCCAACGCACCAGCGCCTCGGCGGCCAGAATGTCGCCGGTGCGCATGTCGACCTCGGGCAGATAGTGCAACAGCAATGAGCCGGTTTCGATCACACTCTGCAGATGAAGCTCGATGTCGTTGCGGAACTCACTTTCCAGCGACATGTCGTCGGAAAATACCGCGACCTTGTTGCCGCCGGAGTTTTTGGCGGTGAGTACCGCCTGATCCGCACGGCGAAGCAGGTCTGACGTCGTGTCATGACCCGGAGCGCCAAGTGCCACACCGATGCTCACCGTGCGTGTCAGCATCTCGCCGTCGATGGCCACTCGTTCGCACAGTGTCGACTGCAGGCGATAGGCCAGCGCCTCCGCGGTATCGGCATCCATCGGCGTCGCCGGTACAACAACGAACTCGTCGCCACCGAGTCGGGCGATGAGGTTCGGGCCACCGGCACCTTCGCGCAGGCGTTCGGCAAGGACGCGGATGAACCAGTCGCCGGCGGTGTGGCCGAGATAGTCGTTGATCGCCTTCAACCGGTCCAGGTCGAAGAACAACGTCGATACCGGCCCCGGCTGGCCAGCGGCGAGTCTCGCGTCGAGGTGTGCCAGCAACGCGCGGCGATTGTGCAGGCCGGTGAGGTCGTCGTGTTCGGCAAGGTAGCGTAGCTGGTCTTCGGCGCGCACCCGCGCCAGCAACTGGGCGAACAGCGAAGCGATCGCCTTGAGCGCGTTGAGTTCTTCGGGTCGCCAGTCACGGTCGCCGAACTTGACGAAGCCGAGCACCCCGGTCGTGACCTCGCCTGACAACAGCGGCACGCACGCCATCGATGTCGTCGCGACTTGCCGACTTTCGTTGATCGTGCGTTGGTAGTCGTCGGTGGCCGGTTCCGGACGGAAAACGACGGGTTCCTTCTGATGCTCAGCGAGCGCGAAAACCGGATCAGCGTCGGCGAAGTAGACCACGGCGAGCGGGTCCGGCTCGGGGATTCCGGGACGGAGCGGCCACTCGGCAACGAGTATCGACGCGCGAATGCGGTGATCGTTGCGGCGCAGGAAGCTAACGTCGACATCGAAGTACTCGACGAGGTCGGCCAGTACCCGTTGACTCACTTCAACCGAGGTGGCCGCGTTCACCCCCATCAGTTGGGTGGCGACTGACGTGACGACCAGCTCCAAGCTGCTTGGCACCTGATCCTCCGTATCGGCGTCAGCCGCGTGGCGACGAGACTCGATGTAGCCCGCGCCGGCGGCTCGGTGCCGACGGTCGCGGTGCGCGACAAAACCTGAGTACCAACACCTGCGATTCTCGTGCTCCGGTGTCGGCCAGCTTGCGGAAATTGTATTGCAGATCGCCGAGGTGCTCGGCGAAAGCAGGCGACAGTGCCCGGCGATCCTCATCGTCGTGCGCGTAGAGAAACGCTGGTGAAACGGGTTGGACAGCAAGCCCGTGCTGTTGTGCTCTGATCCACACCGATTCAACGGCCGATCCACCGCGGGCATAGTCGGTCAGACTCTGGCCGCGCACGGTGATCACGCCGATGGCAGCGCTAGCGGTCACCCGCCCATAGGTGTCGTCGCCGAGGGCGGTTCCGGCGTTCCACGCTGCGAGGTTCGCCATTACTTCCGATCGCCGCAAGATATCGAGCATCACCAGATGCGCTGACTGGAGTTCTAGGCTCCGGACGTCGATACCGGACTCTGGCGAGGGATCGCCGGGCGAGCGAAGCTCCGCGAACATCTCCGCATGTAGCTGTGGCGTCAGGTAACGGATGCGGTCGGCCTCGGCCAGGATGGTTGCAGCTCTGTCAACGTCCGCTGACCCGCTGAGGATATGGAGCCGGGCGCCCTCGCTTCGGGCGGCCGAGTCGAGAAGCTCAAGGATCCGAACGGGGATCGGTACTCGATCACCGCGCCGCCGATTCGTCTCTCTGTGCAGCATCGCTTCGTATAGCGGGCTTAGTTCTCGGTCATCACCAGCCGATAGGTGCACTATCGCGCTGAGGGGGGATGCCTCGTCCTCTGGCTGAAAGTGCACATCCCCGATCAACCCGTGCGCCGCCGCGGCGACCCTGGCGTTGAAAGTTGCCGCTCCAAGCGCAACTGCACTTGCGCGGTATCCGACATCCATCGTTGTCGAGTGCTCGGGAGCAAGCCGAATGCTCACGGAACGATCTCGTGCCTCGATATGCCATGGCTGGGCATTCCCACCCGAAGGTGCCCGGATGGCTGCGGCGGCGACGATCTCGGCGGTCCCGACCGGTTCGACCTGCTCGGCCGGCTCGTCGCTCGCTGGAGGATCAAGCGGCGGTATGGCCGGTTCGTCGAGGCTGTCGAGTATGGCTGCGCTGTCGATTCGAACTCTGCCGGACGGCAAATGTTCGCGTAGTCCGATGCGCCGGACGGCTTCGGCGACCGCCGATGCGTTGAGGGCAACCTCCGACGAGAGTTGCGGCCAGGTCGACAAGGTCTTGCCCACTTCGATCAGCGATGCCGCCATTCGGGACGACACCCGGGTCGCATCGGTCATTCGAAGGGCGTACGGCAGCTTGTCCTCGTTGCTGAGACCGGCAAGTCGGACGGTATCCACATCGCCCAGCAGACCGTGCATGATCGGGCGGGAAGGCTCGAGGTCGAACCTCTCCACGTCCAGTAGGCCCCGGTCGCTGGTTGCCATTAGCACGGGCAGGCGACGTGTCCGCGCGTGTTCACGGATAAGCACTTTCGCGTCGAGCGAGTCACATTCCTCGATGACGATGTCGAGCCCGTCCATGAAGTCGCCGACAGTCTGAGGAGTGATACCAGTCGTCTCGACCGTCACCGGCAGGTACGGGTCGAGCTCGGCGATCCTCCTGGCACACACCACCGCTTTGTTCACACCCAGGTCGAAAACCGATGCGGGCACGCGATTCAGATTGGACAGTTCCAATTCATCGAAGTCGGTAAGCCGCAACTCCCCACACAAGCCTTGTGCCGCAAGGGTGTAGGCAATCGTATGCCCCACGCTGAGGCCGACGGTGCCGATGCGAACGCGACCGAGGCGGTCGAGCTCGTCGGCGGTGATCAGATTCCTGTTTCGGTCAAGTCGCAACAGTCGAAATGTGCGAGGGCCCAGAACGCGGACCACCGCCAGGCGCCATGGATAGTAAGCCCACCGAGTGGGCTCGGCAGTCACGTCGGGCGGGGGAGGCGGTCGGAGTTCCTGAAGGCCGGCCTGCTGTTGGCTCACATTGTCGATGAACTCGATCCGTGGGTCGGCCCGCAGCTGCGCGAGAATATCATTATCGACGGGATCGTCGGTGTTGAGGACTATTGCATTGCACCGGTCTGCGTCATTGATGCCTGAGTTCATCGCATCATTCCGGCGTCGGCCAACATCGCGTCGACCTCGAGTTGTGAGGTCAGCTCTTTCTGCTCGGTAAAGAATGTTGAAAGCTGTTTCGGATCAGCATGCTTGGCGAATGTAGCGCGGTCCCACCACGCCAACTTCGTCTGATAGCGATGGTCCGGATAGGGAGTCGCAGGTATTTTCGTCGCCAATTGTCCGCCCGATGAGAGCCAGCGTTTGAGCACATATGACGACGCCGTCGCCACGATGAACTGAATGTCGAGGAGGGTCATCGCGTGAAGGGGTGTGCGCGAAATGGCGCTCGTGAGTTGCCGACTACGCTCCGGATCGTCGGTCACCCAGGCGGTTTTCATTTCCACCACACCGAATGGCAGCCGATCGGTGATCATTTTCCGCACAGCATTTAGCCCGGGCTGTCCGCTCCATTCAAGGAGTGCGTGGCATTCATCGGCGGACTGATAGGGGCCTCTTCCGCGCAGACCGCCGACGACCCGACCCGCGTCATTGACGCACGCCGCAAAAATGGTGGTGTCGGCACCATCGCGGAGCGCATCCATGTCAAGCGCCCTTTCGACTCCGTGTTTGCGGTAGTTATGACATGCACCCCGAACGTAGTCCAGCCACAGATCCCGCTCGGCCGCCGGGTGTGCGAATACGATTGTGCATTCGCTGTCGGGATCCCAACAGCTGGCGCTCGTCTGCAGGCTGACAAAGTTTCGCCCAGCGGGCGCAAACTGGGGAACGGTCATAGTTGTCCCTTCGTCGAGCAAGCAGCCAGCAACGATGTCGAGGCTGGCTGTTAGAGATCAGTATCTCGCCACCGGATACTCGGATCCCAGCTAGCCGCAAGATCTTATCCGGGCGGTTCGTTTCGTGGATAGCGTTACTGTGCTGCCAGCAACGGGTGGTCGATCTCATGGCAATCCCAGCGCCCGGTATTTTGACCAGCTCACTTCCGATTATCGCGTAGAGCCGGCGAACTTGAGAGCCTATATCCCAGATTTCGTTTACAGCACCGCCAGTGCGTCCCCCATGCTTCGCCACGTGTTGAATGAGTGCAATTTGGTTTCGCTGCGAGCTCTCCGGCCGGCTCAGTCGAATTCGCGGTGACAGCGGGAGCGAAGACCGCGCAGAGCCGCCGCCGGTCGCCAGGCACTGACCAAACCTTCGCGCGCAGTGCTATCTCGCCCGGTGGACGGCCGCGCAGAATGTGCGGATTCCGCGGCCGGACGCATCCGGGGATGACACCCTGAAGCAGGTGGAGGAGGAGTACCCGAGCGCAGGTCGCGGGGGCGTGCCGGTCAAGGATGTGGGTCGGCTGCTGCTGCGCTGTGCGGATCGACCGGGACTAGTCGCGGCGGTCAGTGCATTCCTCGCCGATGCGGGCGCCAACATCGTGTCGCTGGATCAGCATGCCACCGAGCAGTCCGGCGGTACGTTCATGCAACGGACGATATTCAACCTGCCCGGGCTGACGGCCGCGCGCGATGCCCTCGAACGACATTTTCGTGAGCAGGTCGCCTCGCAGTTCGATATGGAATTCCGGTTGACCGAGGCTGCGAAGCCTAAACGCGTCGCAATCATGGCGTCCAAGGAAGACCATTGCCTGCTCGATCTGTTGTGGCGCAATCGTCGCGGCGAGCTCGACATGTCGGTCGTGATGGTGATATCCAACCATCCCGATCTCGCCGATCAGGTGCGCCCTTTTTCGGTGCCATTCCTGCATGTGCCGGCGACCAAGGATATTCGGGTGGAAGCAGAGCGTCGCCAGCTCGACTTGTTGCACGGAAACGTGGATCTGGTGGTGTTGGCCCGGTACATGCAGGTCCTCACCCCGCTATTCATCGCCGAAGTGGGCTGTCCACTGATCAATATTCACCATTCTTTTTTGCCCGCCTTCATCGGGGCGGCGCCGTATCGCAGGGCAAAAGAGCGCGGCGTCAAACTCGTCGGCGCGACAGCTCATTACGTGACTGAGGACCTCGACGACGGCCCAATCATCGAGCAGGACGTGGTCCGGGTGGATCACCGCCACGGCGTCGACGACCTGGTGCGTCTCGGCGCCGATGTCGAGCGCCTTGTGCTGTCGCGGGCGGTGCTATGGCACTGTGAGGACCGCATCATCCGATACGGCAACCAGACGGTCGTGTTCTAGCGCGGTTAAGGAGAGTAGTGGTGAAGAAGTTCAGCGGGCTGGACGAGTTCGTTGCTGCCGAGGGCGGCCAGCTCGGTCCCACCGATTGGCTGGAGGTCACGCAGGAGCGCGTCAATCTGTTCGCCGACGCCACCGATGACCATCAGTGGATCCACGTCGATCCCCAGCGTGCGGCAAATGGCCCGTTCGGCGGGTCGATCGCTCATGGCCTGCTGACACTGTCGCTGCTGCCGCACTTCACCTCCCAGATGTACACCGTTGGCAACATCGCAATGGCCATCAACTACGGCTACGACAAGGTGCGCTTCATTACGCCGGTCAAGGTCGGCGCCAAGATCCGGGCGCGCGCAGAGATCGCCAAGGTCGACCAACTGGAGGGTGCGGTACAGGCGACCCTGACGACAACCGTCGAGATCGAGGGTTCCGACAAGCCGGCCGCCGTGGCCGAGTCGATCGTGCGATTCATCGGCTGAGAAGACGCAAAGGCCCGCAAAACCTCGGCGTGTCGGGGACACTTGCTGTGCTCGCGCGTGGGCCCACCTCGCGCTGATTCAGTACTGCGTCATCCCCTGATCGATCGAGATCGCAACCGCCGTCCCATTTTTCGACTCCTCGCTGGCCAGCCAGCAGACCGCGTCGGCGATGTTTTCCGGTTCCGCAGGCCAGGTGGGCAGGAACGGTGTGATCATCTGGGCCAGCTGCGGATAGATCTCAATGGCGCGGCCCAATGAGCCGATCATGTCGCCACTTCCCATCAGTGTGTTAACCGGTCCGGGACGCACGCTGTTGACGCGGATCGAGTGCCTGCCCAATTCGGAGGCGAATGCGCGGGCCATCCCGGTGGCTGCGCGCTTGCTCGCGGTGTAGTGCACCATGAACGGCTGCATCTTGATGCCCGCGGCCGAGCTGATCAGGATGATCGACCCATCACGGCCGCCGTCGATGATCTTCTGCGCCCCCGCCATGACCGTGTTCCAGGCGCCGGTGACGTTGATGTCCATGACGTCGCGAAATCCTCGGAAGTGATGGCGTCCCACGTCTGGGGTGCCGAGACACCGGCGTTGGCCACGATGATGTCCAGCCCGGCCGACGTCGACGACGGCGGCGAGGATCTTCTGGCCCGTGTCCTCGACAAGTTGGACGGTTCCGGCGAGATCAGCAGGAGTGGCGGAATCGTAAGGGACGCAGGGCGGAAGCTTGCCTGCGATGTCGACGGCGATGATGTCGGCGCCCTCGTCGGCCATTCGGACTGCATGGGCGCGGCCCTGGCCCCGTGCCGCTCCGGTGATGAACGCAACCTTTGTTCGCGAGCCGTCCGCTCACCTGCGCTCCTTCTGCGCCGCCTTGACCAGATTCGATCCGATGATCAGTCGCTGGATTTCGCTGGTGCCCTCGTACAAGCGCAACAGCCGCACGTCGCGATATATCCGCTCGACGGGAACCTCACGCATGTAGCCGCTGCCGCCGTGAACCTGCACGGCGAGATCGGCTACCTTGCCTGCCATTTCGGTGCAGTACAACTTGGCCGCCGACGGCGCGATCCTGCGATCCTTGCCGCTTATCCAAAGCCGCGCGGTGTCGCGCACCAGCGCCCGTCCGGCCAGCACACCGGTCTGCTGATCGGCGATCATGGCTTGCACCAGTTGAAAATTTCCGATCGGAGTGCCGCCCTGCGTCGCGGTCGCGGCATAGGCGACGGATTCGTCGAGCGCTCGCTGCGCAATTCCGACGGCCAACGCGGCGATGTGCACCCGGCCGCGCGCAAGCGACACCATGGCGGCGCGGTATCCGACGTCCTCGGTACCGCCGATCAGGGCGCCGTCTGGGACGCGGACATCACTGAAGCTGACGTCGGCGGTCCACGCGCCTTCCTGACCCATCTTGGCGTCCTTGACTCCGACCTCGACGCCGACAGTGTCGGCGGGCACGAGGAAAACCGCGATGCCCGCGCCCTCTTCGTCTGCCGGCCGGGTACGGGCGAAGACGATGAAAAGATCAGCGACGGGAGCGTTCGTGATGAAGCGCTTCTGTCCCTCGATGACCCAATCTCCGCCATCGCGAACGGCTTTCGTGCGCAGGCCCGACGGATTCGATCCCGCGCCGGGCTCCGTCAGTGCGAAGGAGGCCACCACGTCGCCGGTGGCCATCGGCTCCAACCAGCGGGCCTTCTGGTCATCCGTGCCGAACCCGACGACCACCTGACCGGCGATGCCGTTGTTCGTGCCGAACATCGACCGCAGAGCCGGCGATGTGTAGCCCAGCTCCATCGCGAGTTCGACATCTTGGACGAGGTTGAGCCCGAGGCCGCCCCACTCCTGCGGGATCGAGTAGCCGAACAGCCCCATCTTCTTGGCCTGCTCGCGCAGGTCGTCGGGAACCCGGTCGTCGGCCAGAATCTCCTGCTCACGGGGCACCACGGCGGTGCGAACGAAGTGACGGGTCTGGGCCAGGATCTCCTGGAAGTCGTCGTCGCTGACTTCGGTGGTCATCGCGCTCCTCTTCGACGAGGCGGGCCGGGGACTCGAGAAATCATATATGAAATATGATGTTCGATTGACGGGGCCTCGATTGGGCCTGACCAGCGAAGAGGGGTGATCAGGTGTCATTGCTGACCGGTCAGACCGCCGTCGTCACGGGCGGTGCGCAGGGCCTGGGATTTGCCATCGCGGAGCGGTTCATCGCCGAGGGCGCGCGGGTGGTGCTGGGCGATCTGGACCTCGGTGCGACCAAGGCGGCGGCCAAACTACTCGGCGGCGACGAAGTGGCGCTGGCCGTGCGCTGCGATGTGACCAACGCCGACGAGGTCGGCGCGCTGGTGGCCGCCGCGGTCGAGCGCTTGGGCGGTCTGGACATCATGGTCAACAACGCCGGCATCACCCGAGACGCGACGATGCGCAAGATGACCGAGGAGCAGTTCGATCAGGTCATCGCCGTGCACCTGAAGGGCACGTGGAACGGAACCAAGGCCGCCGCAGCGATCATGCGCGAGAACCAGCGTGGAGCGATCGTGAACATGTCGTCGATCTCGGGCAAGGTCGGCCTGGTCGGTCAGACCAACTATTCGGCGGCCAAGGCCGGCATCGTCGGTTTGACGAAGGCCGCAGCCAAGGAACTCGCCCACCTCGGTGTGCGGGTCAACGCAATTCAACCCGGATTGATCAGGTCTGCAATGACTGAAGCTATGCCCCAACACATTTGGGACCAGAAATTGGCCGAGGTGCCGATGGGCCGAGCGGGTGAGCCGGCCGAGGTCGCCAAAGTCGCATTGTTCCTCGCCAGCGATCTGTCGTCCTACATGACCGGAACCGTCCTCGAGGTGACCGGCGGGAGGCACATTTGAGCGCGCGTGAACCCGTTATCTGCGAACCGGTTCGGACACCAATCGGTCGCTACGGCGGCATGTTCAAATCACTGACCGCCGTCGACCTCGGCGTCGCCGCGCTCAAGGGTCTGTTGGAGCGCACCGGAATCGAGCCCGGTGCAGTACAGGACGTCATTCTCGGCCACTGCTATCCCTCGAGCGAGGCGCCCGCGATCGGACGTGTGGTGGCCTTGGACGCAGGGCTGCCGGTGACCGTCCCCGGCATGCAGGTCGACCGTCGCTGTGGTTCCGGCCTGCAGGCCGTCATTCAGGCCTGCCTGCAAGTTGCCAACGGCGACAACGACGTTGTGGTCGCAGGCGGTGCCGAGAGCATGAGCAACGTGACCTTCTACTCGACGGATATGCGTTGGGGACCCCCACGTGACGGCGTGAAGCTACACGACTCGCTCTCCCGCGGCCGCACCACGGCCGGTGGCCGTCACTATCCGGTGCCAGGCGGCATGCTGGAGACTGCGGAGAACCTCCGTCGTGGGTACGGAATCCCACGCCGGGAACAGGACGAGCTGGCAGTGACCTCCCATCAACGGGCGGTGGCCGCGCAAAAGGACGGAATTCTCGCCGAGGAGATCATCCCGGTCGCCGTGCGGACCCGCCGGGGCGAGGAGTTGATCGAGACCGACGAGCATCCCCGCGCGGACACCTCGGTCGAGACGTTGAGTAAGCTGAAACCCGTTCTGCTGGCTGATGATCCAGAGTCGACCGTTACCGCAGGGAATTCCAGCGGCCAGAATGACGCCGCCTCCATGTGCATCGTGACGACCCCGCAGAAGGCCGACGAGCTCGGGCTGACCCCGTTGGTCCGGCTGGTCTCCTGGGGGTCGGCCGGCGTAGCACCCAAAATCATGGGGATCGGACCGGTGCCTGCGACCGAAGTGGCGCTCGGAAAGGCGGGGCTGAAACTGTCCGACATCGACGTCATCGAACTCAACGAGGCCTTCGCCGCCCAGGCGCTCGCGGTGATGCGGGAGTGGAAGTTCGCCGCGGCCGACCTCGAGCGGACGAATGTCCACGGGTCAGGCATTTCACTCGGACACCCCGTCGGCGCGACCGGCGGCCGGATGCTCGCGACGCTGGCGCTTGAACTGAACCGCCGGGGTGCGCGCTACGGGCTGGAAACCATGTGCATCGGCGGTGGGCAGGGCCTTGCCGCTGTATTCGAAAGGCTCGGTGCATGACGAGACTCGCACAGACGCTCGGGCTCACCGAGTTCCAGACCGAAATCGTCGCGACGGTACGCCAATTCGTCGACAAAGAGGTCATCCCGACCGCGCAGGAGCTCGAGCATACCGACACCTACCCGCAGGCAATCGTTGATGCGATGAAGGAAATTGGGCTGTTCGGCCTGATGATCCCCGAGGAGTACGGCGGCCTCGGCGAGTCTCTGCTCACCTACGCGTTGTGCGTGGAGGAGCTTGCGCGCGGGTGGATGAGCGTTTCGGGCGTGATCAACACCCACTTCATCGTCGCGTACATGTTGCGGCAGCACGGCACCGATCGCCAGAAGCGGCATTACCTGCCGCGGATGGCGACCGGTGAGACGCGGGGCGCGTTTTCGATGTCGGAACCCGAACTGGGGTCCGATGTCGCCGCGATCCGCACGCGGGCCAAACGCAACGCCGACAGGACCTACACCATCGACGGTCAGAAGATGTGGCTGACTAACGGCGGCAGCTCGACATTGGTCGCGGCGCTGGTGCGCACCGACGAGGGAGCCGACAAGCCGCACCGCAACCTGACCGCGTTCCTGATTGAAAAGCCCACTGGTTTCGGTGAAGTCGCGCCGGGGCTGACCATCCCGGGCAAGATCGACAAGCTCGGCTACAAGGGCATCGACACCACTGAGCTGATCTTCGACGGGTACGTCACGAGCACGGACGACATCCTCGGCGAGGTGCCAGGACAGGGCTTCTTCCAGATGATGGACGGCATCGAGGTCGGGCGGGTCAACGTCTCGGCCAGGGCGTGCGGCGTCGGCATCCGCGCCTTTGAGCTCGCTGTGCGGTATGCGCAGCAGCGCCACACGTTCGGCAAGCCCATCGCGGATCACCAGGCGATCGCCTTCCAGTTGGCCGAGATGGCAACGAAAATCGAGGCGGCGCATCTGATGATGGTCAATGCGGCACGCCTGAAGGACTCCGGCGAACGCAACGACGTCGCGGCGGGGATGGCCAAATACCTGGCGAGTGAGTTCTGTTCGGAAGTGACCCAGCAGAGCTTCCGGATCCACGGCGGCTACGGCTACTCGAAGGAATACGAGATCGAGAGGCTGATGCGGGATGCCCCGTTCCTGCTGATCGGTGAGGGCACCAGCGAGATCCAGAAGAACATCATCAGCAAGCGACTGCTCGCCGACTACCGGATCTGAGCATGACGGCACCCGATTTCGCCTTCCGGCCCCAGCTGGCCGAGGACGTGGCGCGCTATGTGCGCAAGCGTATCTTCGACGGCACCTACGCAGCGGGGCAGTACATTCGGCTGGATCAATTGGCTACGGAACTGGGTGTCAGCGTCACTCCGGTGCGTGAGGCGCTGTTCGTCCTGAGCGCAGAGGGGCTGCTCTCGCAGCAGCCCCGGCGCGGCTTTGTGGTGGTGTCACTGACGGGCCGAGATCTCACTGACGTGGCGAATGTGCAGGCCCACATCGGCGGCGAGCTTGCCGCGCGGGCCGCGGTCAACATCACCGACGAGCAGTTGCGAGAGCTGGAGAAGGTTCAGACCGAACTGGAAGATGCCTACGCCAGCGATGACGATGACAGGGCGGTCCGGCTCAACCACGAATTCCACAAGGCGATCAATGTCGCCGCCGACTCGCCAAAGCTTGCTCAGCTGATGTCGCAAATCACCCGCTACGCGCCCGAATCGGTGTTTCCCACGATCACGGGCTGGCCCGATCAGTCTACAGAGCACCATCGGAAACTACTGGCGGCATTGGACGAGCGCGACGAAAACCTCGCGCGCGCCCTGATGTCCGAGCACCTCGCGGCCGGGGCGGCGCCGTTGATCGAACACCTCACGCAACGCGGGGTTGTCACCTAATAGCGCGAGCAGTCGCAAAGGGCATCGGCGAGAGTACGGTTTCTGACGCTCACCCCGGGGTGTCGTGTTAGAAACCGTACGCTCGGCGCAATCTTCATCCTCCACGGCGGGGCACAACGTCCCTACATCTGCTCGTGCAGAAGAGACCTCAACCCAGGGATGTCGACCTTGCCCGTCGAGCCGCGCGGAATGTCCTCGTCAGAGTCGACCAGAAGCCACACCGTCGGAACTTTGAAGGAGCTCAGTCGCTTTCGCGCAGTTGTGCGCAGGTGTTCGATTGTGGTGTCGCATATCACGACCGCACCGACAGCGCCGGAGACCTCCGCGACGAACGCGTTCTTGACGCCGCCGATGGTCCGTAGCGCTTGCTCGACTTCACCCGGGTAGACGGTGGCGCCCCTGACCTTGAACATGTCGTCGGATCGGCCGTGGTAGAACATGAAGCCGTCGTCGTCGAGGTGCCCGAGATCGCCGGTGGGGTAATAGCCGTCGGGGGTGAACAACTCCTCACGGCTGCGCCGGCATATGCCCCGCAACGTGTGTGGTCCCCGGATCTGGATCATCCCGATGGTGCCAGCGGGAACCGGCCGGCCGGTGTCGGGATCGACGATCCGCAGCTGCATGCCGTCGAACGGCTTGCCGCAGCTTCCCCATGCTGATCGCGGCATATCGGTGTCGGCGGGATAGCCGCAATAGGGCCCGAAGGATTCGGTCATCCCGAACAACTTCGCCCGCGCACCTGGTGCCGCACGGTGGTCGGGCGGCAGCAGCGCCTCCAGACTGCCCGGCCGTAACGTGGACAAATCGGCTCCGACAGATGCGGATTGCCGTGCCAACGCCTCCGCCTGGTCGGGCCAGCCGCGAAACAGCGAGACCCGCTCGCGTTCCAACAGGCGCAACGTCGTCTCCGGCTGCGGGATCTCCTCCGTCACGAGCGTGGCGCCGGCCAGCAGGGCGGACAGTACGCCGCTGCCGAAGCCGCCCACCCAGAAGAACGGCGTCGGCAGATACAAGCGGGTGTCCGCATCGATGCAGCGGGCGGTCAGACCGGACCGCACCGCAGCCAGCGCGTTGCCGTGCGAGTGGATGACGCCCTTCGGCGGCCCGCTGCTTCCTGAGGTGAACATGATGACCAGCGTGTCGCTCGGCGTGACCGCCGCAGCCATCCCCTCGACCATATGATCGTCATGGGATGCCGCTATTTGCTCAGGAGCCCAAACCTTCCGCAGTGCAGGAAGTTTCGGGCTAGTCAGCACGTCCGCAAGATCGTCAAGATAACGATGGCCGCGAAACTCCTCGACCGCGATCAGAACCTGCACGGACGCGGCGCGTAGCTGCGCCACCAGCTCCGGCGGTTGCAGCAGGGTGCTCAGCGGGACCAGCACCGCGCCGATGCGCGTCAGCGCCATCGCGATCTGTACCCACTGCACGCGGTTCGGCATGATCAGACCGACCCGCGTCCCCTTGCCGACGCCGGCTTCGATGAACGCGGCGGCCAGCGCGCGGGTGGTTCCGTCGAGCTGGGCGTAGCTGATCCGCGACTCCGGGTCGATGACCATAGGCTTGTCCCCGTGCTGCTCGGCGCCGAGCCTGACCAGCCTGTCGATTGTGTCAGGCATCGAACACCTCTTGCAGCACGGCGAGGTCGACCTTTCCGCTGGCGAGCACGGGTATGTTTGAACGCGAAACGGCAGCAAACCGTTTCGGGATCTTGTAGGCCGACAGCTCGGCTTTGAGCCGATCACGGACCGTGGTCTCGTCGAACTCCGCACCGTCCTCCAATGAGACGACAGCGGCTACCAACTGTCCGCGCTCGGGATCGGGGAGCCCGATGACGTGCGCGACGGTCCCGCCGGTGACCTTGGCGATGGCGCGTTCCACTTCGGCGGGCGCGACGTTGGCTCCGGCCGTCTTGATCATCGCGCTTTTGCGGCCGATGAAGTACACGAAGCCGTCGGCATCGGTTCGGACCAGATCGCCGGTGTGGAACCAGCCGTCGGCGTCGAAGCACTCCTCGCGGCTGCGCTTGTAGTACCGCTGCATCACGTACGGTCCGCGGATGCACAGCTCCCCGTCGACGATCATGGTTTCGAAGCCGCGCGCCGGCTTGCCGAACGATCCGCGCCGGTGTTCGGGTTGGTCGGATTCGTCCTCACTGATCGTGATAACACTGCCGGCTTCAGTCATGCCGAGCATGGTGTGCCGCAACTCTGGATCTGCCGGCCGCACCTCGGGCGCCATGATCGGGTACAGGTTTCCGCGCCGCATGGACGACAGGTCGCGGTTTGGCAAACTGGGGTGGCGAGACAATTGGGCGATCCCCGCCACGAAACCGTTGGTCATCGTGGGCTTTTCGGCCTCGAGCAGATCAAGCGACTCGGCGGCGTCGGTGGCGTTGGAGCACACCAGCGTCGAGCCTGCGAGCAGGGTGGCCAGCACCGCGAACGCGATGCCGCCGATCCAGAAGAAGGGTGAGTTACAGAACAGCTTGTCCTTCGCGGTCAACCCGCGTATCTCGTTGAGAACCTTCTGGTGGCCCAGCAAGGATAGATGGGTGTGGACCACGCCCTTCGGCGCGCTCGTCGAGCCGGACGTGTAAACAATGGCCAGCGGATCCGATTCGTCGACGTCGTGTTCCATCGCCTCGAGCAGCACGGCGTCGACCGTGTCACCGGGTTCGGAGTCGATCAGGACATGGCCCAGAAGCGGTGCAGCGCCCTTGATGTCGGCAAGTCGCTGCCGGTAGTCGTGCGATCGGAAGGATGCAGCAGCAAGTAGGATTTCGGTGTCGCTGTCGACGAGTTGCAAGGCAAGCTCTGGAGCGGTGGCGAAGGTCGAGAATGGTATGACGACGGCACCGATGCGCGCAGCGGCCAGCATGCCGACGACGAACGCCTCACCGTTGGGGTGGAGCAGCCCTACATGAGTACCCTTTCCCGCGCCGAGGGCGATCAGACCGCGGGCCAGTTGCGCCGACCTCCGATCGGCTTCCGAGTAGCTGAGGCGCTCGGCGTCGCACACCAGGAATGGGTGGTCTGGTCGGGTGCTGGCCTGCTGCCGGAGAACTTCGGCGACGGTCAGCGATTCACTTGGCATGTTCGACGGGATGGCTGAAGAACTCCCGTACCGCACCGAGATCGGCCTTGCCGGAAGGTGTCCTGGGAATCTGGTCGACAATCGCGATGTCGTTGGGGATTTCGTAGTGCGCCAACCGTGCTCGCAGGAACTCGACGAGCGCCGCGGTGTCGACGGACGCAGCATTCCGCAGCTCCACCATCGCAACGGGGGTCTCGCCGAGGCGGTTGTCGGGCCGGCCAACTACCGCCGCGCCTCGCACTGCGGGATGGCCCTCGAGCGCCCCGCGTATGTCGTCCGGCATCACCTTGAAACCGCCGCGGATGATGGCTTGGTCGGCGCGGCCCAGGATCCACAGGAAGCCGTCTGCGTCGATTCGGGCCACGTCGGTGGTCTGCATCCACTCGGCGGACGGTCCGAGCTGTCCGGGTTTGACCTCCAGCAGCCCGGGCTGGTCGGGACCCAGCGGCGCACCGTCGTCGTCGACGACCCGCAGCTGCGCGCCGAGACTGGCTTTGCCAACGCTGCCGCGCTTGTCCTGCCAGTACTGCTGGTAGTCCGCGAGCGTCCAACCGGCGACACCGCCACCGAATTCAGTTGCGGCGTAGGACGTCAGGACAGGGATGCCGAACTTGGCGGTGAACGCGTCGGCGTCCTCGGCCGACAGGGGCGCAGAGCCGGATGTGACAGCACGGATGCTCGCGAGATCCTCGCGGGTCAGATCGGAGCGCAACACCATCCGGAGTGCCGCGGGGACCAACGACACCGCGCGCGGCCGATGCGTGCGTACCGCGTCGGCCCATCGCTGCAGCTCGAAACGGTCCAACAACGCGAAAGGCCTTGCCTGGCAGATGCACTGCAGCACGCGGAAGACGCCACCGATATGCACCATTGGGGCGTTGACGATCGCGACCCCCTGCCGCAGTTCTGTCGGGGGCGGCGACCGGTCCGGTTCCGGCCCGATCACGCTGCGTGCCAGCATGTCGTAGGTGAGGTCGATTCGCTTGGGCGGACCGGTCGTTCCGCTGGTTAGCATCCGCACCGCGACTCCAGGGCGGCCGACGTCATCGCCAGCGCCTGCCGTGACCCGGGGTGGCGCGTCTAGACTTGAGATCGAAACCTGCGTGGGGCCGGCCGGAACCAGCGATGCCAGGTCATCAGGCTCGCCGACGATGAACGGCAGCTCCAGCGCCTCGATATCCCCACGGGTGCGGTCGTCACCTCGGGACGGGTTGATGACGACGACGGTTCCGCCGCCGAGCAGCACGCCGAGAAACGCCGCCACGTGAGCGGGCTTGTTGCGCAGCAGGATCCCGACCTGACGCTGCCCGACCTCCAGTGCCCTGATGTGCTCGACAAGCGCGGTGACCTCTCGCCACGTCGACCACCGACCGTCGTACTCGATGGCTGTTGCGTCGGGCTGCAGCTCCAGCACGTCGGCTATGCGCCGGCCGAGCGGGTGCATCAGCGGACCCTCGGTGTGGCCGGCGCACCGTTGCCATGGGCGGCCAGTTCGGCCTGCCCGAGTGGATTTCCCAGGCGCGTGTAGATCAGGTTCTGTTCCAGTGCGGCCCGGTAGGGCTTGTCCAGCGACTCCCAGATCGCCTTTACAGTGCCCTGGGTCGCAGATGGTGGCTTGGCGGCGATCGTCGCCGCGATCTCGTCAGCGCGTACCCACAGCCGATCGGGGGAAATCACCTCGGACACTAAACCGATCCGCAGCGCGGTGTCGGCGCCGATGCGTTCGTCGTTGCCCATCAACGCGATTCGCAATGTCTCGCCAAGGCCGATGCGCCGCATCAACCCGATCGGCTCCAATGCGCACACCAGACCGGCGCTGACATGCGAGTCGAAGAACGTCGCGTCGTCGGAGCAGATCACCACATCGGACTCGTTGACGAAGTAGAACGCACCCGCGGTGCACATCCCGTGGACGGCACACACAACGGGCTTCCACATCTTCTGCCATTTCGGGCTGAGCGCCTCGCCCGGATCCTCGTGATTCCATACGTTGTCCGGTTGGCCGTATGGGGACGTGATGTCCAGACCGGCGCTGAACGCCCGGTCGCCGGCAGCGCGAAGCACCACGGCGTTGACCGACTCGTCGAATTTGACGATGCGCCAGGCCTCGGCCATCTCCTCGCACATGATCCGGTTGAACGCGTTGAGCGAATCAGGCCGGTTCAGCGTGATGGTCGCGACGTGACTGGCTGCGTTCATGTCGAGCAGGATGGTTTTGAACGCCGTCATCGGCACTGCCAATTCGGGACGCGCTTTTCCATGAACGCCTTCGGTCCTTCGAGCGCGTCCTCGGTGCGGACCACGCGCTCGCGAAACGTCTCGGATAGGATCTCGGCGTCGTGCAGCGGCAGGTCCAGCGTCTTGTGGATGGCCAGCCGCGTGCCGCGGACGGCCAGCGGCGCATTCGAATTCACGATGTCGGCGACCTCGTGGGCACGCTCGAGAAGCTTGTCATGCTCGACGACCTCGCTGATCATGCCGAGGTCGTAGGCGCGTTGTGCGCTCATGCGTTCGTGCTTGCCCATCAGCGCCATCCGCAGCGCGACATTGCGGGGCAGCACCCGGGCCAGGCGCACCATCTCGCGGCCGGCCACCAGGCCGATGCTGACGTGCGGGTCGAAGAATGTCGCCTTATCGGAGGCGATGGCAATGTCGCCGGTGGTGATCCAGTCCAGCCCTGCGCCACAGCACAATCCGTTGATGGCGGCCAGGACCGGCTTGGCCATCCTGCGGAACGGCGGGGTGCCCTCCTGCGGAGCCTCCCACTGGTCGTAGGTGGACAGGTACGGGCGCTCGTAGATCACCCGGCCGTCCTCGGGGATCTCTCCAACGTCGGCGCCGGTGCAGAACGCCCGGCCGGTGCCGGTGACGATGACGAGCCAGATGTTGTCGTCGTTTTCGGCCTCGTCGTACGCGGCGCGCAGTTCGTTGATCATGTGCGGGCTGAGCGCGTTGAGCGCGTCTGGCCGATTCAGCGTGATCGTGGCCTTGTGTCCGTCGACCTCGTACTTGATGTACTTCATGTAGTCACCTTCCACCGAACTCCGGTGTGCGTTTCTCGCGAAAGGCTGACAGGCCTTCTTTGAAATCACTTGTTCGGCAGGACAACTCCACATTAAACAGTTCCTGCATCATGGCCTGATTCAGGGTCGCATGCTGACCGTAGTTGATCGCCTGCTTCGCCAGCCCGATAGCCACAGTTGGCCCGGATGCCAGTCGAGTCACCAATTTCACGGCGACATCGTCGAGTTCGGCTGGGCTCACGCAGCGGTGAATCAGCCCCCATTCCGCCGCGTCGCGTCCACTCACTTTCTCGCCCAGCAGCAGCATCTCCTTGGCTCGTGCCAGGCCGACGAGCCTGGGCAGCAGCCAGGTGGAACCGGAGTCGGGGGAGAAGCCACGGCCGACGAACGGTTCCCAGAACACCGCGTCGTCGGCTGCGACGGTGAAGTCGGCGGCAAGGGCCAGATTGCAGCCAAGGCCGACAGCCCAACCCCGCACGGTGCAGGCCACGGGCAACTGGATGGCATGGATGAGTTCGATCACGCGATTGGCGGTGTGTGGAATGCGCCGGACGAGGTCGCCGGTGCGGGGCCGGTGGCCGGCGCTGTTGGTGGCCATCCAGTCCGCGCCCGCGCAGAAATCGCTTCCCGCGCCGCGGATGTGGATGGCCCGCAGTGAATCGTCGGTCGCGGCCTCGGTCAGTAGATCGACCAACGCATCGATCATCGAATGGCTCAGCGCGTTGCGTCTCGACGGGCGATCGAGCGTGAGCCGAAGGACATCGCCGTCCCGCGATGCCGTCACCGATCCGTCGGCTTCGACGTCAGTCACCGTTGAATCCGCCAATCCTTAGCTATACGGTTAGCCATACAGTATTGCTATCCTGTACAAGTTAGCAAGGAAAGCG
>Ga0207693_10001076_pt1 | contig 24488 bp, 20 predicted proteins | sample LARL81metaG_FD_184347 | JGI IMG/M metagenome (GOLD analysis project Ga0207693, IMG submission 184347) | Corn, switchgrass and miscanthus rhizosphere microbial communities from Kellogg Biological Station, Michigan, USA - LAR L8-1 metaG... | ecosystem: Host-associated > Plants > Roots >... | reverse complement strand
TGCCCGTGCTGAACCGGACAGGCGCCGGCCGCATCGTGAACGTCGGTGCGAATGCAGCACAGCAAGCCGGAATCGGAATGGGCCCTTATGCCGCGTCGAAGTCCGGCGTGCACCGCCTGACCGAGGCGCTTGCCGCAGAACTCAAGGGCCAAGCGACGGTCAACGCTGTCCTTCCCGGCATCATGGACACGCCGCTCAATCGTGCCGAGATGCCGAACGCGAATTTCTCCGCCTGGGTGCAGCCCGATGAGATGGCCGGGGTGATCGCGTTTCTGGCATCGGATGGGGCCCGCGCCATCACCGGCGCCCTTATTCCGGTGACCGGACGGGTTTGACTCTTGAGGAGTGCGGAAACGCACCCGATCTCAACGCGCACGTCCGCGACCGTGGACCTTTACGTCGGTGGCTGATGCAGTTCGATCGGATTTCCTTCTGGGTCATCGATCAGAATCTGGCTGCCACCTGGTCCAGACTCGATCGCGTTGCGGAACGGCACGCCCGCTTCCTTCAGAGCCTTAATCCTCGCTTCCAGATCTTCGACATAGACGAGGATTCGGTTCCAGCCACCTGCCCCCTGCTTTTGCCCGTCCGGCATCGGCCGCGCGCCGGAGCTTCCCGGGCCACTCAGAAGGAGGCGAAGATTGCCGAGCGCAACGGTGGCGAATGCAGGACTGCGCGGCCCTTCGACGGTGAATCCCAAATGCCGCGTATAGAACTCGATCGCGCGCTCGACATTTGCAATCTGATAGCGGACCGTGACCAGTTCGTTGCGCATAACCGCTTTCATGCGCTTTTCGACATCGCTCGGGGATATGTTCGGCATAGGGCCTCCAGTTGTCGCTCTCAGTGCTCAAGTGTGGCGGCATTCCTCCGCCCGTGTATTGGACAAATTTGACCCAGGCGGAGCTGCCAGAGCGGCATGATGGCCTTCCACGACAGCGCTGCGTTGCAAAAGCTCGGTCGGAGCAAGGCCGGAAAGCGACACGAATTCCCTGATCAGGTGCGGTTGATCGAAGTAGCCGCAGCTGAGGGCGAGCTGCGGCCAATCCAATCGTGCTTCTCGTTTCGCCATGGTGAAGGCGCGCTGAAACCGCCCGATGCGGCCGAAGATTTTGGGTGCCACGCCAACTTCAGCCGCGAAGATTTCGATGAGGCGGCGATGGCTGAGTTCAACTTCCCTCGCCACGCGCTCGACGCGCGCATTCTTTCTCAGCAGACTTCGAAGCGCGAAGCTTACCTCGCCGCGCGGCCGCGCCGTCGAAGAGAAACGTCGCGTCAGTTCATTGTCCAAAATCCGAATTCTCTCTTCGATATCGCACGCCGCGCAGAGACGCTCGCGCAGTTCAGTCGCGCACACGCCCCAGATCGCATCCAGGTTCGCGTGCTCGTCGGTAAGCGCTCCGGGCGGCACGCCAAGCAGCGCAAAAGCTCCGCCGGGCCGAAAGTGAACGCCGATAATCGAAGCATGCGGCTGCACGTCAATGACGAAGTAACGACTTTGGGCGCCGGAAACCACGGCCCCGGAATAGCGCGCGATTCTCATCGGATCGGAGCGCTCGCAGATGTGTGTCTCATCGCCGTGAAGATTGAAGACGATTTCGAGCGTGCCGCTCGGCACGATCTGCACTTTCGCATGCATTGGTGCGCCGCTGGTAAACCAATAGTAGTCGACGTGTCGTGCCAGAGACGGATGCGGCCGGCGCCTGAGATACATGGGCATTACTCCAGGGCGGGCGCGTTATGCCGCTTGCTTGGCGATCGCGTTCAGGCGCGCCAACGCCTCGTCGGAGAGCTTGAGCTCCGCGGCGGCCAGATTCTCGCGCAGATGGCTGAGCGATGATGTGCCTGGAATGAGAAGAATGTTGGGTGCGCGCGCCAGAAGCCACGCCAGCGCGACCTGCATCGGCGCCGCGTCGAGCCTTCGCGCCACGTCCGCCAGCACATCGGACTGAAGGGGAGAGAAGCCGCCGAGCGGGAAGAACGGGACGTAGGCGATTCCCACTGCAGCGAGTTCTTCAATTAGAGCGTCGTCGTGGCGGTGCACGAGATTGTAGTGGTTCTGCACGCAGACGACCTCGGCGATGCCGCGCGCTTCCGCCACTTGCGCCGACGTCACATTGCTGAGCCCCAAATGCCGGATCAGTCCCTGGCGCTGAAGTGCTGCGAGTGCCGCGAACCGTTCCGCGATCGATCCTTCGCTCGGCACGTGCACTGCGCCAGTGATGCGCAGATTGACGACATCGAGCGCCGCGATCCCGAGACTGGCGAGATTGTCATGTACAGCGCGCGTGAGTTCGGCGGGGCTCTGCGCCGGATTCCACGATGCATCGGCTCCACGCACCGCGCCGACCTTGGTCACAATGGTCAAGCTCTTTCCGTAAGGATGCAACGCTTCGCGGATCAACTGGTTGGTGATGTGCGGTCCATAGAAATCACTGGTGTCGATGTGGTCGACGCCGGCAGCGACCGCCGCCTTCAGCACAGCGAGTGCCGTGGCGCGATCCTTCGGCGGACCGAACACGCCGGGTCCTGCGAGCTGCATGGCGCCATAGCCCATGCGATGGACAAGGCGGTCGCCTAGACGAAACGTTCCTGCGGATTCCAGATTGGCCATGCGATGGCTCCCTATTGCGTTCGCTTCGGACAGATGTTCGTTCGTCGGTATCCTAATTCGACGTACGAAGGTCTTCTCTCGCCACGGCCTCGACCTTGAAACCGTCTGGATCAAAGGCGAATGCGCCGTAGAAACCGGCTGAGTATTGCGGTCGCGGTCCAGGAGCCCCCGCATCGCGCCCGCCATTGGCCAGCGCGGCCTGGTGAAACGCATCAACTTCGGCGCGAGAGTTCGCGCGAAAACTGATGTGAAGTCCCAATCCTGGACGGGCGGTTCGCGCACTGTCCGGTGCGCGCCACGCCGGTTCCAGCCAGAACATCGGCCAACCAACTTCACGGCCATAGCCAATCGAACCATTTACTTCTTTGACACGTCTTAATCCAACAGCCGAGAGGACGGCATCATAAAATGCCGCCGCACGCGGTCCGTCTTGCACGGGAATTGAGACATGATCGAGCATCGCTGCTTACCCGTTTTCGCCGCCATAGAGTGCAGCTATCGGTGAAACGCCGGAACAATTTTAGCCAGTTTGCCCGCCACATCCCAACAGCGAGTTCCATCAGCGTCCATTGCGTCAGCCGCACAATAGCCCATTTCCCAGAAGGGACGACCTCGGGTAAAAGTTAGTTGCTGCGGCCCTGGGGTGCGGCACGATACGCACGAGACAAACATGACAGAACTGACTGCGGGCCAACGGGCCAAACCCGTTCAAGTGTTCGCTTATTTTGCACCGTTGACACTGTTCGTCTATCTCGCCGCGCCAAATGCCTACCTGATCGATATCGCGACCGCCTTCATGTTGAAGGACCGCCTCCACGCCAGCGCGAACGACGTTGCCATGTTCCGGCTGCTGACTGGGCTGCCGCTCTACTTCGCATTTGTCTTTGGATTCGCCCGCGACCTGTGGAATCCCTTTGGCCTTCGCGACCGGGGCTTTTTCCTGATCTTTGCCTCCCTCACTTCACTTGTTTTCTTCTGGCTCGCGTTCAACCATCTCACCTACGTCGGACTCGCCGCAGGCATGGTGCTGGCGATGCTGTCGTACCGATTTGTCGCCGCGGCCTACGAAGGATTGCTCGCGCTGGTCGGTCAGGAGCAGTTGATGTCGGGCCGACTGAGCGCGCTGTGGAACATCATTGCCTCTGTGCCGTCGATCATCGGCGCGTTCGCCTCCGGATGGGTCGCCGAAAATCTCTCGCCGGAAACGACATTCATTCTGTGCGGCGCGTTGGCGCTTTTGATCGCCGTCTTTTCATTGTGGAAGCCTTATGCGGTGTTCGGACACACGTACGATAAGCCGCAAGCAAGGGGCACGAACTTCGTCGGCGACTTCAAGCGCCTCGTCCGCCATCGTGCGATCTATGCGCCGGTAATCCTGATTTTCATGTTTCAGTTCGCGCCGGGATCAAATACGCCTTTGCAATATTACTTGACCGACCATCTGCACGCGTCCGACGCAGTCTACGGCGAATTCACCGCGATCTTCGCAGCGGCGTTCATTCCGGTGTTTCTTTTGTACGGCTGGCTGTGCCAGCACGTCTCGCTCGGCAAGCTGCTCCTTTGGGGCACAATCATCACCACACCGCAAATGATGCCGCTTGCTCTCATCCATTCGGCCACGACAGCGCTTTGGTTGGCGTTTCCCATCGGCGCGATGGGGGGCATTTTCGCCGGCGCGATATTTGATCTTGCGATGCGATCCTGCCCGCCGGGTCTTCAAGGCACGCTCATGATGCTGGTTGCGGGCGCGAACCAACTCTCCTATCGCGGCGGTGATCTCATCGGCTCCAAGATCTACGGGCTCAGTGCGACCAACGGGTTTCTCTACTGCGCATTGGCGACGACGGCGGTTTACGCGCTGATGCTGCCAGTTCTGTTGCTAATTCCCAAATCGGTGATTGCTACCGCCGACGGCGAGACGAATCCCGCCTTGGAAGCCGAAGTGCTGGCTGAAGTCGCGGAAGTGGCCTGATCGACTCAACGACAATCGCTTCGCACCGGTCGACTCATACGGAGTTCGACGGGCCGCGTAGCGTGCGGAGCGCTCCGATGGCAAGCAAGGCGCCGGCGCTTACCAATGACAGAACAAGCAAAGCGTGTTTCCACTCGACGCTCAAATCCGGCGAAAACAGAGCAAAGCTGCTTGCGCCCCAAAGGCCCGTCACAATGGCGAGCCAAGGCTGATAGCTGCGCACACGCAATGGATGGGCGAAGTGTATAGGGGCGAAGGTTAGCAGTACGAATAGTCCGACTGTTGATACACCGACCAACGCCCCCGCCTGCAACACAAAGAGATAAAAGGCGATGATGTTCCACAGCGCCGGGAAGCCCAAGAAGAAATTGTCGGCGGTTTTCATGTCGGTTCGCGCAAAGGTATAGAGCGATGAAACCAGGATCGCGCCGACGGCAACGGCTGCATACGACGCCGGAAGCAGACCGGCGCGATAGATCAGCACTGCCGGCACGAACACATAGGTCAGGTAATCGACGACAAGATCCAGTGTTGCGCCATTGATACCGGGCGTTCGCCGAACCACGCCTGCCCAGCGCGCCAACGGTCCGTCGATGCCGTCGACGATGAGAGACGCCGACAGCCAAAGCAGCGCGAGCCGCCAGCGTTCCTGCTCCACGGCCAGAAGAGCAAGGAACGCCAATACCGTTCCGCTCGCCGTCAAGACATGAACCGCCCATGCGACGAATGCAGGTTTCGAGTCCTGCTGCTCAGGCGTCAGTGCGTCCATAGTCGTGATGCAGCCCCATGCTCCGCGATGCCCAACGTCGCACGGGAACACGCCAAACGTCGACAACGTCGAAAATGGCGCCGCTCGACGTCCCAGTGAACCGGCTCGAGCCTGAGTTCACGCGTTTGCGCTCAACTCAAAGCCTTCGAAATTCTTGGCGGCCACGTCGTTGCATTTCTGGACGTAGACCGGATAGCCGCCGATATAGGGCATGAATATGCGCGGCTTGCCGGGGATGTTGGCTCCGACATACCAGGAATTGGTCGACGGAAAGAGCGTCGGCGCGGCCACGTCGTTGACATGCGCGACCCAGGCATCCTGCGCGGCCGGCGTCGCCTCGATGCGTGCGAGTTGACGCTCACCCATATGCTTGATGATGTCGGAGATGAAATTCACGTGCTGCTCGATCGACGGGATCATGTTCGATAGCACGGCCGGGCTTCCTGGTCCCGCCGCGATCATGAACAGGTTGGGAAAGCCCGACGTGGCAATTCCCAGATAGGTTTTCGGCCCCGCGGCCCAAATATCCTTCAGCGCCAATCCGTTGGCGCCGCGAATGTCAATGCGATTGAGTGCACCTGTCATCGCGTCAAAGCCGGTCGCATAGACGATGGCATCGAGCGCAAACAGCTTTTCGCTCGTACGAATGCCGCTCGGAACGATCTCTTCGATCGGCGTGCGCTTGAGATTGACCAGCGTGACGTTCGAACGATTGAACGTGTCGTAGTAGTTCGTGTCGATGCAGAGGCGCTTTGTGCCGACGGCGTGATCCGGCATGAGCGCTTCGGCGACGTTCGGGTCCTTGACGATTTCGCGGATCTTCTGACGCACAAACTCCTGCGCAGTCTCGTTGGCTTTCGAATCCAGGACGAGATCGCCGAAGGCGCCGAGATAGGTGAGGCCGCCTTGCTGCCAACGCTCCTCATAGACACGCCGGCGCTCCTCGTCACTGACGGAAAGTGCAGGGGTCTCGCTGAAATCGCCGTCGATGTCGAACAGAGTCTGCGCCGCACGCGCGCGAAAGCCGCGATAATCCGCCTTGATGCGCCTCTCCGCGTCGCGATCGAGCGGCGCGTTGTGCGCGGGGATAGAATAAGTCGGCGTGCGCTGGAACACGTAAAGGTGCTGTGCCTCACGCGCGATGAGCGGGATGGACTGCACCGCCGATGAGCCGGTTCCAATGATGCCGACACGCTTGCCGGAGAAATCGACACCTTCGTGAGGCCAGCGGCCGGTGTGATAGGTGGCGCCGGCGAAGGTTTCGCGGCCCTTGATCTGCGGCAGGTTGGCGGCCGAGAGGCAGCCGGTGGCCATGACGAGAAAGCGCGCCGAAGCGTGCGCCCCGTCGGACGTCGCGACATCCCAGCGACAGGTGGCATCATCAAAGCGTGCTGAGGTGACTGACGTTTTGAACTGGATGTCTTTCCTCAGATCGAAACGATCTGCCACATGGTTGGCGTAGCGCAAGATTTCGGGTTGCGCCGAGTAGCGCTCGCTCCAGCTCCATTCCTGCGCCAGCTCGTCGGAAAACTGATACGAGTACTGCATGCTCTCCACGTCGCAGCGTGCGCCCGGATAGCGATTCCAGTACCAGGTGCCACCGACGCCATCACCGGCCTCGAAGACGCGAACGGAAAGGCCCAGCCCACGCAAGCGATGCAGCATGTAGAGCCCTGCAAAGCCTGCACCGACGACAATGGCATCGAAAGTCTGCTGCGTTTTGGCCATGGCTTGCTCCACTCTGAGCCGACGATCTTCGGAGATTTCGCCGCGAATTGCCACCGTCTCCGAGCCGGCTTACGCGCATTCCAGCTCAGGGCCGGAATTGCAGCGCGCGCGGCACGAGCCGAATGGGTTGCGAGACAATACGGTATGCGTCTTCGACCCACTCGCAGATCAGCCGGCGCGTATCTCTGGGGTCGATCATCTCCTCCATCTGGAACTTATTGAGTGGTCCGAGCGGCCCCCTTGCGCTCTCGATGCGCGCGTTGATCTCGGCGCGCAAGGCCGCCGGGTCCTTGGCTTCAGCGAGCTGGCGCTTGTAGGCGGCTTCGATGCCGCCTTCCGGAGGAATGCCGCCGACGTCGGCCGCTGGCCAGACGACTCGCGTACCGCTGCCCTCGCGCGGCGTCGCAAAGTTGTTGCCCGCGACACCAAAGCTGCGTCGCATGATGACCGTGAACAACGGAACTGTGGTCTGTGCAAAGGCGATCATCCACTCACCGCCTTTGCGGATCGTGCCGGCCACTTCATGTTCGAGGCCCACGGCAAATCCCGGATTGTCGATGAGATTGAGCACGGGCAGGTGGAAGAGATCGCAGAGATCAAGATGCCGCCTCAGCTTGTCGCAACCGTCGGCGGTCAAGGCGCCGCCGTTCACGTGCCGGCTGTCCGATGCGATGACGCCCATCGGGTAGCCCTTGAACCTGACTAGTCCCGTGATCTGGTCGGTCCCCCACAACGAACCGATTTCGAAGAAACTTCCTTTGTCGGCCATCAGCCGGATTGCCCGCCGCATGTCGAATGTCGTCGTACGCTTGCGCGGCACGAGCGTGAAAAGCTCCTCCTCACGCCGGTCCGCCGGGTCTTGCGGATCGGCCGGCAGGAAGGGCGGTGCTTCATACACGCTCGACGGCAGGTACGAGAGAAAACGCTTGGATTTGGCGATCGCGTCTTCTTCCGTTTCGGCGAGATTATCGACGGAGCCATTGCGGCAATGAATACGCCAGTCGCCGAGATCTTCCTTCGTGATGTCATAGCCCATCGCGTGACTGACGACGGGCGGCCCGGCGACGAACAGTTGAGCGATGTCGCGCACCATGACGGAGAAGTGACCGAGAACCGCCTTGGCCGCTCCGATGCCGACGACGCTGCCGAGTAGAATATTCACCACGGGCACTTGTCCCAACTGCTCGGCGTAGAGCGAACTGCCGAGGTGTCCGGGAAGGAACGAGCCGCCGCCACCGGCAACACGCGGACGGCCGGCGGTGATCGCGCCTGAGCTTTCCTTTGCGGTGGCTTCGCCCTGACTTTGTTGTTGCGGTACCATGGCGGCGACGCTGCCGCCGCCGGAGGAACCGTCGAGCAGCCTGATGGAGGGACAGCGCCTTTCGACGGAAAGCTTGTCGAGATGGCGGCTCTTCGCGCCGATCGCGCCATCCGCATGACCGCCACGCGACGTGAAGTCGTCGGCGCAGACGATGCTTGTTCTTCCTTCGATCGTACCCCAGCCGCCGACGTGATTGGCCGGCGTGAAATCAACAATACGACCTTCACGATCGTAGCTCACGAAACCCGCAAGGCTGCCGACTTCGCGAAAACTGCCCTTGTCCAAAAGCAGATCGATTCTCTCGCGACACGTCAGTTTGCCTCGACTGCGCTGGCGCACCACGCCGGGATCCTTTGAATCCGGCGCAAAACGGTTGTGCGCAATGCTTTGCAAGGCTTTGACTTCGGCAAGCATGGGAGCCCAGGAATCGTCGCCATAGGTGCGCGGCGTCGCGACAGCGGCGGCATGCGCGTCGGGTCTGATCGTTGCAAGCACTTGTCCGGCGGCGACGTTGTCGCCCGACGCGCCCTTGTGAATGGCCGTGATCACCCCGGCGATTGGCGCGGTGAGGGCGGTTTCCATCTTCATCGCGCTGACGACGAGCAGTGTGTCTCCCATACCGACCGCCGTTCCCAATTCGACGTTCACCTCGACTAACGTGCCCGTCACAGGACTCTCGACACCGTGTTCATCCTCTTTGACAGCCAAAGACTGGGCGGTTATCGGCGCCGCTCTCGTGGACGCACTGCCGCCGAGCGCCGAAGCCTGTTGTTCGAACAGCGCAAGTGAATTCGAACTCGATTTGTCGTGATCTGTGTCGGACTCGGCATTTTCGCTCAGGAAGGTGGTTCGTGCGTCGCCCGCGCGCACGCTCGGATGCGAAAGGATCTGGATGAGTTGGCCAAGATTGGTCGGCAAACCTGCGATGTGAAACTCCGCGAGTGCGGCGCGTGTCCGCTCGAGTGCGGATTCATAAGTGTGCGTCGAGTTCGAACGGCCGATGAGCTTTGCGAACATCGGATCGAACTGCGCGGGCGGCGCATAGCCCAGATAGCCACAGGAATCGACACGAATGCCGGGACCTGAAGGTTCCTTGTAGGCCGCAAGGGTGCCGACTCCGCGCGCGACGATGCGCGCCTGTACGGCAAATCCGCTGGGTTTTGGAACGGCGGCCTGATCCGACAGGCCGAGTTCTGCCAGCGTGGCCCCGGCGGCAATGCGAAATTGAGCCTCGACGAGATCGATGCCGGTTACTTCCTCGGTGACCGTGTGCTCGACCTGAATGCGCGGGTTGCACTCGATGAAAAAATGTTCGCCACGCTCCGGGTCAACGAGAAATTCGACCGTTCCCGCATTCACGTATTTGCCCGCACGTCCAAGTTTGATCGCGTCGTCGCACATGCGTTGGCGTAGTTTGGGATCGAGCTTGGGCGCCGGCGCGATCTCGACGACCTTCTGGTGTCTGATTTGGATCGAGCAGTCCCGCTCGTAGAGGTGGACGATATTGCCGCGCCGATCGGCCAGCACCTGCACTTCGATGTGCCGTGGCCGCGACACCAGTTTTTCGAGAAAGACCGCTCCGTCGCCGAACGCCGCCAGCGCTTCGCTCTGGCAACGCGCCAGCGCCGCGGCCATTTCGGTTTCGTTTTCAACCGACCGCATGCCCCGCCCACCGCCGCCGGCGGCTGCCTTGAGCATTACGGGATAGCCAATTTTGTCCGCTATCGCGGCAGCGTCCTGAAAGGTTGCAACCGTTTGCGCACTGCCCGGCACAATCGGGATGCCGAGCGAGCGCGCAAGAGACCTCGCCTTTGTCTTGTCACCAAATAGACTCAGGGTCTCGGGACCGGGGCCGACGAACGCAAGGCCGGCAGCGCTGCAGCGCTCTGCGAATGCCGCGTTTTCGGACAGAAACCCGTAGCCAGGATGCACGCAATCGCAGTGCGTGCTTTTGGCCGCGCCGATCACGGCGTCGAAATCGAGATAGGCGCGAACCGGATTGCTGGAGGCACCGAGCGCGACCGATTGCGTCGACATGCGCGTGTGCAGCGATAGTGCGTCCGCCGGCGGATAGATGCTAACGGTCTCCATGCCAAGCAGCGAAGCGGCGCGGGCAATGCGAATCGCGATTTCGCCCCGGTTCGCGATCAAAACCCGCTTGAACATTCAGGCCTCCCGGCACTTCCAGCGAAAGATCATGTGGTGCGGCGGCGTGTCAGCGCAAGCGCGGGGCAACGGCACGCCTCACATTAGGCGGCCAATTTGCGGTCGAAGTCGGCTAGATTGTCCGATGAAATCAGGAGATTCGAGACAACGAGATGATCGAAGGTTCTTGTCATTGCGGTCAAATACGATGGCGCTTCGACGGCATTCCGGAATCGGCGACGGCTTGCAATTGCTCCATCTGCAGGCGATACGGCGCACTTTGGGCATATGACTATGAAGGCGGTAGGATCAGCGTGGCGGGCGCCACGCAAGTCTATCGCTGGAACCGAAAGTGGCTGGAGTTTCATTTCTGTTCAAAGTGCGCCTGCATCGCCTACTGGCGTCAAGTTAGTCCTGGAAAGGACGGGCGTCGCGAGATGGGCTTCAATTTGCGCCTTGCTCCACCCGATCAGGTCAAGGCGGTCGTACTGCGCCACCACGATACCGAGACGAGGAGCGATCTGCCGCTCGATGGCCGCTGCGTCGCAGACGTCTGGTCTTAGATCAACCCTTTAGACGATAGTTCGCGTCCTAACCATGAGCGGCTAGCCTCGAGAGCGCACGGCTGTTAGGGGGACGGCGGCCCACTTAACCGTTCATTCACCAAATCCAAACGTGCTCTTAAGAAGTGCGCGCAATAGTTGCGCATGCGAACGCGACTGTTCCTCGCAGCCAGTGCCTGCCTTGCGTTCATTTCGCCCGCAAGGGCGACGGACCTTGCAATCGACGCCTATGCGGACTTTCGCATCGTCGTGCCAAGCGGCGAGGTGGGGTGGGTTGATGGCGGCCTCGGAAAATTCCGCTTCGGTGCGGATCAACCGTCTCCAAACGTCCGCTTTGTCGAAGCCGTCGCGCAAGCCACGCTCGCCGTGACGGATGAATTGCACGTCGTGGGCGTATTTCGAGTCGAGCCCGAGCAACGCACGGGGATCGACGTTCTTGAGTCATATATCACATGGCGGCCGGAAGGCTCGGGCGACTGGCGCTGGTCCATGAAGATCGGAGCATTTTTTCCGTCTGTGTCGGTAGAGAACGATGATCTGGGATGGACGAGCCCCTATACGCTGACGCCGTCGGCGATCAATAGCTGGGTAGGCGACGAACTGCGCACGATCGGCGGTGAGGGAACGCTCGCACGCCAGACAGGCTGGGGCACGCTATCGGTCATCGCGGCGCTCTTTTGCTGCAACGAGCCCGCAGGCACTTTGATGGCGGATCGCGGCTGGACGCTCGATGATCGTCCGACCGGACTGTTCGAACGTGTGCGTTTGCCCGACGCAACCGTCAATCTCTTCGGGGCTGTCGTGCCCGAACGGACGGGACTATTCCAGAATACCGACGGCGACATTGGCTGGTACGCAGGCTTGCGCTGGGACATTCCTGAACTTGGTCAGCTCGCCGTGTTGCGTTACGACAACCGGGCCAACCCGTTCGCCTATACATCGCGTGATTCTGCGTGGCTCACGCGATTCTGGAGCGGTTCGTTTAAATCGCGTGTCTTGGGAGCGACCATATTGGTACAGGCCATGGACGGCGACACGTCCATCGGTGACGATGGCGGAGACCTGTTTCATACATACTTTGACTCAGCGTTCGCGCTGGTGAGCTATGACATCGGCGACTGGCGCTTGTCCACCCGTGTCGAAACCTTTGAAACCAGAAACGTCCCGAGTTTCACACTCCTAGACGAGGATGGTCACGCGCTCACCGCTGCGGTGTTGTGGAACGTGAGAGACTGGCTTCGGCTAAGCGCCGAAGTGATCAACATTGACAGTCGCCGGTCGGAGCGTCTGACGGTGGGAAGTCCGGCGGAACGCAGTGACACGCAGTTCCAGTTTGGCGCGCGCGTATTTCTATGATCATTTGATCATCAGTGGGACGGGCGTCAATGATGCTATTTGAACCATGAAAATGAATAAGCGCAGATTACTCGGAGCCATAGCGGTCTCGTTTGGCGCCCTTTTGTCGGACTCCCAAGCGGGGAGTCCGCACTTGATAGTGCAAGCGTCCCGCAAGTTCGATCCTACCGAGGTTGCCATCCGAGTCGGCGAGACGCTGAACATCAGCAATCGAGACGGTTTTATTCACGAAATCTACATCAACGCCGACCCCATGAACTTTGAGTCCAACGAACAGCCGCCCGGTCAAACCGTGACGGTTAATTTTCCTTTTGCCGGTACGTTCGCTGTGCGCTGCCACATTCACCCGAGAATGTTGCTGGTAGTTCACGTCAAGTAGTCCGCGGGTCCGCCTTTGGTTAAGCTCCTGGAAACGCGGCAAATGCGATTGTAGGGCTGAGAGCCATGAGTACGCCTGCAAGGGCGATATGCTTATGCCCAAGATACACGCGTCAGTTCGCACCACATTGTTGGCGGCCTTTATGGCGATGTGTCTGACCATCGCGGTGCAGGGCTACTACGGCTACGACCTCCTCTCGGCGACCGGCGCGATGGTGATCGATATGTTCGATCGCCCGCTGATGGCCATCAACTACGCCCGGGCCGCGAATATCGATTTTGCACAGATCGAGAGAAAGACCCTTGAGCGCTCGCTGGCTCCCGCAAACAAACGCGATAAAATCGATGCCGACATTAATAATCTTCTGACCGAATTTGCAGCCGACCTTCGCGTCGCTGAAGAGCGATCACCCGAACCCGACGAGTTGCACGTCATCGGCAGAATCAAATCGCTTGTCGGCCGGTGGACGGTGGCACGGCGCGCTGCGGACAATGACGAGATGAGTGCGCTGACTCGTCAGATCGATGATGCCTTCGACATTCTCATCGAGCTCAACGCCGATCACAGTTATATAAAGCGTCGGCAATCAATCGAATCAATTTCCGAATTTCGCTACATCCTGATCGGCGGCGTGGCTGCATCGCTCATGTTGGCTCTTGCGATTGGGCTGTATCTTTCGCGGCGCATTACGCGTCCTTTGACGCAAGCCGCCGACGTGGCCAACCGCATCGCGTCCGGCGAGTTCCAAACGTCCATTCCGTCGGGCGGCTCTGATGAAACCGGCGTACTCCTTCGTTCATTGACTGTCATGCAAGATAATATTCGCAAAATGGTCGAACGCGAATCCAACCGCGCGAATTCGGCACAGGCTCGATTGGCAGACGCATTGGAAGTGTCTGACGAAGGCGTCGTTCTCGTCGACGGCGAAGGACGTACCGTGCTCGTCAATCATCGTCTTCGAACATTCTTTCCGGACATTGCCGAGCACTTTGGTCCAGGAGTTGACTACGCCTTGCTGAGCTCGTTGGTGGAATCGCAATTCATGCCCCACGAGGGGCCCGAGAGCGGCGTTAAAGCGTCAGATCAACCAGTGGAACGTCGACTGCGGGATGGACGCTGGATTCGGATGTCTGTCGGTAAAGCGAGCGACAACGGCAAGATCACATTTTTCAGTGATTTCACCCAAATCAAGGAGCGCGAGGAAAGCTACAAGCAGGCCAAGCGCGAAGCAGAGGCGGCGAGCGCTGCAAAGTCGAGCTTCCTCGCAAATATGAGCCACGAACTGCGCACTCCACTGAACGCCATCATTGGCTTTTCAGAAATCATGTCGGCGCAATCGTTTGGTTCGCTCGGAAGTCCTCGCTACGTCGAATATGTCGGCGACATATTGCATTCGGGCAAACGTCTGCTCGAAGTAATCAATAGCGTCCTCGACCTGTCCAAGAGCCAGGCAGGAAAGCTGTCTCTTGACCTCTCGGACGTCGATCTGAATCATGTTCTTTGCGATTGCGTCAGAATGGTCACCGCGCAGTGTGGGGAAGCCGGCCTCAAACTCGACGTTCGAGGTTTGGAGGGCCCCTTACCCGTCCGTGGCGAGGAGCCGAAGCTTCGCCAAGTTTTCCTGAATGTGCTTTCCAACGCGATAAAATTCACCGGCAAGGGCGGCACAATTTCACTGAGGATTGGGCAGTCTGACCCTGAAATTGAGGTCGTAATTTCCGATACGGGTATCGGCATGTCGCCGCAAGATATTCTCGTCGCGCTCACTCCCTTCGGTCAGGTCGACAATCGCCTCGAGCGCAAATACGAGGGAACGGGGCTTGGTCTACCGATCGCCAAGAGTTTGGTCGAGCTGCATGGCGGTACATTGCGAATCGACAGTGCCATTGGCCGCGGAACGACAGTCACCATTCGAATAAAGCGCAACGACGTCGCCCGAGCTCCGCTGCGCATCGCCGCCAGAAGCTAGTCTGCGTGAAGCAGCCGGTCTGGACCTCGCGAGCTCAAGGCCCCTTCGCCAGCCTCAATGTCTCGACCGAAGTGAACGGAGAAGTTGTAAATGCCCTTTACACAGATCGTCGACCCGGACTGGTGGACGGTTGATTTTAAATACATTCCCAAATTGGTACGATTGTTGCTTGTCAAATCCCACGAAGTATCTGCTCTGGGGATAATGATGAAGAATGTTTTGACGTTCGCAACGATCGCCATGGGGGTGTTCATGGTGAGCGCTCCTGCTTTCGCGGGGATCAGCGGCGACGCCCTTAGTGTTCCGGAGCCTGTATCGATGTCGCTCTTGGCCGGTGGAATTGTTGCCATCGCGGCCGTGAGGCGCATGCGCAGGAAGTGATAGTAGTTTTCGCTCGGGCACTATTCATTCTGCGTGCGGATTCCATACGGGGCGTTGGGTCGAGAAATTGGACACAACGGTGGGGGTTGGTATGAGAGATTTCACGAAAATTCTCGGTCTCGCGCTGGCCTCGATGTCGCTCCTCAGTAACGCGGCGTTGGCCGACGCCATTTCCGTTCCCGAGCCCGGCAGCATGAGCCTGTACATTGTCGGCGGTATCGGCCTCATACTCGTCGCGCGTGTTCTAAAGTCGAATAAGTCGCTTCCGAAAGTTGGCTGAAAAATACTCCGGTCCCAAATAGCGGCGCTTGTCATCTTCCGACTAACCTCGTGGATCGGTGGGCGCGGCTTGCTGGGGAAATTTCTTGCCCTTCTCAGCGGCATTGCACTGATTGCTGGCGGGCCGGTACATGCCGCAGACAGAAGCGATCCAGCATGGCGCGCTGCGCACCAATTGATTGGTGCACAACTTCCGTCCGGCCAATTCGGCTTCGAGTATGACTTCCTTCTCGGGGGCAAGCGGCCTAACACGGAAGTCGGTATGGGCCGGGTGGCCTAAGTCACTCGAGAAGCTGCAGCCGCTTACGGACTGTCGCAATATTTTCTCGAGGACAATGACCCCGCCATCGCGCATGCAATCGTGGCTGTACTCAGCAACTTTGGAAGACTTTCATTGCCTGTCGCCAAGGCGACCGGACAAGGCGCGCTTGAGGCCACAAGAATTTTGGCTCTTCCATTTGGTCGCTACAAGCTGCAAGGAACTCTGCATGCGCTTGGTCTCCTCTATCGGCCATCCGGTGAGGGCCGCCTCGTCTCGTATAATCGTTCGTACGAGACCGCTTGGGGTGGTGCGACAGCGCTAACGCTGCTGACGGAACTGCAATACTACCGTGCCAGCCACAATGCGCGGTTTGCACCGCTACGCCGAGCGTGGCTGGAAGGTCTGCTCGTCTTGCATGACGGGTTCGGAGGTTTTCGCATACTGCCGGACTCGGTCGACGAAAACGACCTATCGAATGGCGAAATCTGGCTCGCGTTGGCATATTACACGCGCCTCTTTCCTGCCGATCGCGCGACCGCTGACATCGTGGCGCAGGTGGATAACTACTTGATGCGAAATTACGCCGGGCGGCCCAACACAATCTATTATTCGTGGGCGATGAAAGCCGCGGTCGAGAGATATGCCACAAATCCGGACGCCAAGTTTGTCGAATTCATCGCCCAACAGACGCGCACTTTTCTCGACAGCTTCCGTACGCAGTCTGCTTCGACCGAGAACAGTTGCGCTGATGTCGAAGGCATGGCGGCCGCCCGCCGCGTGCTCAACTCGGTGATGCGACCGGACCGCGATCTGGTTCGACGATTGAGTCAACGGATCGACAGCGAAATGATAAAGAATCTTGCGTTGCAAATCGTGCCCGCTCAAACCCGAATTGAACTGGGCAACGGCGCCTATCTTGCCTCACCAACCCTGGCCGACCATGCCGGCGCGTTCCTCGCCGGGACGCGTCAGCCCTATGTGCGAATCGACTACACGGAACACTGCTTGAGCGCGCTAGCGGAACTCGGCCAACGCCGATCGCATTAGTCGGTTGGGCTCTCGCCATGCATGCAGAGTAGAAAGGTCACATTCAACACGCGGTTTTGAATCGCGAAGTCCGCGCCAGAGGCCTTCGCCATCAAGGCACGGATCGCTGCGAAGTTGGCGCAATTCGTGGCTTGACCGCGGGTTTCCGCGTACGAGGCTTGCGACAGCCCGACGTTGACTTCCGACGCCGGCTTTATGGTTGGCCGCGGTACGACCACTGCAACACGCGGCGCAGCGCTCAATTCGCGGGCCTGAACGGCTGGCGCAAATGCTCCAAGTAATACGGCCAGAACTATCGAAGTGCTTTTGGGCATATCGCTCGCTCCCTTACCGGGGTAGCGAATATTTCACTCGAACATCCGGCGCTCAGGAAGTGAATGCGCAAACCAGTGCTAAGGAACACTTGCCGACGCCGTGAAAGATGTAGCGAGGCGGCAACGCAGGATTGCCATCGCGTCGGCGGTGATGAAGAAGTTGCGCAATTTTGGCGGATATCCGCGCGTTTACGCCTCCATCGCAAAGTCCTCAGAATTGAATGGCCGAAGCCAGCAATAATCTGACTAACGACAAATGCGTTCGACCCGGTAAGCGTTCGTTGGCAATGCCGTTCGGCTTTGCTTGCCGTTTCGCGGGTGCTGCGTCTTGATTCTTGGCACAGTCGAAGAGGCGCTGTCGATGCGAAGCGACAAAGTGCGGGCGCGCTGGCGCAGTGCTGCCACGCTGGTAGTGTTTCTCTGCGCAGCAGTCGCGCCGCACGCGACAGCGTCAAGCCTGCCGGGTACGGCTTCCATCAGAGCGAAATCGGATGATACTTCCGGGTCACGACCGTTCCTCGGCGGCTTGGTCGGCGCGAAGCTCGTCAGCCTCGATGGCTCTACCGTGTCCTTGTCGGCGAAGGAGGACGGCGTCGTGCGCACGATAACGTCACCTGAAGGCGCCGTGAAGACGATGGACTTCAACTTTCTCGGCGAGAATCTGGGCACGGTTTCCGAGACCGACGATCCGGGGCGCGTGAACGGTGTCTTTCACGTCTCGGAAGGTGGCCTCACCGTCGACTATGCCGACGGACGTTCCGAATTTCTCGCAGCCAGAGGTACGGACGGCCTGACCATATCCGTGAAATCCGCGAACGGCGATTATGCGTGCGCAACCTGGTACCTGCCCAGCCATGTCTTTACTGCCGACGAAAGAAAAGCTGCCGTCGCTGCTTATGCCCGACGCCTTGGTGTTTCTGACGGTGCGGAGGCTGATCGTTCCGACTGTGCGAATTTTGCCGCGATGCCCGACGACAAGGCTCGGACTGTGCTGCCCCCCGCGAGCGTGCATCGCAAGCCGACACGCGCGCCGCGAGAAGCAGCTACCACCGCCGCGCCCCAGCCGGCAATGAGCGCAAGGCTGGCCGGGCTCCAAACGGTTCCCGTCAAGCAGTCGACCGTGCACCTCATCGACGCTGCTCCGGTTCTACCTGTTACCGACAACGATGGCCTGCAGCCGGTCAACGAGCGCATCGCATCGAACTGTCTGAAAGTGGAGAGCGACGGAAATTATTGGGGCTTTCGCAATCACTGTAGTTACAACGTGCAATTTGCCTATTGCCTGTTGCACGGTTCGGACGAGATGACGGCCTGCGCGGTGGATGGATCAGCGAGCGTGCCGGGCTCGGTTTCGTCCAACGGCTTCGGACCGCTCTTTGCCGATGCGAGCCTGGGCGAACGCGATGTCGAGCATAGATTTCGCTGGGTTGGGTGCCGGGGCGGAGCCGGCGAGGTCGTCGCGCATCTCGACCAGTCCGAACCGGCGTCGGGGCGCTGCATGCGCAACGCCCGAACTCTGGCGCGCGACAACTAAAGCTATCACGCAACGATTCTTGCGAGGTCTGCGCGGAAGCGCGAGACGAGATGCGCTGAATCGGCCAGCGAAACCTCGTGCATCGTCGACTCGAATATGGCGGAATTCCCCATCCTGTCACAGTTCTCCATAGCCTTTGCCACTTCGTGTTCCTGCTGCTGACAGGATCTGGCATCCGCGTTGATCAAGATGTGATACGCAAGGAGTCAGCATGCAACTGGATACAATTGTTCGCTTTCACGCGCGCGAAGGTCAGGAAGAAATCATTGCTGCCGCGATGCGCGACGCCGCGTCGGATGTTCGCGCCGAACCGGGCTGCCTTGGCATCGATTATTTCCGCTCAACACGCGACCGGAGGCTCTTTTATATTCACTCGCGCTGGCGCGACGAAGCCGCGTTCGAGGTGCACGCGGATTTGCCCCATACCGTGCGCTTCCTCGAACGTGTCACGCCGGCAATCGATCACGAGTTGCAGGTGTCACGCGTGATGCGGTTGGACTTCTAGCAATCGCCTGGTTGGGCGTCGACCCAAGACCTAGGCGGACAAGCGCGCCGAACAGTAGGTGATTGCCTTGCGCGCGGTCGCCGCCCAATCGTCCGGCGGATCAAGTTCGAGATAACGCAGGTAAAGTTGCTTCGCCTCGGCGATTTCGCCCGCCTTCATGAGCATTTGCGCACGATTGAATACAGCGTCCGAATAATTTGGATCACGATCGAGGACGCGCGCAAGTTCGTCGAGCGCTTCCTTCAGTTTTCCGGACGACTCCAGAGCGAGCGCCAGGTTGTAACGCGCTTCGACAAAGTCGGTGTCGCGCGCGATTGCGCGGCGATAGGCGAGCACCGCTTCAGAATTTGCGCCTTGTGCAAGGCGAATGTTGCCGAGATTGTACAGGGCGATCGCATCTGCGCGCTCGGCCCGAGCGCACATGTCGTAAAGTCGCGACGCCTCGTCGACGTCGCCGCTTGCTTCTTTGACCTGTGCGGCTTCAAACAAATCCTCGATACCGCCATGCGCAAGATCAAGCGGAAGGAGGCCTTGACCTTGAAGTGTTGAGAGGCCGTGCTCCCATTGCAGGGCCGCATTGCCCGACGGCATGAGTACCAGCTTGTGGCGGCCGATGGGCGCATGTTCGGCTTGCAGGAGAATCCGCACAACGTCTGCAAGCGAGCGGCCCTGGTCCATAATCTCTGAGGCCGTGCGCAGTGCGCGCGCGTCTGCAAAGCTGATCTTGTCGTCCTGCTGGGCGATAAGATCGAACGCCGCCAGAATATCGGAGATGTCGGCGGAGAGCGATGTTGACGCCAATGCGTTCGCGAGGGGCAACGTTGATGGCACTTTCGTAGCCGCACCGTTCAGGGCGACCGCGAAGGCCCGCTCGCCCATGACGGGAACGCCACGCGCTTTGGCCGATTTGATGCGCGTGGCGAGTGCGCCGCAGTCGATCAACGCCACTGCGCGCGCGCCGATGACAAGAAGATCACTGCGCCGGGTCAGATCGCGCGCGACTCTGCCACCATGTTGTACGATTTCGTGCTGCAGGCGTTCGCGTTGCCCGGCAGAGAACCGGCCGTAAAGCGCTATGGACCGGTGCTTCAGGTCCATAACTTTAGGCGGACTTTTTCTTTTTCGCCGCCGCTTTCGCCGGCTTTAAGGTGGTGACCTTGGCTTTTGCATCCGAGGCGTCGGAGCGACCAAGACTCGGTGCGGCCGGACGGCGTTCCTCTTCGATACTGCGCCTCAAAGCGTCCATCAGATTGACGACATTGCCGCGTTCCGGCGCTTTCGAGATGACGGGCTTGCCGCCCGCGATCTTGGAGCGCACCAAGGCCATCAGTGCCTCCTCATAGCGATCTTCGAACGCGTCGGGGCTGAATTTCGTCTTCTTTTGGCCGATGATTTGCTGTGCCATGGCGAGCATGTCCGCAGTGATTTTCACATTCATCTTCTCGAACGCGCTCGACGGTTCGCGCACCTCCTTGGCAAGGCGCAATGTCGTCAGCTTCATGCCTTCCGCCATCGGATGAATGGCGACGAGCCGCTCGCGGCCTGAAAGCACGATGCGGGCAAGTGCCACTTTCTTCGCTTTGCGCATCGCCTCGAGGATGACGGCATAGGTCTCTTCGGCAATCGGACCATCGGGTGCCAAGTAGAATGGGCTGTCCAAGTAGATCGGATCGATCTCACCTTCATCGACGAAGCCGTCGATGTCGATCGTCTTGCTCGATTCGATCTCGATCTCGTCGAGCTCTTCGGCTGTGACGACGACGTATTTGTCCTTTTCGAACTGATAGCCTTTTACCAGATCGGCGCGGTCGATCTCGCCGAGTTCGGGATCGTGGTAGCGCTGCTGGACGCGATTGAGCGTGTCCTTGTGCAGCAGGTTAAAGGAAATTCTGCCGGCCGACGCCGAAGTCGCCGAATAGAGCTTCACCGGACACGAGACCAGCGAGAGCTTCAGATAGCCTTTCCAGTACGCTCTTCCTGCCATGAACACACCTTACGGTTTCATCCCCACGTCGCGTCGCATCTTCGGCGTAATCTCGACAGCGCTGGATTCTAGCCCATCCCACGGGTCTGCCGCCAGCGTCTCCAGTCGGCGCAAAGTGTTAATGCGATTATACGAATCACCACTTGGGGTTAACCGCAATTCCTTCCAGGCGACGGGCGTCGCTACCGGAAATCCGGCGCGTGCCCGAAGTGAGTACGAGGCGACCGCGCTGGCGCCGCGCGCGTTGCGCAGATAGTCGATGTAGATGCGATTCTTGCGCCGCTCTTTGGCCGAGACATCGGTGAACAGCTTTGGCATGTCGGCCGCCATCGCGCGGGCAAAACTGTGTGCGAAGCCTTTGACGATCGGCCAAGTATGCTTGGGTGCGAGCGCCATCACCAGATGCAATCCTTTGCCACCGGTCGTGCGCAAAAACGGCCTAAAGCCCATCGCCTCCAGTCGTGAGCGCAAGATTTCAGCCGCGTCGCAAACGCTGGTCCAGGAGAGTGCCACATCGGGATCAAGATCGATGACGAGCCGGTCTGGATGTTCCGGGTCGTCGATGTGGCAACCCCAGACATGAAACTCAACCGCTCCGAACTGGGCGAGTGCGAGATAGCCCTTCGGCGCAGTTATGGTGATGAACGCGGCGCGGCCCTCTTCGTCAGACAGATCGACGGTTTCAACGCCTTCGGGAAGTCCGGCAAACGAATGGCGCTGATAAAAGCAGTCTTTCAACTCGCCCGAGGGACAACGCAGGAGCGTGACCGGACGGCGCAGCAGGTCCGGAAGCAGCCAATCACCCACCCGCGCATAGTAGAGCGCCAGGTCGAGCTTTGTTACGCCACTGCCTTCGAACATTTCGCGCTTCGGATTCGTGAGATGAATGGCGGCTAACTCGCGATCGCCGACGAGTTTCGCCTTCAGCGCGACGGAGCGACGCCGCGCCCGTTTGGCAACACTGAGAAACACCGGCTGGCGAGGCGTGTCCTGTGCGGAGCGGCTGCTATATCTAACGTCAGTCGTCCAGTTGGGCTCGATCCAATGAGCGCCGGGCGTGCGCGGCACCGAAACGACCGGCGACTTGCGCTCCTCCTTCGAGAGCAAGGCATACAACTCTCGCCCTTTGGCTTCGGAGATGCCTGAGCCTGCGCGACAGGTATAGACGAGTTCGCCCTGGCGCTCTTCCGCCACGAGAAGCGAAGTGACGCAATTGGGAGAGTTCGACATGTATCCCACAACCACGAATGTGCCGATTTCTACGCGCTTCACCTTCAGCCAGTCATTGGAGCGCCGCTGCACATAGCGAGAGTCGGCCCGCTTCGAAACGACACCCTCAAGGCCCATCCGGCAGGCCTCGGCGAAGAACGCCATGGCATCGCGGTCAACGTGGTCACTCAGCTGGATATGAGAGCGCGGATCGACAAGCGGATCTATCAGACCCGCGAGCGCGCGCTTGCGATCGAGGAGGGGCGTGCCCGTGAGGTCGAAGCCATCGAGGTGGCAAAGATCAAAGGCAAAGTATGTCAGGTTGTTCGAGTTGCCGTCGGAGAGGGCGGCCTCGAGCAGATCGAGCGAACTAACGCCGCGCGGATCCTGCACGACAACCTCGCCATCCAGAAGCGCCGTTTGGCACGGCAATTTCTCGAACGCACGCGCCAGGGAAGCGTAGCGCTTCGTCCAGTCATGGCCATTGCGCGTGAGCAGCCGGATCTGGCCGTGATCGAAGAACACAAGCGTGCGATAGCCGTCATACTTGATTTCGTGGATCCAGCCCTTTGTCTCGGGAACAGCCGGCGCCGGAGTTGCCAATTGCGGTGACCAACGCGTTGGCAACACGCGCGCTACCGCGCCCGGAATCTTCGCCGCCTTTTGCCGTGCGACCGGCTTTCGCACCGGCGGCTCTTCATCGACGGGCCGTCCGGTCACTGTGCTGTTCGGCAGTTCTTTCAACACGTCGTAGTCGGCAAGCGGACGCGCCGCGACGTCGCGTTCCTTGATCAAGAGAAAGTTCGTGGGATCGTCCGATAAGCGAACCAGCGTCCAGCCGCCGCTGAGCTTCTCGCCTGCCAGACGAAACTTGAGTTCGCCATCAGCCAGCGCTTTTTCGGGATCGTCGGCCAGCGTCACCCAGGTTCCACGATCCCAGACGATGACGGTGCCGGCACCGTAGTTGCCAGCCGGAATGCGTCCCTCGAAGGTTGCGTATTCCAGCGGATGATCTTCCACCAGCTTGGCAAAACGGCGCACCTTCGGATCCAGGCACGGGCCCTCGGGAACCGCCCAGCTCTTCAACGTGTCTCCGATCTGAAGACGCAAATCGTAATGCATCCGGCGCGCATGATGCTTCTGAATCACATAGATCGGATCATCAGCAACGACACGTCCGCCCTTGGGCTCGGGTGTGCTGCCGAAGCGGCGTTTTTCTTGATATGTACGGAGGTTGGAAGCCACTTAGATCCCGCAAGACGACGGAAGGTTAGAAACCAAAGAAATATCGATGATAGCCCAACATGGCGGCCCGAGGGAGCCGCGAGCCACTGCCGAATGCGTCTCGATTTCGGGCTGTAAGACGCGTCATGGACGTTCAGCCTTCGATTGGCGCATGATCCGTTTCTTGGGAGCAAGAGATGGGTCCGACAAAACGGCGACAGTTCTTGGCGGGTCTCGGATCGGCGGCCGTGTTACCGCTCCTGCCACGCCCTGCCGCGGCGTTCGCTCAGGTTCGCCGCGTTCGCCCTTCTGATGCAGCATGGCCATCGCAAACGGCGTGGCGCGCGCTCGGTCGCGCCGTTGGCGGCAATCTCTTTGCCGTGAAGCCGTCGCTCGATGCCGCGATGCTTGCTTCCGACAATCTCAAAAATCCATACGCAATAGGAGACGACCCGGCACTCACGCAGACGCTCGGCTGGCTCGACGCCTGGGCGACGCGGCCGAGCACGTATGGCGTCGCGGCGCGCAATGCCGGCGACATCGCCGCGGCGGTCAATTTCGCGCGCACTCACAACGTGCGCCTGGTCGTGAAAGGCGGTGGACACAGCTATCTCGGGACCTCAAACGCGCCGGATTCACTTCTGATCTGGACGCGGCACATGCACGACATCCATCTACACGACGCCTTCGTTGCGCAAGGCTGCGTCGGGCGTCCGCAAGCCGCAGTGACGGTTGGCGCCGGCACGATCGGGATGCAGGCCTATAACGCGGTGACGACGCGCGCCGGCAAATACGTCCAAGGCGGCGGCTGCACCACCGTCGGTCTTGCCGGCCTGCTGCAAGGCGGCGGCTTCGGAAGTTTTTCGAAGCACTATGGTCTCGTCGCGGCAAGCCTGTTGGAAGCAGAAGTCGTAACAGCCGATGGAATGGTTC
>Ga0207693_10001073_pt1 | contig 24508 bp, 20 predicted proteins | sample LARL81metaG_FD_184347 | JGI IMG/M metagenome (GOLD analysis project Ga0207693, IMG submission 184347) | Corn, switchgrass and miscanthus rhizosphere microbial communities from Kellogg Biological Station, Michigan, USA - LAR L8-1 metaG... | ecosystem: Host-associated > Plants > Roots >... | reverse complement strand
CTCGCTCGCCGGCACCCTGGGTCTCGGCAAGCTCATCGTTTTCTACGACGACAACGGCATCTCGATCGACGGCAAGGTGGTCGGCTGGTTTACCGACGACACCCCGCAGCGCTTCGCGGCCTACGGCTGGCACGTGGTGCCCGACGTCGACGGGCTCGACGCCGCCGCCGTGGAGCGCGCGCTGCGCGCCGCACGCGCGGAGCAGCAGCGGCCGTCGCTGATCTGCTGCAAGACGATCATCGGCTACGGCGCGCCCGACAAACAGGGCACCAAGGAGGCACACGGGGAGGCCCTCGGCACGGAGGAGGTCGCCGCGGCACGCAAGACGCTCGGCTGGCCCTACCCGCCGTTCGAGGTCCCGGAGGCGATGCGCGCGGAGTGGGATCATCGCCAGGCCGGCGCGCAGCGCGAGCGGGCGTGGCGCGACTTGTTCGCGCGCTATGCCGCGGCACACCCGGACCTGGCCTCCGAGTTCGAGCGGCGCACCCGCGGAGATCTGCCGCAGAACTGGGGCGACACGGCTAAACAGACGCTCGAGGCGCTGCTGAAGCAGAGTGCGCCGCAGGCCACGCGCCAGTCCTCGCAGGCGGCGCTGAACGTGCTCGGTCCTGCGCTGCCGGAGCTGTTCGGCGGTTCGGCCGACCTCACCGGCTCGAACAACACCCTGTTCAAGGGGGCCCGCACCCTCACCGCCGCGGATGAGAGCGGTGACTACCTGCACTACGGCGTGCGCGAGTTCGGCATGACCGCGATCATGAACGGCATCGCGCTGCACGGCGGCTTCATTCCCTACGGCGGCACGTTCCTGGTGTTCTCCGACTATGCCCGCAACGCCGTGCGCCTTGCCTGCCTGATGCAGCAGCGGGTCATCCTGGTGTACACGCACGACTCCATCGGCCTGGGCGAGGATGGCCCCACGCACCAGCCGATCGAGCACCTGAGCAGCCTGCGCGCCATGCCGCACATGAACCTGTGGCGCCCCTGCGATGCGGCCGAGACCGCGCTCGCCTGGACGCTCGCCCTCGAGCGCCGCGGCCCCTCGGCGCTGGTGCTGACCCGCCAGGCACTGCCGCAGCAGCCGCGCACCCCGGCGCAGCTGGAGGCGATCCGCCGCGGCGGCTACGTGCTCATCGAGGGCAGCGCCACGCCCGAGTGCGTCGTGATCGCGACCGGCTCGGAAGTGGGCATTGCCGCCCAGGCGGTCAATAGCCTCAACGGCAGCGGTCGGCGCGTGCGCCTGGTGTCGATGCCCTCGACCGAGACCTTCGAGGCCCAGGATGAGGCCTACCGCGACAGCGTCTTGCCGGCGGCCGTGACGCGGCGCCTGGCGGTCGAGGCGGGCGCCACGCAAAGCTGGTGGCGCTACGTGGGCCTCAAGGGCCGCATACTCGGCATCGATCGCTTCGGCGCCTCGGGCAAGGCCGCCGATGTGTTCCCACATTTCGGTTTCACGGCCGATAATGTCCTCAAACAAATTCGCGAACTGCTGGAGGTCTAAGACGCATGGCAATCAAGGTCGGTATCAACGGGTATGGGCGCATCGGACGCAACGTGCTGCGCGCACTCTACGAGAGCAAGCGCACCGCGGAAGTGCAGATCGTCGCGCTCAATGACCTGTGTGACTCGAAGGCCAATGCGCATCTGACCCGCTACGACAGCGTGCACGGCAAGTTTCCCGGCGAGGTGCACGTGGACGGCGACGCCATGGTGGTCAACGGCGACCGCATCCGGGTGTTCGCCGAGCGCGATCCGGCCAAACTGCCCTGGGGCGAGGTCGGCGCCGACTTCGTGCTCGAGTGCACCGGGCTCTTCACCAGCAAGGCGAAGGCCAGCGCGCACCTGAAGGGCGGCGCCAAGCGGGTGGTCATTTCGGCCCCGGGCGGCGAGGATGTCGACGCGACCATCGTGTACGGGGTGAACCACGGCGTCCTCAGGAGCGGCTTCACCGTGATTTCCAACGCCTCCTGCACCACCAACTGCCTGGCCCCGGTGGCCAAGGTGCTGCACGACAAGGTCGGCATCAACGCCGGCATCATGACGACCATACATTCCTACACCAACGATCAGGTGCTGACCGACGTCTATCACTCGGACCTGCGGCGCGCGCGCTCGGCCACCATGTCGCAGATCCCCACCAAGACCGGCGCCGCGGCGGCCGTGGGGCTGGTGCTGCCGGAGCTGAAGGGCAAGCTGGATGGCTTCGCGGTGCGCGTGCCCACCATCAACGTCTCGCTCGTGGACCTGACCTTCACCGCCAAGCGCGCCACGTCGGTCGAGGAAGTGAACCAGGCGCTCAAGCAGGCCGCCGCGGCCGGTCCGCTGCACAAGATCCTCGCCTACAACGAGGCTCCGCTGGTGTCCATCGACTTCAACCACGACGCCCACTCCTCGATCTTCGATGCGACGCTCACCAAGGTCATCGATGGCACGCTGGTTAAGGTGTGCTCCTGGTATGACAACGAGTGGGGGTTCTCCAACCGCATGCTCGACACCACGCTCGCGTGGTCGAAGGCATCATGAGGGTACTGCGGATGACCGACACGGACCTGCGCAACAAGCGGGTCCTGATCCGTGAAGACCTCAACGTACCGGTACAGGATGGCGCCGTCACGAGCGACGCGCGCATTCGCGCCTCGCTCGCGACCATCCGCTACGCGCTCGATCAGCACGCCCGGGTGTTCATTCTTTCGCACCTGGGGCGCCCGAAGGAGGGCACCGCTGACCCTTCGCTGTCGCTCGCGCCGGTGGCCACGCGGCTCTCCGGGCTCCTCGGCAAGCCGGTGCCGCTGCGCAAGGACTGGCTGGACGGCGTCGACTGCCCGCCCGGCAGCGCGGTGCTGTGTGAGAACGTGCGCTTCAACAAGGGCGAGAAGAACGACGACGAGCAGCTCGCGCGCCGCATGGCGGCGTTGTGCGAGGTGTTCGTGATGGACGCCTTCGGCACCGCGCACCGCGCCGAGGCCAGCACCCATGGCGTGGCGCGCTTCGCACCCGTCGCCTGTGCCGGACCGCTGCTCGTCGGGGAGCTCGAGGCGCTCGAGCGCGCGCTGCAGGATCCGGCCCGGCCGCTGGTGGCCGTGGTCGGTGGCTCCAAGGTGTCCACCAAGCTCATGGTGCTCGAATCACTGCTCGAGCGCGTCGACCAGCTGATCGTGGGCGGCGGCATTGCCAATACCTTCCTCGCCGCCACCGGGATCGATGTCGGCAGGTCGCTGTGCGAGAACGACATGCTGGATGTCGCGCGTCGCCTCATGGACAAGGCACGCGCCCGCGGCACCGAGATCCCGCTGCCCACCGACGTGGTGGTCGCCAAGGAGTTTGCCTCCACCGCGCACGCCGACGTGCGCGCGGTCAACGACGTGCGGCGCGATGAGATGATCCTGGATATCGGACCCGACAGTGCCGATCACTACGCCACCGTGCTGCAGGCCGCCGGCACCGTCATCTGGAACGGCCCGGTGGGCGTATTCGAGTTCGAGCAGTTCGGCGAGGGGACGCGCGCGCTTGCCCAGGCCATCGCCCGCGGCCGCGCCTTCTCGCTCGCCGGCGGTGGTGACACGCTCGCGGCCATCGAGAAGTACGGGGTGGAGGACAGCATCTCCTACATCTCCACCGGCGGTGGTGCGTTCCTGGAGTTCGTCGAGGGCAAGACGCTGCCGGCGGTGGCCGTGCTGGAAGAGCGCGCGCGTGGCTGAGCGAGCCGCGCCCGCCACGCTGCGGCGGGCCAAGATCGTGGCGACCGTGGGACCGGCCACGGATGACCTGCAGGTGCTCACCCAGATGATGCACGCCGGGGTGGACGTCGTGCGCCTGAACGCCTCGCACGGCACGGTCGAGGATCGGCGGCGTCGCCTGGGCCTGGTGCGCGAGGCGGCACGGCTCGCCGATCGCTGTGTCGGGGTGCTGCTCGATCTCGGCGGGCCGAAGATCCGCATCGAGGGCTTCCGCGAGGGGCGGGTGCTGCTCGCCGAGGGCGCCCCGTTCACCCTGGATACCGCGCTTGATCCGAAGGCCGGCACGCTCAGCAGCGTGGGTGTGGCCTACAAGGACCTGCCGCGCGACGTGGAGGCCGGCGATGCGCTGCTGCTGGCGGACGGGCAGATCGTGCTCGACGTCGTGAGCGTCTCTGCCACCACGGTGGAAACGCGGGTGCGTGTCGGCGGGGAGCTGTCGGATCGCAAGGGACTGAACCGTCAGGGCGGCGGCATTTCCGCGCCGGCGGTCTCGGCGCGGGACCGTGAGGACATCAGGTTCGCGGCCGAGGAAGCCGTCGACTACGTGGCGGTGTCGTTCGTGCGCGAGGCGGCCGACATGGAAGAGGCGCGCACGCTGCTGCGCGCCTCGGGCGGGGAGGCGCGCCTGGTCGCCAAGATCGAGCGTCACGAGGCGGTGGAGAATCTCACCGGGATAATCGAGGCCTCCGACGTCGTCATGGTGGCGCGCGGCGATCTGGGCGTGGAGATGGGCTATGCGGAGCTCACCGGGCTGCAGAAGACCATCATCCAGGAGAGCCGCACGCGCAATCGCGTGGTCATTACCGCCACCCAGATGATGGAGTCGATGATCCACAATCCGGTGCCGACGCGCGCGGAAGTGAGCGACGTCGCCAACGCCGTCATGGACGGCACGGACGCGGTCATGCTGTCGGCGGAGACCGCCGCCGGGCGCTATCCGGTAAAGGCAGTCGAGGCGATGGCGCAGGTGATCGTGGGCGCCGAGAAGTACCAGCTCACCCACCCGCGCTGGCGGCAGCGCAGCGTGGAGGGCGAGTTCAAGGGCACCGAAGAGGCGATCGCGATGGCGGTCACCTACACGGCCAACCACCTCAAGGTGCGCGCCATCGTGGCGCTGACCGAGTCCGGCGCCACGCCCCTGTGGATGTCGCGCATCCGCTCGGATATTCCGGTGTACGCCTTCACACGCCACGAGACCACGCGCCGCCGCGTGACCCTGTACCGCGGCGTGTATCCGGTCATCTTCGACGTCACCGGGCCGGACCATTCCACCGAGACGCTGTATCGCGCGCTGTTCACGCGCCTGCTCGAACTGCGCCTGGTGAAGAAGCGCGATCTGGTCATCCTCACCAAGGGCGAGCTGTCAGGTGTGCAGGGCGGCACCAACTCGATGCAGATCCTGAAGGTCACGCTCGACTAAATAACGCCAAGGGGCGCGCATGCGCATGCTGAAGTACCTGGGCGCGGCGGGCGCGCTGCTCATCCTTGCGGCCCTCGTCGGTGTCAACGTGCTGCTGCGCGGCTCGCTGCCACGGCTTGAGGGGCACGAAGTGCAGCCGGATCTTGGCGCCGCCGTGCGCATCACGCGCGACGCCCGCGGCGTGCCGACGATCGAGGCCGCCACTCGTGACGATCTGGCCTGGGCGACCGGCTTCGTGCACGCCCAGGACCGCTTCTTCGAGATGGACCTCTCGCGGCGTCTGGCGGGCGGGGAGCTGTCCGAGCTCTTCGGCAAGGTGGCGCTGGATCAGGACCGCAAGGCCCGCATGTTCAGATTTCGCAGCGTGGCGCGCGAGGTGCTCGCGCAGGCCACTCCCGAACAGCGTGCGCTGCTCGAGGCCTACACGCGGGGCGTCAATGCCGGACTGGCGGACCTGAGCGCGCGGCCGTGGGAATACTGGCTGCTCGGCCAGCAGCCCGCGGCGTGGCGTCCCGAGGACGGCCTCCTCGTGGTCTATGCCATGTGGTGGGACCTGCAGGTCCGCGGGTTTCGCCGTGAAATCCAGCGCCGCGAGGTCAATGCGGCGCTCGGCGGCGCTGAGTGCGAGGACGGCTGGAAGTGCGCCATGCAGTTCCTCTACCCGCGCGGCACCAGCTGGGACGCCGCGGATGTGTCCACGCCCGAAGCCGCCGCCGCCGACGCTGCCGTGCCGGATGCGAGTGTCCTGGACCTGCGCGGCGCCGCCGTGCCAGCCCCGGTCGCAGCACTGCGTCAGCGCGCGCCGAGCGTGGGCAGCAACAGCTGGGCGGTGGCCGGGCGCCTGACCGCCAACGGCGCGGCGCTGGTGGCCAATGACATGCACCTGGGGCAGCGCGTGCCGACCACCTGGTACCAGGCGCGCCTGAAAGTCAGCGGCGATCCTGCGAGTGCGCTGGATCTGAGTGGCGTGACGCTGCCCGGGGCACCGCTGCTGGTGGCCGGATCCAACGGGCACATCGCCTGGGGCTTCACCAACAGTTACGGCGACTGGCTCGATGTCGAGCGCGTCAACTGCACCGGGGTCGGCGAGCACGAACTCACCACCCCCGCGGGCAACGTGCCGCTTGCGGTGGTGCGCGAGGAGATCCGGGTGCGTGGCTCGCCGCCCGCGGTGGAACTGGTGCAAAGCGGCCCTGCCGGCTTGCTGGTGCGCCACGATGAGGCAACCCACTCCTGCTGGTTCGGCGCCTGGGTCGCGCAGCTGCCCGCCGCGACCAACATGAATCTCATGAAGCTCGAGCAGGTGAGCTCGGTGGAGCAGGCCCTGGCGCTTGGGCCGCAGATGGGCATTCCGGACCAGAACTTCGTGGTCGGCGATCGCGACGGGCATATCGGCTGGACGATCTTCGGACGGGTGCCGGCGGGCACCCACGCCGGTCGGGCGCGCGGCGCCGCGGGCTGGGTTTCCGCCGCGGATCAGCCGCGCATCATGAACCCGCCGAACGGACGGCTGTGGAGCGCCAATGCGCGCGTCGCCTCGGACCCGCAGCAGCTGCAGGTGATCGGTGGCCACCTTGCCAGCCTCGGCTCCGAGTACGACGTCGGCGCCCGGGCCGGCCAGATCCGCGACGACCTCATGGCGCTCGCCGGCAACGTGACGCCCGCGGACATGCTGCGCGTGCAGCTTGATGACCGTGCCGTGTTCCTGGCGCGCTGGCAGAGGCTGCTGCTGTCGTTGCTCGATGAGCAGAGTGTCGCCGGCAAGCCCGAGCGCGCCGCCTTCCGCCAGCTGATCGCGGGCTGGACGGCGCAGGCGAGCGTCGACTCGGTCGGCTACCGCCTGGTGCGTACCTACCACGATCGGGTCCAGCAGACGGTCTGGGATGCGGTGCTCACCGCTCTGGCCGTGCAGCCGGAGGAGGACGTCGGGCCGCCGGCGCAGTTCGAGGGGCCGCTGTGGCAGCTGATCACCACGCAGCCCCTGCACATGCTCAGCAGCGCCTACCCGAGCTGGCCAGAGTTCCTGCGCGCGCAGGTGGATGTGACGATCAGCGACCTGCGCCACGCCTGCGCGGATCTGGCCACCTGTACCTGGGGCGCCCACAACGTGGTGCGCATCCGCCATCCCCTGTCGGGCGCGCTGCCTCTACTCGCGGGCTGGCTCGACATGCCGACCCTGCAGCTGCCCGGGGATCACGACATGCCGCGGGTACAGGACGGCGCCTTTGGCGCCTCGGAGCGCTTTGCCGTCTCCCCGGGACACGAAGCCGAGGCCTACCTCGAGTTGCCCGGGGGACCGAGTGGCCATCCCCTCTCGCCCTACTATCGTGCAGGGTTTCAGGCCTGGGCTCGGGGTGAGGCGCCGCCGTTCCTGCCGGGCGCGGCCGCACATTCGCTCACACTGACGCCGCGCTAGCACGGGGCACCCGCGTCGCCCTTTTGGGGCATTTCCGCGCAGGTGGCCGGCACGCGTAGACTCATCGGCATGAATGCACGCTTTACCGGCACCGATCAATACATTGCCACCGACGAACTGATGATGGCGGTGAATGCCGCGATCACGCTGGCGCGCCCCCTGCTGATCAAGGGGGAGCCCGGCACCGGCAAGACCCAGCTCGCGCAGGAGATCGCGCGCTCGCTCGAGCGCCCGCTGTACGAGTGGCACATCAAATCCACCAGCAAGGCGCAGCAGGGCCTGTACGAGTACGACGCGGTCTCGCGTCTGCGTGACTCGCAGCTCGGCCAGGAACGCGTGCACGACATCGGCAACTACATCCTCAAGGGACGCGTGTGGGAGGCGTTCGAGTCCGAGACTCAGCCGGTGCTGCTGATCGACGAGGTCGACAAGGCGGACATCGAGTTCCCGAACGACCTGCTGCGTGAGCTCGACCGCATGGAGTTCTTCGTCTACGAGACGCGCGCGCTGATCCGCGCGCGGCACCGGCCGATCATCATCATCACCAGCAACAACGAGAAGGAGCTGCCGGATGCTTTCCTGCGCCGCTGCTTCTTCCACTACATCCGCTTTCCCGACGAGGCGACTATGCGCGCCATCGTTGAGGTGCACTTCCCGAACCTGAAGCGGGAGCTGCTCGCCGAGGCACTCACCGCCTTCTTCGAGGTGCGCGCCACCCCGGGTCTGAAGAAGAAGCCCTCGACCTCGGAGCTGCTTGACTGGATCAAGCTGCTGCTCGCCGAGGACATCCAGCCCGAGGCCCTGCGCGCGAGCGACGCCAAGAAGATAATCCCGGTGCTGCACGGCGCGCTGCTGAAAAATGAGCAGGACGTGCACCTGTTCGAGCAACTGGTGTTCATGCATCGCCGGGCGCGCTGAGGGCTGAGCCACCGTGCTGGTGCAATTCTTCTTTGAGCTGCGCAGCGCGGGCGTGCCGGTGTCCACCACCGAGTTCCTGATGCTCCTGGAGGCATTGCGGGCGCGCGTGGCGCAGCTGTCGGCGCAGGATTTCTACTACCTCGCGCGCGCCTGTCTCGTTAAGGACGAACGCCACTACGATCGCTTCGATCGCGTCTTTGCCGAGGTGTTTGCCGGCGCCGAAAGGCGCTTCCCGCAACTGCTCGCCGAGGTCCCCGCGGACTGGGTGCGAGCACTCGCCGAGCGCACGTTCTCGGAAGCTGAGAAGCGCCGCATCGAGTCCCTCGGAGGCTGGGACAAACTGCTCGAGACGCTGCGTGAGCGCTTGCGTGAGCAGCAGGAGCGTCACGAGGGCGGCAACAAGTGGATCGGCACCGGCGGTACCTCCCCGTTTGGCTCGCGCGGCTACCACCCCGAGGGCATCCGCATCGGTGCCGCCGGCTCGGGACAGCGCCGTGCCGTCAAGGTCTGGGAGCGACGCGACTTCCGCAACTTCGACGACACCGTGGAACTGGGCACGCGCAATCTGAAGCTCGCCCTGCGCAAGCTGCGGCGTTTCGCGCGCGAGGGCGCAGCCGATCAGCTGGACCTGGAGGGCACCATCGATGCCACGGCGCGCAACGCCGGGCTGCTGGACCTGAAACTCGTACCCGAGCGGCACAACGCGGTAAAGGTGCTGCTGTTTCTGGACGTCGGCGGCTCGATGGACGATCACGTACGCGTCTGCGAGGAGCTGTTTTCCGCGGCGCGCAGCGAGTTCAAGCACCTGGAGCATTTCTACTTCCATAACTTCATCTACGAGAACCTGTGGAAGGACAATGCGCGGCGCTTTGCGGCCGTGACGCCCACCGAGCGGGTGCTGCGTACCTACGGACGTGATTACCGCGTCATCTTTGTCGGCGATGCCACCATGAGCCCCTACGAAATCACGCAGCCCGGCGGCAGCATCGAGCACTGGAACAAGGAGGCGGGCGCGGTGTGGCTGCAGCGACTGGGCGCGCTGTTTCCGCGCCTGGTGTGGCTCAATCCGGAAGACCCGCAGCGCTGGCAATACAGCCCCTCGGTGCGCATTACGCGCGAGCTGGTGCGCGAGCGCATGTTCCCGCTCACGATCGGCGGCCTGGATGCTGCTATCCGCGAACTCAAACGTCCCTTGGGCACTGCGGGGCCGCCGCCGGTGGGGTTGCCCGCGACACCCGTCACACTGCCGTCCCCGCCCCGCGTCCCATACTAGGCGGCGGGATGCACGCACGATGGATGACCTAGCCGACTCAGTCCTCCGCCCCGGTTATCGGCCGACGGTCGGCCTCGTATTGACCGGGGGCGGCTCGCGCTCGGCCTATCAGGTGGGCGTGCTGATGGCCTTGGCGGAGTTCCTGCCGCGCGCACGCAATCCCTTCCAGATCATCGTCGGCACCTCCGCAGGGGCGGTCGCGGCCAGCGTGCTCGCCGCCGAAGCCCACGCCTGGCGGCGCGCGGTCGCGGGGCTGGAGCGCGTGTGGGCCAACTTTCGCTCCAGCCAGGTCTTCCACGTGGACACGCGCCACATGCTGCGCGCCGGCATCCACTGGGTGCTCGCGCTCATCTCCGGTGGCCTGGTGCTGTCACCACCGAAGTCGCTGCTCGACAACAGTCCGTTGCGCGAACTGCTCGGCGTGCACGTGGACTGCGCCGGCATCCGCCGCAGCATCGCCCGCGGCCACCTGCGCGCGTTCGCGCTGTGCTCGACCAGCTACAGCAGCGGCCGCTCGGTGGCGTTCTTCGACGGCATCGATTCGATCGGGGAGTGGTCGCGGGTACAGCGCATCGGCCAGCGCACCGAGCTCACGATCGATCATCTCATGGCAAGCGCCGCCATCCCGCTGCTGTTTCCGCCGATCAAGATCGGCGATGACTACTTTGGTGACGGCGCCATGCGTCAGATACACCCGCTGAGCCCGGCCATCCACCTCGGGGCGGACCGCCTGCTGGTGATCGGCGTACGTGCGCGGCGCGCCGCCGGCGTGACCGTCAACCGCGTGCACATTCCCATGCCGACGCCGGGGGAGATCTTCGGCTACATGCTCGACACGCTGTTCACCGATCAGATCTACGGGGACCTGGAACAGCTCGAGCGCATCAACGAGCTGGTGCACAGCGCCCCGCAGGTGACCCGCGGCGAGCGCAACATCGAGACCCTGATGCTGGCCCCGAGCGTCGATCCGCGCGAGATCGCCGCGCACCATACCGCCGAAATGCCCGCGGGACTGCGCGCCCTGTTGCGCGTGATCGGGGGCCGCGGCGCCAGTTACCAGCTCGCAAGCTACCTCATGTTCGAGGCCGGCTACACGCGCGCGATGATCGAGCTGGGGTATCGCGACGCGATGCAGGCGCGTACCGCGCTCGTCGCCTTCATGAGCGGCGAGAAGCTGCCGCACGTGATGACGGCACCCGGCGTCGCGCAGGCGACCTGAAGCGGCCTCAGGCGCTTTCCTCGCTGAGCGCCCGCGGCCGTGGCTCAAACAGTTGCGATGCCGGCAGGCCGCTGTGGCGCGCCGTGACGTCGTCGAACTCGGCGGCGAAGTCCTCCGCCAGCCGGTCGACGATGTACACCGAGCGATGCTGGCCGCCGGTGCAGCCGACCGCGATCGTGAGGTAGCCGCGGTTGCTGGCCTGGTACTCCGGGATGCGTCCGCGCACGAACCGCGCGATATCGGCCACCAGGGCTTTCACGTGCGTATGGGTCTCGAGGAAACGGATCACTTCCGGGTCGCGGCCGTCGAGGTTGCGCAGGCCCGGTTCCCAGTACGGGTTGGGCAGCGCGCGCGCGTCGAAGACAAAGTCCGCATCTCCGGGGATGCCGCGCTTGAAGCCGAAGGATTCAAATGCAATGGAGAGGCGCCCCGCAGTGCGCTGCTCGACGCGCCGGTGGATGATGTCGCGCAGTGCGTGCACGCTCAGGCGCGAGGTATCAATCAGCAGGTCCGCGATCGAGGCGACCGGTTCCAGCAGGGAACGCTCCAGCGTGATGGCTTCGCGCAAGCCGACGTCGCTGCGACTCATGGGATGCTTGCGGCGCGTCTCGGCGAAACGGCGCAGCAGCTCGTCATCCGCGGCGGCGAGGAAGATGACTTCGCACTGCAGGCCGCTGCGCTTCAGTTCGTCGATCAGGCGCGGCACGCTGGCGACTTCGGCGGCGGTATTGCGGGCGTCGAGGCCGATCGCGGTGCGCTCGTAGCGCGGTTCGGGGCTGCGCACCGTATAGGAGACGAACGGCTTCAAGAGCGCCGCCGGGATGTTGTCGATGCAGTAGAAGCCGAAATCCTCGAGCATGTGCAAGGCCACGCTCTTGCCGGAACCGGACAGCCCGCTGAGGACGATGATGCGCACGCTCTAGATGGTATCCACGGCGGCCGTCGATGCAAGTTTCCGGGGCTTGGCGGGGAGCGCGGGCGGCGCCGCTAGTCCTTGAGCATGGGCGTTGGGGTCGCGCGGTGGGCGTTGCGCTTTTCCTTGTGCTTCTTGATGCAGCGATCAAGCTTGTCGGCGAGGCGGTCGATGGCGGCGTACATGTCCTCTTCAGTCGCATCCGCGTGGATGGCGTTGCCGCTGACGTGCAGCGTGGCTTCCGCTTTCTGGCGCAGCTTCTCCACCGTCAGCACACAGTGCATGTCGATGACCTGGTCAAAGTGGCGGCCGATTCGTTCGAACTTCTTCTCCACGTAGCCCCTGAGGGAAGGGGTTACTTCGACATGGTGACCGGTGACGTTGAGCTGCATAACCGTCTCCTGCTCGTTGTGTTCGTACTTCCAGTTGGACTTTTTCAGTAGCGCTTACATTTGCTTCATCCCGGCGCGGCGGCGCTCGTTGGAGGCAACGATGCCCATGGCCTCGCGGTACTTGGCGACCGTGCGACGTGCCACCGGGATGCCCTCGTCCGAGAGCAGCTCGGCAATGCGTCCGTCGCTTAAGGGTGCCTCCGGGTCTTCATCCTTCACCAGCTTGCGGATCTTGGCGCGGATGGCGGTCGAGGAGGTGCCCGAGCCGTCGGCCCCCTCGACCTGGCTCGAGAAGAAGTAGCGCAGCTCGAAGACGCCTCGCGGCGTATGCATGTACTTGCCGGAAGTGACCCGCGAGATCGTCGACTCGTGCATGGTGACCGCTTCGGCGATGTCCTTGAGGATCATCGGCCGCATGTGCTCCTCGCCGTGCTCGAGGAACGCGGTCTGGCGCTCGATGATGGAGCGTGCAACCTTCATCAGGGTCTCGTGCCGGATCTCCAGGCTTTTCAGCAGCCAGCGCGCCTCCTGCAGCTGTGCCCGCATGCTGGCGTGGCTGGCGTTGCGACCGATCAGGCTGGCGTAGCCGTGGTTGAGGCGCACGCGCGGCAGCGTGGCCGGATTCAGTTCCACGCCCCAGCCGTGCTCGGTGCGCCGCACGAACACGTCGGGAACCACGTACTCGGCGTTGCCGGCGCTGACGGTGGCGCCCGGACGCGGATGGCAGGAGCGCACCAGTGCCAGCGCACTCGCGATCTCCTCCTCGGTGGCGCGCAGCTCCCGCCGCAGCAGCGACAGCTCGCGGTCGGCGACCAGTTCCAGGTGGTGGCGTGCGATTTCGAGGGCGGTCTCGTAGCCGGGGGTGGCCGGATCCAGCTGCCGCAGCTGCAGCTCGATGCACTCACTCACCGAGCGCGCTCCGACGCCGGGGGGGTCGAGCGCCTGCACGCCGGCGAGCACGGCACCCACTTCCTCGGCGGTGCACTCGATTTCCGGACGCAGGGTGTGCGCAATCTCTTCGAGCGATTCGGTGAGATAGCCATCGTCGCTGATGGCGTCGACGATGGCGCGCCCGATCGCCAGTTCCCGCGGCGCGAGGCTGGCCAGTTCCAGCTGCCACAGCAGGTGTTCCTGCAGTGACTGTCCGCTGTCGTCCGCGTAGTCCTGCTGGCGCTCGTCGTCGTCGGCGTTCCAGGCGGTCTCGGCCGGGCCGGCGCCTTGCGCATCCCAGCCCTCGAGCACCTCGACGGTACTCTCCGGTTCCTTGGCCTTGGGCTGCTCGGCGGCGGTAACGACGGCCTCGAAGGTGCCGGTGGCCTCGCTCTCCTCCATCGGCTCGAGCATCACATTGGTTTCGAGAAGCTCGCGGATGTGCGCCTGCAGCTCGAGTGCCGGCAGCTGCAGGAGCCGGATTGCTTGCTGCAGCTGCGGGGTCATCGTGAGTTGTTGACCCAGCTTCAGCTGCAGAGAAGGTTTCAGCATGGTGAGTTGCGAAAGGCTCGGCGGCGCCTTTCCAATTTCATTCCGTAATTACTTGAAAAACAATGTATTTAGCTTGGCTGCCCGAGAGCGCTCAGAGCTTGAAGGCTTCACCCAAGTACACCTCACGGACTTGGGGGTTGGCAAGGACTTCTTCCGCAGTCCCGGCAGCGATCACCGTGCCCTGATTGACGATGTAAGCGCGGCTGCACACCCCGAGCGTCTCGCGGACATTATGGTCAGTGATCAGCACCCCGATGCCGCGCTGCGTCAGTTCGCGGATGATGCGCTGGATATCCAGCACCGAGAGCGGATCCACGCCCGCGAAGGGCTCATCGAGCAGCATGAACCTGGGCTCGGCGGCCAGCGCCCGCGCGATTTCCACGCGCCGCCGTTCGCCGCCCGACAGCGCGAGGCCCAGGCTCTTGCGCACGTGTCCGATGCGCAGTTCCTCCAGCAGCTGCTCGAGTCGCTCCTCGCGCGCCGCGCGCTCCATGTTCGGCCGCGTCTCGAGGATCGCCATCACGTTGGCCTCGACCGAGAGCTTGCGAAACACGGAAGCCTCCTGCGGCAGGTAGCCGACGCCGAGCTGTGCGCGCTTGTGCATCGGCATCAGCGTCACGTCCTTGTCCCCCACATAGATGCGTCCGGCATCGCACAGCACCAGTCCCACGATCATGTAGAAGGCCGTGGTCTTGCCGGCACCGTTAGGTCCGAGCAGTCCGACGACCTCGCCGTTGGCGAGCTCGATGGAGAGGTCGCGCACGACCTGCCGGGATTTATAGCTTTTCTGCAGCCCCGTGGCCCTCAGCGACGTCATGGCTGTGGTGTGGCGGGCGGCTTGCCCGCATCCGGCCCGGGCGGCTTGCCGGGGTCCTTGCCGGCGGGCGGCGCGGTGCGCGGGGTGATGGTGATGTGCACGCGCTGATCGGTGCCGGGCGTCGTGACCGCCTGCACCTTCTCGCCGCGGATGTTGTACACCAGCAGCGGGCCGGAGATCTGGCTCTGGCCATCCGACAGCCAGGCGTCCTCGGTGAGCCGCACGGTGCCTTCGCCGACGTCGTACACGATCTGATCGGCATGGCCGCGTGCCACCTGCTCGGAGCCGGCGCGCTTCTGCTCGAACTCGGCCGGCTTGCCGTTGACGGTTGCCTTGAGAATGCGATTGTCGCGGAACTCGACCACGGCCGAGTCGGAGCGCAGGTTGCCACGCGCCTCGGCGTCGATGCGCACCTTGCCTTCGAAGGTCCACTTGCTGTTGGCGAAGTTCAGCCCCGTGGCGCGTGCATGTTCGGCCTGCACGCGCGTCTCTCCCTGGGAGATGGTGACATCGCTGAACACCACGGTGTTGGTCTTGTAGTCGACCTCCGAGGACGCCGCGTCCAGATTGATCGGCTGCTCACCGGCGCGCTGCGCCGGCGCCACGGGCGTGGTCGTCGGCGCTGCGGTAGCCGCTGCCCATGCCAGCAGCCCCACCAGCGTCGCCGCCCTAGTTATGGAACGAGCCATGAACCTCCGATTCTAACTGCACACGACGCTCCTTCAAGTTTGCGACCATCCCGTGCGCCTCGAGTGTGCGCCCCGTCATCACCAGCGTCACGGGCTCGCGCGTCGTGAGGATCTGCTCGTTGGTATCGAAGGCGAGGCTGTTGCTCGTAATGTCCGCCGGTTCGGCGGTGCCCGGCAACACGCCGGCCACGTGCACCGCGCCCTCGAGCTTGACGATGCCGCTGTTCTGGGCAAGTTCCCCGCGCTCGGCATGTGCGGTCCACTCATCGCCGCTGGCGTCACGAAACCCCAGCACTACCTGCTGCATGTTCACCAGGCCCTGGTCCGGCTGCTGCTGCACCTGCGCCGCATCCAGCGTGTAGACGGGCATGCCGTCGGCACCGGTCTGCACCATGCGCGCTTTCTTGGCCGAGTAACCCAGATCCGGCGGGGTATCCTCGACGGCCACCGGGGCCGAGCCTTCGCGCTCCCCGCCGGAGAGCACCACGACGGTGACCAGGAGCGCGATGAAGGCCACGATCGCGGTAATGCGGTAGATCATGGCGGCGCCTCCCTGCCGCGCAGGCGCAGCAGGTGGTCACACACTTCGCGCACCGCGCCGCGACCGCCGCGCAGCCGGGTTACGATGCCGGCGGCGCGACGCACGTCCCGGTGTGCGTCGGCCACCGCGAAGGCGAGGGCCACGCGCTTCATCAGCGCCAGGTCAGGCAGGTCATCCCCGACGCAGGCGCAGGCCGAGGGCGGCAGATGCAGCCGCGCACGAAGCCGCTCGAACACGGTGAGCTTGTCAGCGACACCCTGGTGCACGTGGCGCACTCCCAGTTCGCGGCAGCGTGCGCTCACCATTGGCGAGCGCCGCCCGGAGATGACGGCGACCTCGATGCCCGCGCGGCGCAGCTGCACGATGCCGTGTCCGTCGTGCACGTGGAAGACCTTCAGGGCTTCCCCGCGCGGCCCGTAATACAGCCGCCCATCGGTGAGGACGCCGTCCACGTCGAGCACCAGCAGACGAATGGCGCGGGACATGTGCTTTAGGCGTGCGCTGCGTCAGACGACGCCGGCACGCAGCAGGTCGTGGACGTTGAGGGCACCAACCAGGCGCCCATGCTCATCGGCGACCGGCAGCGCGGTGATGCGATGTACTTCCATCAGGTGCACCGCCTCGGCGGCGAGTTCCTTCGGTCCGATGGTCTTGCCATGCGCCGTCATGACGCTGCGCATGGGCGTGCGGTGCACGTCGATCTGCCGGTCGAGCGTGCGGCGCAGGTCCCCGTCGGTGAATACCCCGAGGATGTGATCATCGGCCCCGACGACGACGGTCATGCCGAGGCCCTTGCGCGACATCTCGAGCAGTCCCTCGCTCAGGGGTGCGTCGGGGCCCACCCGGGGTATCGCGGTCCCGGTGCGCATCAGGTCCTCGACGTGCAGCAGCAGCTTGCGCCCGAGGGCGCCGCCGGGATGCGAGCGCGCGAAGTCCTGCCGCGTGAACCCGCGCGCCTCGAGCACCGCGACCGCGAGCGCATCGCCCATCGCGAGCGTTGCCGTGGTGCTGGCGGTCGGCGCAAGGTTCAGCGGACAGGCCTCCTCGGCGACTGCGACGTCGAGCATCACGCTGGCCGCGCGCCCCAGCGTCGAGTCACTCCTGCCGCTCATCACCATGAGGGGCACGGACAGGCGCTTCAGGTGCGGCAGCAGCAAGATGAGTTCCGGCGTCTCCCCGGAGTTGGACAGCGCCAGTACCGCATCAGTACGCGTGATCATCCCCAGGTCCCCATGCCCGGCCTCCGCCGGGTGCAGGAAGAACGCCGGCGTGCCGGTGCTGGCAAGCGTGGCGGCGATTTTGCCGGCGATGTGGCCGGACTTGCCCATCCCGGTGACTACGACGCGGCCCTGACAGTCAAGGCAGATGCGACAGGCCCGCGCGAAGGCACTCCCGAGGCGGGGGGTGAGCCCGGCGAGCGCGCGCGCCTCGATCTCCAGCGCACGGCGCGCGGAGGCGAGCAGCTGCTCGTCGGTGGGCGGCGGGGCTGCGGCGGAATGCACGTCCATGCGCTCATTATAAGCGCGGCCGCAAGCGGCCCATGTAATATCGCGCCATGAACCCAGATGAAGTCGCGCGGCTGATCCGCGCCGGACTCCCCGGAGCCCAGGTACAGGTGGTGTCGGAGGACAACACCCACTTCGCCGCGCGCGTGATCGCACGCGAGTTCGCGGGCAAGCGCAGCCTCGCGCGCCATCAACTGATCTACCGCGCGCTCGGGGAACTCATGGGGCGTGAGATTCACGCCCTGTCAATCGAGGCGCTGACGCCTGAAGAGTCCGGACAGGCGTAGGAACATGGACAAGCTGCAGATCCAAGGCGGCGTGCCGCTCGAGGGCGAGGTCCGCATCTCCGGCGCCAAGAACGCCACGCTGCCGATTCTTGCCGGCGCGCTGCTTGCGGACGATCCGGTCGTGGTCGCGAATGTGCCGCACCTGAAGGATGTGACGACGACCGTGGAACTGCTCGGTCGCATGGGCGCGACCGTGACCATCGATGAACGCATGCGCATCGAGGTCGATGGCTCGACCGTCAACGAGTGCTTCGCGCCCTACGATCTGGTGAAGACCATGCGCGCCTCGATTCTGGTGCTGGGTCCGCTGGTGGCGCGCTACGGCAAGGCGGACGTCTCGCTGCCAGGGGGCTGCGCCATCGGCGCACGTCCCGTCAACATTCATGTCGCCGGCCTGCAGGCGATGGGTGCGGACATCACCATCGAGGGCGGTTACATCCGCGCACGTGCCGCACGCCTGCACGGCGCCCGGCTGGTGCTCGAGACCGTGACGGTTACCGGTACGGAAAATCTCATGATGGCGGCGACGCTCGCGGACGGGGACACCGTCATCGAGAACGCGGCGCGCGAGCCCGAGGTCGTAGACCTCGCCAACTTCCTCATCGCCATGGGCGCGAAGATCCACGGCGCCGGCACCGACAAGATCACCGTGACCGGGGTCGAGCGCTTGCGCGGCACGACTTACGAGGTGCTGCCGGATCGCATCGAAAGCGGGACTTATCTGGTGGCCGGCGCCATCACCGGCGGCCACGTGCGCATCAAGAACACGCGCCCGGATCACCTGGATGCGGTGCTGGCGAAGCTTGAGGAGGCCGGCGCCAAGGTCGGCGTTGGCGATAACTGGATCGAAGTCGACATGCGCAACCGCAAGCTCAAGGCGGTGGATGTGCGCACGGCACCGTATCCGGCCTTCCCGACCGACATGCAGGCGCAGTTTGCGGCGCTCAACACCGTGGCCGCGGGCGTCGGCACCATCACCGAGACCATCTTCGAGAATCGCTTCATGCACATGCTCGAAATGCGCCGCCTCGGCGCCGAGATCCGCCTGGAAGGCAACACCGCGATCATCCACGGCGTGGCCAAGCTCACCGCAGCGCCGGTGATGGCGACCGACCTGCGCGCCTCGGCGAGCCTGGTGCTCGCCGGCCTCATCGCCGAGGGACGCACTGACGTGGAGCGCATTTATCACATCGATCGTGGCTATGAGGCGATCGAGGAAAAGCTGGCGCAGCTCGGAGCGCAGATCCGGCGCGTGCCCAACTAGCGCGCGCTCAGCGCCCTGCGGAGCCTGCGCCTTTTACAGGAGTCACGGGATGCAGATCGGGATGATCGGACTCGGGCGCATGGGCGCCAACATGGTGCGCCGCCTGGTGCAGGGCGGGCATGACTGCGTCGCCTTCGACCCGAAGCCCGAGGCAGTGCAGGCGGTGAGCGCCCACGGTGCCCGCGGCGTGGGCTCCGCGGCCGAGCTGGTGCGCGCCCTCACGCCGCCGCGCGCGGTGTGGATCATGGTGCCGGCGGGCATCGTCGATGCGGTCCTTACGCAGCTGCGCCCGCACCTCGGGCGCGGCGACATCCTGATCGACGGCGGCAATTCCAACTACCACGACGACATCAGGAGAGCGCAGGAGCTCAAGGCCGTCGGCATCCACTACCTGGATGTCGGTACCAGCGGCGGCGTACTCGGGTTCGAGGACGGCTTCTGCCTCATGATCGGCGGCGAGGCGCCGGCGGTGACCCAGGTTGAGCCGGCCCTGGCGACGCTGGCACCCGGGGGCAAGCTGCCGGCGGCAGCGGCCGGGGAGCGTGCGGCCAGCACGGCGGCGGCCGCCGTGGGTTACCTGCACTGCGGCCCCTCGGGCGCGGGCCACTTCGTGAAGATGGTCCACAACGGTATCGAGTACGGACTGATGGCCGCCTACGCGGAGGGGCTCAACCTGCTGGCGCACGCGGATGCGGGTCTTAAGAACGCGAGCGTCGATGCCGAGACCGCCCCGTTGTCCGACCCGCGCTACTTCCAGTACGAGCTCAACCTCGCAGCGATCGCGGAGCTCTGGCGGCACGGCAGCATCATCTCCTCGCGCCTGCTGGACCTGACCGCCGCCGCGCTCGCGAAGGATGGCCAGCTCGCAGGCTTTGCCGGCAAGGTGTCCGACTCCGGTGAGGGGCGCTGGACCGTGCAGGCGGCGATCGAGGTGGGGGTGCCGGCGCACGTGCTCAGTGCGGCGCTCTATGCGCGCTTCGAATCGCGCGGGCAGGCGGAGTTCGCCAACAAGCTGCTCTCGGCCATGCGCCTGGGGTTTGGCGGCCACGTCGAGAGATCTTCCTGAGACAGCGGGTGCATGGAGGCGGTGATGGAACGGCGTGACTGTGACGCGATAGTTCTCTTCGGTGCGACCGGGGACCTGTGCTATCGCAAGATCTTTCCGGCGCTCTACCAGCTGGTGCGCCGCAACCTGCTCAACGTGCCGGTGATCGGTGTGGCGCGCGGCGGCAAGCTCGAGCCGTTGCTGGCGCGCGTGCGTGACAGTATGCAGGCCTTCGTCCCGGAGGCCGACGCGGCAGTGGTGGCGCGGCTGATCGGCCTGCTACGCTACGTCGATGGCGATTACAACCAGCGCTCAACCTTCGAGGCGCTGCGCAAGGCCTGCGGCGCCGCGCAGCGGCCCCTGTACTATCTTGCGATCCCGCCCAGCATGTTCCCCGTCGTGATCGAGCACCTGGGAGCCACCAGCGACGGGCTCACCGCACGCGTGGTGGTGGAGAAACCCTTCGGGCACGATCTCGCCTCGGCGCAGGCGCTCAACCGGACACTGCACCAGCGTTTCCCGGAGGGCAGCATCTTTCGCATCGATCACTACCTCGGCAAGGAAGCGGTGCAGAACCTGTTGTTCTTCCGCTTCGCCAACTCCTTCCTCGAGCCGGTGTGGAACCGCAACTTCGTCGCGAGCGTGCAGGTGACGATGGCCGAAACGCTCGGCGTCGCCGGGCGCGGCAAGTTCTACGAGGAGACCGGCGCGATCCGCGACGTCATCCAGAACCACCTGCTGCAGATCGTGGCGCTGCTCACCATGGAACCCCCCGTCAACGCCGAAGGCGAGTCGCTGCGTGACGAGAAGGTGAAGCTGCTGAAGGCGGTGCGCCCGGCGGCGGCGGCGCAACTCGTGCGCGGCCAGTTCAAGGGTTACCGCGAGGAGCCGGGAGTGGCCAAGGACTCCAACGTCGAGACTTACGCCGCGCTCGTGCTGCACATCGATTCGTGGCGCTGGAGCGGTGTGCCCTTCTACCTGCGCGCCGGCAAGCGCCTGCCGGTCACTGCCACCGAGGTGGTGGTGGAGCTGCGGCCGCCGCCGGCGAACGTGTTCGGGGAGCTGGCGCCCGAGCAGCCGAACCACCTGCGCTTCCGCCTCGGGCCCGACGTGGCGATCGCGCTCGGGGCGCATACCAAGCGGCCCGGGCCGGTCATGAGCGGACGCGACGTCGAGCTCTTCGTGGCGCAGCAGCAAGGCGACGACATGGATGCCTACGCGGTGCTGATCAGCGCCGCCCTCATCGGCGACACTTCGCACTTCGCGCGCGAGGACGAGGTGGAAGCAGCCTGGAAGATCGTCGATCCGCTGCTGCGCACCACGGTGGCGCCCCTCGAGTACCTGCCCGGCAGCTGGGGCCCGCAACGGGCCGACGATCTGATCACCGGCGCCTGCAACTGGCACAACCCCGGCGCGAAACCTCAGGACTGGACGCGCTCCTGCGCGCCCGCGGTCGCCGCGCCGTAGGCCATGGCGACACCGAACAACAGGCGCAGCGGCGCCCTCTGCGCCGCGCTGTGTGCGCTGCTGTGCGCCGCCGCCGGCGCGGCCACCGACACGGAGCGGGTTGAGCGCGTGCTGGCGCAGACCCCGCTCATCGACGGCCACAACGACCTGCCGTGGGAGATCCGTGATCGCTTCGGCGGCGACCTGTCCAAGATTGACCTCAGCGTCTCCACCGCGGGCCTGCCCGCGCCGGCGGACGCGCCGGCCCTGATGACCGACATTCCGCGGCTGCGCGCCGGGCGGGTGGGCGCGCAGTTCTGGTCGGTGTGGGTGGATCCGAAAATCACCGGCCCGGCGGTGGTGCGGGCGACACTCGAGCAGATCGATCTCGTGAAGCAGATGTGCGCGCGTTACCCGAAGGACTTCGAGGTGGCCTACACCGCCGCGGATATCGTGCGCGCCCACAAGGCGCACCGGGTGGCCTGTCTCATCGGGGTCGAGGGCGGGCACCAGATCGATGACTCCCTCGCGGTGCTGCGCGCCTATTACGACGCCGGCGCACGCTACATGACGCTCACGCATTCTTCCAACACCGCATGGGCCGACTCAGCCACCGACAACCCCGCGCACCACGGACTCACGGCCTTCGGCCAGGAGGTGGTACGTGAGATGAACCGGCTCGGCATGCTGGTCGACCTGTCGCACGTCTCCGAGGACACCATGCGCGCCGCGCTGGCGCTCACCGAGGCGCCGGTCATCTTTTCCCACTCCTCCGCGCGCGCACTGGTCGATCACCCCCGCGACGTCTCCGATGAGCTCCTGCGGCAGGTGCACTCGAACGGCGGCGTGGTGATGGTCAACTTCGCCACCATCTACGTTTCGGAGGCGCGGCGGCGCTGGGACGCGGATCGCCAGGCGGAGGAGGCCCGTTACAGTCACCCGCCCTTCGGTGGCCTCTACATTGGTCAGCCCGAGCGGCTCGCCGCGGCCCTCAAGGCCTGGGAGCAGGCGCATCCGAAGCCTGCGGTCACGCTTGCGGACGTCGCTGACCACATCGATCACATTCGCAAGGTCGCCGGCATCGATCACGTGGGGATCGGCTCGGACTTTGACGGCATTCAGGAGACTCCGGTCGGCCTTGAGGGGGTCGACAAGTTCCCCGCGCTGCTCACCGAACTGGCGCGCCGCGGCTACGCCGATCAGGACCTCGCGAAAGTGGCCGGGGGCAACCTGTTACGCGTGCTGGGGCGGGCGCAGGACGTGAGCGCGCGCCTGCGGGCCGCCCGCGGCCCGTCCGCCGCGACCCTCGCCGGGCTTGACGGGCCCGCCGCCGCCAAGCACTAGGACTCGCCCGGCGCTGCGCTTGCGAACTCGCCGAGGGCTTCCTTGAGCGGGCCGAGCCAGGGCTCGAAATGGCGCCACTGGTCGAGGCCCTCCGCGTAGATCGGCCGTCGCACCTGCTCGGAACTCACCGTCTGCACCGCGCGCTGCGTCTGGTAAAAGCGCAGGCACTGCTCCTCGAACGGCAGCCCGCAGTAATCGAGTAGCCTGCGTACTTCGCCCTCCAGGTCCGCGACCACGTTCTCGTACAGCACGCGGTGCACGCGCCCCGGCAGTACCTCATCGAAGTGCGCCATCAGCGTGACATAGTCGCGGTAGTAGAGCCCGAGGTCCTTGAGACTGTAGCTAAACCATACCCCGGCCTGGAAATGTTGCTTGAAGTTGGCGAAGCAGCAGCCGAGGGCTGAACGGCGGGCATCGATAATCTTCGCATTCGGCAGCATCAGCTGAATCAGGCCGACGTGATTGAAGTTGCTCGGCTGCTTGTCGACAAAGCGCGGCCTGCCTAGCACCCGGTGCGGACGCGTTTGCGCCAAGTAGCGCTCGCCCAGCGCGGTCAGTTGCGCACCGGTAAGGCGTGCAATCGAACCGGGGTACCCCGGCGGCCGGCCGGGCTGCTCCAGGGCGCCCAGCTCCAGGGCAAACCCCGGTATGTCAGGAAGTTCCCGCGTGCCTTCCACCTGCGAATGACTGGCGAGAATCTGCTCCAGTAAGGTCGACCCGGAGCGCGGCAGTCCCACGATGAAGATCGGGTCCGGCGCCGGGCTGCCGACACCGGCGCGTTCGGCAAAGAACTCCGGCGTATAGAGGGTGCGCGAGCGCTGCACAAAGCGAGTAAAGGTGCCGGCGTCGTAGCGCACCACGGCGCGTCGCAGCGCATTGCCGCGCGCGTAGTGCTCGAATGAGGCGGCGAAGTCGCGCTTGTCTTCCAACGCTTTGCCAAGGGCGAACTGAAACTGCATGCGGCTGTCGTCATCCAGATCCGCGCGTGCGGCCTGCGCCCGCATGGTGGCGATGTCCTCCTCACTGAAAGTTACCGTTTTGAGATTCCCGAGGCTAAACCAGGCTTCGCCGAATTCTGGCTTCAGCTGCACGCTCTTGCGGTAGGCGGCGATCGCCGCATCGAGTCGGCCGGCGATACGCAGTGAATGCGCGTAGTACAACCACAGCAGTTCGCTCTCGGGGAACTCAGTGAGCAGGGCCTCGTGGATCCCGCGGGCGCGGTCATTTTCGCCGAGCAGGTTGTAGGCGGATGCCTGGAGTGTGCGAAAGCGCAAATTATCCGGCTCGAGCGCCAGCAGGCGCTCCAATAGCGGCAGCATCGGCGCGGCCTTCTGCTGGCTGTGCAGAATACGGGCGAGATCAAAGCGCGCACCGCTGTAACCGGGCGCAAGTTGCAGGCACTCGCCGAGCAGACGCTCGGCCTCGACATAATCTTCGCGCTCGGCCGCCACCTCGGCCAGCAGGCGCAGCGCACCCACGTCCTGGGGTGCGTGCGCGAGGCGCTCGCGCAGCAGCGTCTCGGCGGTGGGCAGGCGCCGGGCGGCTAGTGCCGCGGCAGCTTCGGGGAGATGCTGCTCCGGAGGCACAAGCCGCGCAAAGGTGGCGTACGCCGCATCACAGCCCTTGACGTCGCCGCGCGCGGCGTAGAGGGCGGCCAGTTCTCCCCAAGCCTCAGCGAGGTCGGGCTGCAGCTCTACCGCCCTTGACAGCACGCTGAGCGCCCGCTCTTCCTCACCCTGGGCGGCCAGTGTGCGTCCGAGTTCAAGTTGTACCGGCGCCGAGTAGGGCTGGGCGGCGGCAAGC
>Ga0207693_10001072_pt1 | contig 24515 bp, 25 predicted proteins | sample LARL81metaG_FD_184347 | JGI IMG/M metagenome (GOLD analysis project Ga0207693, IMG submission 184347) | Corn, switchgrass and miscanthus rhizosphere microbial communities from Kellogg Biological Station, Michigan, USA - LAR L8-1 metaG... | ecosystem: Host-associated > Plants > Roots >... | reverse complement strand
GTCGAGCTGCAGCTGGCGCGGCTGCGCCGGCGGCTCGCCGAGCGCGGCCTCGAGCTCGAGCTGACGGACGAGGCGAAGGAGCTTGTCGCCGAGGCGGGCTGGGACCCGACCTACGGTGCCCGGCCGCTCAAGCGCGCGCTGCAGCGCCTGGTCGAGAACCCGCTGGCCTTGCGCCTCCTCGAGGGCGAGTTCGAGGAGGGGGATACCGTGCTCGTCGACGCTCGCACAGGAGAACTCGTATTCGAGAAGGCGGCCGCCCCCAACGCCGCCGTTGTCGCCTAGTCGAGGTCAGGAAGGTAGTCGGCGCCGCCCTCCTCGGGCGGTGCCCCGACGATGAAGAACAGGACGTCTTCGTCGCCGTCGTTTCTGAGCTGGAGCGCAGTCCCCGGCTGGACGACACAGACCGCGCCTCGGGGAAGCTCCACGCGCTCCGGCGGGTCGCCAAGATCGACGGCGGCATTGCCTTCCAGCACGACAAACAGCTCTTCCTGGACGTGCTCGGCGTGGCGCTTCCCGCGAGTGCCGGGCGGATACCGCCAGAAGCGGGCTCGCGAATTCGTCAGGGCGTCCGAGATCGCGGCAAGCGTACGTCCGCTGCCGTCTCCGCGGTCGACGAACTCGAGCTCTCCGGGGTGAAAGACCGTGTAGGCGACACGTAAGTTCTAGCGCAGGCGATCGATCTGCGAGGGCCCTCGTTCGTCTAGCGCTCAGCGCTCGAGCGGAGCCATCGTCAGGCCAAGCCCCTTGAGCCCTTCCCAGTAAAGCTCGGCCGGCTCCCTGTGGCCGGACCAGACGACGGCTTGGCCCGTGCTGTGGATCCGGTTAGCGAGCGTCATCCCCTGGTCGAAGCTGACGCCGGGAAGCACGTTTGCGAGCGCTGAGGCGACGCCCTCGAAGGTGTTGTGATTGTCGTTGAGCACGATCACACGCCAGGCATCGCCCGTACGGCTGCCGCCGTCGCGGGTGGGACGCTCTCTTGTCGGCGTGGACGGCGCGACGGTCATCCGCGGGCTCGGCGTCGCGTTTTGCTCATCTTCTGACGCTAGCGCTTGTTCCGCTTTTGCGACAGACGCGTCTCACACACGTCACAGTTTCCGCACTAGCCTGTCGGTGGGCGGGAGTGGTGGGAACCCACGTCTCGCGTGTACAGAAGAACGGGAAGCTGAGAACGGATAGGTTCGGGGGCGATGGCACGCCAGAAAAGGCGCCACGAGCCGCAGCCGGTCCCGCCGCCGCTGCCGCCGGAGACCCGCACCGTCGGCCAGGTCGTCGCCGAGACGATCCGCTTCTACGGAAGCCACTTTTGGCGGGCGCTCGCGCTGGGAATCGCGCCTGCCGCGGCCGGCCTGGCCATCGCCGAGTCGCCGGGGGTCGCAAGGCTGCCGCTTGCCCTAACCGTCGGAGCGGTCGCCGCGAGCCTTTCGTATGCGCTTGCGAACGGACTCCTCGCGGGCGAGCGGATTCCCCGGAGGCGACTGGCGGAAGCCACCGCGTTCGGGACGATCACCCTGGTGCCGGCGATCGTCGTCCTCGGCTTCCTCGGGATCCTCGGACTGCTGCCGGCGGTGATCTGGCTGGGGTTCGCCGGACTGATCGTCCCCGTCATCACCCTCGAGCGGCGGCGCTCGTACCCTCGCACGTTCGAGCTCGCACGCGCCGATCTCGCGCATGCGATCGGGTCGCTGGCGACGCTCGCGCTCGTGGGGCTGCTGACCGCCTATGTCCTCTTCTTCACTCTCCGGTCCGCAGGCACGGCGGCCTTGCGGGCATCGGCGTTCGTCTCCGTGCTCGTCATCTCGCCGCTGCTCTTCCTTGGCGGTTCCTTCCTTTATTACGACCAGGTCGCCCGTGTAGGGTCGTCGTCCCGACGGAGGAGGCGCAATGCCGACGTACATCCTGCTCTCCAACCTGACCGCGCAGGGCGTTCAGACGCTCAAGGCGAACCCGGCTCGGCTGCGAGAGGTCAATAACGACGTCGAGGAGCTCGGAGCGCGTGTCTTGCACCAGTGGGCGACGCTCGGGCCGTTCGACTTCGTCAACGTCGTCGAAGCTCCTGACGCCGCGACGATCGCGAGGGTCTCGGTCGCACTCGGCGCGCGCGGAAGCGCAAAGCTGCAGACGCTCACCGCGCTGACGATCGACGAGTTTCTGACCGCGCTCGACTAACGGGCTGCGTAGGCAACCGCGACCTCCGCCGCGAGGGCGGCGTTGTCTTCAATCAGCTGCTTGTTGATTCGGACGCTCTCGCCCGCAGTCTGCCGGTGGATCTCGGCGAGCACGAACGGCGTTACCTGCTGCCCCGTCACTTGCCTCGTCCGCGCCTCGGCGAGTGCCGTCTCGATCACCGCCTCGATATCGAGGCTCTCCGCGGGCGGACGCGCAAGCAACAAGCCGGCGCGGCCGAGCGACCAGTGGGCGCGAGCGATCGCCGCAGCCTCGTCTGCGGTTGCCACCGTCGCCGGCGCCGAGGGACCGCCCTCGGCCGTGTAGAAGAGCGGCAGCGCCTCCGTCTGCCAACCGATTACCGGCACTCCCAGCGCCTCGAGAATCTCGAGCGTCGCCGTCACGTCGAGCAGCGACTTGACTCCGGAGGAGACGACGAGCACAGAGGCGCGGGTGAGCTCGCCCAGGTCCGCAGAGACGTCGGGCCGCTCGGCGAAGCCGCGGTGGACGCCACCGATCCCGCCGGTTCCGAGAAAGCTGACGCTGGCAGCCGAGCACGCCGCGAGCGTCCCGCCGACCGTGGTCGCTCCGAGGACGCCCTCGGCGATGCAGACGGCAAGGTCGCGGGGGCCCGCCTTGCGCGCCGACTCGCCGGCGGCAGCGAAGCGCTCGAGCTCTTCGGCCGTGAGACCGACCTGCACCCGTCCGTCGAGGACACCGACGGTTGCCGGAACCGCACCGGCTTCGCGGACCCGCCGCTCGGCGTCCAGCGCCACGCCGAGGCCCTCACCGGCCGGAAACCCGTGCGCGACGAGTGTGGTCTCGAGCGCGACGACGGCCCGTCCCGCGTCGAGCGCGTCGCCCACCTCCGGCGCAAGCCGGATCACGGCGTCGCTCCCAGGCTCGAGACGGCACGGGCCGCCGTCTCGAGCGCGAGCTCGATGCCGCCGACGAGAAAGCCGGCCGCGAAGGCGTCACCGGCGCCGGTCGTGTCGACCACCTCGGCGGGCGCGGCCCGGAACTCCGACCTCGTGCCTTCCCGCTCGACCGCTGCGCCGCCGGCGCCGCGCTTCAAGACCCACGTGGCAGCGGGCGCGGCGTCGGGCCCGACCTCCGCGCGTTCCATTTCATTCGAAAAGACGAGCTCCGGGCTGAGCTCGCCCAGCACTTGGCGCAGGCGGTCTGGTCCGAAATCGGCGATCACGCGACGCGAAGCCAGGTCGACGCTGACCGAGCCGCCGCCCGCCCGTACAAGCTCGGCCGCGCGCGCCGCGGCGAGGTCGATCGGAGACGACATCAAGCTGTAGCCGGAGAGATGCAGATGCGTCGCGCCTTCGAACCAGATGGGCTCGAGCTCGTCGACGGAGAGCGTCGGTGCCACTCCGCGGTCGCTCGCCATCGCGCGCTCACCTTCCTCGCCGACGATCGAGACGACAACGCCGTTTCGTCCGATCGCGACCGGGCCGAGGACGGTGACGCCGAGTCGGGCGAGCTCGCCGGCCGCAAGCGATCCGGCCGGATCATCCCCGCGCTTACCCACGAACCGGGCCTCCGCGCCCAGCACTGCCGCCCACGCCGCGACGTTGGCAGCTTGGCCTCCGGCGCCGGTTCGGGTTAGCGCCGCTGCGTCGGTGCCAGGCTCCAAAGGCTGCTCGAGGCGAACGATCACGTCGAGCAACAGGTCGCCGAGGGTGCAGAGGACCAGGCGGGGCATCGCCGTACAATCGTCCCATGGAAGGGGAACGACGGGGCAGCCGCCTGCGGACGTTCGTTCTCGGCGGGCTGCTCGGAGCGTCCGCCGTGCTCGCAGCCGCCCGCCGGCGCCGCGCCGCTGCCAAGCGGCCTCCGCGGGCAGGGTTGGCCGCCTTCGAGGACGCCCCCTGCTACCGCGAGCTAATCGAGCTCGAGCACACAGAAAGGCGTGCGGAGACGGACTAGACAAGCGGTGTCGGAAGGACCCGCTGCTACTGTCAGAACGTGCCTATCTACGAGTATCGTTGTCCGAACGGACACGTTTTCGAGCTCTTCCAGCGGATGGGCGACGCACCGCCGCCGAAGTGTGAGATCTGCGGCGAAGGTCCCGTCGAGCGAGTCCTCTACCCGGTCGCGGTGCACTTCAAGGGCTCCGGGTTTTACTCGACCGACTACGGACGAGGCTCGCACAAGAAGGAGCCGTCGACCGACGGCGCCGGCGGCGGCGACTCCGACTCCGGCAAGAAGAAGAACGGGGACAAGAAACCCGAGACCAAGGCCGCCGAGAGCTCGTAGCCGCCGGTCGGTCGGCCCGCTTCTGATCTAGATCATCCGCCGGGCGGCAACCGGTTCACGTAGCAGCCGGGCGGATAGGTGTCGCCGTTTGGCGGTGGCGGTTGCGGCGCGGACTCACCCTTGACCATCGCGATCACGGCCGCGTTGTCCTCGCTGGGATCGATGTAGCCCCCGTCGGCCCTGCCTCCGAGCCGGCAGTGAAGCGTCGTCCCGGCGCGGAACTTCAGCCAGCCGATCTGGGCCAGCTCGGTGGGGGAGAGATCGGTCGCCAGCGGCTTCATCACGTCGCTGCCGATGAACGGGAGCTTGAAGAAAGTGCCCGCGCTGGAGAGCTTCGACAGCAGCGCCTGCACGACGGCCTGCTGTCGGGCGGCTCGCGTGATGTCAGTGTCGGCGGGGTTGAGCTGGTTCTCGCGCACGCGCGAGTAGATCAGTGCTCGATACCCGTTCATGTGTTGCACACCCTTGCGGAAGCGCCAGCCTTTCCAGCGCTCGCAGCGCGTGTTCGTCGAGTAGGGACAATCGAACTTGTTGGAGAGGATCGGCTCCGGGACGTTGATGTCCACGCCACCGAGCTTGTCGATCAGCTTGGAGAAGCTGTGGAAGTTGACGACGACGACGTGGTTGATCGGCAAGCCCGTGTACTCGTGCACTGTTCGCTCGGCGAGCCGAGCCCCCCCGATCTGGAAGGCGGCGTTGATCTTGTCCGGTCCGTGCCCTGGGATGTCGGGGACGCGCAGATCGCGTGGGATCGAAAGGTAGATCAGCTTATGGTGCTTTGGATCGGTGCGCAGGATCTGCATCGAGTCCGAGTGCTGGTCGGACGCGCGCGAAGCATTCAGCGAGTGGTCGGTTCCCAACAGGAGGATGTCTGTCGGATGCGAGAGGATCATTCCGTTGTCGGGAACCAGCGCGAGCCGTGCGGCTTCGGGCAGGCGCTTGTTGGCGTCCTTGACGCCGCTGCGGAAGGACAGGTAGCCGGCGACAACCCAGAAAACGAAGACGAGGAAGAGGACGATCACTGACACCGCGGTCCAGCGCTTCCAGCTCCAGCCGCGCAAACCCGTCTTCGGCTGCTTCGCCCCGGGACCGCGGTAATCGCGGCGCCCGTCTCCATCGCCGCCGCGTTCTCGCGTGGGTCGCGGAATCGTCGGGACTTTGCCCTTGACGCGGCCGCCGCGGTAGACGGTGTACGGCTTCTCTCCGCGAGGAGCGGACATTCGACGGGCCATGGTAGCCACGCCAGGTGTCGTCGTTACGTACCTTCCGCGCAACGTGGCTGACCAACGGGTAATCGGCGTGGATGTGGGGGGGACGAAGATCCTCGCGGGCGTCGTCGATCCGTCAGGCGGGGTCGAGCATCGCCGCGAACGCCCCACAGAGCTCGATTCTCAGGATCGGCTGATCGAGGAGATCGCGGTCGCGGCCGAGGAGCTGCTCGACGACTCTGTCGCGGCCGTAGGACTCGGCCTGCCCTCCCGGATCGACCAGCAGGCGGGCCGCGTCGACGGCTCCGTGAACGTCCCGCTGCAGAACGTAGCCCTGCGCGAGCCACTGATGAAGCGGCTCGGACGGCCGGTCGCACTCGAGAACGACGGCAACAGCGCGGCCCTGGCCGAGCATCGCGTGGGGGCGGGACGCGGCGCCCGGACGATGGTCATGCTCACCCTCGGTACCGGCGTCGGCGGAGGTGTCGTCATAGACGGTCAGCTGCTTCGTGAAGGCGGCGAGCTCGGACACACGGTGCTCGTCTACGACGGAATCCCCTGCCAGGGGACGTGCACCGGGCGCGGCCACCTCGAAGCGTACGTCAGCGGAACGGCCGCCGCGAAGCTCGCACAGGAGGCCTTCGGACCGGCGGTCGACGCGCACCGGCTCGTGCGGCTCGCCGCCGAAGGCGATTCGACCGCGATCGAGATCCTCGACGGGGTCGGCCGGATGCTGGGCGCCGCGATCGGAAGCTTCGTGAACATCTTTCGACCCCAACTCGTGGTCATCGGTGGCGGATTCGCATCAGCAGGCGACTTCCTGCTCGAGCCGGCCCGCGAGACGATGCGCCGGGAGGCCCTTCCACCCGCGGGTGACAGGGTCGAGATCGTGCGAGCAGAGCTCGGTACCGCCGCCGGCCTGATCGGCGCGGCGCTGATCGCTTATGACGAGCTCGGCCTCGTTGGCTGATGCTCTCCGTCTGCGCGACGCCGATCGGCAATCTCGAAGACGTGACGCTGCGGGTGTTGCGAGAACTGGCCGAGGCCGAGCTCGTCCTCTGCGAGGACACGCGTCACACGAGGCGTCTCCTCGAGCGGCACCGGATCCGGGCGCACCTACGTTCCTATCACGAGCACAACGAAGCCGCCCGGACCGCCGAGATACTGCCGCGGCTCGAGGCCGGCGAGCGAATCGCACTCGTCACCGACGCGGGGCTACCCGGCATCTCCGATCCCGGAGCGCGGCTCGTCGGCGCCGCGCTGGACGCCGCGGTGCCGGTAACTGTTCTTCCGGGCCCGTCCGCGGTCGACACCGCGCTGGTCGCGAGCGGTTTCGCGGCCGAGCGCTACCAGTTCGTCGGCTTTCTGCCACGCGGAGAGCAGGGGCTCCGGCGAACGTGGGAGGAGCTGTCTCCGTGGCCCTGGCCCGCAGTTGCCTTCGAGTCCCCGCGCAGGCTGCCGGCGACGCTGCGCTCGCTTGCGTCGGCCGATCCGGATCGCCAACTCGCCGTTTGCCGTGAGCTGACGAAACGACACGAGCAGGTCGCGCGCGGCAGTGCTCGCGAGCTCGCGGCGAGATTCGCGGAGCCCCCGAAGGGCGAGATCACGCTCGTGCTCGGTCCCGGCGGTGAGCAAGAACCGGCAGACGTGGCCGCAGGCGCCGAGGCGGTTGCGGAGCTTGCCGCAGCGGGCGTCGCTCGCAGCCAGGCCGCCGCGGTGGTGTCGCGGCTGACCGGCGTGCCTCGAAAGCGCCTTTACGACATGTCCTTGTAGTCCATATTGACAACGAGGCGCGGCCCCGATAGGGTGCAAAACGCTGTTAGCAGACAAGACAACAAGGAGAACACAGATGCGTCAAGCCTTGATCGTCGCGTTCGCGGCGGCCCTCGCGGTCGTGCCCACTGCCGGAGCGTGGACCTGGCCCGTGCGAGGTCCGGTACTTGAGAAGTTCGTCCTCGGCAGCGATCCATACGCTGCGGGGCAGCACCGCGGAATCGACATCGGCGCAGTGTCCGGAGACCCCGTTCTCGCGGCGGCAGCAGGCACCGTGTCGTTTGTCGGCACGGTTCCCGTGAGCGGCAAAGTCGTGACGATCCAGACGGCCGACGGCTACTCCGTGACCCTGACCCATCTCGGCTCGGCGACCGTTCGGCGGGGCGAGACCGTGGCCGAGGGAGCCGTCGTCGGGACGATCGGCCCGACCGGAGAAATCGAGCACGACACCCCATACGTTCATCTCGGCCTCCGCCACTCCGAGGATCCGAACGGTTACGTGGATCCGTTGCTCTTCCTCCCCGCACCGGCTGCTCCGCCCACGGCGCCGTCGCCCACTCCTCCTGTGGCGCCGGCGCCGTCGCCGGCTCCGCCTCCGGCTTCGGCCGCACCCGCTGCGAGGGTCCCTGCGCCGGCGGTGTCCGTGCCGGTGGCAGTCGCACCTGCAGCAAGGCCGGCGGCGCCGATTGCGGTTGCGAGAACAGCCGCTACCCAACGCCCGCATGCAGCCCCTATCGGCGACCGCCGTGTCGGGTCGGTCTTGCGCGCTCGCGCCGCGACTACCGCGGCCGCGGTGCCGTCGACACCGCACAGTGCCGCGACCGCCGACCGGCTCTCGGCCTTCGCGCGCGGTTCCTCTCTGACGACACCCGAGCGGAGGCTGCAACCGGCGGGCATCGAGGAGCGGCCGGTCCCGCTGTCGAACTCGGATATCACTGACCCTCGCCGCGTGCCCGGCCCGAATGCCTCGAGCGAAGAAGCTCGTGCGGGCGAACGCCTCAGCAACGCTCCGGTGTGGCTCGGTCTGCCCGCCTTGCTGATCTCCGTGGCCGCAATCGTCGCGCTTCGGCGCCGAGCGCGGGCCTCGGGCGCGCCAGACCGCGCGCCTATCATTGCCTCAAATGTCGCGCTACTACCTGACAACCCCGATCTACTACGTGAACTCGACCCCGCACATCGGGCACGCATACACGACGATCGCCGCGGATATCCTGGTGCGACATCACCGGCAGCGCGGCGACGTGACGTTCTTCCTGACCGGCACGGACGAGAATGCTTCCAAGAACGTGCGCGCCGCCGAAGCGGCCGGCGTCGATCCGAAGACCTTCGTCGACCAGCTCGTCGAAGACGATTGGCGGCCGCTGCCCGCCCGGGTCGGAGCGTCTCCCGACTTCTTCATACGCACGACCGATGAGGGCCACCATCGCTTCGTCCAGGAGTTCGTCCAGCGGATCTACGACAACGGACACATCTACGAGGACACGTATGCCGGCCTCTACTGCGTCAGCTGCGAGGAATTCAAGACCGAGGACGAACTCACGCAGGACGGGTTGTGCCGGGAGCACGGGACGAGGCCCGAGTGGATCGAGGAGCGGAACTGGTTTTTCCGGCTGTCGGCGTTTCAAGATCAGCTGCTCCGCCTCTACGACGAGCGGCCAGATTTCGTGCTGCCGGACTTCCGTTACAACGAGGCGCGGAGCTTCATCGAGGGTGGCCTCCGGGACTTCAGCCTCAGCCGCGCCGGCCAGCCGTGGGGCGTGCCCGTCCCGTGGGATCCCGAGCAGGTGGTGTACGTCTGGGTCGACGCACTGATCAACTACCTGAGCGCTCTTACCTATGCCCGGCCGGGGGAGGACCTGCGTGAGGAGTTCTGGCCCGTCGCGCACCACCTCATCGGCAAGGACATTCTTCGCTTCCACTGCGTCTTCTGGCCGGCGCTGCTGCTCGCCGCCGGCTACGAGGTACCGAAGCAGATCTTCGTCCACGGCTGGTTGCTGTTCGGAGACCGGAAGATCTCGAAGTCGAGCGGCAACGTGATCGAGCCGCTCGAGCTGACCGAGATCTACGGGATCGACGCGCTGCGCTTCTACGCTGCTCGCGTGGCCCGGTTCGGGCAGGACGGCAGCGCGTCGGCCGACGACCTGCACGAGCGGTACGAGCGCGAGCTGGCGAACGACCTCGGCAACCTGCTCTCGAGGACGACGGCAATGATCGCGCGCTACCGCGAGGGCCGAATTCCGCTTGCACCGTGGGACTCGCCATTTCGGTCCGAGCTTGCGGAGCTCGCCCGCGAGGTTCCGGAGCGGCTGGACAAATACGACCTGTCCGGCGCGCTCGAGACGACCTGGAGTGTCATCCGCTCGCTCAACCGCTACGTCGAGGATCGCGCGCCGTGGCAGCTCGCGAAAGACGAAACCAAGTCGGAAGAGCTCGACCGGACGCTCTATGACCTCGCGGACGGTCTTCGCGCGGTCGCGATCGCGCTTTCGGCGTACCTGCCGGAGACCGCGCCGAAAATCCTCGACGCGCTCGGGCAGTCCGATGACCTCGCGTGGGAAGGCGTCGCCTACGGCTGGACCGTGGCGGCGGATGGGATCGAGCCCGCCGAGCCTCTCTTCCCGCGGGTCGAGCTCGAAACCGCCGTCGCGTGATCGACACCCACGCGCACCTTGACGGGTGCGAGGAGCCGCCCGAGGTGCTGCTCGCCCGCGCGCGCGAGGTCGGCGTCGACCGCGTGATCACGGTCGGCTCCGGCATCGATTCCTGCCGCGCCGCGCTCGAGATCGCGGCGGCCGAGCCCGGGGTTTTCGCGGCGCTCGGTATCCACCCACATCAGGCGGGCGGTGCCGAGGCCGAGCGGCTCGCCGAGCTCGCCGAGCTGCTCCAACAAGAGCGCGCCGTCGCCGTGGGCGAAACCGGGCTCGACTTCTACCGCGACTGGGCGCCGCACGATCGACAGCAGAGTCTGTTCGCTGCCCAGCTCGAGCTGGCGACCGACCTCCGCAAGCCGGTCGTGATCCACAACCGAGACGCCGATTCGGAGACGGCGGTTGCGCTGGCCGCCTTTGCCGGAACGGTCATCCTGCACTGCTTCTCGTCGCCCGGGCTCCTCGAGGTGGCGCTGGAGCGCGGCTACTACGTGTCGTTCGCCGGCAACGTCACATACCCGAGCGCCGTCGAGCTGCGCGAGGCGGCGGGACGTGTGCCCGCCGACCGGATCCTGGCCGAGACGGACAGCCCCTATCTGGCGCCGGTGCCTCGCCGGGGCCGGCCGAACGAGCCCGCGAACGTCGCCTACACGGTCGCCGCACTCGCGCAAGCGCGCGGCGACGACGCGGCGGAGCTCGCCGCTCGGATCGATGCCAACGCGGCGGCCGCGTTCTCGCTGCCCGTCGCCCTGCCCGCTCAGTGAGCACGCTACGCGTCCAGTTTGGCTGGAGAACTCCGGTCGAACTGTATCTCGCGGTCCAACGAACCGCTCACGAGGTTGCCCAATGAGCACCAGGGCGAGGAGAGAGCTCGGCCAGCACTTCCTCGCCGACGAGAACATCCTCGGTGTGATCGGAAGGCTCGCGGAGCTCGACGCGGCGGACGTCGTGCTCGAGATCGGCCCGGGCCGGGGCGTCCTGACCACCTACCTTGCCGAGCGCGTTTCACAGGTTCATGCAATCGAGCTCGACAGCTCGCTCGAGCCGGTGCTCCACGCGGAGCTCTCCGACCGCCCGAACGTCGACCTGCAGTTCGGGGACGCGCTGAAGCTGGACCTGGCGTCCCTCGAGCCCGCTCCTACGAAGCTCGTTGCCAACCTGCCGTACAACGTCGCAACTCCGCTCGTCGCCGAGAGTCTCGACGGCTTACCGAGCGTCCAGCTTTGGTGCGTGATGGTGCAGCGTGAGGTCGCCGACCGTTTCTTCGCCGAGCCCGAGACGAAGGCGTATGGCGCGGTCTCGGTGCTCGTGCAGCTGACCGCAGAGCGGACGGGCTTTCACCCCGTTTCGCGGAACGTGTTCCGGCCGCGGCCGAACGTCGACTCGGGGCTCGTCGCGTTTCGACGGCGCGGGCCTTTACCGGCCGACTACCCGCGTCTCAAGGCCGTCGTCGGCGCGGCGTTCGCGCACCGCCGTAAGCAGCTGCCGAACTCACTCGAGCTGGCAGGTCTCGCCTCGCGCGAGCAAGCGGCCGCAGCGCTGGCGCGGCTCGGGCGCGAACCCGCGACGCGCGCCGAGGCGCTGGCGCCCGAGGAGTTCGTCCGACTCACAGACGCGCTCGGATGACACGCGCGCCCGCGACGGCGAAGCTGAACCTTGCACTCGTCGTTGGCCGCGCAAGGGATGGCAGGCACGAGCTGACGACGGTTTACCAGCGCCTCGACCTCGCCGACCGGGTCGCGATCGCCCCGGCGCTGCGGCTGCAGGTCATGGGCTTTCCCGACGACTCGCTCGTCCGCGGCGCACTCGAGCGGCTGGCAGGGGCCGCGGGAGTCGGGCCCCAGTGGGAGGCACGGCTCACCAAGCGGATTCCGGTTGCGGCCGGCCTCGGGGGCGGCAGCTCTGATGCGGCGACGGCCCTGCGGCTTGCAAACGAGACCCTCGACGAGCCGCTGGCGGCTGACGAGCTGCGCGCGCTAGGCGCGGAGCTCGGAGCCGATGTTCCGTTCTTCCTCACCCAGGGACCCCAGCTCGGAGAGGGCGACGGCACTGACCTGTCGCCGCTCGACCTTCCCCAGGACTACTGGGTCGTCCTCGTGTATCCACGGGGGGCAACCAAGCAGTCGAGCGGCGCCGTCTACGCCGAGTTCGACGAGCGCGATGGGCCGAAGGGCTACCGCAACCGCCGCGCCGCGCTCCGGCGTGCCCTCCGGGAGACGAGCCGGGCGCGCGATCTCGCCGGGCTGCCTCCGAACGACCTCGCGAGCTCGCCGCTCGCCGCGGACCTGCTGGCCGCGGGGGCCTTCAGAGCCGACGTGACCGGCGCCGGCCCGGTTGTCTACGGCCTTTTCCTCCACCTCGAAACCGCACGCGCCGCGCGTGCCGCGCTCAAGAGCCGAGGTCGAACCTGGCTGACAGCACCCGCTTGGTACGGTTGAGCGCAGTGGAGTACGACAGGTCTCTCGGGAGCGGGCCGGTGCTCGAGCACCGGTCGAGCAAGCTCGGACGCTGGCTGCGCGCGCGACGGGTCCGGATCGCATTCTGGATCGCCGTCGCCGAGGGAATCCTGGTCGTCTTCCACGCGATCTCGTGGTGGCTGGCGATCGGGGTCGCAGTGCTCGTGGTCGCGGGCTGGTTCAGCCTGGCGCATCGCCTCCGTTCCGACACTGCTCGTCAGGCGTGGTGGATCGCCGCCGTCTCTCAGGCGCTCGTCGCGCTCGTCCCCGTTCTGGTACTGGTCGTCGGGACTCTTGCACTGATCCTCGTTGGGGTTCTCGCGGTTCTCGCCCTGGTGCTGCTCTTTAGCTCACGGGACTAAGCGCGACTAGACTTTGTGGGTGGGCGCGAGGGCTCTCGGCGACGCGGTGGGGCGTAGCCAAGTGGTAAGGCAGCGGGTTTTGGTCCCGCGATCCCAGGTTCGAATCCTGGCGCCCCAGTTCGACTCGATTCCGTGACCGATCGAAAGCTCGCAGCTGTGGTGATGGCCGCCGGCCTCGGGACTCGGATGCGGTCCGAGACGCCGAAGCACCTGCATCAACTGCTGGGCAAGCGTCTCGTCGACTGGGTGATCGACGCGGTTCGCCCGCTCGATCCCGGGAAGCTGGTCGTCGTCACCTCGCCGGAAACGACTGACGCGCTCGCGCAGGAGAGCGCGATCGTCGCGGTCCAGCAGGAACCGCGCGGCACGGGAGACGCTATCGCCGCAGCGCGCGATGCGCTTGCCGGCTTCGAAGGCGACGTGCTGGTGCTCTCCGGCGATGCGCCGCTGGTGACGCCCGAGCTGCTCCAGGGCCTCGTCGACGCACACCGGAAAAGTGCGGCCGCCGCGACGGTGCTCACCTTCGAGCCGGGCCGGCCGCTTCCGTACGGGCGCATCGTCCGGGACGCCGACGGCAACGTCCGGGCGATCGTCGAAGAGGGAGACGCAACCGAGGAGGAGCGGGCGATCCGGGAGCTCAACTCCTCGACCTACGTCTTCGACGCAGCCGAGCTCTGGGGGGCTCTGGACAAGCTGAAGCCGGACAACTTTCAGGGCGAGCTCTACCTGACCGACACCGTGCGAATGCTCGTCGAAGCAGGCAAGCCTGTGGCGACGTACAAGTCGGAGGATCCTGAGGCGCCGGTCGGCGTCAACACCCGCGTCGAGCTCGCGGCGGCGGCCGCCGTGCTTCGCGATCGCATCAACGAACAGCACATGCTCGCGGGCGCGACGATCGTCGATCCGCAGGCCACCTGGATCGATCCCCAAGTCGAGCTCGAGCCCGACGTAGTCGTCCAGCCGTTCACCGTTCTCCGCGGGGCTACCCGCGTGCTTCGCGGCGCGGAGGTCGGCCCACACGTGGTCGCGATCGACGCCGAGATTGGAGAGCACGCGCTCGTCGGCCCATTCTGTTACCTTCGCCCCGGAACCGTGCTGGAAGCCGGCGCGAAGGCGGGCACGTTCGTCGAGATCAAGAACTCACGGATAGGAGAAGGGACAAAGGTGCCGCACTTGTCCTATATCGGTGACGCCGAGATCGGCGCGGCCTCGAACATCGGCGCGGGCGGGATCACGGCTAACTATCCACACGAGCCGGGTAAACCGAAGGGGCGGACAAAGATCGGCCGCAACGTCAGGACCGGCGTCCAGAATGCCTTTGTTGCTCCGCTTGAAATCGGCGACGACGCGTGGATCGCGGTCGGCTCGGTCATCACGGACGATGTGCCGCCCGGCTCGCTCGCGGGCTTCGCGCAGCGCCAGGTGACGAAGGAGGGCTACGTCTACGACAAGCACGGAAGGCCAGCCGATGACTGAGACCGCGACGCTGCCCGGACTCGAGACCGTGGACCCGCCTATGCCGGAGGGCGAGCCCAAGCGCTGGATCGAGCGGGGCCCTCAAAAGCGCCTGATGCTCTTCTCGGGGAGCTCGAACCGCGACCTCGCCGAGGCCATCGCCGAGACGCTCGGGGTCGAACTCGGTGAGGTCCGGCTGAAGACCTTCGCGAACGGGGAGACGTACTGCCGCTACGAGGACTCGATCCGCGGCGCCGACGTCTTCATCGTCCAGTCGGGCAATGCACCCGTTAACGACCACCTGGTCGAGCTGCTGATCATGATCCAGGCCGCGAAGCTCGCGTCGGCGAAGCGGATCACGGCGGTCGTGCCATGGTTCCCGTACTCGCGCCAGGACAAGAAGTCTGCTCCGCGCGAACCGATCACGGCCAAGCTGGTCGCCGACGCGCTCGAGGTCGCCGGCGTCGACCGCGTCGTGGCGATGGACTTGCATGCGGGCCAGATCCAGGGTTTTTTCAACGTCCCGGTCGACCACATGACCGCGCTGCAGTTGTTCGCCCAGTACTACCGCGACAAGGGGTTGCAGGGCGAGGGCATCGTCGCGGTCTCGCCGGACCCCGGTCGCGCGAAAATGGCACGCCGGTTCGGGCAGATGCTCGAAGGCGACTTGGCGATCCTGAACAAGACGCGTCCCGCGCACGATCAGGCCGCCGTCACCGAGGTGATCGGCGATGTCAAGGGCAAGATCGCGATCATGAGCGACGACATGATCGTCACCGGCGGCACGCTGATCGCCGGTGCCGAGGCCTTGTTAGGAGCGGGCGCGCTCGAGGTCTACGCCTGCGCGACCCATGGGCTCTTCCCCGGCGACGCGTTCGAGAAGCTAGCCGCGAGCAAGATCACCCAGGTCACGGTCACGAACACGGTGCCGGTCGATCCAATCAAGCGCCCGGACAAGATCGACGTCCTCCCGGTCACGACGCTCCTGGCCGAGACGATCATGAACGTCTTCGCCGACGACTCGGTCTCGGCGATCTTCGCGGGCGAGAACCAGCTCTTCTAGATCCCCAACGGCCGTCCCGACTCCCGACGCGGGCGCAATCGCGGGGATAGACGCGATGGACTTTGCCCTTGGAACTCTTGGCTTTTAGTGGAACACTCTTGGTAGGGATGAAGTTCGGAGTGGTGGCCTTGTTGCTTTCGGCCACGATTGTCATCGGAATCGCGGCCTACGAGACCCATGCCCTTTTTCCGGCGCCTTCCAAAGCCAGGGCAGAGGGGATCGTTTGGCAAGGCCGCACTTTTGTGACGCGACGCGATTTCGCTCGCTGGCTCCGAGCACGGGGTACCACTTACGCGGCCTGGGCCCGCCTCCACCCGTCGCTTGCCGGCGTCCCAGCCGGTCGCGCGAAAGCCGAGCGAGCCGGCGAGAAGAGCTCTAAATGGACCGCCAGAAACGTGGGCCTTGCCGTTCTTGCCGGGCTAGTCCTGCTCGTCGCGTTCGTCCGCCGTCGTTGGCCGGACAGCCTCGAGTCAGCAACGTACGCCGTCGGGTCCGCAGCTCGTCGGGCTGCTCCACCGGCAAAGCGCGGAGCTCGAACAAGCCTTCGCTGGACCAAGTCGGCAGCTCTGCTGACCGCGAGGAAGGCCGAATCCTGGGCCGGGATCATTCGCAACAAAGGTCCCGAATTCGCCGGATCTTTGGCTCGTCGAGTCGCTCCGACGGCAAAGCGAGGAGCTCGATCCATGTCGGCCCTGGCCGCGGCGGTGGCTCTGTTGTTTTCGAGCCTGTCCACGTCCGCAGCAAAGCGACGAGCTCGACTCATCTTGGCCCCGGCCGCAGCGGCGCCCCTGTCTCCGAACCTGCCAGCGTCTGCAGCCCAGGCGATTCGCCGCAGACGCTCCGAGCTCGCGTGGTACCTCGCCACGGCGATTTTGGCGATCGGCGTCGGCGTCCTGGCGACGGTCTGGCTCAACCAAGCTTGACCGGCGAATCAGCTCTTCCAGGCGACTTCTACGGCGCCCAAGGCCGGCGACCCGGACGATGTTGCTGTCGATCTCGCTCAAGGTCGCGCTCACAGAGAGGGAGGGAGCGTCCGAGTCGCTGCCACAGAAGAGATCGCCCGGAACCGCTTGGAGGGTACACCAGTGTCAGCTTTGTGCGCGCTTCTTAAGCGTTCAAAGGTCGGGGAGGCCGCGGGTCACGCGACCTCCTCGCGCTTAGCTGCCGGGAAGAATGTTGGCGACGCTGCTGATCGCGCCGCGGACGCTGGTCGAGAGGGCTGTGATCGCGACCACGACCGTCAGCACGATCACGGCGAGCACGACGCCGTATTCGGCCATCGTTTGACCCTCTTCGCGTCGGAGACCGACCCGTGTGTCGGACGCGGAAACCTGCCATGCAGTGACGAGCCTGAGCACTCGAATCACCTTCCTGTCTGGGCGTGGCCGCGCCGCCGATTTCGATCGGTTGTCAATGCAGGAATCGGCCGCGAGCGGTCTTCTCGATATCCCTCGGCCGAGCGCTCGAATGACGGTCGCTACACTTCGCCGCCGTGGCCGGCGAGCGAGTGAAGCTGTCAGTGCGCGAGCGCGAGGGCCGGGGAACCGGCGATTCTCGCCGCTTGCGGCGCGAAGGGATGATCCCCGGCGTTCTCTACGGGCGCGGGAAGCAGCCGCACGCCATTTGTGTCGAGGAGCGCGAGTTGCGCCGGGTGCTTACGGGCGACAGTGGCCTTCACGCGATACTCGACGTCACTCTCGACGGGCAAAAGACCGCTCACGCCTCGATCCTCAAGGACTACCAGGTGCATCCCGTGCGGGGCCACCTGATCCATATCGACCTACAGGAGGTGCGGCTCGACCAGCCGATCCAGGCACAGGTCGTCGTCGAGCTCGTCGGTGATCCCGAAGGGGTCAAGGAGGGCGGCGTGCTCTCTCAGGTGCAGCGCGAGATCAACGTCGAGGCGCTACCGCTCGAGATCCCGGATCGCTTGGAGCTCGACGTCAGCGGGATGGAGATCGGAGACTCGTTGCGGCTCGCCGACCTGCCTCCGCGCGAAGGTGTGACCTACCTCGACGACCCCGAGGAGACGGTGCTCGCCACGGTTGGTGCGCCGACCCAGATCGTCGAGCCCGAGCCCGAGGAAGAGGAGCTCGAAGAGGGCGAATTGCCCGAAGGCGAGGTGCCGGAGGGCGAGGAGGCGCCGGAGGGTGCCGCCGAGGAGCCGGCCGAGCCGGAGGCGGACGCCGGCGAACAGGGCACCACCGAGGGCTAAGAGGGCTCGGTGGGACGCCGCTCGTCGTCGCGGTGCGATGGTCGTTCCCAGGCAAGGACGCAGGGAGCGTTCGTAGCTGGAAGCTACGGGCGCGACTGAGGACGCAGCATGGGGGCGAGCAGCGCGGCGCGACGGCACAGGCTGCGTTCCGCCGAGCCCTCTTAAAAAACGATGCGGCTGTTCCGGCGGGGCGACGGTGCCTCGTCGATCGACCTTCTGGTCGTGGGGCTTGGGAACCCAGGGCGCGAACACGAACGCGACCGCCACAACGCCGGCTGGATGGTCGTGGACGAGCTTGCGCGGCGGCTCGAGGGGCGCTGGCGTTCCAAGTTCTCCGGCCAACTCGCGGAGGTTCGGCTGGACGGGTTGCGGCTCGCCTTGCTGAAGCCCGAGACCTATATGAACGACTCCGGCCGCTCCGTAGCCGCAGCGACCCGCTTCTTCAAGGTCGAGCCTGAATCGCTCCTGGTCGTCCACGACGACGTCGACCTCGAGCCGGGACGCCTCCAGGCGCGGGCCGGCGGCGGCCTCGCCGGCCACAACGGCCTGCGCTCGCTCGCTCAGGCGCTCGGCACGCAGGATTTCCTGCGACTGAGGATCGGCGTCGGCCGGCCCGGCCGGGGCGATCCGCGGTCGGTCGCCGATTACGTGCTGGCTCCGTTCGAGCTCGAAGAAGACGTCGGCGCGCTCGTGTCCCGGGCCGCGGATGCAGTGGAAACGATCGCGCGCGACGGTGTCGAAGCCGCCCAACAGCGGTTCAACCCGACCAAATGAGCTAGATCGCAAGCACTCGGGCCACGGGTACGATCATTGGCGCGGAACCGCGAGTTCCGTCTTTTGCGATGGACCGACCTGTCTTGCACGCGTTTCTGGACGAGCTCGTCGAGGACGAGCGGCTCCAGCGTTTCGTGGAAGCGCAGCCGACGCGTGCGCGCGTCTCCGAGCCGGCGCTGCCGCTGCTGCTTGCGTCTCTCTATGAGCGCCTCGGCCGCGGGCTCGTCTGCGCGCTGCCGGAGGACGCCGACGCTCGGGATGCCGCCGACGCCGCGGCCTGGTTCCTCGGCGAGGAGCGTGTTGCGCTGCTGCCGAGCCGAGGCGTCCACTGGGCTTCGGGGCTCGAGCCGCCGCCGCATCTCGTGGGCGAACGGGCACGCGCGCTCGATGTTCTCGCCCGCGGCGGCCTGGTCTGCGTCTCCGCGACCGCGCTCGCGGAGGGCATGCCGCCCCCGAGCGAGCGTCCCGAGCCGATCGAGATCGAGCAGGGGCAGGAGCCAGGGATCGACGTGCTGGCCGAGGGCTTTGCGCTCGCCGGCTACGAGCGCGTCGAGCGGGTCGAGGAACGCGGCCAGTTCGCGGTCCGCGGCGGATTGGTCGACGTCTTCCCGACCACCGGCCGGGAGCCCTTGCGGATCGAACTGTTCGGCGACGAGATCGAGTCGATCCGCGCCTTTTCGCCCTTCACCCAAAGGGCGCTGCATCCGGTCGAGAGCGCGGTCGTCTACCCGGCGGCCGAGCGGCGTCCGGACCTCAGCGAGCCGACCCTGCCCGATGACGAGGAGTCCCTGCCGCTCGTGCCCGCAGACCTGGTCCCACCGTTCTCGGGGCCGCCGGATCTCGTCTGGGAGCCCGACGAGGTGCGTTCGGTTGCGCTCGAAGAGCTGAACGCGGAGCTGGACCTCGCCGGCTCGACCGAGCTCGACCCGCTGCCCGCCAATCAGCCGTTCTCCTTCGAGGCCCAGCGACCCGCGCTCGCGGCGCGCGGGCTGGCCGAGGCCGAGAACGAGCTCGGGGCCCTCGTCCGCGCCGGACAGCGTGTCGTCGTCGCGTTCCCGCACCGCGGCGAGGCGTTGCGGACGCAGAACCTGCTGCGGCGGATCGAGGCGCGGGTGCTCGAGCCAGGCGAGCCGTTGCCAAACGAGGCAGAGCTCCTGTTTGCGGTGGCGCCGGCGCGGCGCGGCTTCGTCTGGCGCGAGCTCGGGCTCGTCCTGCTCGCCGATACGCAGGTCTTCCGCAAGCGTCCTCCGCGCGCGGACGCGCGCCTGGGCCGGGCGCTGCAGAGCTTCGCCGACCTCCGCACGGGCGACTTCGTCGTCCACGAGGATCACGGTGTCGGCCGGCTGCAGGCGTTCGAGACAAAGGAGGTCGCCGGGGTCACCCGCGACTACCTGCTGCTCGCCTTCCGCGGGGAGGACCGCCTCTACGTTCCGCACGAGCAGATCGGCAAGGTCTCGCGCTACGTGGGCGCGGACTCGCGCTCGCCCGCGCTCTCGAAGCTCGGCGGCAAGGCCTGGCAGAACCTGAAGAGCCGCGCGCGGGCCAGCCTGCGCGAGCTCGCGGGCGAGCTGCTAGCGCTGTACGCCCGCCGGCAGCAGGCGGAGGGGCAGGCCTTCGACCTGGAGCAAGAATGGCTCGAGCGGCTCGAGACCGAGTTCCCCTACCGCGAGACCGAGGACCAGCAACGGGCGATCGAAGCGGTCAAGGAGGACCTCGAGGCGCCCCGGCCGATGGACCGGCTCGTGTGCGGCGACGTCGGCTTCGGCAAGACCGAGGTCGCCGTCCGGGCCGCGTTCGCGGTCGCGCTCAACGGCAAGCAGACGTTGATGCTCGTGCCGACGACCGTGCTCGCGCAACAGCACTGGAACACGTTCCGAGAGCGGTACAGAGACTTTCCAGTTCGTGTCGAGATGGTTTCCAGATTTCGATCACCGGCTGACGTGAAAAAAGTTCTCGGCGACTATTCCGCAGGAAAAGTCGACGTTTTGATCGGAACCCACCGCGTGCTCTCACGCGACGTGATCCCGAAGGAGCTCGGCCTGATCGTCGTCGACGAGGAGCAGCGCTTCGGCGTCGCGCAGAAGGAGTTGTTGCGTCAACTCCGGCTGGAGGTCGACGTGCTCAGCCTGACCGCGACGCCGATCCCGCGCACGCTGCACATGTCGCTCTCGGGCCTGCGCGACATCTCCGTGATCGAAACGCCGCCGCAAGGCAGACGCCCGATCCGCACCTTCGTCGGCGAATACGACGAAGAGCTCGTCCAGACCGCGCTCCGCAGGGAAAAGGCACGGGAGGGCCAGGCTTTCTACCTGCACAATCGGGTCGAGACGATCGACGAAGCGGCCGAGCGGCTCCGCCAGCTTTGTCCGGAGCTCCGCTTCATCGTCGCCCACGGCCAGATGCGAGAGAGGGAGCTCGAAGACCACATGCTCTCCTTCTTGGCAGGAGACGCCGACGTGCTCGTCTCGACGACGATCATCGAATCCGGCCTCGACATCCCGCAGGCGAACACGCTTCTCGTCGAGCGGTCCGATGCGCTCGGGCTCGCGCAGCTCTACCAGATCCGCGGGCGGGTCGGGCGCTCCGACGTGACCGCCCATGCCTACCTCTTCTATCCAGACTCGCAGGAGCTGACGCCCGAGGCCCGGGCGCGGCTGGCGACGCTGGCCGACCACACGGAGCTCGGCGCCGGCTTCGCGATTGCGATGCGGGATCTCGAGATCCGCGGCGCCGGCGACCTGCTCGGGGCCGAGCAGTCGGGTCACGTGGCCGCCCTCGGCTTCGAGCTGTACGTCGAGCTCCTGGGAGAGGCCGTCGCCGAGCTTTCGGGCCAGCGACGTCCGGTCGCGCGCCCGGTTCGCGTGGATGCGCGGGTCGACGCCTACGTGCCGGCGAGCTACATCGGCTCTGAAGCGCTGAAGATCGACCTCCACCGCCGGCTTGCGCTGACGGAGTCCGAGGACGACCTGCGCGAGCTGCAGGCGGCGACCGAGGACCGGTACGGCCCGCTGCCGGAGCCGGTCGAGAATCTGTTCGTGATCCAGGAAGCGAAGCTCAAACTGGCGCGGCTGGGTGCGGACTATCTCGTCTTCCGGGGTGGCCGTGCGACGGTGGGGCCGGTCGAGCTGGGGTCGGGCGAGCTCCGGGCACTGCGTGGCAGAGTGGAGACGGCGGTCTACACCACGGCGCGCAGGGAAGTTTCGTTAAGGGACGAAGAATTCGACGGAGCAATCCGCCTTGTCGATGCTATGCTCGAAACGCGCCAAGCAGCCTGACCGTCGGGCCGTGCTTGGCTCTTCCTGCGTTATGAAGCTTCTCCGTCTCGTTCCAATCCTCGCCCTGGTGGCGGCCTTTGCAGCGGCCTGCGGTGGCAGCGACACGCCCAAATCCGTGCCCAGCGACGCGGTCGCGGTCGTCGGTAGTGACACGATCACGAAGGATGAGTTCAACCAGACGCTCGACCAGGCGAAGCGCAGCTACGTGGCTCAAAAGAAGCCGTTTCCGAAGCCGGGCACCGCAACGTACGGCGCCGTGCGCGCGCAGATCATCCAGTTCCTCGTCGAGCGCTCCGAGTACACGCAAAAGGCCAACGACATGGGGATCAAGGTCAGCGACAAGGACGTCGAGGACCGGCTGAACCAGATCAAGCAGCAGTACTTCGGCGCCAGCACGACGCCCGGCGCGAAGCCGAAGACGAAAGCGGAGATCGAAAAGCTCTACCAGCAGCAGCTGAAGGCCCAGGGCCTGACCGACAAGGACGTCAAGGACGGGATTCGCTCCCAGCTGATCCGCGAGAAGATCTCGGAAAAGGTGACCAAGGACGTCTCGGTCTCAGACAGCGACGCCAAGAAGTACTACGACGACCACAAGAGCCAGTACCAGCAGCCGGCCCAGCCGGAGAGCCGCGATGTCCGGCACATCCTCGTCAAGAGCCAGGCGCAGGCGCAGGCCGTCTACAACAAGCTGAAGGCCGGCGGCGACTTCTCGAAGCTCGCACTCCAGTACTCGATCGATCCGAGCAAGACGAACGGCGGCCGTCTGACGGTCTGCAAGGAGAAGACGGTCAGCTGCCCGCTGAAGACCGTCGCGCCGTTCGAGCGGGTCGCGTTTTCGCTGAAGACGAACGAGATCTCCAAGCCGGTGCATACGCAGTTCGGCTGGCACGTGATTCAGGCCGTCGGGCCCGTCAACAAGCCCCGGAAAGCGACGACGATCCCGTTCGACCAGGTGAAGGCGGCGATCAAGCAGCAGCAGCTGCAGCAGAAGAAGCAGGACGCCTTCACGAAGTGGTGGAACGACACGAAGAAGAGCTTCGCGAAGAAGACGAAGTATCAGGTCGGCTACGAGCCCCCCGCTTCGGCGGCACAGACCACCACCGGCTGATTTGAGTCTCTCCTCCGCGCTGCTCGAGCTCCAGCAGCTCACAGAGCGGCTGCGGCGGGATTGTCCCTGGGATCGCGAGCAGACCGCGCGCACGATCGTGCCGCACACGGTCGAGGAGGCCTATGAGGTAGCGGACGCGGCCGAGCAGGGCGACGACGCCAAGCTGCTCGACGAGCTTGGCGACCTGCTCTTCCAGGTCTACTTCCTCTCGCTGCTCCTGGACGAGCGCGGCGCAGGCGGTCTCGAGGTGGTTGCCCGCGGGGTCCATGCAAAGCTCGTCGCTCGCCATCCCCATGTCTTCGGCGAGGTCGAGGCCAGGACGGCCGGTCGCGTGCGCGAGAATTGGGAACGTCTCAAGCGGGAACAGGAGGGCCGGGAGGGAATTTTCCATGATGTTCCGGGCAACCTGCCCTCCCTGATCTACGCCCGGAAGATCCAGCGCCGTGCGGCCGCCGCGGGGTTCGAGTACCCCGACACGGCCGCGGCTCTCGAGGATCTGGACGAAGAGCTCGTCGAGCTCAAGGAAGCGCTCGAGCGCGCCGGCGAGGGGCCAGCTGAGTCCGAGCCCGACCCCGCGATTGCAGGCGAGATCGGCGATGTCCTCTTCTCGGCAGTCAACGTTGCCCGGCGCCTCAACGTCGATCCCGAGCTCGCACTGCGAACCGTCAGCGATCGCTTCGTCGCCCGGGTCGAAGAAGCGGAACGGCTTGCCGCGGGCGAGGGACGCCGCTTCGAGGAGCTGCCTCTGGCCGAGCAGGACGGCTACTTCGACCGGGCCAAGGAGACGCTCGCGTGAGCGCGATCGAGAGCGTCCACGCACGCCAGATTCTCGATTCGAGGGGCAATCCAACGGTCGAGGTCGAGGTCCGCCTCGAGTCCGGTGCGCTCGGACGAGCCGCGGTCCCCTCGGGCGCGTCGACTGGGGTGCACGAGGCGGTCGAGCTCCGCGACGGCGGCAAGGCCTTCGGCGGCAAGGGCGTCGCCAAGGCGGTGGCGAATGTGGACGGCGAGATCGCCGGGGCCGTCGGCGGTCGCGACCCCTTCGACCAGGCCGGGCTCGACCGCGCCCTGATCGACCTCGACGGGACGCCGAACAAGGGGAGACTGGGCGCGAACGCGATCCTCGGGGTCTCCCTCGGGACAGCGAAGGCAGCGGCGGTCGAACAGGGGGTCTCGCTCTTCGTACACCTCGGCGGCGAGGCCGCCGTGACGCTGCCGGTGCCGATGCTGAACGTGATCAACGGCGGCGCCCACGCGGACAACTCGATCGATCTGCAGGAGTTCATGGTCGTCCCGGTCGGCGCGGACACCTTCTCCGAAGCCCTGCGCGTCGGCGCCGAGGTCTACCACTCGCTCAAGCAGGTCCTGCACGACCGTGGGCTCGAGACCGGCGTCGGGGACGAGGGCGGCTTTGCGCCCAACCTCGAATCGAGCGAGGCGGCGATCGAGGCGATCCTCGAGGCTGCCGACGGCGCGGGCCATCGCGACCGGGTCGCGATCGCCCTCGATCCGGCCACGAGCGAGGTCTTTCGGGACGGCGTCTACCGCTTCGAAGGCCGCGAGCTCCGCAGCGACGAGATGCCGGCCTTCTGGGCGGAGCTCGTGGAGCGCTACCCGATCGTCTCGCTCGAAGATCCGCTGGCCGAGGACGACTGGGACGGCTGGGAGCGACTGACTGCCGAGCTCGGCGACCGCGTCCAGCTCGTCGGCGACGACATCTTCGTCACGAACACGGATCGCCTCCGGC
>Ga0207693_10001070_pt1 | contig 24526 bp, 19 predicted proteins | sample LARL81metaG_FD_184347 | JGI IMG/M metagenome (GOLD analysis project Ga0207693, IMG submission 184347) | Corn, switchgrass and miscanthus rhizosphere microbial communities from Kellogg Biological Station, Michigan, USA - LAR L8-1 metaG... | ecosystem: Host-associated > Plants > Roots >... | reverse complement strand
AGAGCAGTTGGGTCACACCCAATCGTCCCCGGTAACTGCTGGCAGTGTCAAGAAAGTACGGCACAGGTCACGCCCTGGACAGGCTTTCGACGGCGTCGTATTAGGTCCCCACGGCCGCGTCTTACCCAGGCGGAGTGGGTCACGCTATCGGTGGGAGCATCACAAGTCGCATCGAACGCGCGCTCCGAGTCGCCGGTGATCAGGATCTAAGACAGATGCAGCCGCGGCTCAGTGCACCCGCCGAGGTCGCGGTGCAGAACCGCTGGGCGATGGCGTCGTGCTGATCGAGGGGATGCGGGCACATGTCGCAGCACACGGTTGCTGCACCCTGTGGCTGCTCGAGCTCGACTGCCGGATCCAGAGGCGTGGGATGGGTGGGTGCGAGCAGCTGCTTATCCATGATCGACCTGACTGGCCCGGTATCCCCGGTGCGAACGCACAACTCCCGGCCCGGCATCTGCGGATGAACCTGATGCGCGACATGACCTGAACTCTTTTGAAACTACACCTGCTCGTCGATGCAGGTGTTCGCTGCGACCGTTCGTCTGCTGGGCAGGCACAGACCTGGCAGGCCGGGTGGTCGCTCGTCGAGCCGGACGGTCAGCAGCACGACCGGATCGGGTCTCGGCGAGCGGCGACTGATGTTGCGGCGGACGTGCGGCGATGTGATGTGCCGCGAGCCGCCCGCCGGCCCGCACTGCGCGTTGTATCAACAGCTGTGCCCGAGGGCTCTCATACATGCCAGAGCGAAACCGTCCCGAATGAGGACCGTTCGGGCAAGCGATCGAGGGAGGGCGACTGTGACCAGCCCCGGAGTCGCGAACGCGCAGGTCGTTCGCAAGTTGTTCGAGGCTATCGGCCATGGGGATCTGGACGCGATCCGCCGCGTGCTCGCCCCTGACGTGACATTCGTTATCCCCGGGTCATTCCGTCTCGCCGGCGTCTTCCACGGACCAGACGAGTTCCTGCGAGGCCTTGGGCAGCTCGTCCAAGCAAGCGCCGGAACATTGCGCGTGGAGCTGGTCAATACCGCCGTGAACGGACTCGACGGAGACTTGGTCATCGCGAACTACCACGCCACCGGCACCGTTAAAGGCGAGGCAATCGATGAACGCAATGCCTGTCTCATCAACCTAAATGATGGACAGGTCAGGGAGATGACGGACTTTTACGGAGATCCCGAGACTGTCGCCCGCCAGTGGGATTGACTTCGAGCGCTGACAATTTCGGCTGACTCCGCGTCAATCCAGCGTCCTGAGCAGCATCTGCAGGCTGGCGGCCGACGCCGTGCTCGTTCAACCGCTGCGTCGGATGCGTTGACCACCTACCGGGTGGGGGTCCACATCGGGTCGCGGCCGATGAATCCCAGCAGCCTGGTCTGTGCGTCGGCGTCGTCTGGGACGGGTACCCGGGCGCCGTATTGCCCGGACGATCGGATCACGTCTTCGATCGGCTGCATCCCGGCCAGCAGTTCGGCACAGAAGTGCGGGTCGAGCTGGTCGTCCTGGCCGGTGGCCCGGGCCAAGTCCCAGGTGTGCATGAATACGTCGGCGGTGTAGAACTGGTCGACCGCGAGGTCCACTGGTAGCTCGCCGATGTGCGGATTGGAGAGCGTCCGCCCGGACGTTTCCGGGTTGTCGAGCACGGCCTGCACCGCGTCCGCGTGAAGCTGCCATGCGCGTACCGGGTCGGTGGCCGCGCCGGCACCGCAGGCCAGTTCGATGCCGGCACCTGCGGCAAGAAAGCTCGGTAGCCACCCGGTCAGGTGGCCGACGATGTCGCGCGCGGTCCAGCCCTCGACCGGTGACGGTGCGTCCCAGTTTCGCGTTCCCCGCACCTTCTCGGAAAACGAGCGCGCGACCTGCCGGTGGCGCGCGGCCGGCTGGTCAGATAGCGCCATTGGCAACCATCGCGTCGAGTCTGGCGTAGCCCTCGTTGACGCCGACATCCATGCCGCTGGCCAGCCATGCGTCGCGGCCCTCGAAGCTGTCGCACAGCGACTGGGTGCGCAGCCGGGTGCGGCCGTCTGCGAGCTCCTCGAACGACAGGGTCTCGAGCGCAACACCGTCGGGATCGCCGTCGAAGGTGAAGGTCTGCACGATCCGGTCTGGGCGAACCTCGTGGAAGCACCCGTGGAAACCGTACAGAACGCCGTCGCGCTCGGAGACGAACCGCCAGCTGCCGCCGGTCCGCGCGTCCCAGTACTCGATGCGGGTGCCCATTCCATTGGGTCCGACCCACTGCGCAAACAGCTCAGAGTCGGTGTGCGCCCGGAACAGCTGTTCGGGCGCCGCAGCGAAGTCGCGGGTGATGCGGATGATCGGCAGCGTCGGATCAGCCTCGATCGTCGCTTCGCTCAGGGTGGTCATGATGCGGTTCCTTCCTGCTGGCTGTCGGTGTCGTTCATGGCAGCGAGCACGGCGTCGAGGCGGCGGTACCGTTCCTCGGCCTCGCGCTGGTAGCGGGCGATCCACTTAGTCATCAGGTCGAAGACGTTTGCCTCAAGATGCACCGGCCGCCGCTGGGCCTCCCGGCTGCGCCGGACCAGACCGGCGTCCTCGAGCACCCGCAGATGTTTGGACACTGCTTGTTTGCTGATGTCATACGGGGCCGCGAGCTGCCCCACCGTCGCGTCGCCCACGGCGAGCCGAGCCACCATGTCGCGCCGGGTCGGGTCCGCCAGGGCAGCGAACAGCCGAGACAATTGGTCAGCCATGCCGCCTCCGCAACCGATCGGTTGACAACGATGAAACAGCATCGGCGTCTCCGTTGTCAACCATACGGTTGTCAACGGTTCGTGGCTGGGCGCGTATGGCAAGCCAGGCAACGGATTGGCCTGAGGTCAGACGCTCGCCGGCAGTCACAAGTACTTTGGCGCTGATCGTTGTTCCGGCGGATTCGAAGTGGACAGCGGACGACACGTGACCGCCAAGACCTAAAGAACTCCGTGGGAAGTGGCCAAGCGGGGCCGCGAGCTCGAGCTCACGCCGTGAGTCCAGCAGGGGTGCGCCTGCGCCGGATTCTGATCCGCCGCGGTGACACCTCCCGGGCGCGGCACGCCGAGCAGGAGACAGCTGATCGCGCCCGGCCGGATCCCGATCCAGGCCATCGCCGCCTCGCTCGAAGCCGAACAGGCCGCCGACGAAGGGATCTGACATGCTTCGACATGCTCGAGCTTCGCGCCGCGGTGTCATCGGCGCCCCGGTAGCTCGTACCGCCGCCGTTGTTGGGACTGCGGCCGTGGTCGCCCACAGTGTCGACCGGCGCCATGACCACCGAGAGGACCGACGAGACGACCGAGGTGACAGACGAGACGACAGGCGCGACCGCCGCTGAGCGCGGCCGCGGGGCCGGGCGAAGGTCGATTGCGGTGGTACTGCTCGCGGATCTTGTCTATCTCGTTGAACGCCTCAGCGAACCACAGGATCGTGGTCGTTCTGCCCTGGGATCGCGGCGACGTGATCTCACCGCATCATTCGTGTGATTCTGGCCGGTATCGCAAAAGCGGCAGCCTTCGTGGACAAGCTCAATGGCGGCTGCCAGCGACAGACCAGTGGCGACGACTGTGTCGCGATCGTCGCGGACGGTGAACCGGTCGGCTCCGTCATTGATCATGTATCGGCCCATCGCCCGTGCTCCTCTGAGACATTCGCCTGCACGCCGGACCGTCGCCCAGTCGCCGCAGCGCCTTGTCCGGCTTCGTGCGGTACCGCGCGCCATGTCCCGGCCTCGCCCTCATCGACGGGAGGATTGCTCGCACTGAGTCAGGCGACTGGTTCGCGCTCATGGATACAGTCGGCCACCACGGAGGCGATCTGTCCTCAGTAGTCCCTACTGGATTCCGGAGCGCAGACCACACGGAGGCCTCGGCGCTGATCGATGTCTCGCCGGGCCTCAGCGAGCACCTGCGCTGTGATTGTCCAAGTAAAAGCGCTGTTTCGGCGTGACCGGCGTAGGTCGGTGGGCGCGCTCACGCGGCCTTAGACTCAGGCGTGGACAGGTGGCCTGTGGTCGGCCGGTCGAATGAACTTCGCCAGTTGGCTGCTGCTGTCGTCGCCCGGCGGGGCGCGGTAATCACCGGTCCGGCCGGAGTGGGTAAGACAACCTTGGCCGTGACGGGCGTAGAGCTCGCCCAGCAGCGAGGGATGTCAATGGCTCGCGCGACGGCTACTCGGGCGTCGCGGGGTCTGCCGTTCGGGGCGTTGGCATCGATGCTGCCGGCCGATCCGGGCGGTGATCGCCTTTCCCGCGAGGACCGCGGTGACTTGCTGCGACGTTACGGCCGGGCCGTGGTCGACGGGGCGGGCGGCCGTCCGCTGCTGGTGTTCGTGGATGACGCCCATCTGTTGGACGACGGGTCGGCCACCCTGCTTCACCAACTGGCGCTGACTCGGGCGGCGACGGTGCTGGCCACCGTCCGGTCCGGTGAGCGCGCCCCTGATCCGGTGGTGGCGTTGTGGAAGGACGCGCTGGCTGATCGCATCGAGGTGGGTGTGCTTGATGCTGGGGCGATCGAGGAGCTGCTGGTCTCGGTGCTGGGCGGCCCGGTGGACGCGGCGTCGGTGCGTCAGCTCGTCGATCGTTGTCGCGGCAATCCGCTGTTTTTGCGCGAGCTGGTGACTGGGGCGCTGGAGGCTGGTGCGCTGGTCGAGGAGGGCGGCCTGTGGCGGCTTCGGGGCGATCTTCGGCCGACGGCCCGCCTGGTCGAGTTGGTGGCGCTGCGATTGGGTGACCTGACCGCCGCGGAGCGGGCCGTGTTGGAGCTGCTCACTCTGGGTGAGCCACTCGAGCAGGCTGAGCTCGCCCGGTTGGCGGATCCCGTTTCGGTCGACGCTTTGGAGCAGAAGGGCCTGATCACCAGCCGCCCGGAGGGTCGGCGGGCCCAGGTATGGCTCGCTCACCCCGTTTACGGGGATGTGGTGCGGGTGGGGATCAGCGCGATTCGCGGGCAGCGGATCGCCCGGTCGTTGGCCGAGGTGATCGAGGCAGGCGGCAGCCCGGGCCGGGGGGACACCTTGCGGCTGGCGTCGTTGCGTTTGATGGGTGGTGGTGGCAGCGCCGAGCTCCTGCTAGCGGGGGCGGTCGCGGCCCGGGCCCGCCACGACCACGCTCTGGCCGAGCGTCTTGCCCGAGCTGCGATCGAGGAAGGCCCCGGCTTCGCAGCCCGCTATGTGGCCGCCGAGGCCGCCCAGTACCAGGGTCGGCCCGAGCAGGCCGAGAACGAGCTGGCCGCGCTGGCCAGGGACGCGGTCAGCGACGCCGAGCGGGCCCGGGTCGCCGTGCTTCGCTTCGATAACGCCTTCTTCTTGCGGGGCCGGGCCGATCTTCGACTGCTCGACGACGTGGCCGAGGGCATCACCGATCCGTTGTGGCGCGACGAGCTGGTGAGCAGACGCGTCTTGCTGACGGGCTGGAACCGCGGGCCGCGGGCTGCGGTAGAGGCCGCGTCAACCCTGCTCGAGCGGCCCGGCACAGGAGCCCGCACTGCCGCGCACGTGGTGGTGGTGTTCTACAACCTGGTTCGGCTCGGTCGCCTCGACCAGGCCACCGAGCTACTCAGTCCATCCGCGGGCAGCGCAGCGATACCCGCGGTTGACGAGCCTTGGGATCAGTGGGCCCTGTTCGGGCACCGCGCCGGTGCACTCATCCACGCCGGTCGCCTGCGGGAGGCCGAGGAGCTCCTCACCGGTGCCTACGACCTGGTCCTCGACCAACCGGCTTCCCAGGCGCGGGCCTTCGTCGCCCGATGGCTCGCCGTTCTGCACCTCGAACAAGGCCGTCCCATGAGCGCCTTTCGCCGGGCCAGCGAGTCATACACGCTGTTTCGGCAGCTCGGGCAGCCGTACCCCGCTCGGTGGCCCTACGGCTTCGCCGCGCTGGCACTGGCGCTCGTCGGACAGGCCGACCAGGCAGCCGAGACCCTCGCCGTCCACGATGCCCTCGATCCCCCCTCAGTGCTGCCGAACGAGACCGACATCCTTCAGGCCCGGGCCTGGACCGCGGCCGCCGCCGGTGATCTTCCTGCCGCTCGTGACCACCTGGAAGCGGCGGCCGAGCTCGGCGAACAGATCGGCGACCTCATCGGGGCCAGCGGCGCCCTGCACGGCCTGGCCCGCCTCGGTCGGGCCGGACAGGTGGCCGCCCGTCTGACCGATCTGGTCGACGATATCGACGGTGATCTGGCGGCGGCTCGCGCCGCCTACGCCAACGCCGTCGCGGCCGCAGACAGCGTGGCGCTCGACCAGGTCGCCAGTGAGTTCGAGAACCTCGGTGCCAACCTCTACGCCGCCGAAGCATGCGCCGAAGCCGCCGTCCTGCTCCGCCGCGCCGGCATGATCCGCCAAACCGCAGCCGCGGAGCAGAACGCCGCGCGACTGCTGGCCCGCTGCGAAGGCGCCGCCACACCGCCAATCCAAACCATGACCGGGCGGGTGCGTCTGACTCCCGCCGAGCTCGACACCGCCGTGCAAGCCGCGGCGGGCCGCACGAACAAGCAGATCGCCAGCGATATGCATCTCTCGGTCCGTACCGTCGAAAGCCACCTCCAGCGCGCCTATGAGAAGCTCGGGGTCTCCGGGCGCCATGAGTTGGCCGAAGCCCTCCGCAACCAACCGACCGCCTGACCGTCGAACGAACTCCTGAACCGCCCCCCGGTCGTATGGACGGCATTCTTCGCCGCGCCTCGGCGGCCCGCCCGTTGAGCGCCGACAGCGGGAGCACGCCCGGGCGGCCCGGGGCGGCTACGCGGTCCCCACCCGGAAACCAGTAGGCACTACTGAGGACCGGCGACCTCAATAGTGGTCGGCTATCTCCATGAACGCGATCCGCCAGCCCGAGTCTGGAACCAGTACGGCGCGCTGCGTGCTCGAACACAAGCCGTGGGGTGATAGGCCGAACGGGTCGGCGCGGTTATCCCGCGCAGCTAACGGGCATTCCGTCGAGCTAAGGCGTGATTCCGAGCTGTTGCGCGCTCTACACGATGAGCATGCGCGCTCGTTGCTGTCGTACGTCGTTGGGCTGACCCACGATCGGGCCAGTGCGCAGGACGTCGTGCAGGAGACCTTGCTCCGGGCGAGCCGCAACGCGGCCCTGGTCGAACGGGCCAGCGGCTCCCCGCGAGGCTGGCTGTTCACGGTGGCCAGGCGCATAGTCATCGACCAATGGCGCTCGGCGAGTCGCCGCCCCGAGGTGCTGACCAACCACGTTCCCGAGCGGCCGGTAGAGGACACGGCGCAGCGAACCGTGGACCGTCAACTAGTGCGCAGCGCGCTGCGGACGCTGCCGATCGAGCATCGGCAGGTGCTGTTCGAGTGTTACTTCCGCGGCGCATCAATCGCCGAGGCCGCGGATGCCCTCGGCGTGCCACGAGGCACGGTCAAGTCCCGCACCCACTACGCGCTCCACGCGCTACGACAGGCAATCGACGAGATGGGAGGCGTTGCGTGACGACACCCGACCAGCCCGAGCGAGACGTCGCGGCCAACGTACTCGGCGCGCTGTCCTGACGAGCTTGAGCAGAAATCTGAGAATTGAAGATCCCACAGATGTGGGATTCCTGACCGGGTTCGGAGCGGTGATCCTCATAGACGTGGCAACACAGGGTCGTAAAGCGCCGGTCGCCAAGAAATACGCTGCCGCTGCCGAGTGGCATGCCATGGCTGCTACGTCCGGAGCTGAGCTGCCCGCGGGGGCAATGCCACTCGTCGTCGGCCTGACCTTGTGTGAAGCAGACCCCGAGCTGATCGAGAACACCCTGTCCGCGCCGTCCTCCAAGGTGCGCACTTTTCTGCAGCAGCAGCACCCCGAGAGTTCGCGGCCCATTCCGCCCGCGTCCACGGCACATCCTGCCCGCGCCGAAGCGTCCCGCTCCGGGTGGCTCCGAGATGATCACAACTCACGCGTCAAATTCCGCAGCATCAGAAGGAGAAACGGCAATGACTTATAGCGTGCTGGAGGGCAGCGCTGCGTTTGGCCGACGGACCCTCAGAAGGGTCCGGAGAGTTCCACTGCAAGCCTGGTGGTTCATCATGAGGACAGGGCATACGCACAAGCGTCCCCTGGAACCGGGGCTGGAGCACATCAATCCCATCAAGGGCCAGCTGTTGAAGATCCTTGGCCCAGCCGACGGGTGGGACAACCCGCTTGTTGGCACACAATACGACCCCGTTGTCCGGCAGAAAATCGAGACTGAGCGCCAGCACGAGCGCTGGGCCCGCCAGGATGCACGGCGCCACGGCCACCCGGAACTCCGGCACGCGCGCCTCGGAGGCGGGGGCGCGCAGCCGGAGTCTCATGACCACTCGACACCGGACGCTTGACCTCGCGCGTTGCGCGTCGATGCGCCGTGGTCGGTGATCAGGCTCCGGGCGATCTCGAGTCTCGCTTGCGCGATAGGGAAATCGGCGACGATGCGGTCGCCCTGACCAGCGTCGCGAGCGCGATGCAGGCCGATCTCGTGGTGGTCGGGCAGTCGGCAAAGATGCGGCATCACCTTGCCGGCTCACTGGGCCGGCGGCTCGTCGGCCGCAAAGACGCACCGGTGGTCGTCGTCGTGCCAAAGCCGACCCGGGCATCGTGCGCCAGCACATACGGAGGCTGGCAGCGGGCACCGACCGGTCGTCGTGATCCACGGAGTGACCTTGAGATGGCAGTTCATGGCGGAACTCCAACACCAAACTTGCCAAACCGCCCACATTTGTGCCTGCAATCTCGGGCCACGGACGGCCGGACTGGGCTGAATCCGGTTGTCGGGTGAGCGACTATGTCGAGGACATCTCGTCGATCCCCCTCTGGTGCTGCGGGATTCGGATTTCGAGGCCTTGGCTTAGTCCGACGCGCACGATTGGATCCTGTGGGTCAATGATGTTGTTCGAGGGGCGCTGACCCCCGCGTCGCATTCGGATTCCGCTCAGCCACAGCCCTCATCGCCCTCATCATGCTCAGCCTCGCCGGGCACCGACCCGTCCTAGGCGCATCGACCCACGGCTCGGTTAGTAGAGCCGGATTTACTGGCGGCCGTCGTCTTCGACCTTGAACGGGTCGAGGACACAGGACCGCAGCATGCCTCGGACGGTAGGTCCGTCGCGACTTCATTGTGCGCGCGTCGAAACGCCCTCGTGGAGCGACCGTTGAGCCGGCATTGAGCGGTGCCGCAGAGCGTTCGGTGCATGACCTGCAGCCGCCTCGCCGCCCTTCCGTTAACCGAGGTTGATGAGTCTCCGCCGCCGGAACCGGGAATGACGCCGACCGTCGCGACTAGGCCCACCTTGTCCACGCTGGGCGGCGAAACATCTGGGGGCTCGCCTGCGCGGGGTCGACCGTAGCCATCGCGACTAGGGCTGACCCAAGTCTGTGCGCCGCCGATTTTATGGCCGACTGCCGAATGTGCCGGCGACCGGCCTTACTCGGAGTCTCGTGATCAGCAAACCACACCAGTCGTAAGGAGACTGCCATGAACGCACTGCGGACGCTGCTCGCCGCAGCGCTCGTCGCCGCCCCGGTGGCCGTCCCGAGCCACGCATCGGCCCAACGCGCCCCACTCGACCCGCCCGTATCGGTATACAGCCACACCGCCAGCGGGCGCACCGATCAAGAGTTCTGGGGCGAAGCCACCTGGCTGAATCCGTTGAGCGGACTGAACCTAGACCGGACCTCCGCCGGACGCTGACAGCCGCCGAAATCATCCGGCATAAACAAAAGGACCAGCAAAATGTGCGCCCAGCAGACCGCCACCGACATGCCAAGTGCTGGCCTGAATATCGCCGAGCTCGCCGACCAGTACACCCGCCCGCTGCGCGGTATCGGCCACCAGTATCGGCTCACCCGGGAAGAACAGGAAGGCGCGGTTCAATCCACCTGGCTCGCGCTGTGTCAAAACGCCGATCAGATCCGCGACCCACGATGTATCCGGGATGGCTGGCCACCACGATGCGCCGATTCTCCGCCGCGGCCATCCGCCGCCGACACCGCGAATCCCCCGCCTCGGATTGGATAGATACCTTCGCCCCGAAGGACCTGGCACCAGAGCTAGCCGACGCCGTGGCCATGGAACACGCAACGGCTCGGCTGCATCAGGCCATCACTCAACTACCCGAGCGGGAACGACGCCTCATCCAGCTGCAATTCGGTCCTGCCAATCACGGATATACGCAGATCAGCCGCAGCATGCATATGCCCATCGGAAGCATCGGACCCATCCGCGGCCGGGCCCTTCGCCGACTACGAACCCTTCTCCACGACCTCGAGTAGCTGTGCACACCACGACCGCAGCCAACCCTTCCTGGAGAGGGCGCCAGCAGGGTCGGCACCGCCACGTCCTGTGCCGTAATCACGCGGTTGCGCAAAGGCGATCCGCACCGGATGGAGGAATCCGTGGAAAGACAGAACTTGCTCCAAGGGGTTCGTTTGGCCAGGCCGGCCGCCGTTGATTCGCAGGGTGACGACGTTGGCCGGGTTTGACCTGTGGCCGTTTGATCTGCCGCGAGCCACGTCGCTGGTTTGTGATCTGGCCTGTTGACCGTTGGGTCGGATGATTCCTCCGCGGTTTCGCGGTATAGAGGTGTTTGTACCGGAACCAGGCGATATTTGGCTATGTTCGGTTTGTTGGTTGCAGAACGCGATGGGCAATATTCTGGAATCCACTTTCTTTGGACATGGCTGCGTCCGAAGGAATTGGGGGGCGATGAGCGATTTGGCGTCCGGCACGTGGCTGGCCGGCTACCGGCTGGAGCGCCTCATCGGCGTGGGCGGTATGGGGTCGGTGTATCTGGCGACCGAGATCGCGCTGGAACGCCGGGTCGCCGTGAAGGTGATCCGTCCCGAGCTCGCCAGCGACGACCGATTCCGGCGCCGGTTTCTGCTGGAATGCAAGCTCATCGCGCAGCTGGAGCACCCGGCGATCGTCCCGGTGTATGCCGCCGGCGAGAGCGAGGGCCGGCTGTTCATCGCGATGCGGTACCTGGGCGGGGGGAGCCTGGAGGAGCGGTTGCGGGATGGGCCGCTCTCGCCGGCGGAGACGATCGGGATGCTCGCTCCGGTCGCCGACGCGCTCGATGCTGCGCACGCCGCCGGGGTGGTCCACCGCGACGTCGCGCCGGGCAACATCCTGTTGGAGGGGTACGGCGCGTTTCTGTGTGACTTCGGGCTGGCTCGGCGGGCCGAGTCGCCCAGCGGATTCAGCCGCGACGACGGGCTGACGGTCTCCGGGACGCTCGGCTACGTCGCCCCTGAGCAGCTCGAGGGCGACACCGTCGATGGTCGCACCGACCAATACGCGCTGGCCTGCGTGTTGTTCGAATGTCTTGCCGGTCGGCCGCCGTTCCCGCGGAATGTCGAGCTGGCGGTCGTCTACGCCCACTTGTCGGAGCCGCCACCCAGCCTCAGCGGGCTCAACCCCGCGCTCCCGCCGGTCGTGGATCAGGCGATCGAGCGCGGGCTGGAGAAGCGGCGGGAGGACCGCTTCGCCAGCTGCGCCGAGCTGGTGGAGGCGGTGGATGCGGCGCTGCGGCTGACCTGGACCGACCGGGCACCGCCGCCGCCGCTGGTCACCGTCTCAGGAGCGATCGAGTCGCCGTACCGGGGATTGAACGCGTTCGACGAACGAGACGCGGCGTTCTTCTTCGGCCGCGAAGCTGCCACCACCGCGGTGCTGGCACGACTGTCGCGAAAGCTGGACGGTTCGGGCCTTCTGGTGATCTCGGGGGTGTCAGGTGCGGGCAAGTCGTCGCTGCTGCGGGCCGGGATACTGCCACGGTTGCGTGGCGAGGGGCTCGCGGCCGCACCGGAGTCGGCGGCCTGGCCGTGCCTGGTGTTCACCCCAGGCCATGCCCCGCTGGACGAACTAGCCCTGCGAGTGGCGTCACTGGCAAGAGCGGACGCCGCCGCGGTACGACGCACGCTGGTCGCCGATCCGGCCGGGTTCGCCCTCACCGCGCGGCAGGCCGCCCTCGCGCAGGAGGCTGTGTCGACGCCGGACGGCCAGGCTGCGGGTTTCCGGATGCAGCATCGGCTGCTGCTGGTGGTCGATCACTTCGAGCAGCTGTTCACCCAATGCCCCGACGAGGACCAGCGACGGGCATTCGTCACGGCCCTGCACGCAGCCGCAGCCTCCGCGCCCGCGCAGACGCCGCCAGCTCTGGTTGTGCTGAGTGTGCGGGCCGACTTCGAAGCCCGCTGCGCCGACTACCCCCATCTGGCCGACGCGATCCAAGACCGCTACCTGGTCACGGCGATGACCGACCGGCAGACACGGATGGCCATCACCGAACCAGCCAAGAAGGCAGGCTCCCGCGTCGAAGATGATCTCGTCGAGATCCTGCTGCGCGAGATCACGAGCCCCCAGCCCAGGACGCCTTCCCCGGCCACAGCACAAGTCGCGGTAACCGGTGCGGGAGTTCTGCCACTGCTGTCACACGCGCTTGACCAGGCCTGGCGACACCGCGCCGCGGACACCCTCACCGTCGCCGACTACGAACGGACCGGCGGCATCGAAGGAGCCGTCGCCGACAGCGCCCAACGCGTCTACGACCGACTCAGCCCAGCGCAGCAAGCCGCCGCCAGACAAGTATTCATCCGGCTGATCGCCACGAGCCCTGACGGTATCGACACAGCCGACCGTGTCTCACGGACCGACCTCACCGCAGGAAAATCCCAAACCGAGGCGCAAGACATTCTCGCGGTCCTCGAAGCCTTCACCGCCGAACGGCTGCTCGTCCTCGCCGCCGACACGGTGGAGATCAGCCACGAAGTGCTGCTAACGGCCTGGCCACTGCTGCGCGACACCTGGCTGGCCGAGACCCACACCGACCGGATCGTCCGCACCCGGCTCCACAACGCCGCAACCGAATGGACCCAAGATTCCTGGGACGCGTCCTACCTCTACAGCGGCAGCCTGCTCGATGTCGCCACCGAGACCGCCGCCCGCGCCGGCGCAGACCCGGCCCACTACCCACCACTCAGCGACATCGAACACGACTTCCTCCACGCCAGCAACCAAGCCCACCGCAAACGAACACGCCGACGGCGCGCAGTGATCGCGTTTCTTATGGCGCTCGTCATTACAGTTGCGTTCGCCGCAGTGATGGCCTTCCGCGCTAGCCACAACGCCGCCCAACAACGCGACATCGCGGTCGCCGGTCAACTTATCGCCCAGAGCGAAGCCCTCGGCGATTCCGACCCCACCACCGCGAAACTGGAGAGCCTCGCCGCGTGGCGCATCCACCCCTCCGACGAAGCCCGCTACGCCATGCTGACCGCAGATGCACATCCTGGTCTTGCGATCCTCACCGGCCACACCAGCGACGTTGTATCGGTGGCGTTCAGCCCGGACGGCAAGACGCTAGCCAGCGCCAGCGCCGACGACACGGTAAGGCTCTGGAACGTAGCCACTCGCCGGCCAATCGGGGCCCCGCTTAGAGGCCACACCAACGATGTCAGATCGGTAGCGTTCAGCCCCGACGGCAAAACCCTAGCCAGCGGCAGTGCCGATGACACCGTGCGGCTGTGGAACGTGACCACCCAGCGGTCGATCGGGGAACTCAGAGGCCATACCCGCGATGTAGTCGCGCTCGCGTTCAGCCGAGACGGCAAGACGCTCGCCAGCGGCAGCTTCGATCTGACGGTGCGGCTGTGGAACGTAGCTACCCGCAAGCAAGTCGGGGCTCCGCTTACAGGCCACGGCGGCGACGTTTTGTCGGTGGCGTTCAGCCCGGACGGCAGAACACTCGCCAGCGGCAGCTTCGATGACACGGTACGGCTGTGGAACGTGACCACCCGCAAGCAAGTTGGCGCTCCGCTCATCGGCACCGGTCACTCCAACGTTAGCTCGGTGGCGTTTAGCCCGGACGGCAAGACGCTGGCCAGCGGGGGCGGTGACACCGTGCGATTGTGGGACGTGACCACGCACCGGCCGATCGGGGATCCACTGGCCGGCCACAGCGGTGATGTTTTGTCAGTGGCGTTCAGTCCTGATGGCACGACGCTGGCCAGCGGCAGCGTCGATGAGACGGTGCGGCTATGGGACGTAGCGACCCACCGGCCGATCGGTGGTCCGCTAAGCGGCCACACCAACGCCGTCGTCGCGGTGGCGTTCAGCCCCGACGGCAGGACGCTGGCCAGCGGCAGCGACGATGGCACGGTGCGGCTATGGGACGTGGCCATCGGCCGCCCGCTCGGCAGCCCGCTCACGGGCCACACCAACGGTGTCCTTTCCGTGGCTTTCAGCCGAGATGGCAAGATCCTGGCCAGCGGTAGCTTCGATGGCACGGTGCGCCTATGGCAGGCGACCAGCCGCAGGCCCCTCGGGGAACTTACCGGCCACACCGACGGTGTCCGGTCGGTGGCGTTCAGCCCGGACGGCAAGACCCTGGCCAGCGGGGGTTTCGATGACACCGTGCGGCTGTGGGACGTGGCTACCCGCCAGCAGATCGGAGAGCTCAAAGGCCACACCGACGGTGTCCTTTCCGTGGCGTTCAGCCCGGACGGCAGGACCCTGGCCAGCGGCGGCCTCGATCACACGGCACGGCTATGGGATGTGACCACCCATCAACCGCTCGGGGAGCTCAGAGGCCATTCCCGCGATGTCTATTCGGTGGCGTTCAGCCCGGACGGCAAGACCCTGGCCAGCGGTGGCTTCGATGACACGGTGCGGCTGTGGGACGTGGCAACCCGCCAGCAGATCGGGAACCCACTCACCGGTCATACCAATGGTGTGCTCTCGGTGGCATTCAGCCCGGACGGTAAGACGGTGATCAGCGGCAGCACCAACGACGTGGTGCGGCTGTGGGACGTGGCAACCCGCCAGCAGATCGGGAATCCACTCACCGGCCACGCCAATGCTGTCTCGTCGGTGGCATTCAGCCCGGACGGCAAGACGCTCGCCACCGGCAGCCTGGATGACACAGTACAGCTGTGGGACATTGCCACCCGCCAGCAGATCGGGGACCCCCTCACCGGAAATTCGGGTGAGGTCAAATCGGTGGCATTCAGCCCGGACGGCAAGACGCTCGCCACCGGCAGTGCCGACCACACAGTGCGGCTATGGGACGTCGCTTATCTTGTGAACATCGTGCCGACGCTATGCGCATCAACCGCACGATCGTTCACGCGTGCCGACTGGCGGAAATACGTACCGCCAGGCCCGGGATACCGAAGCCTGTGCCCCTGAAGCCCGTGGGGTCGGTCAACCTGGAGGAGTGTCACAGCTATGGGGGTACCGCCGCTTACAATACAGCCCGACGGGTCCGATGAATCACGCATAGTTATTCGTGTGTCGCGTGTCGGAATTATATTGACTCACGCCCGCCTGGCCGCCAGACGAATAGCGATGGTCGCTGGACATTTGTCGCGGCTAATAATCGCCGACCCTCCGGGCGTATGCTTGACATCCATTCGGTGGAGTATCCGAAATCAGCGCAGAGATATTGATCATAACAAGTGCTTCTCCTGCGACTTTCTATGGGCCCCAGTCGGCCTGACACTGTATACGCGGCCTTAACGTGTGCATCTGTGGTCATTCGGTGCACAGAATGCGGCACCGCGATGGGCCTGGCCACGTCTGAGTTAGTTCAGTCCTGCTCGGACTGCGCCCTCTCCAGTCGCTATGGGGGGATATGCTTTTGTCGGCCTCGATGACGACGCAGCGGACTCGGCATTGGAGGCGACGACCGTGCTACCGCCGCAATGGCTGGTATCTTCGGGTGTCAGCTCACCAAGGGCAACGGGTCGGTATGACAGTGCTCAACACGGCAAGTCAGCACGCGGCATGCTTGGCGTGGTAACTGGAAGGCGCTTTGTCGATCAGATACGCCCCGCCGACAGTCCTTAGGAAGAAGCCGACCGTCCAATGCGTGCAGCTCTGTCCATTTGGGGCGTCCGCGGCATCCTGGGTGCTGGTGAACGCTACAGTTGCGGCGACGCGGCCGTCGGCACTAGTGCCGAGCTCGGTTAGATGAATATCAAAGATCTCAGTCGACCGGTAGCCGGCCGCAACCTGCTTCGGATCGAACGTCGCCCGAAACGTAGGCGTGTACATCTTCCAATAGTCGTCAAAGTTCCGTTCGTTGATGTCGGTGTACCGCCGGGTCAAAAATGTTGCGACGGCGGGTGCCCTCGGATCGGATCTAGCAGTCGCCGCGACATAGACCACAGAGTTGCCGGTATGAGCCGGAGGCACGATGGATACCTTCGTCGATGCGCCGGATGCTGCGACGCGAGTCGAGGACGACTTCGGACCGCTCGAGCACGCGCCCACGAAAAGAGAGACCGCCGCCCCCGTGACGACGAATCCAATTGCGATCTTGCGCATAACGTGTCCCATCTTTCAGTCACCAACGGACAACCCGTCCGCGGCCGCGGCGCAGCTGAATGGCATTCACGAAGGTTGCATCGCGATCGACTGACTTGTTGAATAGACAGCCAGCCGCCGACGCGTCCCTTCCTGCCGATAGCCGATGAAATCCCGGTCTTCAGACCGCGCATCGGCTTTAGCGATAGCCGTACCTCGCAACTTCGGGGCCGTTGTCCCTGCCCAGAGCAGCACTAACCGGCCGCGAAGCCACGACCCCACCGCGCACATTGGCACCACCTCGAAAGCACAGGCGCCGACCTCCCACAATTAGTGAGAGCACTGAACATCGTCGGTGATACACAATCTGCCGAGGATTGCTGAAGGATTGGAACCTGCGATGATCGACCGCCGCCCGGCTCGTCGCTTTGATGACGTTTGTGGCGCTTTCTAGAAAAAGTTAGATCGCGCTCGTCGCGATTGATTCCCTAACGGCGCCCGAGAATACGACTCCTTGCTCACGCGGGAAGATCAAGAATAGCTGTGTCTAGGCCACCGGCTCAAGCAAGCTGATCAAAGGAGACTCAGACGCGAATCCGGCGGTACACGCGGCCACTGGCACCGGGACAAGCCGTGGCCATCTACCCCGCTGCCGACCACGCGAAGCGGGTTCCGAAGGTGGGAGGGGCGAGGAGGCCGGGTCGCAGGCCTCGGCGGATCACGAGGGTGCCGGGTGCTGCGGCGGCAAGTTGTTGGCGAAAGGGTCCAAATCCCTCCGACCGCCACCGTTCGGAAACTCCGATGACGGCAGTGGTGCCGCCCAGGGCGGTGAGGAGGCCGGGCACGGTGGCCTCGGTGAGGACTGGTTCGACGGTCACGCCGACCGCACGTTGGATTGCGAGGCCCACGCGTGCTACCAGACGCGAGCCGTCGTCGTGCTCGGCAAGCGCACCGATCACCCGCAGGACCGTCCCTGATGCCCTGGCCAGCAGCGCGGCGAGCTCAGCCGCCGCCCAATCGTGCTCGCTCCCCCCGAACGGGACTGCGAATGGGCGGCCTGCCATGGGTGGATCGTTCGGGAGGAGAACCACATCGGCGGTGACGTTGGATAGGACTGCTACCACCCAGTCCGCTAGGCGTCCGTCCGCCTCAATCAGTCCCACGGCATCGAGGACGACCAGGTCGGCGTCATGCTCGGCCGCCAGGGCCGTCACGTGATCGGCCGGGTGCCGGGAGCGAAATGCAGCGCTACGCCCCGGCCCAGGTGTCGATCGCTGCGCCCTCAACGCGGCTGCCGCAGCCGCGGTGAGATCCGCCGGAGTGGACGCGAGGGCATCGAGCACAGCCGCGACGAGGAGTTCGCGCCCTGCGGCTGTGGCAGGAGCTGAAGCGACATGGGCTAGCGCGTCAAGCCGCTGCGGATTCCATCCGACGGCGAGCACGACGCCCGCCGGTGTGACGAGCGGGGCTGGAGCGGCCTCCTGCCGCAACACCGCCGTCTGGGCGGACCGCAGCTCAGCACCTGGCTCGATGCCCAGCTCGTCCGCGAGCCGGGCTCGGACGGTGGCGTACACCTCGAGTGCGTCGGCCTGTCGGCCAGCGACGGCGAGGGCGCGCATGAGTAGCGCGTGTGCCCGCTCCCGGAATGGATGCTCGCTGACCAGCTCCAGAAGCTGCGGCACGAGGTCAGGCGCCCCGCCGCGCGCCAGGCCGGCCGTGGCCCGCAGCTCTCGGGTCTCCAGCTGCAGTTCCTCCAGTCGCCGAGCCTCCACCTGAACGAATCCTTCGCCAGCCAGGTCTTCCAATACGGGCCCACGCCAAAGCGCCAATGCTTCATCTAGCAATGCCATCGCGCCGGCCGCGTCGCCGGCCGACAGCGCGTCTCGCCCGCGGGATACGAGGCGTTCGAAGTCGGCAAGATCGACAGCCCCCGTCGAGACGCGAAGCAGATAACCCGGCGGAGCCGTCACAAGTACCTCATCCGGCAGTGATCGGCGCAGGTCGGAGACATAGACATGCAGCACGTGGACTGCGGTCCGCGGCGGTGACTCGCCCCAGAGAGCGTCTACCAACCGCTCCACTCCGACGATCCGGCCCGCGTTCAGTGTGAGCAACGCCAGCAGAGCCCGCCGTCGGGCGCTGCCCAAGGTCAACGGGCGGCCGTCGTCCTCGACCTGGAACGGACCGAGGACACGGAACCGCAGCACGCCTCAGACGGTAGCGCGCGCCTCGAACGCCTCTTGGAGTGATCGTTGATCCGGCGTTGACCGGTGCCGCCCAGCGTTCGATGCATGACCTGCAGCCGTCTCATCGCCCTTCGGTTAACCGCACAGAATGTGGCCGCCAAGCTACGGAAACTCGCGTTCGCCGCGGGCATTGCATTGAGCCTATCGACCGCCGTCGCGGCATCGGTGATCGTCGAGGCACCGCCGGCAAGCGCATCTACCCGGTTTGTCGACCACGGCGGTCGGGTCTTATCCGCCGCGCGTGTCTATCTCATTTATTGGGGACGGTACTGGGCTCCCGACCGGTCCGCGTCGCCGACACCGGACCAGATCACCCGCGCACTACGGACCGTCCTCGCCGGGCCCTACCAGGCTGGGCTGGCCCAATACCGCACTATCGGGCCCGCAGTCCTCCAGGGATCACGCGTCATCACCACCTCCGATCCCCCGAGCCGATTCACCGACAGAAACATCGAGGCGTTCGTCAGCACGCTGTTCGACGCCGGAGTTCTCCCGCCGCCAGCAACGCAGGCGCTATACGTCGTCACGATCCCGCCCGGCATCGGCTCCGGCGAGGACGACCACCTCGTCGGCGAGCACAACTTCTACCGGCGCGACGGGCACAAGATTCACTACGCCTGGACCACCGACTCCGTCGTCCTGGACCGGGCCACCCAAACCACCACCCACGAAATCGTCGAATCCCTCACCGATCCCGAAGGCACTGCAATCCTCGGTACCCCCGGAACCTGCGACGGGGAACGATGGTGCGAGATCGCCGACGTCTGCGGCGACCCCTCGAAGCTCAACGGCGTCATGGTCGCGCCCTACTGGTCGAACATCGCGGGTCACTGCGTCATACCCGCACCGCTCGCCCTCCGGTCATCGGAGCGTCTCGCCCGCGGGCTTGCGGCCTCACCATCACAACCCGCGTTGGCCATCCCGGAGACAGTGTCGCCGCCCGTCTCCCGACGGCCGACAAGGCCGTGACCGCGCGCCGAAGCGCAGATCCGGGTTGCATCGTGTACCAAAGTGCGGGTTCGGCGCCTCTTACCTCACAGGAGGCTCGGTGATGCCCTACGAACGACAGCTATCACGACTGGTTGTGATCGCGCCCGAGTGGCTGGCAGGTCAGGTCATCCGGGTGCGATCGACCCGGATGACGGTCGGCCGCGGCCAGACCGACGTGTACCTCGACGATCCGCAAGTAAGCTGCATTCACGCCGCGCTGATCGCTCGAGACGAACAGCTTGCAGTCGAAGATCTCGGTTCTGGATCTGGAACCACGGTCAACGGCATGCGGGTCCATGCACGTCAACCGCTCCAGATCGGTGACGTGGTTGGGTTCGGCCCAGTTGTTGCTGTCGTAGATAGCGATGCAGGAAATCCATCTGCCTCACCCTTTGTGCCCGACGGGCAACCGCCGGTTCCGGCGTCGTTCGGCGCCGGTGATTAGTACGCTCGGCAGCTGAACAATCTCCCAGGTGGCCTGGACTACGCCTATCTGCAAACGGTGGTGAAAAACGCTACTCCTGTATGCCTGATATCGCGGCCACTCGTACTCCGGGGCGGTTGACCTGGTTTCGCCTCGCATGTTCGTTATTCGTATGGCCGCGTTCACGGTTCCGATGCTCAGATTTCCGACCAGGTGGCCAAGGGCGTCCAGGGCAGCGACAGAATGGAGTCAGTGCCGGATTCGCCTTGGCTGCCGGACATGGGCAGCCACCCAAGCCGACCGCAAGGATCCCCGGCTGGAACCACCGACTCAATACCCCCGCCATCAGTATTGCGGCCCGACGGACGACCAGACGCAACAGTGCACGTTCGCGGAATGTGCGATGGCGAGGCCGGCATCGCGCTGGCCGCTGATGGGGGCCATCCGCGTCAGCGGCTACTGGTAGGCGTTGGCACGCGCGGCCGACTAGCTCCCAGACAGTTGATCTGACACGCGGAGCCTGCGCTAATTGCGGCAAGTCTGAAATGACCCATCCGGCATTTGCAGTATCCAACTCTGATGATCAACGTGGCGGCGCGATCCTCCGAAGCAGCACTCTAAGTCCTACCCGATGGAGGCCGTGACGAGGCGAGTCGACGGCCGGACGAACCCATAGCAGCCACCAGCCAAGTTGATAACCAACATCGCCAGCTGCCATGCCCGCTCCCCGTGTTGGCCATCTCTCGAACGAAGCTTGCCCTCCAGAAGCTCAAGATGCTCCCCACGCAAGTCATTGTGAGCCGCTAGCGTGTCCGCCTAATTGCCCATCTCGGCCCAGTCCATCGCCCAACCATCGTGGCCAATGATCCAGGCGGTTAGCGAATCGGCGTGTCGGCCGGCGTGCACCGCCAAGGCAACATCGCCGGCCGACTCGCCGCGGCTAGTGCTCTGCAATCTCGGCTGACAGGCTGCGGTCGAACTGTTTTGACCCGGTACTGGCGCCGCCGACCTGACGCTCGAAGCAAGCTCTCGCGATGGCGTGCGATCCCATCGCTCGAGGCATCCCTGCCTGGCACGGAATTCTGGATCGGTTCACTCCGTTGTCCGCAAAGCGAGGAACGCCGTGCGATAGACCAGCCTCAGTCAACGGCCGCCTGGGCAATGGCTGGTGTCTCAGCAATGGAATCAGCCTTGAGGGCCTCCTCTGTAGCCGCCTGCTCAGCGGTCAGGATGCTTGCAATCTCCCGGGCTGGTTCGTGGTAGAGGTCGTCCCGACGCCGAAGGGTGAGCAGAAGTTCCATCGCCGGTTGGTGCTCCGTCTCCTTGCCTAGTGCAGACCGAAGCCTTGATACAAGGGCCAACTGCTCATCGAGGGTCAATGAAGGCCTGCGCACTCGCGCGGTCAGGTCGCTGAGGTACGACAGCGGCACTACAGGCGCATCCGGCAGGGGTTCCGGCAGGTCGGCGGACGCTGGCAGGTGACCGAGGGCATCCGCCAGCTCAAACGCTGCGGTCGCTCCTGGTTCGGTGTAGTCGACTATCTGCACCGCAGCGATGTCGGGCGGCATTAGTTCAGGACGAACGGGGCGAACGCAGACCGGAAGTATCGCCTTGCCCAACTGCCTGGCATATTCCCGCTCAAGGGTGCTTGCTTGCGACTCAAGCAGGGCCGGAGACACGGCGACGATGATCGCGTCAGACAGCCGAATTTGCCGCAGAATCTCATCCCACCATGCTTGGCCGCCGCTTAGCCGATCGTCGATCCAGACTTCGTGTCGTAGCCGCTGCAGACCTGCGCGTAGCTGATGGACGAACGGCTTGTCTTCCGAACTGTGCGTCACGAAGAGGCGCAATGCGTCCTCATGAGTTTGCCCGACCGGCCGGTGTGCTGGCAGCTCGTTGTTAGCGGGCTGCTCGCAAGCCGGCTGCTCAGGCTCCTGGGCCTGCTCCTGAACATTGGGTGGTAACAATTCGGCAGCGCTCATGTCCGGCGAGTACGGAGTTAGCTGCGCGGGCTCGGCTGGGCCGAGGACTGCGAACAGTGTCCCGTCGAGGCTGTTGACGACCTCGGTCGTGGTAGCCCTCCGGCGCCTGCGGACGAGAAGCACGCTCGAGACGACAAGCCCGAGTATCAAGGCGCCGACGCCGACGAGCCAAGGCACCGGGAAGCGTGATCCGCCAGCCTTAGCTGGCGTCTCGTTCGGAAAGTTAGTGATGGCCAGCCGTCGGTAGGCCTGGGCCTGGGCATGATCCGGCTCAAGCGCGAGCACCTGTTCGAAGTCCTTGGCAGCCGCGTGGTACCTGCCGGCGAAGTAGTCGGTCAGTCCAAGCCTGTATGTCCGGTCCGCTGGGCTTAGCGTGTTGGGCACACCGTTGCTAGCGAGGATGTCACGCACGGTGCTGGTGGCGGTCATGAAGTTGAACGCCTGAGTTTCCTGGTCGGGCTGCCAACTGACGGTTCCTACGACACGTCCCTGCATGTCCCCGACCCCCGCCCCCGACATTCCCCCGGCTACAGCTGCAGAGATCTCAGTGAAAGGTACGCCGGCTACCGTCTGCTGTCCGCTGACGGTGCCATCTTTCATCGACGGCTCACTGCTGGGGTCGACGGTTTCGGAGACCGAGCCTGGGTAGCCGGCCGCTACGATCGCCGCCCCTTCGGACGGCGAAGTCCCGGGCGCAAGTTCCAGCGCCGGCAGGGGCGTCTCCGACTTCACTTTGAGCAATGCGACGTCGCCACGCTTGAACGATCGCACGCTAACAACGTTTGCGGTCAACGGCTTCGAAGCGACGAAAGCGGCTTGCGTGGGAAAGACTGTAACGACGCGATCCGGTGGCGATCCGCTGTCCCGCCCTTCCACCTTCCAATTCGCGTATGCGTAATCCAGGATGCTGTTGATGTCGGACGCGTTCAGCGGAGTGCCGTCAGAGCTCATTATCTCAGCAAACTTGTCTACCGCAGCCTGAATGAGTAGACCGCTGCCTCCGTATCTGCCTGGCTGGTCGTCCATGGCGTGTCCCGCCGCTACCACGTAGCCGTCCGAGTTGGCGACCCATCCCGAGCTCGTCGTTGTCACGGTGAACCCCGGGGCGTAACCGTCCGCGGACAACATTCCGACGACATCCACTTCTCCGGAGCTCCCCGGCAAGCTGGCATGCACAAGGTATCCAGTCCACTTCGTCTGAACGAAAACGACACTGGGCTTCATGATGGCTTCGGCATGCTGAAGGTCGTTAGGCGCGGAAACGGGTGCTGACGAGGTGGCTTGAAGGCTGTCCGTCGTGGACGCGCGTGCCGATGGGGTGACGATAGGTGCCAGGGTGCACAGAGCCGTTATCGCTGCAGACGCAGCGGCAAATCCAACGACCCGGAGCCGGGATGGACGCTGAGCGCGTGGATACTTCGAGCTAAGCCAAACCCTACGGGCGGTTTCGGCGGTGCTGGTCATGATGACCCCTAGAGGTGATGGCGGCAAACCGCGAGGGCTTAACCGGACGGTCGGGAGTAGTCCCGCCGGTGGGGACGGCGGAGGCCGTGAAGATCGGTCGCTATAGCGGCCGTGTGGTGGCGGCTGGTCATGCGCCGGACGTTCGGCGGCACTGATCAATGTCGGCTCAACGATTACTCAATGCGGAAGTTTGACGCGGACGTCGAAGTCGCAAGTGGCGTTACGGTCTGCGTGCTACTGGTTCCGTGTCCACAACGTGTTCCGGGTCGCGGATGGTGTCTGCCAGTTGCCACTGTGCAGTGTCCGGCACGGGCTCTGCTCGCCCTGCGACCGTGAACGCGGGCCGCGTCGTCGGGGTGGAGCGGTCAGTGGACGCCCTCTGAGGCGAGTCAGCGCCGCGGACCGCGGTCCACGTGCTGCACGTGTATGTCTCCGACCTGCAGCGGCCACTGCCCGAGGGCATACTCTCGCCGACTTCGAGCGCCTCGTACCCGCGGGTGCGAAGCGCTGACGGCGGGCGACCCGGCCAGCGCGATGACGTCGCTCGAGGAGGAGTTGGCGCTTTGCATGGCCAGGTATTGGACCTGCGCCGAGGCGTTCGTTCGGGTGGTTACTCGATGACTTAACGAACTGCGCGACTGGCCGCTCGCGAGCTGCGGGCCGCGGCCGGCTTGGTGCACTGCGACCCGAACCTTGAGAAGCTGCGACGCTGGTCAGCGAGCGTCGCGTTCCGAGAGCGTCCCTACGCCCGGCTCATATGTGCCAAGGCGAAACCCGAATCCCGAGCCCAGGGTGGGAACACCGCTCGTCCCGCGCCCGAGCGCGGTGATATTGCTGTTGGCGCCAACGCCTTGGATGAGAGGAGCGATCCAGCACAGGCCCGCCACTCCGAGGCCGGTTGCCAGCCATCTGAACCGCGCCGGTCTTCCCGCTACCCAGAGTCCCAAGACGGGCGCGACGAGCACCAGGCCAACCGCGGGGATGACATAGAGAAGATGGGTCTGGGCCGCAACCGAGCCGGTAAAAACCAAAACCGGCCACCAACCAAAACCTCCTCTGACGACAAGGAAAGCCGTCACTATTGCTGCGCATAGAAAGGGCAGCGGTAGATCCGCGTTCCAAGCCAGGTTCTCCA
>Ga0207693_10001067_pt1 | contig 24551 bp, 30 predicted proteins | sample LARL81metaG_FD_184347 | JGI IMG/M metagenome (GOLD analysis project Ga0207693, IMG submission 184347) | Corn, switchgrass and miscanthus rhizosphere microbial communities from Kellogg Biological Station, Michigan, USA - LAR L8-1 metaG... | ecosystem: Host-associated > Plants > Roots >... | reverse complement strand
ATTGATCTACGAGACGTTGATCATCGGTGGAGGATACGACGCGACGGGTATGCGCTACGCGACCGAGAAGCAGGCGCGGGAAGGTCACCGACGGGCGGTCGACGAGCTGCGCGCCGGCCGCGGTCCGCGTGCTGCGTCGCCGCTGGCCCCACCGGCCCGTGCGCACATCAGTCCGACTCATGAGGGGCACACCCTAAGAAGTGCGGTCGGTGCAGACGGTTCGGCTCATGGCCGCCATCGGCGGGGTGCCCCGGAGAACTAACGGTTGATCGCGCGCCCCGCTGCAGGCGAATGCTGTTTGACGCGTTTATCTGTCACGCAAGCGAGGACAAGGCCGCGCTTGTTCGCCTACCAGCGGAGTCCAGCTTGCACGCGCTGCGGCACTCCTACACCACGCGTCTACGTCGAGCGTCCGCAGCAACGTACTGAGGTATATCGCCATCACGCTCGACTGACACGTCGCGCGTCGAGCGCCGCCGCCGAGCCACGGCGCACCCGCCACGCCATTTCGATCGCCTCGGCGAACCTCTCGGCACCGACGGGCAACACCAGCAGATCCTGGATGTCCAGACTACGTCCGGTATGCGCGCCACCGGAGATGATGTTGATCATTGGCAGCGGCAGGATCGCGGTCGAGTTCTCCGGCGCCGCGGCCCGGTACCGGGGCTGCCCGGCAGCCGCCGCTCAAGACCGGCGCGAAGCCTCCTGCGCCAGCTGTACGCGCGAAGTCAGGCCGAGCTTCGTGCCGCTGCCTGGCATAGATCCCGGCCCTCGGTGAGACGGAGTTCAACGGTGTCGTGGGCGACCCCGATCCCACGGCCGCCCACGGCAACCCAGACAGACGCAGGTCGGCCCGGCACGACGGGGAAGCCGCGGGTTCGTTACGGCGAGCAGATCTGGCATGGACGGATCCACACAGTGTCGAGCCTTTCTGGATTTGTGCGACACACTCAAGTCTTCCTGGACAGAATCGCTCTGTGTCATCCAGAACCACTTGGCAGCACGGCGGCGCCGCGTTCCGGATTTCGCGCGGTCAATCAGTTCGAGCCGGTCAGGCTGTTGAAGCAGTCAACATCGCCAGACCGCGAGTCCCGATGTCCGGTCCTGGCTGGCGGTCGACGCTCGAGAGACCACGTCGTCGCATGAGTGCAGGCCATCGGTTACGTCACAGTAGCGATTCTATGTGGTCCCTCTGGCCTCAAAACGTCTGCCGAACAACGGTTTCTGACTCGTTCGGTTGACGGACCAATGAGTTCCGCGACTAAGTGATGAGCGCAGTAACCATCGCCACGGTGTCGCGAAGGGCGGCTGCGCCGATGGCGCCAATCGGTTCGTCGAGCGCAGCGATAGGAAGCCACTGCACGAGTTCCGGTAGAAGCGTGCCTTCGGGCTTCTTGACCGGGACGACCATCGCCATGGCGTCATCGGGTAGTCGTCCGGGAATGAACGGGCATGTGATCACACGTCCGGTATCAGCGGCGAGATGGATCGCATTGGACAGAACCGCAACATAGAGCTCGTGGTCGGTGTCGCGCCGCGGTGCGAGATCGCCAGGAGTGATCACAAGCCCGCGGCACGGTTCGCCTGATACACCTTCTGCGCGTAGGCATCGATGTCCAGCGTCGGAACGGTCCGCGTCCTGTAGTTCTGCAGGGCAACACGCAAATGCTCGTTGCGTAGCGCCTGCTCGATCATCTCCGACCGATTCAAGCCGACCGCCTTAGCGTCCGCGTCGGCCGCGGCGAGTACGGCCGCGTCGACCGTGACCGAAATCTTCTCTTTCGCCATACCACTGATACTACCGTTCATCCTACCTTTTGTCGCCCAACAAGCGCTCGGATTCGAGGCGCCGTATCGCCGCCATGTGCCCTTCCACTACTCCACTGAGGACCGGCTCAGGCGCACACGCGGGAGCCCGAACCGCAACCGCTCCCCTAAGTGGAACTCGCAACTGTTGAAGACGCATGGTGCGAATTACATCGCCGCGGACGTCGTAGTGGTAACGACGACCCGTGACTTCAGTCCGACCGGCCAGTGCGGCCAGCCGACCGCCGGTCGGGGTGCCCGTTGCCGCCCGGAAAAGGAACAGCGGCTGACCGGGTGTCCGGCCCTGCAGGATTGGGGCCGCCGGGTTGCTGGCAGTAGTTTTCCATCGCCATCCGGCAGTTCATGCACAGCCCGCAACCCGATGGACCGCAGACGATCACCGGGTCTCCCGGCGCGAATCCTGTTGTGCCGGGCCCGAGTTGCTCGACCCAGCCTGCGTTCTCATGTCCGAGCGTAAGCGGAAGCCGAAACGCCACATCGCCGCCGGGCTGGGGTATCTGCAGGATGTGCAGATCGGAGTGGCAGGCTCCCGCGCCCCCGACCTTCACCAGGACCTCACCCGGCCCGGGTTCGGGAAACGGGACCTCACGAAGTTCGCCCGGCTGCTGTCCGAGGCCTCGGAGCAGGTGAGCACACCCTTGTCGATGAGCACGTCGTCGATGTGTCGCCACGTCTGCATCCACATCATCGAGAACGGGTCACCACCGCGGAAGACCCGCGCGACGCCCTCGTTGTGCATATCGATGAGCCCCAGGGACTCGATGTACTGCGGAAGTACCTTACCGTGGGCAAGCTCAACCTCACGCCCTCGCCCCGGCTCGTGGGTGCCGCCTGACCAACCACCTACGCCTTACGTGTCTTCAAACTGGCGGCGTCAGGGGAGCATACAGATGGCCGACGATAGCAACACGAGTCCACCGACCGCACCACCACTTGACGACGATGAATCGAACCGAGTCAGTGCGTTGGCGGCGTTGTACCAGGCTGAACAGTCAACGCTGAGTAGCCTAGACAGCCAAGTCCCTGGTCTTGGTGGGCCTGCTGGTTACCTACGGCATCGCGGCAGTCGCGGCCCTGGGTGCCGAAAAGTCGATCAGTGCCCATTGGATGTATGTGGCGCTCCCTGTTCCAGCCTGGATTCTGCTGGGATACAACGCAATTCTGTGGACTAAGGCGGCCAACCATTCTGCGGCCGCGAAGGTCTACGAAGCCGCTTTGACGAGAATCGCCCGTTCGGGAGTCCGCGACGGTATGGCACCCCGAGATCAATGGAATCGTTTGGCCCGTACAGTCTTCGGACTCACCGGTAGCCGTTTTGGCGTACGGCGTCGCCTTCATGGTTATCGTCGTGTTCACCGCCGCAATGCTTTGGCGAGGCTATGAACCGCGTTGCCGGTTCTGGTCTGCAGTGGCAGTCTACGGCTTCGGGCCACTGATAATAAGCGCGGCATGGCTGCGGATCATCTACGCTGGGTCGCCACGTAACTGGTTCAAGTGGCGCATGGCTGGATCTTCTTGCAGCGGCAATACCGCCCTCGTCATCAGGCCCCTAGCGCCGCACAAAGTAAAGCCCCGTCGTCACCACATTGATCGTCGCCGGTCAACCCGTCCACTGAGGCCTCGGCTTCGACGCAACTCCCGCCGGAACCGTTTGGACACAGGCCGTTTCGTCACCAATATAGGCGCCGCTTTCGCCGCAACGAATAGCAACGTGCAGTACTCGCCGTCCCCCGCCAGGCTAATCATCACCCAAGGTTCGACCGTAATGAGCAACGAGGCGATGTTGGAGTACCGGTCCGCCTCCTAGGCGAGGTCAGGGCGACCAGCCGCCGTATGGCACCTTTCCGGTCTGCTTCACCTCTTTGACTCGAGCACATCCGTGGAGTCGACACCGGCATCACCGCGCACATGGGAACGGGCTCGGCGATTGCATCGCATCCTCCGAGCCGACCGAGCAACCGCGGGCGACGCATCGATGCTGCGGATCAACTGTGACGACACTGCAGCTACCCTGCGGTCGCGCAGGGGCAAAGCTCTGGGCCCCGGATTCGTTGTCAGCCAAGAGCACACGAATTTCTTAATTTTCACGATGCCAGCCGTCATGTGATTAGCAACACCGTGGAGGTATCGCTGAACCGGATCCACAACCAATGCGTTCTATAGCTAGGGGGACCATACCGACTAGCGGAGCATGAGTCATGAGTGCATACATCACGGCCACGGGCAGCTTCCTTCCAGGCAGCCCGGTGCCCAACGAAGAGATCGAGGACTACATCGGCGAGGCGGGTCGCTCAACCTCGGATCTCAAAGCAATCACGCTCGCGAACTGCGGCATCAAGACGCGTCACTATGCGATCGACAAAAATCAGCGAACGGTCCATTCGAACGCACAGTTGGCAGCCAATGCCGTTCGTGTCGCGGTGGAACGCGCAGGCGTCCAGCCAGACGATGTCGAATTACTTTGTGCAGCCACCACGATCGCCGACGTAATGGCTCCCGGCCAAGCCAGCATGGTGCAGGGCGAACTGGGCTACGGTCCCCTGGAAATCGCCACAATGCACGGCGTATGTAGTTCGGGGATGATGGCACTGAAGAACGCCTACCTCCAGGTCGCGATCGGCGAAAAGCGCAACGCGATCAGCGTCGCCAGTGAGCTAGCTTCCCGCTGGTTCAAGAGTTCCCGTTACAAAGCGATGGGCGCTAACGCCGAAGAGGGGACTCTGCCACTAGAGGCCGCTTTCCTGCGCTACATGCTCTCAGACGGCGCCGGAGCCGTTGTGATCGAAAGTGAGCCCAAGGCCACCGGGGTGAGCCTACGCATCGACTGGATCTCGTTGACTTCCTTCGCGAACACGGACACGGCATGCATGTACGGCGGCAGCCCCGACAAAGCGTGCACGAAGACGTGGGGCGATTACCCGGACGCGGCGACTGCCGAGGCCGACGGCGCGATGGTCCTGCGGCAGGACCTGACGCTTCTGCCCCATCTCGTCAGCGTCGGGGTGGACGAGTACCAACGCCTGCAGGCTCTGGGTAAGTTCGACCCGTCCACGCTCACCTGGATTCCCGCTCACTACTCGAGCGAGCGAATGAAAGACATTGTGTGGAAGGAGTTCTCACGCCGGGGCATCGCCGTGGATCGCCCCGAGATCTGGTACAGCAATTTGGCGACCGTCGGCAACATCGGCAGTGCGGCCATCTACGTGATTCTCGACGAGATGATGGACCGCGGCCTGATCAAAGAAGGCGACACCTTGCTGTGCATGGTTCCGGAGTCAGGACGATTCGCGATCTCCTTCATGCATCTCACTGCGGTGTCGGCGGCTTCCGCGCCGGGTACCGCACGGTGACTATGTCCGAAACCAGCCAAGCTGAGCAGCTGCGCCCACGCGCCGTTGTGTATCTCTACACCCAGACCGGACAGCTGCGCGAGGTCGCCGAGGCTTTGACCGCTCCCATGACAGCCAGCGGATGGGATGTCCGATGGGTGGGCGTCGAGCCGCGCGAGGCCTTCCCGTTTCCCTGGCCGATCGGGCGATTCTTCGGGGTGTTCGCGCAGGCGGTGGATCCTGGAGCACTCGTGGAACTCGTAGTGCCGCCAGGCGGTTTCGACACAGCGCCTGACGAGTTGGTCATCCTGGCGTGCCAGGTGTGGTATCTGGCGCCGTCGCTTCCCGTCCGCTCATTGGTGACACGACATCCCGAGGCCGTCCAGGGACGCGATGTCGTAACTCTGGTCGCGTGTCGCAACATGTGGTACTCGGCGATGGTTGAGATGTCGCAGCTGTTGCGCCGCGCAGGTGCCCGCCGCGTCGACGTCGTGGCCGCCACCGACACGCGACCCTCGTCGACGACCCTAGTGACCACCCTGCGCTGGTTATTGACGGGCAGACGGGGCCCGTTCCTGCGGTTCGGCCGCGCCGGTGTCGGCGACGACGAACTGGCCAGGGTTGCGCAGGTAGGGCAGCGCATCGCCAATTCGCGGCAGTGCCCGCAGGACGCGGCACCCGTCATGCCTGCCCTGGCTGCGGCGGACCTTCTGGCCGGCAAGGCATTTCGTCGTTGGGGCACGGTGGTCAGGTCTGGGCCCAGATTCGGTTCTGCGGTGCCCACCGCGACCCTGATTGGGTTCGTGCTCGGTTTGGCGGTCGCCATCGTCGTCGGTCTCCCCCTTATCGCCTTCGCGGCGTTGGTTGGTGGTGCGCGCTTCGCGGCGTCGGTGCGCGGCTTCGTCTACGGCCGGATCTCCTTCAGTCAATCCGCGCCCAACGAGGTGGCGGTTGCACGACAGTCGCCACAATTGCCAGCCACCAGTCGGTAAATCTCAACCTGAATTGCGGAACCTATGACACATGCCAAGCCCACGTCCCAAGACCTCGCCGAGTGGCTGACGGCCAACGTCGCGAGAAGCGTCAACGTGACGTCCGACACCATCGACGTCGACACCCCGTTGGCTGACTACGGAATTGACTCCGCCGCGAGCCTGACACTCTGCGCGGATCTGCAGGCGGAGAAGGGAATAACAGTGGAGACCACAATCGTGTGGGACTACCCGACCATCGATGCGATCGTGGCCCATCTCGTCAGCCTAGGCATTGCATCGTGACTCCCATCGCCGTCATCGGTATTGACTGCCGCTTCCCCGGTGCGCCCGACAAAGAAGCGTTCTGGCGGCTGATGATGGATCGCGCCGTCACCGACAGCGAAGTGCCTCCGCAGCGTTGGGATGTCGACACCTACTACCGGCCCGGCGGTGCGCCAGGATCGATGAACACCCGACGCGGCCACTTCATCGACGAGGTGGACGCGTTCGACAACGACTTCTTCGGCATAGCACCGATCGAGGCGGCCGCGCTCGACCCCCAGCAGCGACTCCTGTTGCAATCATCGTGGCGCGCGATCGAAGACGCAGGGATCGACCCGCGCTCCTTGGCAGGAACGCCGACCGGGGTTTTCGTCGGGGTGATGTCCAGCGAGTGGAGTAGCCGTGCGCTTCTCGACTTCGCCGACATGAGCGCATTCCGCGGCACCGGCAGCGGTTACTTCATGACGGCAAACCGCGTCTCCTACCACCTCGGCCTCACCGGGCCGAGCGTGGCGATCGATACCGCCTGCTCGTCGTCATTGACCGCGCTGCATCAGGGTTGCGCCGCGCTGCGCTCCGGGGAAGCCGACACCGTGATTGCCGCGGGCGTGAATCTCATTCTGACCCCGGCTCTTTCGATCTTCTATACTCAGGCCGGGCTTTCCGCGCCGGACGGTCGCTGTAAACCGTTCGGACGTGATGCTGACGGCATCGGTCGCGGTGAGGGCGTCGCTGCCGTGGTGCTGCGCCGACTCGACGATGCGCTGGCCGACAAACAACCCATCTACGCCGTCGTGAAGAGCTCAGTCACCAACCACGACGGGCGCAGCAACGGGATCACCGCTCCGAACCGGCGATCGCAAGCGGCGTTGATGCGCCGTGCGCTTCACCTCGCTCAGGTTGAGGCCGGGCAGCTGACCTTCGTAGAAGCGCACGGCACCGGCACGGTGCTGGGAGACATGATAGAGGCCAACGCGCTCGGCGACCTGCACAAAAACCGAGCCGGCGAGCCATGCATGCTCGGTTCAGTGAAAGGAAATATCGGGCACACCGAGGGCAGCGCGGGAATCGCGGCGTTCATCAAGACCTGCCTGGCGCTGCACCACCGCATCCTGCCGCCGACGGTGATCGGCGACGGTGCGAACCCGGGCTTGCGACTCGACGAGAACGGGTTGCGGCTAGCCGACACTCCGCGACTGCTGCGGGCAGGCGCAGTGCTGGGCGCGGTGAGTTCCTTTGGCCTGGGCGGCGGCAACGCCCACGCGGTTTTGGAGTCGGCGCCCGCCAGCCCGGTGCCCAACTCGGGTGGACATGGAGTATTGACGATCTCCGCACCATCCGCGCAGGCCTTGAGGCCTAACGTCGAATCGATGGCCCACACGCTGCGGACCGTCGCCGCTGACCGGGTGGGCGCCTGGTGCCGGTCGACCAACATCGTCAAGCGATCCCATCGGCACCGCGTCGCCCTGGCAGGTGACCGCGACGGTCTGGTTGACGGGCTGCAACAATTCCTCGCTGGCACCCATCCCCACCTTGCGTCCGCCGGGCCCCTGCGCCGACTCCCCGCCAACGTCGGACTGCTTTTTTCCGGCCAGGGTACGCAGTACGCGGGCATGACGCGCCCACTCTACGAAGCCAACCGCGTATACCGCACGAACCTGGATGCCGTCGCTGCCGCTGTGCGCCCTCATTCGGGCGTGGACCTACTGGCAGCGATATTTGGCGACGACACCGGGCTCGATCACACCAGCGTGGCCCAGCCGGCATTGTTCGCCGTGTCTTACGCGTTGGGAAAAACACTGTTGCAGAGCGGTATTCAGGCGAGCTTCGGGATCGGCCATAGCGTCGGTGAGATCAGCGCCGCTTGTCTGGCAGGCGTCCTTTCAGTCGACGACGCCGCCCGGCTCGTCGTGACGCGGGGACAGCTCATGGGCTCGTTACCGCCTGGCGGGGCCATGATCGCGATCGACCTGGATGCTGCGCAGGCAGAGGCGTTGGTCGCCGACGCACCAGGATGTGTGATCGCGGCCGTCAACGGACCACGCTCAGTGACGATTTCCGGGACGAGCGACGCGGTGGCACAGATAAAAGCTATCGTCCAGCAAGGCGGAGGCAGGGCGATCAGCTTGGCGGTGTCACATGCTTTTCACTCGCCGCTGATGGAGCCGATCGTGACAACCTTCCGCGACGAGTTAGACGGGCTCGAGCCGCGGCCCGCCAGGTTCCCGTTGTTTTCAACCGTGCTCGGCAGACAAGTCGATGGCAGTGAGATGACCGCCGACTACTGGGCCACACAGCTATGTTCACCGGTCCGGTTCTATGACGCCGTTCGGGCTGCCGCGAGTTCGGCTGACGTTGACTATCTCGCCGAGGCTGGCCCGAAGTCCGGGTTGCTCTCGCTCGCCAGGCAATCCGGACCGCCATCGCCAATACCTTCGCTTGTCTTGTGCAGCGGTTCGGATTCCGAGGGAACGGAATTGTTCGGCGTGGCAGCGACATTGCTGCGCGACGGGTACTCGCCGGATCTGGATCCGCTGTATGGCGAGCCGACAGGTATGTTGCTGCGGCTTCCGCCTTACGTCTTCGACGCCACACACCGGTTCTGGTTTGACGATCCGATCCCCAGCTCACATCAGCGGGCGCGAGGCCAGCTTCACATGACGGCACCCGACGTCGACCGGACCGACACCGAGGATTCTGCCGACAATCCCGAGAACGCGGTCCTGGCATTGATCGCCGACGTGGGCAACTATTCGGTCACCGCGCTGGCCCGATCCAAGCGGTTGGCCGACGACTTGGGATACGACTCGTTACTTCAGCTTCGACTCCTGGATCGACTCCGGACGGAATATCCACAGCTGCAGCGGGTTGACGTCGCCCACGTGCTACCGAGCATCCACAACGTCGGCGATCTGGTCGATTACGTGCTGCACCAGTTGGATAAGACGGCGTAACCGGATGACGCCCGTCGACTTGGTCTGCTTCCACCACGCAGGTGGGGGCTCCGCGTCGTTTCACCCGCTACGCAGCGCCCTGGCAGACATGGGCGCCGAAGCGGCATGCAGGGTGGTGGAGTTGCCGGGACGAGGGTCGCGCCGGGCCGAGCCCCGTCACATCGACGCGGAAAGCTGCGTGCAGGCGTTGGCCGAGGAGCTTGAGGAACAACTGAACCGGCCCCACGTACTGCTCGGCCACAGTATGGGCGCGCTGCTGGCATACGGTCTGGCGCAGCAACGTATTTCACGCGGTCTGCGTCCACCGGAGGCCCTTGTCGTCGCTTCGTGCCGGGCCCCACACCGACCGGCGCCGGCGCTGGATCTGCAGATGATTGACGATCACCGACTGGCCGCCCACCTCGCAAGCTACGGCGGCCTCCCGGGCGACGTTCTGAGCCGTCCGGAATGGGTTGCATTGCTGATGCCAACGGTCCGTGACGATCTGCGGATCGTGCAGTCATTTCGGCCGACGGACGAACCGCCGTTGCCGTGCCCGTTGTACATCGTCGGCGGCTACGACGACCCGCTGGTCTCGCCGGACGCGTTGGCCGCCTGGTCAACTCTGTCGGCACTGCCTCAACCTGTGCGGCTTTACCGCGGTGGGCATTTCCCATTCCGTTCGCCGGAGCCGGCTTTGGTGGCCGCGATCGCACGCATCGCAGTAAACCCCGCAGGGCAGAGGAGCCTATGTTGAGCGTCTTCACCCGAGCAGTACTCACCGCCGCAGCCGCGTCACCACGGCACATCACCGGGGGCACCTTCGCCGACCCGGTTCGGCTCACCTGGCAGGACGTCCACGAGCGAGCCAAACGGATAGCTGGTGGTCTCGCTGCGCGGGGGCTGGGCCGTGGCGGTTCCGTCGCCGTATTGGCCACCGATGCCGCCGACGTCATACCGCTGGCGCAGGCGGTGTGGCTTCGCGGCGCTGCGCTGACAATGCTGCAGCAGCCGACACCGCGCACTGATCTGACGGTCTGGCTGGCCGACACATTGCGGGCCATCCAACTGATCGAGGCTGACGTGGTTGTCGTCGGCGACCCCTTCCTGGCTGCCCGGGATCATCTAACCGCCCAAGGACTGACCGTCTGCACCGTCGAGTCCTTAGGAAACGCCGAACCGACCGAGTTCGACGCCGATCCCGACGATGCGGATATTGCGTTGCGGCAGTTGACATCCGGATCAACGGGCGTGCCCAAAGCCGTCGAGATCAGCCACCGCAATCTCGCGGCAAGCACCGTCGCGCTGCATGATGGACTCGACCTGGACATCGCCACCGACGTCTTCGCGAGTTGGCTCCCGCTGTCTCATGACATGGGGATGATCGCCTTTGTGTGCCTGCCTATGCAACTGGGTCTCGAAGTCGTCATCGTCCCACCTGACGACTTTCTCAGGCAACCGATCATCTGGGCCGAGCTGATCAGCAGGCACCGCGCCACTATTACCTCGGCGCCCAATTTTGCGTACTCGGTGCTTGCACGAGTGTTACAGCATTGCGACGACTCCGGCAGCATCGACCTTTCGTCGCTTCGGGTCGCGGTAAACGGGGCGGAACCTATCGATCATCGCGATATCGCGGACTTCGTGGCCGTCGCGGCGCGCTTCGGTATGCGACCCACCGCCCCGATGCCCGGCTATGGGCTCGCCGAGGCCACCTTGGTCGTGGCGCTGGGCGGGCCGCATGAGCCTGCAGTCATTGACACGGTCTCGCGACGGGCCGTCACCGAGGCGCAGCGGGCGGTGCCGGTCGGTGAGGACGCCGCGGATTCGCGGCACATTGCGTGCATCGGGGTACCGGTAACCGGCATGCAGGTTCGCATCACGCGGGGTGAAGAAGTCTTGGGGCCCAGGGAGATCGGGGCCATCGAGTTGCGCGGTGCCTGCATCGCCGAGAATTATCGCACCGCGGCCGGTGTCGTGAGGCTTGCCCGCGATGACGGCTGGTTCGACAGCGAAGACCTGGGTTACCTCGACGAGCAGGGCCGACTCTATGTCTGCGGCCGCTCGAAGGATCTCATCGTGCTGGCCGGCCGGAACCTCTACCCGCACGATATCGAGCGGGCGGCCGAAGGCGTCGACGGCGTGCGAACAGGCTGTGTGATCGCACTGCGTGTCGATGGCGATCGGGAGGGCTTCGCGGTGCTGGCCGAAGTGCACAGCGCAGACGACGAAGAATTGCGCCTGCGCATCAGCCGAGACGTCTCCACTCAGGTAAGCCGTCATGTCGGGCACCTGCCGCGCCATGTTCTGTTGTTCCCGGCCGGCACGTTACCCAAGACTGCGTCGGGCAAGCTGCGCCGCAGCAGCGCACGTGGACTACTGCAGACAGGAATCGATCCCGCATGCCCGCCTCTTCGTGCAGTCGGATGAGTGCAGCGTCGCTGCGCCGCCGTTCTGCTCCGCAGTCCCGGTGCCACCTCCCTGCTCGTCCGACTTCTCGATCCGAAGGCTAGCGACCAAAGATGTCAACGTCCGAGCTCGACGTCGTGGGTGTGCCCGCCCCGATTGCAGGGACAATCCTGCAGCGGATCGCACTGGTCGCGCTCGCGGCACCCAAACGGATCATCGCGGCAGCGGCAGTGATGATGGCCGTCTGCGGGATATTCGGGTTGCCAGTCACCAAGGCGCTCTCCACCGGGGGATTCACTGATCCGGCGTCGGAATCGGTTCGGGCAGCTGACATCCTGACGCACAAGCTCAATCAGAGTTACGTGCAGTTGCTGATCACGGTGACCTCCGCAAGCGGTGCCCACAGTCCGGCCGCGGCGCAGGCAGCCGCCGACATACTGGCCGTGCTGAAGAGTTCCCCCGATGTCCTCGGCGTGACCTCGACATGGACCACGCCGCCTGCTGCGGCGGCCGCTCTGACGAGCACGGACGGCAAGACAGGTGTCATTTCGGCCGGGCTGCGCGGCAGTGATGCGGACTACCCGAAGACCGCTCGCGCACTTGTCGACCGCTTTCCGCCTGAACACGGAGGCGTCGTCGTGCGAGCCGGTGGCGCGTTCACCTACGCCGATGCCCAAAAGCAAACCGAGCACGACCTCCTGGTGATGGAGTCGATCGCGATTCCGGTGAGCTTCGTTGCGTTGGTTTGGGTGTTCGGCGGGATGCTCGCAGCGGCCCTCCCCATGACGATCGGCATATTTGCAATCCTGGGTTCGTTGGCCGTGCTGCGCTTCGTGACACTGCTGACCGACGTGTCGGTATTCGCGCTAAATCTTGCAGTCGCCATGGGTTTAGCTCTCGCGGTGGACTACTCGTTGCTCATGTTGAGTCGCTACCGCGACGAAATCACCGACGGCGCAACGCCGCACCAGGCACTGGTGCGCACGATGACCACCGCCGGACGCACTGTGGTGTTCTCCGCTCTGACCGTTGCGCTCTCGATGAGCGCGATGGTCCTGTTCCCGAATTATTTTCTGCGGTCCTTTGCGTACGCGGGTCTCGCCGTGGTCGTCCTTGCCGCCGCGGCCGCGATTGTCATTGCGCCTGCCGCCATCGTAGTGCTGGGCCCGCGGTTGGACGCCCTCGATGTACGCCTGCTGATCCGACGAGCGCGACACCGGCCGACGACCCTGGCGCCGCGTCCGATGCAGGGCTTGTTCTGGTATCGGACTACCCACTTCGTCATGCGGCACGCCATCGCGGTAAGCGTGACGCTGATCGCGGTGCTGATATTGCTCGGAGCTCCCTTCTTGAGCGTCAGATGGGGTTTTGTCGATGACCGTGTGCTGCCGGCCACGGCGAGCTCCCGGCAGGTAGGTGATCTGCTTCGCGACGAATTCGCAGTAAACCCGATGAGTAACGTCACCGCCGTCATCCCGACGATGTCCGCCGAGGCAACCCGCGACGTGGGTGCCTATGCCGCACAACTGTCCCGGGTACCTGACGTCGCCGCGGTATCGTCGCCGGCCGGAACCTTCGTTGAAGGTGAGCGGAGCGGACCACCAACGGCGCCGACCGGCATGGCCAACGGCGCGGCATTTCTCACTGTTCAGAGCAGGGCCGCGCTGTTTTCCGACGCCTCCAACGACCAACTCCGCGCGCTGCACGCGGTACCCGGGCCAGCCGGCCAAGCCGTCCTTTTCACCGGGGTCGCGCAGAATAACGTTGACAGCGTCGCGTCCATCACGGCGCGACTTCCCCTCGTGCTCGGCGTGATCGCGGTGATCACCGTCATCGTGCTGTTTCTCATCACCGGAAGCGTCGTAGTTCCTTTGAAAGCCCTGATACTGAACGTGCTTTCGCTGACGGCGACGTTCGGTGCACTCGTGTGGGTTTTTCAGGACGGCCACCTTGGCGCCCTGGGCACCACAACGAACGGCACATTGGTCGCGAACGTGCTGGTGCTCCTGTTCTGCATCGCCTTCGGACTTTCGATGGACTATGAAGTGTTCCTGTTGTCGCGGATTCGCGAATACTGGTTGGAGTCAAGGCGCACTCGTCGTGACAGCGACGAAAGCGTCGCACTCGGCCTGGCTCGGACGGGACGCGTGGTAACTGCCGCAGCGTTGCTGATGACGATCTCCTTCGCCGCTCTGCTCACGGCTCAGGTCTCCTTTGTCAGATTGCTCGGTCTTGGCCTAGCGATCGCCGTGCTCGTGGACGCCACAGTCGTTCGCACATTGCTGTTGCCCGCCCTGATGCAGATGCTCGGGCGCCTCAATTGGTGGGCACCCGCTGCGCTGATCCGGTTGCATCAGCGCATCGGACTTACCGAGGGGTCTGATCGCCTGCAACGAAGCACACCCAACGTTGGAGGGGAACGATGATCGCTGACAGCTGCGATGTCATTGTGATCGGAGCCGGGCCGGCAGGTGCCACTGCGGCATTGCTTCTGGCATCCCACGGCCTGAGATGCATCGTGGTCGAAGCGCGCCGGGAGCCGCAGACTCATCCTGCGGCACACGTGCTCTCGACACGGTCGATGGAGATTTGGCGAGAGGTCGGCATGGAGCGCGATATCCGCGCCCTCAGCGCCCCGATGCACGAACTGCGCTGTATCCCGTACTGCACCACCCTGGCCGGTCCCGAACTCGGCCGGGTACCGCTCGCCGATCTGCCCGACAGCCAGCTGGATGCGATCGAGTCAATAAGCCCCACCCGCACCGCGCACCTGCCTCAGAGCATCCTCGAACCGTTGTTGTGGCTCAACCTCAGCGACAACCCGCGCATCGATCTGCGCGTGGGGTGGAAGTACCTCTCCCACACCGAATTTGCCGACGGGGTCGGCGTCAGCATCGCCGACACGACCACCGGGGCCGACCAAGTGATCGTGGCCGACTACGTCGTCGCCGCCGACGGTTCGGCCAGTCCCGTGCGCAGAGCATTGCGAGTCGAGATGAAGGGCCCTGTCCTCCAGCACATGGTCAGCGTGCATTTCGCGGCAGATCTCGAGGCTTTTCTCCATCACCGCCGCGGCCCGGTCGTCTGGACGCACACAGGCAAGGGCCTAGGTGCCGTCATCGTGCATCGCCCACCTCACGACCTCGTATTTCAGATCCCCTTTTTCCCGCCGTTTGAGTCGTTGGACGACTTCCCGGCGTCAGTCTGCCGCGACCGCATCCTCGACGCCATCGGTGACACCGATGTTGACGTTGACATCAAGTCGATTCAGTCATGGGCGATGCATGCTCAAGTCGCCGCCGGTTATCGGGTGGGCCGGGTCTTCCTGGCGGGCGACGCCGTGCACCGCTTCCCGCCCACCGGCGGACTCGGACTCAACACGGGAGTCGCCGATGTCCACAACCTGGCCTGGAAGTTGGCCTGGGTGATCACCGGCCGCGCCGGTGAGATTCTGCTGGACACCTACGAGCAAGAACGCCGTCCGGTCGGATTGGCGGCCACTGCAGATGCGGTGCGCAACCTCGAGGGGATGTTCGAAGTCGTCGGCGCACTGGGCTTACCGCGGCGAGCGGTAAGTCTGCTGCCTCGACTCGTCGCCGCCGTCCCGACGTGGGTGCCGCGTCGCCCAGTGCGGGCAGTCATCCGTGGGCTCACCACGGTGGCATACCAACGGCTTAGCCTGGCCAGGTCGGCAGGCAGGATCGGTCAGCGGACGCGGCACCGGGCGGCAGCGGCCATCGCCCGACAGGGTCGTCATTACCGCAGTTGGGGACGCGACCTCGGAGTGCAATACCGATGCGGTGCCGTGGTGAGCGATGGCCTGCCTCCGCCACCCTTTGACCCAGAGTTCTATACACCCCGTGTGCGTGCCGGCGGCCGGTTGCCGCACAGCTGGGTCGGGGTCGGCCGGCGGGTGTCCACACTGGATCTGGTCAGTCTCAATGAATTGACGCTGCTGACATCGGCCGAGAGCCACACCGCCTGGTCGCTTGCGGCAGAGGGACTTTCGATCTCGGTAGCACCACTACCCGATTGTGAGAGCTGCGTGCTTGGCACCGGAGTCCCGGGGGCCGACCCGGACGCCGTCGTCGTGCGCCCTGACGGCCACATCGTTGCCTCACTGCACTCGGACCGGCACGGCGCCGCATCGTTGCGGCAGGCGCTACTCGCCGTCTGCGTTCCATCACCCGACTCCTACAAAGGTGCGAGTGCATGAATGATGTTGAGGCACCTGTCGTGGAATTACGGCTGCTCACGCACCGGCCGCAAGAAATGGTGGCGTGGTGGGCTGCACTCCTTGGCGGCGGACCGCAATCGCTCAACGCTCGGATGACCGCCATCACTGGCCCGTCTCTGCGGGTTGTGATCGAACGTTCGCAAATCGCACTCGACTATCATCCCGAAGCCAGTGGCGTTACCGCCATCAACCTCAACTTCGATGACAAACAGGAAGTGGACCGGACGCTGAACCGATTGGTGCCCTTAGGCTTTACCCCCCACCGGGCGACCCGCAACCGAGGCGTCATTGCGCTCTGGCTGCGCGACCCCAATGGCACCGACGTCACCTTGTGCCTTCCCGCATCGCCCGGAAACCTCACTGCAGACGCTGACACATCTCCCGAGGAGATGGACGTCAAGACAGTCCTCGCAGCCAGCAGCCACGACATGCCAATGGCAAGCCATGGTTCACGGAACGCGCAGAACATCCGACCGGCCCCGCAATGACCCCTACATACCACTACACCGCTTACCTGAGCTATCCGCCCTCGGCGGGGCTTGGTACGGCAATGGCGATTGATGATTTCTAGTGAAAGGACACGATGAGCTGATGGATGTTGTGCGATTAACGCACCGTTATATGGTGCGGCCCTGTTGCCTTCCCGTATTGATCGAGGATCAGGGTTGGGGCGTGGTTGCGAGTTCGAAGTGGTCCACACAGAGGCGGCAGCGATGACGAGGTCTACGCCACTTCCACCGCCGACAGTTGCGCGACTGGTTGAGCGGGCGCGTCATTATCTGCTGCAAGTGCATCAGCGAACCGTTCCTCCGTATGCGGCGATGATGGAGATGCTCATGAATGCCTGGTCGGCACAGGCGATCACGGCAGCTGTGGACCTCGGTATCGCCGATGTGCTCGCGGACGGGCCGCTGGGAGCCGAAGAGTTGGCGGCTCGGGTCAACGCAGACGCCGATGCCCTGCACCGCCTCCTGCGCGTATTGGTCGGCCGCGGCATTTTCCGACAGCGCCGTGACGGTCGTTATCAGCTGAACTCACTTGCCGACACATTGCGGTGCAACGCGCCGAAATCTGTTGCGGGCCTGGCCAGCTTGTACGGATCGCGAGAGCACCGAGAGCATTGGAGTCATCTGGCCGAGGCAATCCGAACCGGCAAAGCAGTGATCCCGGCGCTGCACGGCGCTGAGGCATTCGAATACCTCAGCAGTCAGCCCGAACTCAGCAAAGTCTTCAACCGGGCCATGGCGGAAACCACGGAGATGACCGTTCCGTTCCTGTTGGCCGCCTACCCGTTCGACTCCTACCGCACCGTGGTAGATGTCGGCGGTGGGGTCGGCCGACTGTTAGCCGCCATCCTGGCGGCCACGCCGACAGCACACGGAGTCCTTTATGATTTGCCCCAAGCGGTTGCCGAGGCCCCAGCGCTGTTGCGCCAGCACGGAATCGCCGACCGGGTGCGTGTGGAGGAGGGGTCATTCTTCGACGGCGTCCCCACCGGGGGTGATATCTACGTGCTGAAGATGATCATTCACGACTGGCCGGAAGACCAAGCGATCGAGATTTTGCGAAATGTGCGCGCGGCGGCCGAGGTTGGCACAACGTTATTGTTGATCGAAACGGTGATCCCCGACCACAATCGTGACCACGTCGCGAACTGGACAAATCTAGAAATGCTCCTGATGAACGCTGGCCGCGAGCGCACGGCAGCGCAATACCGCGATCTGCTGAAGCGCGCCGGCTTCCACCTCACGCGTGTGGTGCCATCCGCTTCACCGTTCAGCCTTGTGGAGGCCAAAGCCACCTAGCGCGCATCAACATTCGGCGAATTGCTCGCCGGTGCACCCGGCTTGTCACGCACACCGCTCAGCCAACGACTACCTCCTGACGAATCGACCGAGCCGGGCTCGTGAGAGACGCTACGGACGCGTCGTTGATGTCTTCGTGGGCTATGTCGCCACGGGGATGCTGTACGGCCCGGCTGCCCGCCGCTTCATGACGGGCGACGGTGGAGGTAGCCGTGATCGACAAGCCGATTCAGCACAGGCTTCAGTTCCGCCTTCGTCTGAATTTTGGCGCGGCTGGCGATCCTGATGTCGCCACCGCCGGCGACGACCTCGCGCGGCAGCGTCGAAGGGGCGACCGAGTCGCGTCAGCACAATGTCTGAGATTCAGTGGAGTTACAGGAGGGATCGTTCTTCGACAGCGTTCCCACGGGTGGCGATGTTTACGTGCTCAAGATGATCCTGCATGACTGGCCCGACGACACGGCGGTCGAGATTCTCCAGAGCGTCCGCTCGGTGGCGGAGGTCGGCACAAGGGTACTGGTGATCGATTGCGTGATCCCGGACCACGATCGCGAATTCTTCGGTCATTGAACCGATCTGGAGATGCTGCTACTGCAGGCTGGACGCGAACGAACGGTGCCGGAGTACCGTAGACTCCTCGAGCGCGCCGGATACCGGATTACCCGATGGGTGCCCACTGCCTCATCGATGAGCTTCCTCGAAGCCGAGGCCATCTAGCTCAGATACTGGGATCACAGTGGGGGCATTGAACAACTCAGGGTGTGTGACCGTAATGGTAGTAGAAGATCGGCGCATGTCGACACCGCGGTGAGCGCACAGCGAGATGGGCTGCCTGTCCGATGATTCAAACGGCAGCACCCAACGAAAGGATGATTCCCGATGACGTTCTCGCTGGCTTTGTCCGAAGAACAGCAACAACTGCGCGATTGGGCGCATGAATTCTCCCTAAAGGTGATTCGCCCGGCTGCGTTCGACTGGGACGACCGCGAGGAGACGCCATGGCCGATCTTGCAGGAGGCCGCCGGTATCGGGCTTTACGGCGACGAGATATTGATGACGCTCCTGGGAGACCCAACCGGACAGGGTTTTCCGATTCTGGCCGAGGAGCTGTTCTGGGGTGACGCCGGAATAGCGATGTCGATCATGGGAAGCACGCTCGCTGCCGTTGGCATCATCGCTTCGGGCACCGCAGAGCAGATCGCGGAATGGGTGCCCCGGTGCTATGGCACCGACAAGGACGTCAAGCTGGGCGCGTTCTGTTCGTCCGAGCCAGAGGCCGGCTCCGACGTGGCGAACATGCTGACCACCGCCAAATACGATGAAGCGTCAGATGAGTGGATGATCGCCGGCCAGAAGGCGTGGGTGACAAACGGTGGCGTGGCCGACGTTTTGGTGGTCCAGGCGGTGGTCGAACCCGGACTCGGTGCACGCGGGCAGGCCGCCTTCGTCATGAGCGCCGACACTGTCGGTATTGCAGCGCCGCGGAAGCTGCGCAAGCACGGTTTGCGCGCCTCGAACACCGCGGACATCTTCTTCGACAGCGTGCGGGTCCCAGGCAGTGCCCTGCTCGGCGGCAAAGACAGGCTCGACGAGAGACTCACACATGCGCGCAAAGGCCGCAAGACATCCCAGCAGGCGGCGATGGCCACGTTCGAGCTGTCGCGGCCCACCGTCGGGGCGATGGCCGTCGGAGTCGCCAGGGCCGCCTACGAGTACGCACTCGACTACGCGAAGGATCGAGTTGTCTTCGGGCGACCCATTATCGAAAAACAAGCCATCTCGTTCCTCCTCGCCGACATCGCCACCGAGATCGACGCAGCGCGGCTGCTCGTCAGGCGCGCGGCGTGGATGGGCGCAACCGGTCAGAAGTTCGCCTCCGCGGAGGGATCCATGAGCAAGCTGAAGGCCGGCCGGGTTGCGGTATGGACGACGGAGCGGGCCATCCAGATCCTCGGCGGAAACGGTTACACGCGTGAATATCCGGTCGAGCGGATGCACCGCGACGCTAAGATTTTCGACATTTTCGAAGGGACCGAGCAGATCCAACAGCTGGTCATCGCCCGTTCCATCAGCGGGCTCCGATTGCAGTGACACCGACCGGTCGTACAGGCCGGCAAAATCCTGGCGCGCTAGGGGGCTCGCGACCAGACATCTTGAAACGCCGCGCGGTCGGGATGACAGGAGATCGCGGGCGGTGCAGTGCACATCGGCGGTGAGGTAGACGATGTTGTGCACATCCTTTGTCGCACTGAATATTCGGGCGAACTGCTGCTCTCGCCCGAGCGGAACCCCCGCATCGCCCTGGGCGACGGCTTCCATCGACTTCGGCCGCGACCGCGGATCGGACAGGGCGTCAGGCACGACGATGCCGAGCGGCAGGTCGATGGCGACGACCTTCCACGTCGCGCTGGAGGCGCAGCGAATCGGTAAACCACCGCGCCTGTCTGGCGTCTAGGGTCCCGCCGCCGTCGCTGGTCGACCAGTCATCCGGGTTGGGGTCCTTATAGCTGCGCATGTCGCGCATGAACACGTCGAGCAGCGGGCCGTAGCCGATCCTGCGGTAGACCTGCCCGGTGGACACCCGGACGTCGATGGGTTGCCATTCACGCCACGCCTGGAAGGCCAAACGGACGTATTAACGTCGGTCTGGGTGTAACCCTTCCTCGCTTGACCGCTGAGGTTTCGCCCGGATACCGATTGTTGAGCACGGAGCCTTGACGTGGGCAGTGACGAGTCGGCGAAGATCCTTCAGGTCCTTGTTGTCGTGAACCACAAGGGGAGGCTCGCTCCAGCCGCACCGATCCCAGCTCAGGCGACAGTGAGTGGTTCTGAAAGGTGCCGTCTACGCGCAGTGTTGATGTTTTCCGGCCAGCGTCCCAGCATCGACCCTTGAGCACAATGCGCAAGAGTCGTAAATCGCGTTTTGTGCGGTTTGCGCGCACAAGCGAGCCACGGCGAGTGCGGACACATAGCTTGTGGTCGCTGGAACAAACCGGTGAACATCCGAAATGATCACGCAAACAGGAGAATTGAGAACCCTGCCAACACCATCACCTCGACCCGCCGAGTTGCCGCTGGAGCGGTCGCGCAACATGAATGCGCGGATCGCGGCTGCCTGGCCGCGATGCTCGGGCTGGATGACGCTACTGCCAGTGACGCTGAGGAAGGTCATCGTCGAGCCGGTGAGCCACGCAGCGATTTCCGCGTCAGGCGACGGATCATCGAAGTTGTCGGGAACTGAGAGGTTCTGAAGCTGGCGGAATCGTCGCGGTGAGCTAGTTGCCGGATGGTCGTTACGCGTCGTCGGCATCGGGCGCGCCTGCCGACCGCAGCCGGGCCACGATCGCGGTCCCGGTGCCTTCGGTGCCGCCGGTCATCACTGCGCGCCGACCCTGCAGCGTGCTCCCGCGTCGGCCCGAAAGACCGGCCAGCACAACGCGGTCACCCATTGTGCGGAATCGTCTCCTGTCCCAGGAGAAGCGGTCGTAGTACTCGCGCAGCGGACCCTCGACGCTGATCTCGTGACGGGTCGCGTACTCACCGAGCGCACTGTCATGCGGACCGTGGTGGCGGATGACTGCCATCTCGGCCGCCGGAATGGTCGCCGGCCACGGAGGGTGTCTACGTTCGCTTCACGCAGGCCGACCTCGACGCGCTCAGGTACGAGGCCGACCGCCGGGACATGAGCGTCGCGCAACTACTGCGCGAAACCACACTCCGAGACGTGCGCACACCGGCGTCGTAACTTCCGCACCTGCGATCGGGCTGTTGTAGTCATTCCCGCAGACGGGCGGCCCATAGCGGGCCCACTCGGCGCCGCCGGCTCCCGTTGCTCAGCGGCCCTCGTACCCTGCCTGTCGCCCCGCTTGGCCCGGCACTTGGGAACGACAACGAAGGGTCGGATGGCGTAGATCTGTCGTATGATGATGACATGACTACGACAGGGGTGGAGCTGGGCGATCTCCTCGCTGACGTCAATGACGCGACCAAGCTGTTGCAACGGTCGAAGACGGTTCCGCAGCAGGTCATCGGGTTGATCGACAGCTTCGAAACGGTGCTCGGCGCGACCGACCCGTACCTGGCCGCAGCGCTGTGGCCCGCGGCACTTCGGGCGCAGAAGGCGCTGCGCCACGACAACATCGAGCAACAGCGCCGGGATGTTCGGATCGCTCTCGAGCAGTTCCGCCAGGCACTGCGCGATGTCGTCGACAATCAGCCCTACAGCGAGGACGCCGCGATCCGCGACGTGTTGGCGCGCACCGTCGAGACCGTCTCCGTCCCGCAGAAGACGGTCGCCGAGCTGCTCGGTGTGTCGGTTCGTCAGCTGCAGCGCTGGCTTGGCGCCGATGGGCCGGATCCGGCCGCTGATGACGCCGCGCGTATCCGGGTGGTCGGACAGGTCGTCAATCAGTTGCGGCATTCGTTTACCGGGCCGGGCACGGTCGCGTGGTTCTACCGGCGCCATCCTGTTCTTAAGAAGCCGCCGATCGAGCTGCTCGATGACCCGCTGCGCTACCCGCAGTTGCTTGGTGCCGCGACCGCGGCGCGTGCCATGACGGCATGAGATTCACTGCGTTCCGCAACGCCGCCTACGACTCGCCGTGGTGGGCGGCTCCCAGTTCGCGGGAGGGGCGGTTTCACCGGGCGGGCCAGGACACGGTGCAGTACTGCAGCCTTCATCCGCTGGGTCCGGCGGCTGAAATGCTGCGCCACAACGTCGGTCCGGACGGCGACCCCGACGACGTGTTGTTGAATCTGTGGACCGCGATGATTGATGTCGACGACGTCACCCGGATCGACTTCGCCGACTGCGAGCGATACGGGTGCACCGCCGATGAGCTCGTCGGTGAGGACTACGCGCCGACGCAGGCGGTCGCCGATGCCGTACGGGCGAGCGACGCAACAGCAATGGTGGTGCCGTCGGCGGGGCTGCCGGGTACGTACAACCTGATCATGTTCGGTGTGCGGCTGCTACACCCATATCTGTGGGAACCGGTGATGCCCGAAGAGATCCCGACGGGTCATCTCAGCGATGCAGCGCCGGCGCCGGCCGAAGTCGCCGGCCACGTCCGGTGGTTCGGCACCACACACACCGCGGCGGAGCAGTGGAAAGCCACCGGCGCCTACGACCTGTTCGACGACCCCATCGCTTCTCGTCGGTGAACGACGACCGGCAGTGCTAACCCGTTGCCGTCCAACTTCCTGTACCACTTCGCCCACGAGTGCACGTCGATGAGGTGCGGTTGGGTCAGGGTGACCTCTGCGGTGTGACTCAACGTCGATGCGCGCCAAAAGGAAAGCGGACGGGCCTTTGAACCACGTGCGGGCGGGGAGCGGGCCGCGGTGAGATGTGTTCCTCACCGCGGCCCGCCCGAACGGCCGCTTGAACCAGCCGACTTGGGCCGAAGTGTCCGGCTGCCTAGGCCGGCTTGATCAGGCCGAGCTGCTGGAGCACAGTGACTCCATCGTCGAGACCGATCTCCTCGACGATCAACCCGTCGACGACTTTGAGCACCGACGTGCCGGTGAAGCGCATCGCCTTACCGCTGGCAGCAGGCAGCGCACCGATCGGCATGTCGTCGAAGGTCGCGCCGGTGTGTGTTCCGCCGCCGATCCACTGCCCGACGACGTAGTCACCTTCGGCGATCAGATCCGCGGTGCCGCCGAACGCCAAGTCCGGGAACGCCGCCCGGAACTTCGTCGCGAAGGCACGGACCGCATCGCGGCCCCGGCAGGGAGCGTGCAGCGAATACTCAAAGCGGATATCCGGCGCGGCGAGCTCGTCGATGACACCGGGGTTGAAATCGGGGCCCCAGAACTCGGTGAACCACCGCCCGACGACAGCTTTGTTCTCCTTAATGGACATTGATCGTTTTCCTCCGTCGGATTCCTGCGGCACCCCTCATGGAGCACCCACCGAGTAGACGGACATGACATCCCTAACGTGAGATCGACGCCAAAAAAGCTGGTTTCACCCTCACGCACACATGATTTGGACGAGCCGGCCACCTCGCGCTCACCGACAGACAACACCTTGAGCGTGCATCTAATCATCAAAGCCGTTGCGGCACCGCGTGGCATCGACGTCGACGTCAGCAACGTCTCCACGTTGTTCCAGGTCGCGTCACCCCATCGACGGGCTGCTGGCTACCGCACTGCTTCCCGGACTGATCCTCAACGCCACGCTCGGCTGGTGGGGGCCGACTCCGCAGCCGCGTACGACCGGCCCACTAAGCTAGATCAGCTCATCGCCAGGCGCGATCACCGCGTCGGCAAGCAAATCGGCGGGCGAGACTAGCCGCCGGGCTTCGCCGACACTTGGCGGGCACCGCCCTCAACAAATAGCGGCACGAAGTCGCGCACAGGTCCTCCATGAGACCGGGCATGATTCTGGTGAACCACCATCGTGACGGCATCCGGCGGCACACTTCGGGAGCTCTGCTTGAGTCGGCCCACTACCTACTGAACAGCCGTCCATTCGCTTGACACGACCATCACCAGATGTTGGCACCACGTTCACGGGGCGGTCAAACGGAAGGCCGGCTAAACACGTCAACGACTGACGCACACAACCCATCTCACATAGCTTGTCGCTGGGCTTGCGGTGAAATTGTGCGGCTTAGGCGTTGGCACCGGCCACGACCTCGTTGAGCTTCTTTTCGTCGCTACGGATCCCGAACGAGGAGATAATCTCCATCACCCCGATGATGATCAGCCAGATGCCGATCACGAGTGTCAGTGTGACGAGCGAATCG
>Ga0207693_10001066_pt1 | contig 24556 bp, 29 predicted proteins | sample LARL81metaG_FD_184347 | JGI IMG/M metagenome (GOLD analysis project Ga0207693, IMG submission 184347) | Corn, switchgrass and miscanthus rhizosphere microbial communities from Kellogg Biological Station, Michigan, USA - LAR L8-1 metaG... | ecosystem: Host-associated > Plants > Roots >... | reverse complement strand
TCCATCGAGAAATAGGTCTCGTTGCATCGCAGCACCTCGTAAGGCTGAGCCTATGCCGATCGACGACTCGCAGAAATGGCTCTTTCGTGCCACTTATGGAAACGGACAGGATTTCCTGCGAAGGTAGCCTCGAGGGAGCGAGAAACGGGAAGCCCCCTGCGCGTCTGTCGATACAAATTCCGAAGCCACTTTCTCGATTACCCGTTATCTGGGAAAAATTCCCAGACGGTCAATCATCGGGTGCGTAGTTATTCTATGTCTGGTTTTGCGCCGGGCAGGCGTTTTCTCAGGAATGCGATCTGTCCAGTGTGATGCGCCTCGTGCTCGCAGACATGGAACCACTTGCAATAATTGTTGGTTGGACCCCAAGGCCAGTCCTTGTCGACGGCCAAAAGCCAGGAGTCATCGCGCTTACCGAACTCTGCCAGCGATTTCGCACGGACCTGCTGGAGGATGTTCAGATAGTAGTCTCGGTCGTGGCCCTTGATCGCTTTCCGGCCTGCGTCCCCCAGGTTCATCGCCGCGTCCCACTGCTGCTTCACCGAATCGGGCCAGGTGTCCCACTTTTTGCCTTCGAAGGTATTGAGTTGGTAGTAGGTTTCTGTGGCTGCTAGGTGAAGCATCAGGGCGCCGATCGTTGGCCTTGGGGTCAATGAGGTAGTCCAAGTCCGCCATCGTCAGCGCCTTGGTTGCAGAAATTACACCGTTGGCCTCACGCATCCAGGTGAGCAGGGAGACGAACGTTCCCAACTGCGGCGCATATCCGGATCTAGGCCCAAGTAGGTTGAGATTCGAGTCGCTGGCATGAGCGGTATGGGTAAGAAAAAGCGCGCCAAGTAGGGCGGGGAATCCGGCTGTCAGTGCTGCTGACCGTTGTAGAAAGTTTCTGCGATTGGAAAAACATCGGTCGACGAAGCTTGGGCCCGCGACGGCATCATGTTCGCTTGCTGCCATGGATGTCTCCTTCGGTGCTCATCTCTCTTGAGCAAATAATCGGCAGGCTCCCTGGGGTCAGACAGATCATAGCTGATGGATCCGAGGGGCCGCCAATCTACGGACTTGCCAAACTCCTTGCTAATCGCAAAAAGGGCCGCCACCACGAGGCCGATGGCGGGAGACAAACTGCTCGTCCCTCTCTCCATTTTCGAAGACTGCTCAGTTATCGCTTGCGTTGTCGCCGAGGCCGACTCAGGAAGATTGGCTAGGGTGATGCCTGGCCAATAAAGGTGGACGTCGGGTTGGAGTGCGTCGAACACACGGGCTGCCTCGGCGGAGATTTTGTTAGGCGCTCTGCGGACGTCCAAATCCTTCGGTCGTGTTACAGAGGTGAAAACGTCACCGTGATCCTGGTCTCGAACTCGACCGGCTGATCGTTGAGGCTTTGAGGGTTGAAACGCCATCGCCGCAACGCGCCAGAAACAGCTTGCATCAGTTGAGGATCGCCACTAATCAATTTGAACTCTCGAACTGAGCCATCAGTTCCGACCAAAGCGTTCATCACGACGGGATCCTGAATGTGCTGTTGCTTGGGATAGTTGGACTCAACTGAGATCTGAGAAGACCCGACAGAGAAATCACTTGCTTGTTCTGAAGATGTAGAAATTTCCCTTTCGGCTTGATTGACTGCTCTCTCCCAGCCCGCACGACCCATCATCCAGCCCAACAGTACAGAAACCGCAACGAGCGCCGCGATCAGACTCGCCGTCCGGTATTCGCGACGGCGCGATCTAGAATTGTGCTTCACCGACGGAAGGATCTTGCGCGCCACAAGTGCTGGCTGTACCGAATCGAGGGTACGATGTTTACTTGGCGCCGTCGTAGGGGCTTTCCAACCGTGCTTTCTAGACTCGAGAATTCGATCGGCCAGAACTTGCAAGCTCAACAAATCGCTTTGGCCAAAAGCGTTCGCTCGTGAAGAAAAGATCTCGAAGACCCCAAACAGGTTGCCGGAATCCATGAGGGGTAAGGCCACAACTGACCTGACTCCTAAAAATCGGCAAGTTTCAACATCAACACGGGGATCTGTCTCCGTGTCGCTACATAGTTGAACCTGGCGAGTTTGTATACAGCAACCCGTGAGTCCAGTACTAGCATTTAGATCTGCACCGAGATCGGGAACATTCGGACCGGTGGTGGCCACGCAGACCATCTTGGCTCCCCGAGCCAGCGCGATCGCGGCTCCAGTCGCGCCCGTGGCGAGGCAGGCTTCTTCCAGTATCCCAGTAACGAATTCGCCTACGAGCTCGATACGCACAGGATCGGTTCCTATACCGACGGGCGTGGTGGCTAACTCTGCCGTGGCAAACGGATCTGCCAATTCGGTCACATCACATTTCGGCTCGGATCCAGTCTGGCGCTGGCCAGGATCGGTTCTCGACAATTGATCCGTTGATAAATTCGCTTTCATTGTTATGCACACTTCCTGCTCAAAAATCATTGAATATCGCGGTGTAGAACTTCAATCACACTTCTGTGGATCTGTGGGGCACGCCGGGAGGAGCGACAGCTAGTAGCCACAATTACGCCAGGGAATGGGCGCAAGGAAACGCCTGCAGCATAGTCCCCCATGGTGTTAAAAGCACGAAAATTTGCGAGGCGAGCAGGTTCCCATTCCAGCGCGAGGCCTACCTCACGTCGCCACAGCCAATCGTCGTGAATTGCCTTATTGCAAATACAAAGAAACATCGCCAAGTACCCAGTCTATGGCCATTGTTTGATGCGTGGTTCAACGCTCAAAGGAAGCGTTGCCACCGAGGCGACCTCTTTTTTGAGCGCGTTTCCCTCAGCACTGCTCAATGCCGAACGAAGCTCTTCGAGTAGATTTTTTGGCAGTTCCTGGACATTTCTTACGAGTCTTTTGGCAGCGAGGATGTTGGCAAAGCATTCCTTAACTTCTGGGTCGCTGATACTGGCAAGATCATTTTCAGTCTTTTGAACTTCCAAAAGAGTAAGAAAACCGTCGCCTTGCTCTATGCTTTGGCCAATTTTGACAAGCGTCTTGTTCATGGGGTCGAAATTTGTCCACCCTCTAATCTGAAAGCTATAGTATTTATCCTTGTGTTCATCGGTCAGACTTATCTCGGACATTGGCAATGTCTCCTTCGTATCGATTTTAGGGTCCGTAAGATCGGTGCAATAGTACACCCGATTGGCTTGTTTGGCGCGGCTTTGCACCTGGTCACCCACTGTTCGACGTGCATCATGCGATGTGAAAAACTGCAACAATTTGCACCCCGCCTCCTCGCCTTATCGGACCGGCTCAGCGCGCCGTTCCTGCTGAAAGAGTTCGTGACGGCCGACCATCGGGGAGTAGCGGAATCGGCTCAAAGGGAATTCATCGGGCACCCGTTGGGGGAATCTAGCTTTCGATCGCTTCTCCTGACCCGGTTCTTATTAAACGCCTGATGCACGTCGAATCCACGAAGTTCGCGGACCCGGCAGACTATTCGCTCAGCAGACTGAGTGTTTCAAAAATGGAGCTCGGCACGGGCACGCTATCCAAACATGAAAGGGATCTTGTTCGACCTGGGGCACGTCGTCGGGCGCGCGAAAGAAAAGTTGAAGGACGTAGGCTTAGCGGACCGCTGTACCGTCATCGCAGGGAGCTTTTTCGAAAGTATTCCCACCGGAGCCGACGCCTACCTCCTCCGCCACATCATTCACGATTGGACCGACGAGCAGTGCAAGCAGATCCTGGGCCATTGTCGCAAAGCGATTCTCGCCAATGGCAAGCTTCTGATCGCGGAGTGCGTGGTTCCCGCGGGCAACTCGTCGTCGCCGTCCAAAGACCTGGACATGACCATGCTCGCCTTCCCCGGCGGCCAGGAGCGTACCGAAGCCCAGTTCCGCTCGCTGCTGAAAGCATCCGGTTTCGAACTCAAGTCCATCACGCGAACCACAACGATGATCAACGTGCTGGAAGGAAAACCAGTCTGAGTGTCGCCGCCAATGCTTGGCGGAGCGGGTCATCGGGCATCAGAAAGTTGACGCTATCCAAAATTGATCGCTCCTGAGGACGTGAGGTTGAGCACGAGTCGCCCAACTCCCCAATTGGTCGGCAAACGTTTTTTCTACTGGGCTGTAGCAGATTCGCATACTAACTTTTGATCGCGTCTGCTGATCCGGTTTTCATTAATTATCCTTGCCAGTTAACAGCCTCTCGATTGTCTTTTCCGATTTACGTGACAGCCGGAGAACTATCTCTGCACCTATTTCGCTGCGACCCTGCACGTATGTGGATAGTTATCCCTTTTGTTGTCCTGGTCTTCCCCAGAAACCACGAAAACAGGAACTTGCCGAGGATCAATCCAACATCTGCCATCGAGGCAAAGGCCTTCAGATGAGGGAACCCGCTCCCTGGGCACGTGTCAACCCCTTCCGTCTAGTTTGCCCGGAGCTTCGACGATTGGAGTCAATGAAGATGCCAACCATGTTCGCCGGCATCGGTTCCGCAAACAAGTATCCCTGGGCCGACCCACAACCGGCCAACGCCAACAGTTGATGTTGGTCAGTAGTCTCCACCCCTTCAGCGACCACGTTAAGATCCAGATTACGGGCCAAGCCGACGATCGTCTTGACGATGGCATAGTTTTCTGCATCCATCGTCTTAACGAATGACTGATCGATTTTTAGGGTGTCGACCGGGAAACGACGCAGATAGCTCAGAGAGGAATATCCCGTGCCAAAATCGTCGATGCTCAAGGTTACTCCCAAAGCTCGCAGCTGCGCCATGGTTTGGCTGGTCGCGGCCACGTCGTTCATCGCCAAGCTTTCGGTGAGCTCGATTGTTATACACTGGGGATCAGCCGAACTCTCTTGAAGCGCATCCTTGACGTGGCCAATAAAACCACCGTGGGAGAAGTGCTTTGAACTGATGTTGATACTGACATATAGCGGTGGTTCAGCAGGATGACGCTCCCGCCAATTCGCCACTTCCAAGCATGCCTTCCTCAACACCCAGATGCTGATGGGAACAATCAAACCGCATTGTTCTGCTATGGGAACGAAAGTGCTTGGTGGGACCGAATCCAATCCTGGAGGCTGCCATCTCAATAGCGCCTCAAATCCCTGTACTGCACCAGTGTTTACCGAGACAATGGGTTGGTAGTGAAGGGTCAGTTCTTCATTCTCAAGAGCAGATCTCAGCTTAGCTTCTAAAAGAAGGCGACTCATCACTTCTTCGTGCATGGTGCGGTCGAAGAGCTCACTGCAAGCTTTGCCTTGATCTTTCGCACGATACATTGCAATGTCTGCATTCTGAAGCACAGCTTCTGCAGAAGTCTGTGGTGATGTCAGCGCGATACCAATCGATGTGCTCTTGAAGATCTCAAGTCCCTCTAGTAGGAACGGCCGTGTAAAGGAAGATTGGATTCTCTCGGCTACCCGGATGGCATCGCTTGGGTCATTGACGTCCTCCACTAGAATCGTAAATTCATCTCCTCCCATCCTAGCGATTGTGCCGTCGCTGCGCATGCACGCCCGTAGTCTGTTGCTCACTTCCTTGATTAGAAGATCCCCGGTCGCGTGCCCGTAGCAATCATTGACGACCTTGAAATCGTCGATATCAATGAAAAGGACTGCGGCGGCCTCGTGGGGATGCCTTTTCATTCGATCTACGACGTTTTGCAAACGCCCCAGAAACGAGGCTCTGTTGGGAAGCCCGGTGAGCGCATCGTGGGTGGCGCTAAAAAGCAATTGCTCCTGAGCATGTTTTCGTTCGGTTATGTCGCGGGCATTGTAAACAATGCCGCCGATATTTTTATGTTGAATCAAATTTCGAATAGCACACTCGAAACACCGCCATCTTCCGTCTGCATGTCTTAGGCGGAGTTCAACAATCGGATTCGGACCTGATCGCAGTCCGGCGCTGATGGTCTTCGTGCAATCGTCCGGATGAAGTAAGTCGCTCATGTTCTTTCCCACGAGACTATTTCCAAGCAGGGCGAGAACTGTATAAACAGAAGGGCTAGCGTACTTGATTCGACCAGAAAGGTCGGCGATGAAAATGATGTCGGTTGACTGCTCGGTCAGAGCGCGGAATCGTTCTTCGCTCTCGCGGAGGGCATTGCGTTCGGTTTCTTCCAACTGCCCGATATGCTCTTGTCTCTGGAGTCGGACGAAAAGTAGAAGGATGGCGACCGCTGCCAATGTTGCGGCCGCCAACAACTCGTTTCTGGCTCTGAGCTCACCACTTTGAGCCCAGTTGTCCTCGGATTCAATGGCAATCTGCACTTGGTGCTGCATCGAGTCGAATTGAGGGGTGACCTCCTGAAAATCGACCTGCTTGGCAGTATCAAAGTTCCCGACTTGCATCAAGATCCATTGCCGATCGGCCGACATAATGTACTTGTCTAATACGGGCCACATTTCCTCTAGAGCAGCTGTGTGATAAGTATGAAGATGTGCGGCTAGCACCGCTTTGGGCAGCGCCTTTCTTGCCGCCCGCATCTCGCTGTCGGCTTCGGGCGTTAAGTCCTGCTGATGTAAGGCAGTCCACGTAAGATTGTTGATCTCTCGCGTGACGGTTGCAATTTGATTGAGAATTACTTGTGCAGAACGGGATTCCTCGATCTGAATTCTTTGAAACCAGGACAGAGTTGCCAGGACGACAGTTGCGATCGCGAGAACGCTAAATACAACGGTCCAATGCGGACGTGCCCCAAGACTTCTTTGCAGGTTGAGAGTTTCCCGCGTAGGCCGAAGCATTTTGATCATGAAGAACCCTGGTACCAGGAAATGCTTACGGCAGTACAGTGAAGGCCTGGCAATCGCGTTCGGTGGTGACCAGTGCGCTGGCAGCGGCGCCTGGATCAATCAATAAAAAACCATTGTTTACGCACTCTTTATCCTTCTCGGTTTGTAGATCTCAACGTTCTCGAAGTAGAAAGCACTCGAGATGCCATGGCTCGTCGGCCCTCCGTTTTTGATTACTTCGGTTTAATGTTCTATTTTGAGTGGGTTGCGCGGCCAGTCCATGTGATGGATTAGGATCTGAGCACAGTCTTCGTACGACTGAGATCCTTGCTGGCATATTTTGTCATGCACAGTGCCGCACTATGGCAGCCAGGTCCTTAAGACCGTCACGCTAAACGAGGATCGTTACAATGTTCAAACAAGTTCAGTCAACCGCCAACAGAAGGGCAAGGGCAGACTCACTGCAACCTTCATCGGCGGTGGTGCCGGGGCTGGTGCCCTCATCGGTGGACTTGCTGGTGCTGGGGGTGGCAAAGGCGCCCTGATCGGGTGGTCTGCCGTTGCGGGTATGGCCGGCTCTGCCGGTTTGGCAGGTACCGCGAAGGACGACCGCTGGTTTTGTGCGCGGACATGCCTGGAATACGTTCGAAACGGGCGAAGTTTATCCCGGGTCGTTTGGAGCGAAGTGTATGCTGGGCTTGCTATTCATTTGTCAACAATTTGGCATCGACGAGGGCATATCTAGCTAAGCGCAAGTTCTTCAGTTGCTGTCGTTGCGGCGCTTCAGGGTTGGACGACCATCATCATTCCCTTTGTCATCCTTGTCGCTCTTGTCCGTGGAGGAGGCCCGCCGCAAGCTGGGCTTGTTCTGGTCTTCCTTCTTGTCCAGAATCTTGTGACGGTTCTCAATCGCCGCGAGCCGCGATTTCACGTCGTCAAACTCCGAGGTCGAAACCACGTACTGGGCCCGTGCCGCTAGGATATGCTCGATCTCCTGCTGTGATTTCTCGATGCGATCCGGAGTTTGGGGATGGGTAGAAAATGCTTTGGCCAACGTGCCCGGCTTCTTCTTTTCCTGGGCTTGCACCTTTTCGAAGAAACTGAGAAAGGCCTGAGGATCATATCCCGACTTGTACATGTACTGCAGCCCCAGATAATCAGCTTCAGTCTCGAAACCTCGCGAGAAGTGCATGAAGGTCAGGGGCACCGCCAGACCCGCCGCTTCGTAGGCGGCATAGCCGACTCCGCCGCCAACGAAGATCAGGGGAATGGTAGCCATCTGCATCAGGCTTCCACGTGTGTTCTCGCGGGCTGCGTGGCAGGCCGCCACGTGCGCGATCTCATGGGCCATCACACCAGCCAGTTCGGCCTCTTCCTCCGCTGCCAGAATCAATCCGGAATTCACATAAAAAAAGCCGCCCGGCAAGGCAAACGCATTGATGTCATCAGAGTCGATCACCTTGATCGTGAACGGCACCTGAGCATCGGAGTTGCGCACCAGATTCTGTCCCACCCGGTTCACGTATTCCGTAACCACCGGGTCTTGGATTAGCTTTGCGGTGGCTTCCACCTGCTGGGCATACTGCTTGCCCATGGCAATCTGTTTCTCGACCCCATACCAGTTTCCCATGCCGGTCTTGCAGCCAACATTGCGGTTCCCCACCGCATCCACATCCGTCTTACCGCCCTCGTGTTTTACCTTGTCGGGGTCTGCGGGCTCAACGCTGGTCGCAGCGGGCTTGGACGGGGTGCTGGCGGCAGCATCCTGGTCTTTCGATACAACTCCGACCTGGTCCTGGGCAAGACCAAAGGGGATTGCATAGCCCAGGGCTAACAACGCCACGGTTACCGCCAACAACCGTAACTTCATGATGGGCTCCCTGGTCTCACAATTCCTTGAAAGCGGAAAAAGCCGACCCGCGTGGGTCCGACCTGAAGCGCGCGTTATCACAGTGAAGCAATGCGGTCGTAAGGGTCCGAACGTCGGTTTCCCGCCACTAACCCATGACCGCGTTGCGGTTCGGAACTGGATACAGAATACCTGCTCCCACCTGCATAGTCAGCTAGCAGTTGTGCTAGGTCGCCTTCGATTTTTTGGGGCAAGCGCGGGCAGGTGTGCGGCCAAATCCATGACTGATGTAATCACATTATAAGAGGGCGCCCTTTTTGGAGGAGGTTGTGATCGTTGACATCATGATGGATTTGCGCGTCTTGATCGTTGACATCATGATGGATTTGCGCGTCTTGCGGAAGCCGCTTTGAAGGTGGGCAATGCCGTCATCGCTGTGGCAGCGGAGCCGCACCGGATGGGTATTCTGAAGACATTGAGGGGAAATGGTGTAGATGTCGATGCCGCTCTGAAAGAGGGACGCTTCATTCAGTTGGATGTCATCGACACGCTGTCATCACTCCTGGTCAGATATGCCTGATCCCGCTCGCTGCACGAAGATGGTTGGCGATGTCATTCTGAAAGCGCCCAAAAGGGCGCAGGGAGAGCATCCTCGGGTTGCAATTTGCGGAGAATGCTCCCCCACGTTGCTGGCAGAGGGGAATGTGGAGGCGGCAATTCGGCTCGAACACCTTTGGAACGAGATCACAAGAAACCATAACGCAGATACTCTTTGCGGTTATGTATGGGGCACTTTTCCGCGCAAGCAAAGCATCCCAATCTTCGAGAGAATCTGCGCGGAACACTCAGCCGTCGTTGGACGGGAACTAGGCTACTAGAACTTCAAACCTGAGGCACAGCATCTTCCTTCCGAATCTATGGAGCCTTGGGTTCGGCGAAACCGGCGGATGTCCCGCTCACGTAGGCTGCCAATCTCCAGCCCAGCACCTCATGCTCCAGCCGCGTCGCTTCCGCTAGCCGTCGAAACTCGGCTTTGGCGCACACTCGGCATGATCGCGGGAATGCTGCTGGCCGTCACCCCGGAAGTGCGGGATGTCACGGATTTCGCTGCGGCGAGTCCAGAAGTACAGGGCAGACACAGCACTCGTAATTGTCAGAGCTGCGCCGAATTCGGTTGTGTACCAAAGAGTTGAGCCGGTATTGCGTATCAGACTGTCGAAGACGCCCGGGACGAAAACATTGTGACTGGCATGGAACACCGCGGCCGGCCACACACTGTCCGACTTCAGCCTAAGCCATGCAAGCATGAAGCTGGAGGAGACAACCACCACAGTGGAGCAGCAGAGGGCGTACCAACGATTCGTTCCCGCGTTGTAGTCCGCAAATAATAGTGGGGGACCATGCCAAGCTGCCCAGACGGCGCCGCTCAGCAGACTCACTCTCGTAAACGACATTTGATTGGTCAACTCCGGAACCAGAAAGCCTCGCCAGCCGATCTCTTCGCCGAGTGTCGCCGAAAGGTTCAGCATCAGGCCCCCAGTTGCCATAGTGATGAGGTAGAGGGTGAGCGAGCCCCATGCAGGCAGGCCGCGCAGCCCGAAACCCTGCGCAACCTGATTGACGAATGCCGAGTTCCAACTGCCCAGCTGCAACGCCCACACGGCACCATACGCAACTGACGTGTAGGCCAGCGGCACAAAGTATGCTGCGACGATATAATTCTTATTTGGCCAACGCCATCCGAGAGATCCGAAATCTCGACCGAGCAGGCAACAAGTGACCAGCGCAGCCAAGGCGGGGCACCACATGATCGCCGGGACCATCAGTCCGAACCCCATATACAAATGCCCAGACCAGATGATCAAAGTCCAAACCACCCCGCTAAATGCGAACGTGAGCTGCAGGTATAGGTAGGTCGCCCTCTTCGGAGTGTCGTGCATTTTCAAGCAACTTCATCCGCTCAGACGGCGGGCGGCACACGCGCAATTAGTCGAAGGTATCTAATCGCCTGTTTCGTCGAGCATCGCTGATCTGACGATTTGGCCCCCGCGGCACAGCCAACAGTTTCGGTTGAGTAACTGCCCAGTTAGCTGAGAATCGTCAGCTTCAACTACCTGGTTAAGGTGTGCCGTCCGGGAAGTCAGCCGGGGACGAAATCAATTGGCCGGCGGCGGGAGTGTCAGAGGCTGAGCCAGAGTGAAGCTGAGCGCCGACTCCGCCGGGATTTCAATCTGCTTGTTCCCGGTCAAAGCTCCCCCGATAAAACCCGCTGCCGCACCCACACCGGCACCGATAGCGGCGCCCTTGCCTCCGCCAGCGATGCCTCCTATCAACGCACCGCCGGCCGCTCCTCCACCGGAGGTGGCAGCCGTCCTCTTACCCTTTCCCTTTACTGTGCTGCTGAGCACGCTGGTTTGGATTTTATACGTATGCCCGCCTACTGAAATGCTTGTTAGCGACAGGTCCAGTTGCCCTTCACCTTTTACCTTGCCCTTGGCCTTAGCCGTCACCACGGTGCCACTGACGGTCGATCCTGCCGTCAGCGCCGACCTTCCTTTCACGCTCACGGGTTGCGCCAGTGTAGCGACAAATGCTTGGCCCGTCTGGCTGCTCTTGGAACTCAATGCCTGACCTGTTCTGACGGTTAGAACAGTCCCGGCGGGCACTACGAGAGGGTGAGATTTGGCCTTCTCCAGAGGAGGAGGGGGAGCAGCAGGAGCAGGAGTCACGGCTTGAGGCGCGATCGTCGTTTGGTCATCGACGCCAGCGATTCCCGGCTCTTCACGCGCAATCTGCTCCACCTTTTGCTGGGCTGATGGAGTGCTGACCTGGCCACTTAGGGTAACCTTACCTTCCTTTACCGCCACATTAACTTGCGCGTCCTTAGTTTCCGCGTCGGCGGCAAGCTTGTTTTGAATATCCTTGGCAACCGCATCGTCGCCGGTACGATGTGAACACGCGACCGAAAGCCCCATCAACGCGAGAAGGATCAACAGTGAAATGGCGGAAGTGCACAGGTTGCGCATATGGCCTCCTTAATCGGACAAGCTCGATTTCCGAAAACTTGCACGACCCATGGCAGGCGAGCATCTTGATCACCCCAGTTCCAGTTGTTTTCGGATAGAGTGATCGTAGGGTACGAGTTACATGCGAAATTGATGATAGCAAGAGTCTGGCAAAGATCGACCTGTCAATTCGCCCAGTGTGCACACTTACCTCGAAGATTCTTGGCGGTTCTCAATCAACTGGCGAGAAATCGCGATCTCCAAAAATGTCGGCGGTGTCAAGGAGATGGTTGGGTCGGACTGAGTGTTCGAACCTGAACGATTAGCAGCGAGCCCAAGGTTGGTCTGGCAAACCTCAACGAGAGCGAAATGATTTTTGCTCCACGTTACGGAGATAAAGCGGACAAATAGGGGACAGCGAAACAAAATTCGATATGTTGCGCGTACTATTTCAGGTTAACCACGCTGTACACTCGACCGAGGAAACCATCGTGATATACACACCCCCGACAGCAAAATGATCCTGAAAGTTCTGTCCTACACCTGGAAGATGTTGACGCTCTAAGGCTGGCGGGACCCAGAAGCCGAGGCGGTGTCGGGGGGCGGCGTCAAAGACGAGTCTTGCCGATGACCCCGTTTGGTGAACCTGCGTAAAACGAATTCCTGCACAATGCCCGTCAGGGAACTCTCCCCCATTCGGACCAGGCTGTTCGAAAGTATGTTCATTCCCTGGTTTTTCGAAGGGTAATACGTAGACGCAATCGCCGCGCCGGAAACAACTCCCGCCATGTTGGAGTAGTTGACCTGCCAGCGTCCGTTATCGCCCTTACACCACACCGAATTGCTGATAGCGTACAGAATGCGCTTCTTCGTACTCCCAGTTCCCCGATAGAAATAACGAGGATCCTGCTTAAAGAGGGATGGGAAAACGGCGCCGGAGAGAAACGTGGACGCAAGTGTATCCCCGTAGTCCGCGCCGAAACGCCTGGCATAACCTTGCGCCCCCTGGCCGAACTCCGAGTATTGATCCCCTGCCTGCTGAAGCCCGGCGAGAAAAGCAACTCCGCCAATCGTAACCACGTCGGTTGTCGATTTCCATGCCAGGTGATACTTCAATTTCGTAGTCAGAGGGGCCGCATCCGGGCTATAGCTCACATAGAAATTGGGGATGAATCCGAGAACGCGCTGGTGTTCTTGCTCTTTAACCTCTTCCGTCGCGACTTCCACCGGGTCCACCGTCACCTTTACTTCTGTCACGACCGTGGCCACTGAAAGAACGATCGGTGGAGCAATAATGGTCTGTCCTGGCGCGAGATCCCCGGAGTACACTTCGTTTCCGAACCCGGTCGACCTCACCGACAGTTGGAAGTGGCCAACAGGAACGTTCGAGAAGGAGAACTGCCCATTGTCGCCGGAAATGACCTCTCGGTGAGCGGATTTATCCTCCGGCGTGAGCCGGATTACCGTGCCCACCCGCACCGCTCCCGATTGGTCGAGGATTGTACCGATGACGGTTCCCGGCCTGGCAGCCGGGGTGCCCTGATCCCGCGTCCTCTGCTCAGACCCATCCGAAGCGGACGGAGAAGCGACCTCGGCAGATGTCTCTCCGGCAAACATACCGCGTTCGGTCGGCCCCCCAATCTGCGCACTCGCCCTCGTACAGCAAATAAGCAGGACCAGGGCAAAGCCAAAACCCAAAAGTGTATTCGCCTTGGAGAATTTTCCAGACCCTACCAGGATTGCTTTACGGCCGCTCAAAAACAAACACTCCTCGGCGCTTCCAAAGGCGGCGCCGGCTGATCTTTCTGCAACTAGGACGTATGCATTACTATTATTATTGGATGCACAACTGCGGGAGAGGTTCCTTGGCTCGAGTGAGGAAAATTCAGCCAGGAATTTGGTGGCGATGCTGGCGCCCGTTTCGGCATATTGATCTAGGACATTTCAACACTTGGTTTCTGCTTATTTTGGAATAGCTTGCGCTGGTCGCTGGCCGAACTAATTCCCCAAATCTCGTGAAGCGGCGAGGCGAGCTTTGGTCGTGTCCAGGAAACGGTAGTTTACAGAAGAAAAGCTGTGTAACTTATTCTAAGCGGTTTGACACTGGTGTCGTAGGGCGGACATAATAGCTGCCGCCTTTAGGGCATGGAGTTCCGGACAAAGAAGTTCACATTTTTGCCGCAGCCGGCCACGATCTACTCCTTCCGCGGAACAGCAGGAGACACGCACGAAATGACTCAGTCCACTCCCACTTGTCTGTCGAATGACTCAGTCTCCATTCGATAACCATCGCCTGGATCTCGATAACATTCTGCAGGCGTATCAGATGATGGCGCAGAAGCCAGACGGGTTCATCAAGTCGCTGGTTTCGCCGTAAGCTGACTTGTGAGGTCGCTTCACACAGAAGAAGTCCGGTGCGGCGGTACAGCCGGTTCAGTTCCGCGAGAGAGACTATGTCCACCACATCTGGAATAACGCGTCCGGCCGAAACGAGTGGGCTCGCAAGCTCGGAAGGATCTCAGAAACCTACCGTGGGGCGACTCGTCTCGCTCGATGCTTTTCGCGGCTTCATCATGGCCATCTTGATCTCCAACGGATTCGGCCTGATTTCCCTCGCGGACAATCCCCACTACGCATGGCTGGGAAGGCAGTTCGATCACGTGCCCTGGAAGGGTATGGTGTTCTGGGATCTGATTCAGCCTTCATTCATGTTCATGGTCGGCTTGGCGATGCCCTTTTCCTTTGCTCACCGGGCGGAAAAAGGAGAAAGCTTCAGCCGTCAGTTCGGTCATGTGCTGTATCGCTTTTTCATGCTCATGCTGATCAGCCAGATCCTGATGTCCATTACGGATGAAGCGTACCCGCGGTATGTCCCACATTTCCAGCTGGACAACGTCTTGGTTCAAATCGCAATCACGTACGTTTTGTGTTTTCTGATCATGCAGCTCGAGCTCCGGTGGCAAGTGATTGCCGCTGTACTCGTCCTAACCTTGCATTGGGGATTGTTCGCAGCCTTCCCGGGAAAAGACGGCGCATTTTCTATGACCGACAATATCGGCCGCCGCCTGGACGCGGTTCTCCTGCGGCAGAATCCGGCCGGATACTACGTCAGCATCAATTGGCTGAGCAGCACATTCACAACGCTGCTGGGGGTCTGGGCGGGACAGTTGCTGCGCAAGAGAAAAGGAGACACCTACAACGTAATGGCCCTCACAGGAGGAAGCGCGGTTTGTCTTGGGCTCGGGTTTGCAATCAGTCCGTTCGTTCCCATTATCAAGCGTATCTGGACCAGTTCCTTCGCCCTCGTAAGCGGCGGGTGTGTGCTTCTGATCCTGCTCCTCTTTTACTGCTTCGTGGAAGTAATGGGTTTCCGGCGAATCATGTTTCCGCTAGTTGTGCTGGGAATGAATTCGATTTTCATTTACTGCGTGTACATCGTTTTCGCGGAACCACTCAACGACATTGTGGGTACATTCACACGCGGTTACCCCTTCCTGGGGATACTTGCGCCTGTAGCGCAGGCGTTCTCTGTGTTTCTGGTGATGTGGTATCTGTGCTACTGGCTCTACCAGCGCAAGATCTTTTTCAGAATCTGAGGATCGACGATTCCGATGCGATCGTGGATCTACCTTCTCGCTTGCAATTTCATGTGGGCACTCCAGTTCACATGCGTAATGCTGCTGCAGGAGCAGGTTGGCCCGCTGTTCACCGTGGGGGGACCAATGACCTTGGCCACCGTGATGCTGTATCCCTGATCCGCAACGAGCGCAAGCGGGATTCAGCCCCGGGACACAGAACTAGAAGCGATGTCCTGCGCTACTTGCTCATCGGCCGTCGGTGTTTTTCCCGCCCAGGTGTGGGGAACTCGGATGGCTACAGCCAGCAACTCCGCCGTGGTCGCGTTAACCGCTCCCATTACGATGGCCATTCTCGCGGTCATGATCCTGCGTAAGCATATGAGAATCTAAAGGCGCTCAAAGTGCTGGATGCGATTCAAGCCTCGGTATCCAACTACTTGGTAACGTTCTTCGGCGTTCCAATCGCTAGGCCATGGCTGGGCGAGCGCTTCACCGTCCCAGCGATTGTAGGCGGGTTGCTCGTGCTGCAATCCTGATGACATTCTGGGACAAGGGAGCTGCAGCGGTACGACCTGTATCTTCGGCCGCGTCGAACTAGGATTCGCCCAAGGTTCTAGGATCCTAGTGGACGGCAGCGGCAGCGTCCACCAATTTGGTTACGCCAGGAACGATGGCGATCAGCAGTTCTGCTCGCGGTTTCGCCGCGTCCTTAAGGAGGGCGCGCTGGCGATCGATCCAGTCTGGAGCAGGCGGTCGTTTGCTTTCCAAGTAGTCCAAAGCTTCCAGTCCGCCGTTGGCAACTGCGGATACTTCTTCGGCAAGCGGCACGGCTTCTTGCAGCAGGACTGAAGAGCGCAGAAGCGGCATCACTCGTGTTCGGTTATCGCGCCACAGTGCTAGTCGGCTGCGGAGGTCGGTGGCATTGGTCTGCCATTTCGCGGCTAATGCCCCAAACTCACGGGCCGGATCGCTTTCGGGCGGCGTGGCATCGACCAGCCTGTTCAAGGGAGTCAAGAAAGTGTAATGGTGCACTTGCCGCCGGAGGTCGCAATTGAGCGGCTCAAGGACCTGATCAAGCACGAACAGTGGAGCCGGGTCTGCATCTTCTGCCAGACGTTCCAGCATCATTCTGGAGGAAGTCCAGTGCTTCAATCCCAGCCACTGCAGTTGGCGGTTCACACCCTTAAGACGGTGGTACATGGAATCCACATCCGCGACGTCTGCCGGCGACCATAGCCGCTCGGCCATGGCAGCGGCGCGCGGCCAGATCGCGGAATCCACATTCTGCATGTCTACGTTCTCCGTCCAGAGACATGCCTCGCCCCCCAGAATCTTGCTTTGCTGCTCCTTACTCAGGTTCGCAGTCTCCGCCGACAAAGGGTCAACGACGTAGCTCGCGGAAGCATGCTCCATCAGATCGAGGTAGTAGCCGGAAGAAAGAATTCCCATATACCCGTGCGTCGCGGCATCGGCCAACGAACTTTGTCCCCGCCAGGACTGCACGATGATATCTTTCGGAAGTTGCGGATGGAGAACTTCATCCCAACCGATCATCTTCTTCCCGTGCTTCTGCAGGATTCCCAGCAGTCGCTGGTTGAAGTAAACCTGCAGGTCATGATGATCCTTCATACCGTGAACGCGCATAAATTCCTGGATCTTCGGATTGGCAGCCCACTGCTTTCCATTGACTTCATCTCCGCCGATGTGGAGGTATTCGTCAGGGAACAGTGCGGCCATCTCTCTGATGAACCTATCGAGGAATTCGTACACCTCCTCGCGAGTGGGATCGATGGCGGCATCGCGAATCTCCAGCTCCCGGTCCATCAAGAAAGGTCCGGGCGCACTCGCTAGCTGCGGATATCCCGGGAACCAACTCCCAGTGTGAGCCGGCATATCAAACTCGGGTACGATGCGGATGCCGCGATCGCGAGCATAGGCCACGATTTCCCGTACTTCTTGCTGCGTGTAGTAGTTCCCGTCGGAGCCCATTTCGTGCAACCGGGGAAACACACGGCTTTCGACACGAAATCCTTGGTCGTCGGTCAGGTGCCAGTGAAAGACATTCAGCTTCACCGCCGCCATGGCATCGAGGTTGCGTTTGATGATCCCTGCGGGTATCCATCGGCGTGATACATCGATCATCAGGCCGCGCCACGGGAAACGCGGGCGGTCGCGGATGATGACGCCAGGCACTGCGAATCCCTCTGTGTCGAACTCAACTAACTGCATCAATGTTGCCAGCCCCCGGACGATCCCCACAGGCGCGTCTGCTTTGATCCTGACCTGCTTCGAGGTGGCCTGCAGCTCGTAAGATTCGTCAGCATGCAACGACTGCACCTGTTCCCCTTGGCCGGCGCATTGCAGAACCAAGGTGGCTCCTGGATCACTTGACACTGAATTGACGATCGGGATTCCGGTGCGCAGGCTGAGTTCCCGCAGCGCAAGGCTCGCAGCGGCACGCAGCGTAGGGTCGCTGCGCCCCGTGATGCCAACATCGAACGAGGCATCGATCGCCAGTCTTCCCTCACTCCATTCCAGGCTCGCGGGTTGGGGCATCAGATGGCCTACCCGCGCGCTTGCGCCTGTTACCAGCGCCAAGAAGATCGGTACAAACCAGTAGGTCGGAATGCGCAGTGGCTTCTTCATTCCTTCTCCAGGATGACCCGAACATTTTCTATTGAACCGGAGATCGCCTGAACTGCTGCGACGCCCTTACTGGCTGTCGATCGGCTCCCCTTTCGTCTTCGGTAGGCTCACATTCATGATCGAGAAGCGATGTTATTTTCAAGTTGTCAAATCCCTTTGTCAACAATGAGATCGATTCGTTTCTGCGACTTAATCTGTTTTCAACTAAGCGCTTAGGTGCTACATTGAACGCGCCGCACAGGATTAGGATGCCTCAGAGCTGACGCGCCAAGGGCTGGAAGATGTCCTTTAAGAAGAATACCGGGGCAGTGTTCGCGGCTTGCTTGCTGACCACTCTGATTCTGGGCTGTTCGCCTCCGCAATTAGCAGAGCTGGAACCGTTACCCGAAACGATCGTGAACGACCTCACCGCCCGGGAGAAGACCTTGTGGGATGCTTCCCAGCAAAAAGACACGAGGCGTTTGAAGCAGCTTCTTGCTAACGAGTACGTTGCGGTCAGCGACCGAGGACCTCTGGATAAAGCGGGAGCGATCGCTTACCTGCACGAGCGTAATATCACTGAGTACTCCCTGCATGACGTGCGGGCCACACTTCTCGGCAACAATTCCGTGCTTTTGAATTACGTATGCAGTGCGAAGGGTGACCTGCACGGTATTGCCTTTGATCAGAATTACTCGTGCAGCGACATCTGGATAAACCGTGGTGGGACTTGGCAGAGCATCTTCTTCGCCGACAGGCCGATAGGGTAGTGAGCGGTCTGTGATTTGGCTCTGAACCGCCCGCAGTTACCGACAGGAGGATATATGTCGAGCGATTCGGAACCGACGTTCTCGCAGGACCTCAACCGCCGGAAGTTCATGGGGCTAGCGGCGGTTACAGCTGGGGCGATGTTGATTAAGCCGTCCTTAGTGCGCGGGACGGCTGCCAATTCAGTGGTTCGCGTCGGATTGCTCGGCTGTGGTGAGCGCGGTACCGAGGATGCATCCAACTTTGTTGATACTGGCGGCGCTCGGGTAGTTGCACTCGCCGACATGTTCCAGGATCAACTCGACGCCGCCCGCAGACATTTCGACGATATGCAACGGGCAAAGGGGGCAGGCATCGATGCTTCGCAGATCTTCCTTGGGCCCTCCGCTTATCAGCAGATCGCCAACTCCAAAGAAGTGGATGCGGTCGTGATCGCTAGTCCACCTTACTATCATCCCCGACATCTGGAAGCTGTGGTTGCCGCCGGAAAGCATGTGTATCTCGAGAAGCCTGTAGCGGTAGATGTGCCTGGGGCGCTAAAGGTAATCGAGATCGGCAAGCGTGCGGAAGGCAAACTCAGCCTAGACGTGGGATTCCAAATTCGCGACTGCCCCCCTTTCGTGGAACTGGTGAATCGCATCCATAATGGAGCGATCGGAAACATCGTGTGCGGTGAAGCTCATTATCTGACGGGCTACAACGAGCGCCCAGCCTGGCTCAGCGCGTCTCCGGTTGAGAGGCGTCTTCGCAATTGGATGTACGACCGCGTACTTTCCGGCGACATCATCGTCGAGCAGAACATTCACGTCATCGACATCTGCAACTGGGTTCTAAAGAACCATCCGGTGAAAGCTTCCGGGAGCGGCGGACGGCAGGGTCGTCCGGCGTCCGACGGCGACGTTTACGGCAACTACAATCTGATCTTCCACTACCCTGGCAATGTAGATGTGACCTTCAGCTCAACGCAGTTCGCGAAGGGCTGGTGGGACGTCACCGAGCGTTTCTTTGGAACGAAGGGCACGTCGCAATCGCCCTACTCGGGACCTCTTGGCATCTGGGGCGATGAACCTTGGCAGCCGACTCAGCCCACCAAGCCCAGTGAGACTCAAGCCTTTTCCGCAGTCGGGAAGTTCACCGATAATCTTGAATTTGCTGACCGGGAGAAGAAGAAAGCGTTCATCGAGAGCATCACCAGCGGCGAATTCCACAATCAGACGTCGAAGGGTGCTGAGTCTGCGCTTTCCTGCATGATGGCGCGAACGGCAGCATATACAGGAAGCGAAGTGACTTGGGACGAAATCCTCAAATCGACTGACGTGTGGGATGCGAAAATCGATTTGAATAAGCTGCGCTGAGGTGTACCGCACTTCGACGGTCGTATACTATCGCTTCCGCTTCGGAGTACTTGCCCTCAATACAGGTTCAATCGGCGTCTGGTACATGAAGAAAAATAAATTCGAGTCCGGCGATTGCCTATGGGACGTTGAGAGTAAGACCGCGGCTCCTTCGATTGTGCAACCAGGTTGCACTGGGTTCGATCTCCAGCGGACGGTTTGGATCGTCTTCGCAAAGATGAGGAGCTCGTCGTCGATCTCCTCCAGCAGCAGCGCACCGACATAGCGTATTGGGCAGCGTGTTTCAAGCGATCCGGCGCGAACCTTAAGAGCTACTCGCTTCTTCTTGATCTGCCTGATCTCTCACGCTGAAACTGGAGTACGATAAGCTTGCTCATTCAAAGTGGCTTCATTCCTACCTAGGTGATACGGGCATAGGGACTAGTTTCTCGTCGCATAGTTCCTGTTTCCGTGGAAAAGGGGAGCCATGCGTGATGCCATCAGGACCACCCTATTTGATTCTTGCCGGAAACTCTGCTTGGCGGTGTTTCTCGCATCCCTGTGCCTTTCGCAGGTACTTGCTCAAAAGACCCCAAAGGCAAGTCTTCCCAAGTACGATCTCCAAACGGAGGCGAAGATAAAAGGAACCATAGAAGAAGTAAAACTACCGCCGAAAGGCAGCGCTAAAGAGATCGTTCACCTACTTCTGAAAAATGGGGTGGATACCATGGACGTGTATCTCTGTCCCAAATCCTTCATGGATGAAATGGGTATGGACTTCACCAAGGGAGACGAGATCACTCTCACCGGCTCGAAAGTAAAACAGGGCGAAACCGACCTTGTCCTCGCGCGGGAACTTGTTAAGGCAAACAGCACCTTCGTCCTTCGCGACGCAAAAGGCGGCCCGGTTTGGAACTGACATCAACGAACTGATCGCGCGAAAATCAACCGTTGGAAGGGCAGGAGTATCCCGCCGAGGCGCCATGCCGACCCCTAAGTTTGGTGCACGAGCAAACCTCGAGAATGAGGCCCCCACAGTGCTCACAGGGTCCATGTCACGGTTCTTGAAATTCCTGCCCGGAGACCAACGGCAAGCCTTCCTGCATAAATTGACGGAGAAGGTATCGTGAACCGGATTCTATCCAAACATCCGCGGTTGCGGCTCGGTCCCGAGCTGTACGGACGCCTCTAACGGCAGGTGCTGCGGCGTGACCGGCTGGAGATGCCAGAACTGCCGCAGGTTGAATCTGCAGGTCCACCACAAATGGCTCTCGATCAATGCAAACGCGGATCCGGGCCATCGAATACCCGCCTTGATTTGTGATGCGATCAAAACGTAGTCTTGGGGAGATGGGGGAGGCTTCGTTACCAAAAAGCAGAATTCCAATCGGCGGATTTGGAGCGACTCGCCGCCTCAGGGGAGCATGGATATGCTGTGAATCAAAGCGTTCCGAAGGCGTACTCCAAAGTGAACCAGCAGCGTGCATGGGGTTGGTTTCAATGCCGAAAACATGTACAGGGTTCGTCGGTCCTCATATGCTCCGGCCGGATGGCAAGCATGTGGAGCGCCTACCAATGCGCTGTACAGCGTTCTCTGTAGTGCAAATTTTCTTGCCTCCCGGCCGCAACTACACCCTATTTCAGCGCCTAGCGATCTAACTATCACAAATTGCCGCAAGCTCACTTGGCACGATTCGTGCTCATCAAAAGAAGAGGAAAGCATCATGTTGAAGATAAATGTCGACAACATCGGAGATCTCGCAATCGTTGAGTGTGAAGGCAGAATCGTTCGGAGCGAAGCCGCTTTCAAGTTGCGCGATGCCGTTACCGCCCAAGTAGGCGCGCGCACTGTGGTGGTTGAACTGTCGGAAGTCAAGGCTATTGAAGGTGGAGGTCTCGGCATACTTGTGTTTCTTCAAAGATGGGCTCGGGATCACAATATCCGATTGAAGCTGTTCAACCCGTCCCAATTTGTCCGTCGAAGACTGGAGTTAGTCAGATCTTTATCAGAGTTCGACATTCCGACGCTCGATGAGATGATGACTCTACTCGATTATGCCGGCCTCCCGTATGCTAGGGTTAGCTGAGGCGGTGTAACGCGCGCATTCGCCCCGACGGGCGAACTCGTCGTCCGGATGTTGAGACGAGCAAAACTTCGCGAGATGACCGATGGATCCGGCGACTGTACTTGGCGATACCAGCCGTGATTCTGTTGCTGATGTTGGTGTATGAAATCCAGATGGATCGGTGGGAGAAGACGGTTTCCGCCGCGATCCGACTGGATATATTTGCGGAAGTCCCGCTTTTAGCTCTCTGCCTGGCATTCGGCGTGTGGCACATAGTTTTGAGCCGCAAGCGCAAGAAAATCTAGCCCCGGTCTGACGGTAGACGCTCAGTTTCTCATCTGTCAGGGTTCTTGACTTTGCCGCGAAATGAATTCCGGGAGTCGGCACCCCGTTCTCGACGGTGGAACGGAGATGATTGTCCGGGGGAGACTCGTTGGAGATCGTCTTTGCGATGGTGGTAGCAATCTTAGCCACTATGTTCTCTCAAAAATTTTGCGACTCCTGCAGCACAGGCTTGCACAAAGTCCTGCTCCGCTTTGGTGAACGTTCCAGCAAAATAGCTCTCGATATCACACTTCACCATCGGAGACCCCGACAGATAACGCGGATCTTTAGCGACATCGTGCACGACTACGACCTGACCGCTGCTAGCCGCTGCACCGCACAGTCCCTTGCTAAGAGGGATGCGCGCATTGGGTGTAAAGCTGCCGACGAAGGGTCCGACCAGCAGCACGCCGGGGTCTGTCGGGTCGACGAGGTAAAAGCCTACCCAGTTATTGCGCATCATCTTTTCGTGCAGACACTGGGCAATACGCTCCATGAGGGACATGGCCGTGGAAGCCGTCAGAGCAAAGTCCTGAATTTTCCGGAGCAGTTCTTCATGCACAGGCATCATGTTTCGGCCCTCGTGCTGAGTGGTGGTCCTAGTCTTTGTATATCGCCATTCTAGACTGCAGGAAGACAGCATCAGAGGGGTCACAGATGGTCGCGTCAAAATCGAAGATCCTTCTCCTGAAATCGGTCGACCCCTTCTTTCACAAAGCACGGCGCTGGAGCAGAAATTCCGAACAAACTCTTTGCCACCCACATCCAAAAGACATCAAACCGCTTCGAAACCCGGGCTGAAAATCAGTCCCCTGGCCTCATCGCCTCTATGGGCCCGATGGACCAATAAATGCGTTCACAGACGCCGCCGGGAGCACCCAGATACTTCCGGCGGCGGGTTATACATTGACAGGCGGCCTAACCTTCGACGCGCTTCCGAGGGTGCAGTCGCCTGCTAGCGGCAGTTAAGCGACTGACCGGATTTCAGGCCGGGTCAAATCTTTCTTCCCCATAATGGAGATCGCCAGTGGGATCGTCGTAAACCCTCCAACGACCGTCAGAGCTAATCCCGCTGCCTTCATGGCGTCCTTGCTAAGGCCCCTTGAAATCAACATGCCTATGCCCGCGCCAAGGGCGACACGCGTACCGGTCCAAAGAATCATTTCCGGCAAAGTAATGTTCCGTTCGATCATTGCTCCTCCTTGATGAAATCAGAATTTGATGTTTGGATGCAGGTACGCAACAATGGGATCGTCAGGTTTTGATCGATGAAACCTTCCATCAAACAGTCACAAAGAAAAGTAGTTGCTGATTCTTCTCAACCTCGGAACTGCTGCGCTCGGCTCATCCGATCGCCTAACCCCTTCCCCTGAAATCAACGATTTCTAACCTGGCAGTGTTCCTGGCGTTGGCGTAACATTATCGCTTTTCACTCACGACCGTTCTGAGCGAAAAGGCGTGATTTCGTAAACTATCCAGACTCGTCTCCCAAATGGCATCAGAAGATCCACCGAACGTGGTGTTCGCACGAATCGCTTAAATCCGGATTGCAGTGCGCATGAAAGATATGAGCCCCGATTCCGATTCCCAGCGCTGATCCTACAAACATGTCCGACGACCAGTGATCCCGGGCCATGAACCGGGTGACCGTCACGATGGTTGCTGCCGAATAGGCCAGCGCCTGCACCCACTTTTGCGGATATTCGTGTGACACTACCGTCGCCATCGCGAAGGTGAACATAGCGTGTCCACCGGGAAATGAAGTGTTGATGTTGTGGTGCTTCCAAAAATTTCCATTCCCGTTTCCTTCGTCCGGGCGTTCCCGTGCCGCCAGTAACTGCATCGGTGTGTAGATCAGGAATGTGTTAACCAACGTTTCCAACTCCAACACTCCCGTTTCTTTGGCGTGCGGATGATCGCCCTTGATGCCCCATATCCACACTCCACCCAGCGTCGCTCCCAGCCCGGCGATCGCAACGTCGGACGTGGTTTGGTAAAACGTGGAATGTGCATTGCCGATGTGTTTCTCAATGTTTCGGTCCGTTGCCAAAAGTGCTGCCGTTCCTCCTAGCACCAGCGCTTAAAGTTGGAAGGCTTGAAGGGAGCTCGATAAAGCTCCTTCTGGTCCTCCCATGTTCTCTTCAAAGAGTGCATTACCAGTCTTTGATGATCCGACTCCTGCGTTTGAATCTGCGGCTGCGGCGAGCTTCCCGTCACGTCTTGTGCAGCCCGAGTCTTCTCCCCTTGCGTCTCGTTCAAACGTCCCCGAAGGCAGGTTAGAGATGTCGAAACTTCCGCGCGTAGGGATCTGAAA